>Ga0209691_1001829_pt1 | contig 11864 bp, 11 predicted proteins | sample YNPMSBMetaG_FD_187120 | JGI IMG/M metagenome (GOLD analysis project Ga0209691, IMG submission 187120) | Anoxygenic and chlorotrophic microbial mat microbial communities from Yellowstone National Park, USA - YNP MS-B MetaG (SPAdes) (version 2) ... | reverse complement strand
CCTTAGACCCCTGGGGCTGGAACAGCGGTGGGGGCCGCCGTTTGCGGATGACCCACTCGGCCAGGAGGGCCAATCCCCCGACCACTCCAAGCGTCAACGCCAGGGCTCCCCACAGCCCAAAGCGCTCGGCCAGCGAGATGGGCGGCAGGCTGCCCACCGCCCCTGGCCCTGAGCTCCAGAACTCGAAGTTCCAGGCTCCCAGCACCGAGCCCGCCATAAAGCTCACCAGGGCGACCAGGCCCAGCAGGCTGCCGCTGCCGGTGGCATAGAGGGTGCCCGAGGCACAGCCCCCGGCCAGTTGCATCCCTACCCCAAACAAAAAAGCCCCCAGCAAAAGCCCCGGCCCAATAGGGGCCAGGTATCCCGTCAGGGGCTGGCCGCCCAGCCCCTGGCCCAGGGCGAACAGCAGGGCAAACAGGGTGGCAGTAACGGCCAGCAGAAGCATATGAGCCTGTAAGGCCCGCCCCTGCCCCACGCTTAGAAGCTGGCGGAAGGCCGAGCTGAAGCCGAACCGAGCATGAAACAGGCTAAAGCCCAGCCCCACCCCCAGCAAAAGCAGCAGGCCTTGGACTGCGGGTAGCTGGGCGTAGAGCCAGGCTGCCCCCAACAGCCCCAGAGCCAGAAGGGCGTACTGGGGCCGCGTGCTCTCGGGCAGGAGGGGCGTGTCTGATCGGTTCTGTGAAGCTTTACGCAACAGCGACACAGCTTCTGGATGCTTGTGCTTTGTCCGGCCCATGTGGGTTAGGCTATCAAAAATGATAACTTTTGTAAACTGTTTGGACGGTCGGCCCGTTCTTCGGGCAAGCGGGGCGAGCGAGGTCTCACCCGGAGGCCAACGGGTTTTGCTTGCCCTGTGCGAGCCCTAGGCTTGCTTTTTGTGCAGGGTTTCCAGCAAGGGCCAGAGGGTGCTTTCCATCTCCTCGATGGCCTTTTTGCTGCCTGCCACCAAAAGCGGTGTGGCACTGCCGTGGTAGAGGTAGAGTACCCGGATGGGAAACAGAAAGTACAGGAAAAAAGCGACCAAAGCCAGGGCGAGCGCACCGTACTCCAGCAGCGCGGGGTTGATCCTTAGCAGCTGGGGCAGGTTGAGCCAGCCCAGCCAGCGCAGCCCCAGGCTGGTCAATCCCACAAGCAATCCCACAAACGCTACGGCCATCAGCCAGTCACGCATCTGGTAGGAGCGTTCCAGGCGCGTTACCCACGGAAGGCAGATGCGGATCGAGACGGCAGCGTTTTTGAAGCACAGCCAGCCAGCCTCGATGGAGGCTTCACGAAAACGCGCGCCGCTGGCCGAATAGCGGTGGGGCAAGGTGATTTTTTTCATGCAACCTCCTGTGTGCCCGCTAAAGGGACGGGCACCTTAGGACAGAGGTATTTTTGCAAGTTCTGGCGCAGGACAGCAAATGGGACTTCCCGCGCAGACCAGCCAAGCGTGCGAGGCTACAATTCCCTTATGTTCGAGCTCCAGCAGCGCCTTTTTGCAGGCCGCCCGGTAGCGCAGGTGGTGGTGCTCCTGACCGCCCTCAACCTGCTTACCGTGCTGGCCTTTACCCTGCTGGTGCCGGCCCGCCCGCTCGAGGTGCCCACCCTGCTGCCCTGGCAGGACCCTGCTCAGGCTGCCTGGCGCGTGGGTGCGGCGGCGGCTTTGTTGGGGGTGGTGGTCTGGGCAGTGCGGCCAGGGCGACGCCGGGTCTGGGAGTTCGCCATCCTGATTCTGATCGGGGTGGGGGTGGTGGCCTGGCTGAGCCAGAACTACCTGCCTTTTCTAGCCTTGGGCCTGGTCCCGGTGGTGGCCCGCTACTGGTTGCCACTGTGGGCGGTGTGCTTGATCGTGCTGGGGCTGGGTGCTTGGTCGGTCTGGTGGGCCCAGCGGGAGCCTCTGCAGGTTACCTTTGAGATTGTCCTGAGCCAGGGGCCGCAAGGAACCACCTCCTGGGGTGCCCTGCCCACCCCAGCCGAGTACCCCAACTTGAGCCTGGCCTTTTTCATCTTCATCACCTTTTTGTACTCGGGGTATGCGCTGTTTACCCTCGAGCTTTTGGTACGGGAGATCAGGGCCCGTGAGGAGCTCGAGCGCACCCGCCGCGAGCTCGAGCAGGCCTCGCGCCAGGCCGGAATGCTGGAGGAGCGCCAGCGGCTGGCCCGTGAGATCCACGATACCCTGGCCCAGGGCTTTGCCAGCATTGTGGTGCAGCTCGAGGCCGCCGAGATGGCCTCGCAGAAGGAGACCCCGGCGGCGCGCTACCTGGAGCAAGCCCGCAATGCAGCCCGTGAGGGGCTGTCGGAGGCCCGCCGGATGGTCTGGGCCTTGCGGCCCGAGATTCTCGAGAACACCTCGCTGCCTGAGGCGCTGCAGCGCCTGCTCGCACGGTGGCAGCAGGAGAGCGGGGTCCAGGCCCAGTTCACCCTAACCGGTGAGCCCCACCCGCTGCACCCAGAGCTCGAAGTGGGTTTACTGCGCATCGCCCAGGAGGCCCTGGCTAACATCCGCAAGCACGCCAAAGCCCGTCACGCCACCCTCACCCTCTCTTACTTGGACGACCTGGTGTTGATGTACAGGATGATGGGGTGGGCCTGCAAGCGCCCATCTCGGGGAGCTTTGGTTTGCGCTCGATGCGCGAGCGGGTAGAGGCGCTGGGAGGACGGATGACCGTGGAGAGCGAACCTGGCCTGGGTACTACGCTGGCCTTTAGCCTGCCCCTATACAGCCCCTCTAGGAAGGAGAAATCGCTATGACCACCTCAACCGCCATTCGGATTCTTTTGGTGGACGACCACCCCGTGGTACGGGCCGGCCTTTCGGGGCTGCTTTCTTCCCAGCCCGACTTCGTGGTAGTGGGGGAGGCCTCCAACGGCCTCGAGGCCCTGGATATGCTCGAGCGAATAGGGGCTGACGTAGTGCTGATGGACCTGCGTATGCCCCAGATGGACGGGGTAGCCGCCACCCGGCAGGTGCGGGCCCGCTTCCCCAAAGTGCAGGTGCTGGTGCTTACCACCTACGACACCGACTCCGAGATTGTGCGCGCGGTGGAGGCCGGGGCTACGGGCTACTTGCTCAAGGATGTCCCGCGCGAGGAGCTCTTTCGGGCAGTGCGGCTTTGCGCCAAGGGGGAAGCCGTACTCTCGCCCCCGGTGGCAGCTCGCCTATTGGGCCGGATGCGCGGCTCCAGCCAGGAGAACCTATCGGTGCGCGAGCTCGAGGTGCTGGCTTTGGTAGCCAAGGGCCTCTCGAACAAGGAAATCGCCCGCAAGCTTAAAATCAGCGAAGCCACGGTCAAAACCCACCTGCTGCACACCTTTGAAAAGCTAGGGGTAGACGACCGCACCGCAGCGGTAACGGTTGCGCTGGAAAGGGGCATTCTGCACCTTTAGGGCCAAAGGCCCGTTGTACCCTCAAAGCCCCTGCATTCTTGAGGAAATGCGCCTTCCTACTGCATTGGGGTAGGCTGCGTGGGGGTGCTGGGCCAATTGTCGTGTATTAAATCGTTCCTGTGGCCTGCCGAACCTCGCGCACAAACTGCTGGGTCTTTTCGTCGAGGTCGTGTAGGACCCAGGGGATGTTTTTGGCCTCCGGCCAGCGCTCCAACAGGGTATCGAGCCACCGCAATAGGAGGTCGGGGGTCATGGAACCAGAAGACTGGTAGTTCACGCTGGCGTCCTTGAGCGTTACCTTGCCCAGGGCCTCGTAGTGGCTGGGCGAGGTGTGCTTAACGATGATACGGAAGGTGTCGCCCGAATCCTCTCCCACGCACTCGAGCACCTGGTGCTCGGCCAAGTTGTTGATTTTGTTGAGCGTGATCATGACTTCTATTATGTACCTGAGCCGTGGGTTTCTAGTGCCATGGGTCTTGTGTAGGGGCTGGTTTTTCTTATTCCCTAACCACAATGTTCAGCAGCTTGCCGGGTACATAGATCTCCTTCACCACTTCTTTTCCAGCGATGTGCTGCTGTACGTTGGGAATTTCCTTGGCAATGCGCCGGATTTCCGCTTCACTAGCTTGAGTGCTGACGCTAACTTTGCTGCGCAGCTTGCCGTTGACCTGCACCACCAACTCAAAGCTGTCGCTCACCAGGGCGGCTGGGTCCACGGTAGGCCAGGGGGCGCTGAAGACCGAGTGGGTGTGAAACTCGTGCCACAGCTCTTCGGCTAGGTGGGGGGCGAAGGGAGCCAGCATCTGGATGTAGCGCAGCACCGCTTCGCGGAAGACCGGGGTCACGCCGTGCTCCTTGCGGTAGTCGCTTAGGGCGTTGAGCAGCTCCATCAAAGCGGCGATGGCGGTGTTGAAGCGCAGGGCCTCGAGGTCTTCGGTCACCTTCTTGATGGTCTGGTGCAGCTTCTGGTACAGGGTTTTGTGCGGGCCTTCCAGGGTAGCAGGCTCCTCCAGATCGGCCTGGGCCTTCAACTCGGTCAGCTGCTCGGCGACCAGGCGGTAAACCCGGTTCAGGTAGCGCCAGGCCCCTTGTACACCCTCTTCGGTCCAGACCATCTCGTTTTCCGGCGGGGCGGCGAACAGAATGGTAATGCGGGCGATGTCAGCCCCTTGCTCCTTGACGAAAGGCCCCACCATAACCCCGTTGCCCAGGCTTTTGCTCATCACCGCGGGCTTCCAGAAATAGGTTTTACCCCCTTCCTGGCGCAGCTCGGCCCCGCTTTTTCGAGCCTCCTCTAGGGTGAGGCCTTGCTCGAGCTCGAGCTTGCTGCGCCGGGCATCGTCCTTGAAGTAGATGCGCCCCTCACGTATTTCCACCTCGCCCACATTGGTCCAGCCCATCACCATGCCCTGGGTAAAGAGGCCCTCGAAGGGCTCATCGGCTTCTACCAGGCCCAGGTCGTGCAAAAACTTGGTAAAAAAGCGGGAGTACAGCAAGTGCAGAATAGCGTGCTCAATACCGCCGATGTACTGGTCTACCGGCATCCAGTAGTTGGCCTTTTGGGGGTCGAAGGGCTGGTGGGGGTTTTGGGCGTCGGTGTAGCGCAAGAAGTACCAGGACGAGTCGAAAAAGGTGTCCATGGTATCGGTGTCGCGCCGGGCTTTGCCGCCGCACTGGGGGCATGTGCACTCGTAAAACTCGGGATGGGCAGCCAGGGGGCTTTTGCCTTTGGGCCGGATATCCCCCACGTCCTTGAGCGTGGGGAGCAGCACAGGCAATTGCTCGTAGGGCACCGGTACGATGCCGCAGCTATCGCAGTGGATCATGGGGATGGGGGTGCCCCAGTAGCGCTGGCGGCTGATGAGCCAGTCGCGCAGGCGGTAGTTGATCTTGCCCTTGCCGATGCCCTTTTGCTCCATCCACTCGATGACCTTCTTTTTGGCTTCCTCCACGTAAAGGCCATTTAGGAAACCAGAGTTGATGGCTGGGCCGTCCTCGGTGTAAGCCTTGCCCTGCCAGCCTGCGGGAGGTTGCACAGTGCGGACGATTTCCAGCCCAAACTTTTCAGCAAACTCCCAGTCGCGCTCGTCCTGGCCGGGTACAGCCATGATGGCCCCGGTACCGTAGCCCGCCAGCACGTAATCAGCAATCCAGATAGGGATCTCCTTGCCATTAGCCGGATTGATGGCGTAGGCCCCGGTGAAAACCCCGGTTTTCTCGCGGTCTTCCATCTGCCGCTCGACCTCGCTCTTCATGCGGGAAGCGGCCACATAGGCTTCTACCTGGGCCTTCTGCGCAGGGGTGGTGATTTGGGAGACCAGCTCGTGCTCGGGGGCCAGTACCAGAAAGGTCGCACCAAAGATGGTATCGGGCCGGGTAGAGAAGACCCGGATCCTGGCCTCGTGGTCCTTGACCTGAAAGTCGAACTCGGCGCCCTGGCTTTTGCCAATCCAGGCACGCTGCATGGCCTTGACCTTTTCAGGCCAACGCGGGAGCTTGTCCAGGTCGTTCAGAAGTCGCTCGGCGTAGTCGGTGATCTTGAGGTACCACTGTTCCAGCTCGCGCTTCTCGACCAGGGCCCCGCTGCGCCATCCGCGCCCGTCAATGACCTGCTCGTTGGCCAGCACGCTTTGCTCGACGGGATCCCAGTTGACCAGGCTCTTTTTGCGGTAGACCAGGCCACGCTCGTACATTTTGAGGAAGATCCACTGGTTCCACTTGTAGTACTCAGGGGTACAGGTGGTGACCTCGCGGCTCCAGTCGTAGCGGATGCCCATCAGGGCCAGGGATTCCTTGGACTGCTGGATGTTGCCGAAGGTCCAGTCGGCGGGGCTGACGCCAAACTTCAAGGCGGCGTTTTCCGCCGGAAGCCCAAAGGCGTCCCATCCGAACGGATGCAGCACGTTGTAACCCTGCTGCAGCCGGAAGCGGGCCAAGGCATCGCCCATGGTGTAGTTCTTGAGGTGGCCCATGTGCAAATCGCCTGAGGGATAGGGGAACATTACCAAGATGTAGGCTTTCTTGCCCTCCCGGTTCTCGCTGGCCTTGAGGAGCCCTATCTCATCCCAGTATTTCTGCCATTTGGGCTCGAGCGCGTGGGGGTTGTATTTGTCGGTGGTCAGCATCTTCGTTTCTCCTGTTTTCAGCAGGGTATTGCGGATGGCCCCGGTGAGGGGGCTGGAAAAAACCCCCTCCAAGGCGGAAGGGGGGCCAGCCAGACGCAAACCTCCCCTTAGGTTGGCGCTAGCGGCATCGGCCAAAACATATAACCATAGTAGCACGTAAGCCGGGCTCGAGCCCGGCTTTTGCAGTGCTGTGGTACGCAGATGCCGATCCTTGGGTAGACCATTGCCGTTCTGGTGCGAGACTACCCGGAGGAGCCCCGGTTGCCAACCCCAGCAGCCCTCCAGCTCACCTCCGAGACCCCTTTTTCCAGGCTGAGGCGCGTGACGACCTCTTCCAAAGCACTGTAGGCCGGCGCTTGGGCGACAACCTCAGCCTCCACACGTGTTTTTTCGCCGTTCTCTGTATCGCTGCTGTTTAGGCTTTGCAGGATGAGGGAGCCCTTGCTCAGCATCTGCACCAGCAGATGACGGATGTGCTGCTCATTCGATTGCAGGCATACCAGGCGCAGGGTGTAGTGCAGCTCGAGCTCGCTGGCACCTGTGCTGGTGCGGTCAATCACCTGCGCGATAGGGCGCAGGAGGATGTTGCTCAGCATAACCAGCATGGCTGCCAACGCTGCGACCAGGTGGTAGCCCGAGCCTGCCAGCGTGCCGACGGAGGCTGTGCCCCAGAGGGTTGCTGCGGTATTCAGCCCACGCACACCGCTGCCATCGCGTAAGATCACTCCCGTGCCTAGAAAACCGATTCCCGAAGCAACCTGGGCCGCAATTCGGGTCGGGCTGGTCTCGCCCTCTACCAGGGTTGCGAGCGCTACGAAGGTAGCTGAGCCCAGCGCTACCAGGGCATTCGTGCGCAGGCCCGCTGAGCGTTGGCGCCATTGGCGCTCGAGGCCGATGAGCACGCCCAGGCCCAGCGCAACCAACAGATTTAGGAAAGTCGATAAATCCACCGCCATAAAATACGCCCTCCCAGTCGAGGCAAAGGCCAGAGCCTCTTATTTAATGAGGTCGCTCAGGAAGTAATAGGCGAAGCCAAAGTAAATCAAGACGCCCAGTAGGTCCATAACTGAGGTGATGAAGGGGCTGCTGAGCGTGGCCGGATCGAAACCGAGCCGCCGCGCTATGAAGGGCAGTGCAACGCCGATCAGACTGCCCACAACGGTAACCGCGAGCATGGATAGGCCCACCACCAGGAGAACGTCGCCGCCCACGCCTTTGGAAAAATACGCCAGGATCGCCTCGAGAACAGCGATGGTGACCCCCATAGCAAGAGCGACGGGGATGTCGCGCTTGAGGATGTACAGGAAATCGCGCAGGCGCGGGCGGGTCTGTCCCAGCGCCATGGCGCGGATCACCAGGGTGGCCGTCTGGCTGCCGGTGTTGCCGCCCATATCAATGATGGGCGCGATGAAAGCGGCCAGTATGAGCACGCTGGAGAGAAGTTCCTCCTGCTGGGCCACAAAGTTGGAGGTGAAGATGCCGAAAACCGTCAGCAGGATGAGCCAGAACACGCGGGCTCCAAAAATGCGCCTAAACGGGGATGTCACGATATCCACATCAGGCCCACCCACGTCCACAGTTCCGCCGAAAACGGTTATTCGTTGCGCTTCACGCTCCTCGGCCAGCTCGAGGCCCTTTTCCGCGTCAATGGCACCAACCAGGCGTCCTTCTTTGTCCACCACCGCTATGAGGGGGAGCTGCTGGCGCAGGAACATCTCCGCTACCCGATCCTGGCTGTCGTAGGCGGAAACGGCGGCTGGCTTTTCCCCGCAAAGAGCACCGAGGGTAGCATCCGCTGGGGCCTTCAGTAGCTGCGACGCAGTCACATAGCCCAGATACTGGCGGCCCTCACCGATGACCAGCACCACTTCCAGATGCTCCGGTTTCAGAGGCGACTCAGTCAGCTGCTGCAAGGCCTGTCTGGCCGTGGTGTGCCCGGGCAGAGCCAGGTAGTTGGGGTTCATGATGCGCCCGGCTGAGTTTTCGGGGTACCCCAGCAGCAAGTTGATGGACTGGCGCGCCTCGGGGCTGAGTTCCGCCAGAACCCGCTTGGCAACCTTTGCAGGCAGCTCCCCAAACAACTCTACCCCTTTGTCCGGTTCCAAAGCCTCAACCAGCTTAATCAAGTCGGGGTCTTCCATGGCACGCACGAGATCGCTCTGCTCGCTGCGGCTCAGCGATTCAAACAGTTCCAGAGCCCGTTCTTTGTCTAACAAGCGGAAGACCAGTACCTGCTCGCTCGGTTGTAGCTCACGCAATGCTGATACGATCTCAACCAGCTCGGCTTCGCCAAGCAGTGCCTTCAGCGCGCCCAAGTCTTTTTCCTGAAGCATTTTTTTAATGGATTGCAGCAACATGGCCGTCCCTCCTTGGCTGGAAGAGCCCTGCTAGGAGAGCTCTCTTTGTAGGAGTCTAAGAGGGTTTTTTCAGCGCAGTGCACCCGTCCGATAAGATTTGGCGACGGGTACTACCACTTACACTTAGTGTGCGTAGGGTTTGTTGAGAGCCGTTGAGCAACGAAGACCCAGCTTTCCATGCGGCGCCAGGGCAGCCCACTCAGCAGCGGGATTGCGGAGGCTTGGTCTAGAGTGGTATCCCCAAGGCCTCGCCTGATGGCTGCGGGGCAGATACAAAAAGGCACCCGGCCCGCGTGGGCTTTGCGGCCCTGCACGCGCTTCCCGCTGATCAAAATGGCCCTGGAGCGAAACGAGAGGGTCTTGCTTCGGGATAGCAAACATAAGAAACCTCCTTGGGTTCGGCTGGATCCCCAAGGAGGCGGCGTTGGCGTTCATCAGCCTTGCAAAGCGCCCCCGTGGGGACTCGGTTTGGGACTGTAACTACCAGAGTCTTCCATGCGGGTGCAGAGGTACTCCTTTCAAGGAAGTTTGAGTTTTCCCCTCAGCCAGTATGCACACAGGCTGCGGTATTGTCAATCCCTTGAGCGTGCCGCCATGGGGCGCAGGCCTAGCCATCTTGTGAGGGGTGTTGTGAGGGCTCTTATTTGCCAAAGGCCAGGGGTGAAGACTTGACAGACTCTGGCATTCTTTTTGCTATACTGCACACGGAGGTTTTTTGTGAAAAAACTCCTCATGCTTGTAGTGGTTCTAGTTCTAGGTGGGGCTTTTGCCCAAGGGCGGCTGTTTGGTGAGGTGGCCACCAGCGAGGTAAGCCTGGTCCCGAGCTTTAGCCTGAATGCCACGGCCAGCATGGGCGCAGAAAACGTGATCGGACCCCTGGCCCTGCGGGGTAATGTAGGCTTGCAGACTGGGGGTGGCGGAACGGTGTTCGGAATTGGCGCCGATGCGCTTTTCTTCCTGCGTAACCCCGGGTTGAACTTCTACTTTGGCGGCGGGTTGGGCCTGGTAGCTGCCGGAAACACCTCCTTTGCCATCAACGGTGTGGCCGGTCTGGAACTTCCTGTTACCCGTGACTTTAACTTCCTCGCTGAGCTTCGGCCCGCGTTGGTTTTTGTGGGCAATACCAGCGACTTCAATCTAAGCCTGGCGTTTGGGCCTCGCCTGTACTTCCGCTAAGCCTGTTCTATAGCCTAAGCCGAGGGCCTCTAGGCCCTCGGTTTTTGCCCTCCCTGAGAGTAGCTTGGTGTCAAGATGGCCTCTCGGTTCTTCATGCCTGCGCTTCAGGCAGAGGCCTCTATTCATAGCGCAGGGCCTCAATCGGGTCGAGCGCGGCGGCCTTTGCGGCAGGCCAGACCCCAAAAAATAGCCCCACCAGCGCGCTTACTGTCAGGGCCAGACCCACCGTAGCGGGACTCAGGATGTACACCTTGAAGAAGGGAACCGTAGCGGTGACCAGGAACAACAGTCCTGCTGCCAGAATCACCCCTAAGACGCCACCCACCAGGGTTAGCACCACTGCTTCGATCAAGAATTGCTGGCGAATCTGGCCCGAGGTCGCGCCTAGGGCTTTACGCAGGCCTATTTCGCGGGTGCGTTCGGTCACCGAGACCAGCATGATGTTCATGATGCCAATCCCACCTACCAGCAACGACAGGCCAGCAATGGCTCCCAGCAGCCCCTGCAGGATGAGGGTGACAGAGCGCAGGGTGCTTTGAAAGCTTTCGGTGGACTGAACCTGGTAGCGGCCCTTGCCGTAGCGGGACTCGAAGATACGCCGCACCTGAGCTGTCACCTGATTGGCGTCCGCCCCTTTCTTGAGGGGCAGGATCACAAAGGCGTACTCTCCTCGGCGGGCCGTAGGGGAAGTGTTCCAGATGAGCTGGATGGGCGCATAGACGGTTGCGCCGGAGCTCAGGCCACCAAAAATCCCGCCGGGAGGTTCTAAAACCCCCACCACCGTCAGGTCGAGGCGTGTTCCACCCGGATAGTACAAGCGGGCCACCTGGCCCACGGCTTCGCGGCCTGGGAAAAGGTCTTTGGCGGCCCGGTCTGAGAGCACCGCTACTGCCAGGCCGCCCCGGGCCTCGGTCTCGCTGAAGTAGCGGCCCCGGGCTATCCTGCTGGTGGGGTCAAGTTTGGGCAGGTCGCCAGGGGTGCCTTGAAGCTGGATGGAGCGGCGTTGGCCGGGCCTGCTTTCGTATTGAAGGCTGGAGAAAAGCTGGGGTATCACCTCCACCGGCAGGCTGCGTAGGGCCTCGAGGTCTTCTTTGCGGATGGGCGCGGTGCTAAAATCGTGGCCCTCGTTGAAGTTAGGTTGTACGAAGATAGAGCGGCCAGCCACTGCCTCGAGGTCCTGGGTTATGCCTACGGCGGCCATTTGACCTAGCGAAATCATGGCCGTGACGGCAAATACCCCGATCACAATTCCCAGCAAGGCCAGAAAGCTGCGCAGCTTGTTGCTCCATAGCGACTCAAAGGCCATGCGGAAGTTCTCGAGTGGGTTCATACTATCCCCCATCGGCCACCCGGCCATCGCGCAGGCGCACGATGCGCTGGGCCCGGGCCGCTACATCTGGCTCATGCGTGACCACCACGATGGTCTTGCCCTGGCGGTGCAGGGCCTCAAAAAGTTCCATAATCTCGTGGGAAGATCTAGAGTCGAGGTTGCCGGTTGGCTCGTCGGCCAGCAACAAATCGGGCTCCTGCACCAGGGCCCTTGCGATGGCTACCCGCTGCTTCTGCCCGCCCGAAAGCTCGGAGGGCAGGTGGTCGAGCCGATCGCCCAGGCCCACCGACTCGAGCGCTGCCTTCGCACGCTTCAGGCGTTCGGCAGCGGACAAACCCCGGTAGACCAGGGGCAGGGCCACGTTGTGCAGCGCAGTCAGGCGCGGTAGCAAGAAAAAGGCCTGAAACACGAACCCCACCCGCTGGTTGCGGATACGGGCCAGCTGGGCCTCGCTCAAGCCCCGCACCGGCTCCCCTCCCAGGCGGTACTCGCCCTCGGTAGGGGT
>Ga0209691_1001821_pt1 | contig 11903 bp, 5 predicted proteins | sample YNPMSBMetaG_FD_187120 | JGI IMG/M metagenome (GOLD analysis project Ga0209691, IMG submission 187120) | Anoxygenic and chlorotrophic microbial mat microbial communities from Yellowstone National Park, USA - YNP MS-B MetaG (SPAdes) (version 2) ... | reverse complement strand
GAGGTCTGCAATAAACACTTCGTTCGAAATAGTTTTTCCTAAAACAATCGGTAACTCAGCTTTAGTATCTCTAAATTTTTCAGTAGCAATGACACTTCTAAAAGGTACAATTTCAGGGTTTGAGTTCGGAATTTCAATTCCGATAGTACCTTTACCGGGCATGGGCGCGATAATACGTATTCCTAACGCCGCTAAACTCAATGCAATATCATCCTCTAAACCTTTGATTTTGGATATCTTAACGCCTGGCGCCGGTATTATTTCATACAAAGTAACCGTCGGTCCTACCGTAGCTTTGATGTGTGTAATTTCAATTTTGTAATCTTGGAGCGTTTTGACAATTTTATTTTTGTTGGCTTCTAACTCTTCTCTATCCACCAAATGATTTTTTTGAACATTGCACGGAGCTAACAAATCAATCGTTGGATATTGATAAGAAGACAAATCTTTGGTAGGGTCATACATTTCCCAATCGCCTACATCTTCATGTTCATTTAAGGTGGCTTGGTCTGAATCAGGAATAACTTTCACGAATTGTTCGTCTGATGTTTTGGCTATGTTAGTAAAAACTTCATCTTGATTTAAAGCCAATACGGGCATTTCCTTTACACCTTCTTCAATTTCAAAAGAAATTTCTCCTTTTTTTTGGTTCTGCAAATGTGATACAGGACTAACCTCCATTTCTATCGTAAAGTCTTCATTTTCTTCGTCTTTTTCATCAGTGGAGGGATTATTTTCTATTAGGGAAGTGTCTTCAGGTTGTGTCTTAGGTTCATTTTTAGAATGTTCCACACCATCTTTTTTGTATGCAACAATAAAATCCTCGTCATTTTTTTTAGTAGGTTCAGAGGGAGCAGGATTTTGATTTGAATGATTAGAAGTAGAAGGATTATTTGCAGAAGTTTGAGAAGATTCTGAAGTTTGAACATTGGGTAACCATTGGAATAACTTTTTTGCCCATACATATTGATTTTGTAGATGATAACTAACAAAGGCAGCTGCAATGATAAGTAAAATTAAACCTAATCCAATGTTTCCTATGTATAAACTAATCCATTCAGCAAGGGTAAGCCCGATACTGCCGGCAATTTCTATGGAGGACCAACGTAAAACCAAAGTAAAAAAACCTAAACCCGTAGAAAAAAAGTAAAGTAGGAAGGTCATATACAGAAAACCGATTGTCAAGCGGTTCCAGCCTTTATTAAAATAAATGACTACGCTCAGCCACATTAGCCACAACGGAATCAGTAAACTAAGGTAACCAAAGCCGTTATGCACGAAAATGTAAGCTAATAAACTTCCTAAAGCACCGCCTAAATTTTGTGATTGCGTTGCCAAAGTATCTAAATTTTGTTGATATAGGGATTGTTCAGAAAGAGCATTGTATAAAAATGAAACAAAACTAACTTCTAAGAAAACAGAAAACAAAAAAACAATTAATGCGAGCCATTTTCTATGTTTTTCTGACCATTTGATGTTCCATGAGAACCATTGCCCCCAACCGAAATCAAATGATTTAGAAGATGAATTTACTTCCTCAGGTTTTTTTTTGAAGGTATTTTTGGAAACTTTTTTAGTCTTTTCCATAAACTACAAAATTAGAACAAAAAACCTACGCATTATCAGCCTAAAAGGATTTGTATTCCACTTGTGAATATCTTGTAAAAAAAAGAAAGTGTGGAAAATTGAAAAATTCGTTTCTTAAAGTAGAATAGAGCGTAATTTTTTTATCGGACTTTATATAATTCACTTAGCATAAAAAAGCATTTTTATTTACTGACTGTTTCATTTTATCAAAAAAATTTTGCACTGTGTAATATCTTAAAATTCTTTTTATTACATTTGCGAAAACTAATTTTTATGAAAAAAATAACATATTTTATTGCTTCCTTAATGGTTTGTGTTAACTATTCTTTTGCACAAATCGGTATTGGTACTACTACCCCAGATGCTAGTAGTATCTTAGATTTAACAGCAACAGACAAAGGTTTACTCGTACCCAGAATGACCCAAGCACAGCGTTCTGCAATTACTTCTCCTGCTACTGGGCTTTTGGTTTATCAAACCGATGCCCCAAAAGGTTTTTATTATTATGATGGTTCTGGTTGGGTAAAAATTACTTCTGGTAGTACTAACGCTTGGGAATTAGGTGGCAACGCAAATACAAATTCTGCCAATGATTTTCTGGGTACAACCGATGCAAATGACCTTGTATTCAAAACTAATAACAATGAACGAATTCGTATTCTTTCCACTGGTGAGGTGGGTATAGGTATTTCTACACCTAATTCTCTATTCCATCTCAACAATTCCTCAAACACTTTCATTACATTTACCAATGGATCCACAGGTTATAACGCAAGCGATGGCTTATCAATAGGTATTGACAATTCCGGGCATGCAGAAATAAGAAATAGAGAAATTGGTCATTTAAAATTTTTTACTAACAATACCCAAAGAATGGTAATAACAGCGGATGGCAATATTGGAATAGGGGTACCTACTCCCACTGCCAAACTCCACACAATAGGGACGGTTCGTTTTGCTAGTTACTCTTCGGGAACTTACGGTGCAATTCTAAGAACCAATAATACGGGGGATTTAGATATCACAGATTTTAGTGGTTCATCGAGTGATGTTTTAAGAGGCGATGGAACCTTTGGTCCTGTACCAGGTGGAGGTAATAACTGGGGTATTTTAGGTAATTCCGGTACCGATCCTACCTCCCATTTTATTGGTACTACTGATAACAAAGCATTGAATTTCCGTGTAAATAACATTAAATCAGGGAGAATCGGTACAGGTTCTGATGGAAGTGTATTTTTGGGTTTTGAGTCAGGATTAAATGATGATATGACTACTAACGAAAACACTTTTATAGGTTTTCAGTCAGGAAAACTAACTACCTCTGGACAACATAATGTAGCATTAGGTAGCAAAGCTCTCTCTTCTAATACTACTGGATTTAATAACGTGGCTATAGGTAAAGACGCTATGTTGAATAATGAAACAGGTGGTTCTAATGTAGCAGTGGGGAAAGAAGCTCTAAAAAATAACGTTTCTGGGAATTTTTTAACAGCCGTTGGTTGTTGGTCATTATTTAGCAATACTTCGGGTACAAATAATATAGGTTTAGGTTACAAATCATTATATTCTAATACATCAGGAAGCTTTAATATAGGCTTGGGCTTCCAAGCTTTGCAGAATAATACCATTGGAAACTACAATACCGCCTTAGGCGTCCGAGCCTTGGAAAATAATACAACTGCTTCTCGAAATATTGCCATAGGAACTTGGGCTTTACATAATCAAAGCTATGATAATTCATCAAATGTCTACGATGCTAATAACGTAGCTATTGGATACGAAGCTTTGTTTAGTAATAAACCTACTTCTACTACAAATGGTGTTAACAATGTAGCAGTAGGAAATTATGCTTTACGCAACAATACTACAGGTTTCGATAACACAGCTAATGGTTATGAAGCGCTTCGCTCCAACACCACTGGTTCTTACAACACAGCTAATGGTAATGGATCGCTTTACTCCAACACCACCGGTAGTTACAACACAGCTAATGGTTGTGAAGCGCTTCGCTCCAACACCTTTGGTTCTTACAACACAGCTAATGGTTATCAAGCGCTTTACTCCAACACCTCTGGTTTTGGCAACACAGCTAATGGTTATCAAGCGCTTTACAACAACACCACTGGTTTTAACAACACTGCTAATGGTTATCAGGCGCTTTATTCTAATACTATTAACCATAACAACACCGCTTTTGGTTATCGGGCACTCTATTCTAATAACTCTGGTTTAAATACCCAAGCACTTGCTAATACTGCTGTCGGAAGTAGTGCATTATATAGTAATACAACTGGTGTTGAAAATACTGCCGTCGGACATTATACATTAAAAAATAATACCACTGGTAGTCATAACGTGGCAGTAGGAGCCTCTGCTCTTTTCAACAGTACAGGTAATTACAATGTTGCAGTAGGTGACTCCGCAGGATATAATCATACTAACGGTGATTACAATACATTTATTGGTTATCTTGCACGCTCATCGGCTGTAAATAATAATAAAAGTGTTGCTATTGGTTATAATGCAGTGGTAGGTGCTAGTAATGCCATTGTTTTAGGTGGTACTGGTGCGGATGCTGTAAATGTTGGTATTGGAGTAACAAATCCCAGTTTTAAAATGGATATACGTAGTAACAATAGTAAAGCTACAACTTCCGCTTACCAAAATATTTTTCAAATAGGTTCTAATGATGCAACTAATCCTTTGGTTGTGCAAATGGGAATAAAAACCGATAATACTGCTGGTAATAGATATGGTGCCATCAATGTAGATGATGGGGGTACTCCGAGAGATTTATTTATCCAAACCAACGCAACTGGAAGAGTAGGAATTGCTACTACCTCCATCTCAGGTACGAATACCCGTTTACAAGTCGGAGGTGGCACGGGAAATAATAACATTGCAATAAATTCTGGCTCAGGTAGTGCGTATGGTGTAGAATTCCATGAAGCAGGAACTTTTCGAGCAAGTTTAGGATATTCATCACTTACAGGTCAGGATTGGTTCTTTATTTATGGAGCCGGTGGTAATAATATTCTAAGAAGCAAAAACGGTAATACGGTAATCGGTGAAGAAACGACCGCTTCATTTGCTACTACCTTAGAAAATACAGGTTCTCTTGCAGTTCGTACTCGCTATGTTACTGCTGACTATACCGTTTCAAGTGATGATTTTATTATTACAGCAAACATTCCAGCTCCAGGCGTTGGTACCATCACTTTACCTACTGCTACCAATGGACGCATCATTTACATCAGAAATTTGAATAGTCTATTCAATTTAGCCGTTTCTTCTCCAGGTCCTAATATTGTAGGATTTGATGGTACTCCTGTCCCAACTGTCACTCTTACACCAGCAAGTGCCATAACTACAACCGATGATGCATGGTTTGTTTATGACGGTAGTAATTGGGTGATATTGGATTAATAAATAAAAAATCGCTCTTATTGAATTTTAGGGAGAAATGTTTAATTTAGCCCTAAGTTAAACAAAGTCGTAACTAATCATGCAAATATAACTTCATAAATTACTTTCTATTGATGCCTGCTATGCTATTTTACGAGAACTTCGTTGGGAACAAGGCGTATTTTGTTCTCATGGTCAAGGTCGTCAAATTTTGATAAGCGGTAAAGATGACGCTTGTCCTTCCTGCCATCGGTATGTGTGCAAAACTTGTGGGCGAAAATTGACAACTGACGGTAACTATTTTTAGTGGAAGTCATTACCCGCTCACTACTTGGATTACAGTTTTGTATCTCATGTCTTTTTATGTAAGTAACAGTCAAATAGCAGTGGAGTTAGAAATAGCAGAAAGTAGCGTTTTGGAGTTATGCAGTCGTATTCGGGAGGGGATTGTAAAAAAAAACGAGATATATCACTTAGTGATGATAATCAATTGGTTTACAGTGCTATGGTAGGATTTGTCCCCTCAAAAAAATTAACGTTCTTTTTAGAGAGCTTTGGTAATAAAAGTTCTGAATTACAAGGAACGGATAATTTTATTCATTTAGGAATTATTTAAATCATTCAAAATAGGTATCAATTAGATGCCACTGCCGGTTATTTATATAGCTATCAAAATCAATGGATGGATGAATGATACAAAAAAAACATTATCTTTGCACAATTTGTTTTTTCTACCTATTTAAAATTAAGCAAAAAATAAATGGAAAATTATTTCACGTTTCCGGAAGGAATCAGTATAAAGCCGGAGTTTTCGTATCAAGAACTAAACGAAATAGAGCATATAGGATATACCTCAGGAATACCACCTTATTTAAGAGGTCCTTATGCGAGTATGTATGTTGTCAAGCCATGGACTATACGGCAATATGCAGGTTTTTCTACGGCAGAAGAAAGTAATGCTTTTTATAAAAGAAACTTAGCCGCAGGGCAAAAAGGCTTGTCAGTTGCATTTGATTTGGCTACTCATAGAGGCTATGATTCTGACCACGAGCGCGTAGTAGGGGACGTAGGCAAAGCAGGCGTTGCTATTTCTTCCGTAGAAGATATGAAAATCCTTTTTCAAGACATTCCCTTAGATAAGGTCTCTGTTTCAATGACCATGAACGGTGCCGTTATTCCTATTATGGCTTTTTATATTGTAACTGCCTTAGAACAAGGTGTTAGCCCTGAAAAACTTTCCGGTACCATTCAAAATGATATCTTAAAAGAATTTATGGTTCGAAATACGTACATTTATCCACCGAAACCTTCCATGCGCATCATTACAGACATTTTCAAATATACTTCCAAGTACATGCCCAAATTTAATTCTATTAGCATCAGTGGTTACCATATGCAAGAAGCTGGTGCAACCGCAGACCTTGAACTCGCGTACACGCTTGCCGATGGCATAGAATATATCCGTGCAGGGCTAAATGCAGGCTTAAAAATTGATGAATTTGCTCCGCGTCTTTCTTTCTTTTTTGCCATCGGTATGAACTTTTTTATGGAAATCGCCAAATTGCGAGCGGCAAGAGTGCTCTGGGCTAAATTAGTCAAAGAAAAATTTCAACCTCAATCCGATAAATCCTTAGCCTTGAGAACACATTGCCAAACTTCAGGTTGGTCATTAACCGCACAAGACCCGTACAATAACGTAGCACGTACCTGTATAGAAGCGATGGCAGCCGCATTAGGTGGTACTCAATCTTTACACACGAATGCTTTAGATGAAGCTCTTGCTTTACCTACTGATTTTTCCGCTGCTATTGCTCGTAATACCCAAATCATTCTACAAGAAGAAACCCAAATTGGTAAAATCATTGACGCCTTCGGTGGAAGTGTCTATTTAGAAACTTTAACCCAAGAGCTCATCCGTAAAGCAGAAACTTTTATTGAAGAAATTGAACAACTCGGCGGAATGACCCAAGCTATTGAAAAAGGAATTCCTAAATTACGAATTGAAGAAGCTGCAACACGCCGCCAAGCTCGTATTGATTCTCAACAAGACATCATCATCGGTGTGAATGCTTTTCAAGCCGAAGGAAAAATCCCTGAACTTTTAGTTATTGATAATCAAGCTGTTAGACAAGCTCAAATCCAAAGATTAAATCAAATCAAAAGTACAAGAAATGCTCAAGAAGTAGAGGATGCCTTAAATCAAATCACTGAATGCGCTCGCACGGGCGAAGGTAACCTCCTTGAACTGGCAATTGAAGCCGCTAAAAAAAGAGCTACGCTCGGCGAAATTTCCTACGCAATGGAAAAAGTATTCGGAAGACATCAAGCTCGTATTCAGTCTGTTCAAGGTGTTTATTTATCTGAGTTTGCTAATAAAGAATACATTCTCCAAGCAAGAAAACTTTCTGACCATTTTGAAGAATTAGAAGGTAGACGACCGCGCATTTTAATTGCTAAATTAGGACAAGACGGACACGACCGCGGGGCAAAAGTCGTAGCGACTGCTTTTGCAGATTTAGGCTTTGATGTAGACATAGGACCGTTGTTCCAAATTCCTGCAGAAGCTGCAAGACAAGCCGTAGAAAATGATGTGCATCTGGTGGGCGTGTCTTCACTTGCCGCAGGGCACCTGACCTTAGTACCTCAATTGATAGAAGAACTAAAAAAATTAGGTCGTGAGGATATCAAGGTGATTGTGGGAGGAGTAATTCCACCACAAGATTACGAATCTCTAAAAAAAGCAGGAGCATTTGCAGTGTTCGGTCCTGGTACTATTATTCCTAAAGCTGCTATTGAAATCCTCGAAAAACTTATTGAAGAATTATCTGTAAACACGGTTTAAAGTTAATTCCCTTAGTAAAATACAGTTTATCTGACTATTGACCTCCTTTAAGGAATGAAATTTTAAAAAATCTTTTTTCAAAAGAAAAAAAGTTCTAACTTTGCGTGCTTATTTTATAATTACATTATGAGTAAACCCAATCAAGAAGTTTACCAACCTAAAAAAGAAGTGGTTACCAAATCGCATTTGAGTAACGTGAATGATAACTTAAATCCAGAAACTGTTTTAAATAGATTAAAATCCTTTTTCGAAAAATACAAAAAACAAGTTTCTTATGTTGGGATAGGAATAGTAGTCCTTGTCGCAGCATATTTTGGTTACAATTATTACTTAGATATGCTCAACGAAGAAGCTGAAGTTAAAATGCTTGGAGCTGTTGCTTACTTTGAAAAAGATTCCCTTGACAAAGCTATGAATGGAGATGGAAAAAATTTAGGTTTTTTAGCTATTTTAGAAGATTATTCCGGTACATCCAGTGCGAATTTGGCGAAATATTATTTAGGAATTATTGCCTTAAAAAAAGGTCAATTTAAAGAAGGAATAGAGTACTTAGAATCATTTTCTAAACCGTCTAATAATTTGATTTCTGCTGCCGCTTATTCTGCTATTGCTTACGGTTACGAAGAACTGAATGACCCCGCAAGCGCCGCTAATTACTACGAACAAGCCGCGCGTGTTATTGAAAATAACCAAACAACCCCTTATTACTTGATGTTAGCCGCTGATAATTACGAAGTAGCAGGGCAAAGTAGCTCAGCCTTAGGCATTTATAAAGAAATCATCAAACGCTTTCCTAATTCCCAAGAAAAACAAAGAGCTGAAAGAATGGTAGAAAAATTATCCCATTGAAATATGTCGCTTGCTCATTTACAGCCGATTTATCAGCCATTAAATAATTACGACCATAATTCCGTTGCTATTGTCGTGGCGAATTGGCATAAAGAAATTACCGAAAAATTATTTCAAGGCGCATACGCAGTTTTAGAAAAATATCACGTAGGAACAATACAAAGGTTTGATGTACCAGGTTCTTTTGAGTTATCTTATGCAGCAAATCATTTAGCCTCTTACGGTTGCTTTGATGCAATAATTTGTATTGGAGTGGTAATTCGTGGAGAAACTAAACATTTTGATTTTATTTGCGAGGCTGTTGCCCAAGGAATTACTCGTGCCGCTCAAAATAATGATATTCCTATTTTATTTGGAGTTTTAACACCTGATAATTTAGAACAAGCTTATGAAAGAGCCGGCGGAAAATATGGTAATAAAGGTGAAGAAGCCGCTTATGCAGCCCTGCAAATGATTGATTTTCAAAATTATGCTCTAAATTTCTACCAAAACCAAAACAACCAAGATTTAATTGCCTCAGAATAATTTTCCTTAGTTTTTATTAAATAAAAAGTAAAAGTTTAGCTTCTGTACTCTGGTAAAAGGTATGGCATATTTTCATTTTTTGTAAATTTTTTTGAACGTAAAGAATTACAGCATAGTTTTATACAAAAAATTATAGTAAATTTGCGATAAATCACAAAAAATGGTCATTAACGCACATCACCAGGTAAAGCCTTATAAATCAAAACATAAAATTCGCATAGTTACAGCGGCATCGTTATTTGATGGGCATGATGCAAGCATCAACATTATGCGAAGGATTTTACAAAGCTCAGGGGCAGAAGTAATTCATTTAGGGCATAATCGTTCGGTGGCAGAAATTGTAGACTGTGCTATTCAAGAAGATGCTCAGGCAATAGCAGTGACTTCATATCAAGGGGGGCATGTAGAGTTTTTGAAATACATGTATGACTTGCTCAAAGAAAAAGGCGCTGGGCATATCAAAATTTTTGCAGGTGGCGGTGGTACTATCCTACCTTCAGAAATCCAGGAGCTTCATGCTTACGGTATCACACGCATCTATCACCCTGATGACGGTAGAGCTATGGGCTTACAAGGCATGATTAATGATGTTCTTCAAAAATCCGATTTTGCTACCGTTACCTCTCTAAATGGTGAATTCAAAAAAATTTCTCCCCAAAACCCTTTATCCATTGCCCGCATGTTAACTTACATAGAAAATGCAAGTGAGGACATTTCAGATTTATTCAAAGAATTAGATGCTCAAATTGAAAAAAATACCAAGATTATACCTGTTTTGGGGATTACAGGAACCGGTGGCGCCGGTAAATCTTCTTTAACAGACGAATTAGTTCGTAGATTTTTACAGCATTACCCTGATAAAACGCTTGCTATTCTGTCAGTAGACCCTACTAAAAGAAAAACGGGAGGTGCTTTACTGGGAGATAGAATTCGTATGAACGCTATTCATCACCCTAACGTTTATATGCGTTCTTTTGCTACTCGTGAAGCTAATTTATCCGTCAGTAAATCCGTTCAAGGAGCCATAAAAGTACTCAAAGCCGCAGGTTTTGACTTGATTATCGTAGAATCCGCAGGTATTGGGCAATCCGACTCTCAAATCACGGAATTTTCTGATGTTTCTTTGTATGTAATGACACCTGAATTTGGTGCGGCTACGCAACTTGAAAAAATTGATATGTTGGATTTTGCGGATATTGTCTGCATCAATAAATTTGATAAAAAAGGTTCACTGGATGCGCTGCGAGACGTCAGAAAACAATATCAAAGAAATCATCAGCTTTTTTCTACCCCATTAGAGCAAATGCCCGTTTTCGGTACGATTGCCTCTCAATTTAATGACCCCGGCGTCAATCAACTTTTTGCCAATTTAATTCAAACCATCAACTATAAAACTGGCACCAACTTTCCTATAACCCCTACAATTCAAAATGTTTTATCTGAAAAAATTTATATAATACCGCCGCACCGTGTACGTTATTTAGCTGAAATTGCAGAAGAATCAGAGCGTTATAATGCTTTTGTTCAAGAACAATCTAAATTAGCTACGCAAGCGTATCAGCTTTACGGTACCTTACAATATCTCAAAAATCAAAATGCGGAACCTGCTCTGATAGAAAAAATTCAAAAAGAATACGATGAAATTTATGGTAAATTGAGCCATGAATCCCGAAAAATTCTGGAAACATGGGAAGAACGTAAATCACGTTACACTAAGCCTGAGTTTTCTTATTTTGTTCGTGGAAAAGAAATCAAGGTCAAAAACTTTACAGAGTCTTTGTCACATTTGCAAATACCTAAAATTGCAGTACCAAAATTTAAAGATTGGGGGGATATTATTCGTTGGAATTACCAAGAAAATTTTCCGGGAGAGTTTCCTTATGCCGCAGGAGTTTATCCGTATAAAAGAACGAATGAAGACCCTACGCGTATGTTTGCAGGGGAAGGTGGACCCGAGAGAACGAATAAACGTTTTCATTATGTTTCCTTAGGTATGCCTGCTAAACGGCTTAGTACTGCTTTTGATTCCGTTACTTTATATGGCGAAAACCCTGATTTTAGACCGGATATTTACGGTAAAATTGGTAATTCAGGAGTTTCTGTAGCTTGTTTAGATGATGCCAAAAAACTTTACTCCGGTTTTGATTTGTGTGACCCCGTAACATCCGTTTCTATGACCATCAACGGACCTGCCCCTATGATTTTGGCTTTCTTTATGAATACTGCTATTGACCAACAATGTGAAAAATATATCGTTGCTAACGGCTTAGTTAATGAAGTAGAAGAAAAAATTTTACGTATTTACGCAGAAAAATGGGCAAAAATTGCTCCAATTCCTAATCATTCTCATTTTGCGGGCGTAGAATGTTCGGTTACTCCTTACCAAGAAAAGAAAAAATTTATTGTTTTTTTACTTGTCCAACCGTCTAATTCTTCTGAAATTCATAAAATAACTACTTGTAATGAAGAGGATTACGTAGAATGGCATCAAAATTGGCTGATTCCTAAATTTTTGTATGATGTATTACCGCATTACCATGGAACTCTGCCTGAAGGTAATAATGGTTTAGGATTGCTTTTACTCGGTGTTACAGGAGACCAAGTTCTTCCAAAAGATGTTTATGAAAAAATCAAGCAAGAAGCCATTAGCGTAGTACGAGGTACGGTCCAAGCGGATATATTAAAAGAAGACCAA
>Ga0209691_1001814_pt1 | contig 11943 bp, 8 predicted proteins | sample YNPMSBMetaG_FD_187120 | JGI IMG/M metagenome (GOLD analysis project Ga0209691, IMG submission 187120) | Anoxygenic and chlorotrophic microbial mat microbial communities from Yellowstone National Park, USA - YNP MS-B MetaG (SPAdes) (version 2) ... | reverse complement strand
GACCCGTAGAACAGAAAGATACTACAAGAATAAACCAATTGAAATTGATATATTAGCAGTAAATGAAAACGTGGTTGTAGTCATAGAAGTGAAAACCACATTAAAGGTAGAGGATGTGAATGATTTTATAGAGAAGCTAAAAGTATTTAAGGAAGCATTTTCAGAATATAGGAATAAAATAGTATATGGTGCGGTTGCATTTATACAAGTAAACGAAGAAGCGGACAAATATGCATATAGAAAAGGGTTATTTGTAATTAAGGGGACAGGAGAAAGTGCTAAAATAGTGAATGATGAAAAATTTAATCCTAAGGTGTGGTAAATTTAAAAACGGATGAGCTGGATTTGCTTAAATTATAAAAAGAAATTTGTTAAATGAGCCTAATAAAAATCTTTCCTTAAAAATACCTGATACAAGGTAATGGCAGATTTTCAATGGTTGAAAGGTAATGCAAATACAATTTTAAAGCTTCTTTTTTTTCTGTGGTGAGTTCGTAGCTTATATTGTTTTGAAAGTAATTAAGAACAGCATCTTTGGAAGCACCGAACGCATTAGACCATATAGTAGCGACGTCATCTATATGTTCTAAACCAAACTGAAAAGCGTCTTTAATTAAAGGTAACTTGGTTAGTAAATATGTCTCAAAATGAAAAGCCCAAACGGCAAAAACAAAAGGTAAGCCTGTCCAAAGTTTCCATTCATATGCTAAATCATAAACATAAAGGTAATCCCGCTTAATTTGGATGGCTCTATCTCCAATGACAACAGCACCGATTTCCTTTTGAATATATTCAAATGAATCTTTGTAGTAAGGCGTATTTACAAATTCTATTTTTTGATTCCAGTGGTACTTAGTAAGTATTTTAATTAAACCGTTGGAAGTTCTGGAATGAGCATCTAAATAGATTTTTTTTAAATTTTTGATAGGTTGATGAGCAAATAAAAATACAGAATCTACTTTATCATTTGCACCGATGCAATAGTTATCAATTAACGTTACATCATGAAAATCTACTAACGAGCCTGCGGGAATGAGTGCCACCTCGGAATGATGATTTTTGAAATTTTCTACACATAAAGAAGGAATTTGAAGGATGATCTCAGTATCGGGAATATTTTTTTCTAATCCGTATAAAAATGGTTTAGTATTTAAATAAGAAACAGCACAAATTTTCATGGATTACATTTTAATGATTTCAATTTCAATTCTACGGTTTAAAGCTCTGCCTTCAGAGGTTTGGTTATCAGCAATTGGTCGTGAATTACCATAACCTTTATAACCAATTCGTGAGGCTTCTATTCCCATTTGCACTAAATAATCTCGTACAGCTTTAGCTCTTGCCTCGGATAGTTTGATATTATATTCTTGGGTTGAGCCGATATCTGTATGACCTGAAATTAAAATTTCTACTTTAGGGTTGATTTTCATGAATTCCACTAATTTCTCTAAGCCTTCTAATGCATCAATAGTTAAAGTAGAACTATTCGGAGCAAAGTAAATATTTCTTAAAATAGCTTTTGCACCTACTTTAATAGGGATAAGTTCTATGGAGTATGGAAAGTCTTGATTGGGTAAAGGTATGATTTCGGTTTGAAAAGGTAAATAACCAGGTTGCTTGACAAAAATTTGATATTTCTTGGGTTCTATGGCAATTTTATAGGTATTTTGAAGGCAATAGTGCGTTTTTTTAATTAAATCTATACCTTCATAACTTTGTAGAACAATGTTTACCCCCGAAATAGGTTCTTTGGTTTCTGCGTTGATGATGTTTCCGTAAAGATAATGCAGAACTTTTGTGTGTTTTTGAGGGTCTTCTACTTTTATTTTTTGAAATTCAATTTTTCGTACGACATGATTATTAAAATCAGCGACATAAATATTATTAGATGCATCCATAGTTACTTCTACGGGGTTAGCAAACATTGCGAGATGCCCTTCACCGTTTTTGAAGCCCATTTTTCCGGTTCCTGCAACTACTGAAATCACCCGACGGGCTAAGTCAATTTTATATATTGTATGCGAAGCGCCATCTGCAACATACAAAACATCTTTAGGACCAGAACAAATGCCTCCGCCACTGGCTGAATGAAAAAAATGCATCTTTCTACCGCCGGTGCTATCTTTAAAATGAGTAAAGTGGTGGTCTAACACAGTTTCAACTCTGCCATCGGAGTAAATTTTTCGTACGGCACGGTTACCTGTATCAATCAAATAAAAATTACCGTAGCGGTCTGCACATAAACCGGTAGGATTAGAAAATTTTGCGTCTTCGCCGATTCCATCAGCAAAGCCTTCTATATTAGAGCCTGCAAAAGTAGTTACAATTCCTTCATTACTAATTTTTCGGATGCAATGGTTTTTGGTATCTAAAACGTAAAGGTTATCCGTATAATCTACAATGACACCAATCGGATTATTAAAAAGAGCCTCTTTTGCTTTGCCGTTTTTGTAGCCCTTTTTACCGGGTACACCTGCTACAGTAGTTACGAGTCCATAAGAGGTAATTTTGCGAATGCAATGGTTCCAGTAGTCCGCAACGTATACATTTCCATTTTTATCTGCATAAGCATCGGAAGGAAAATGAAACAAAGCATTTTTACCGAAGCCATCTTGGTATCCTTCCAAACCGTTTCCTGCAAAAGTATACAACTCACCGAGTGAAGTAACCTTGCGAATAGCATGATTGTAGCTATCTGCAATAAACAAATTTCCAAATTTATCCATGCTAATACCATTAGGAGAGGCTAATTGGGATTGATTTTTAGGACCATCTTCAAAACCTTCCTTTCCGGACCCCGCATACGTACTAACAATAATTTTTTCTTCTATTCGGTAATTTTGCGATGGTAAATAGTCAAAATTCAAAAGAAACAAAATACTCAAAATTCTAAAAACTTTGCAATATTTCGTTTTCATCATTGATTTCGTGGATAGGTTTTTGAATTTTTAAAATTATTATTCCTACTATACCTGCTAAAACAGAAGCAAGCATAATACCTATTTTAGCTTGTTCAATAAAAATGGGATTTTGGAAAGCAAGTTCCGTAATAAATATAGACATCGTAAAACCGATACCTGCTAACATAGAAACCCCTGCTAAATGCCCCCATTTCGCTTTCTGTGGAAATTTTGCTATTTTAAGTTTAATGAGTATCCAACAAATCGTAAATATACCTAAAAATTTTCCTAAAAACAAACCTAGAATCACTCCTAAGGATATTGGAGCCCAAATTAAATCAGGGATGTGTTCAAAATCTATGTGTACGCCTGCATTAGCTAAAGCAAAAATGGGCATAATCACAAAAGCAACAATGGAATGTAAATTATGTTCAAGTTTTTGGAGTGGAGAAGAGGCTTGAAGAGTAAGTTCGTTGATTTGATCTAAGATTTTGACTTGGTTATTAGAGAGCAGGTAGGGATTATCATTATCGTCATTTTCAAACACTTGAATAAGTTTTTTGAGTTCAGATGTAAAGTCTAGTTCGTCTATTTGAGTTTTCATAGGAATAGTAAAAGCAGCAAGAACGCCTGCAATGGTAGAATGTACCCCTGAAAGCAAAAATGCTAACCATAACCCGCCAATACCAAAGACTGCATAAAAATAAGTGTTCCTGATTTTCAGGTAATTGCCCAAAAATAAAATGGCAAGAAACAACATTCCTAATGACAAATTAAACACAGATATTTTTGAAGTATAAAACAAAGCAATGACAATCACGGCTCCTAAATCATCTACAACAGCTAAGGCAGTTAAAAATATTTTGATAGAAATGGGAACACGATTACCTGCTAAGGATAATACCCCTAATGCAAATGCAATATCTGTTGCAGTAGGAATCCCCCATCCGTTGGATTTAGGAGCTTGACCATTAAAAATTAAATAAATCAAGGCGGGAGTTGCCATACCTGCGGCAGCAGCTGCTACCGGTAAAATGGATTGTTTGAAAGAGGATAATTGCCCGACGGTTAACTCTCTTTTGAGTTCTAAGCCTACCGCAAAAAAAAATATACCCATCAAACCGTCGTTAATCCAATGATGAAGGTTATTTTTTAATTCAAAGCCACCAAAAGAAATCGTAAATTGTTGATTCCAGACCCAGTGATAGGTTTCATGCCACGGCGAATTTGCCCATAACATCGCAATCAATACCGCAAAGAATAAAACAATGCCTCCCGCAGATTCATTCTTAATGAAATTAGCTACAAATACCCTTGACCTGAATTTTCTTGATTTATTCATAAACTTACATTTTTACAAAGTTTGTAACAAAGTTTTGGCATTTTCTATTGCAGAAAGCGGTGGATTTTCTCCGTATAACATTTTTGCAATTTGTTCTATACGTTCATTTTCTGATAATTTTTTTATGCGGGAATATGTTTTGTTTTCCTTAACTTCTTTGTAAATAAAATAGTGTTCACCCGAACGACTTGCCATTTGTGGTAAATGTGTAATGATAATTACTTGAAAACGTTCGGATAGTTTTTCCATTACTTTGGCAACTTTTAAAGCTATTTCCCCGCTGATGCCCGTATCAATTTCATCAAATATTAAGGTGGATAGTTCTAATTTTTCGGCTAATGCCGCTTTGATGGCTAACATTATTCGGGAGATTTCTCCCCCTGAGGCTATTTGAGATAACAATCCTTCCGGTAAACCTACGTTTGTTCGTACCTTAAATTGTATTTCCGATAAACCTCGTTTTTGGGGCTCTTTGAATTGGATAAATTCTATTTTGAACTCTGCATTCGGTAACGCAACGGCTTTGAAATAATTATTCACTTTTTCCGTTAATTCTATGGAAACTTGTTTTCGTTTGGAATCTAACTCTGCACCCAAATGTGCAACCTCTCGTTCTAAAATTTGAATTTCAGCTGTAATTTTATCAACTTCTTCATCAAAATTTTGAAGTCCTTTTAATTCTTGTAACAATTGTTGTTGAATATTTTTTAATTCTTTGACAGTCAATACGTTAAACTTTTTTTTCAAACGATTATAAAAATCTAATTTGGAAAGAAGCTTTTCTAATTCGGTACTATTTACATCAATTTCTTCATAAAATGCTCTAAGCGATTGTGCAACGTCTGCGATGATTACATCAGCTTCTTTTAGTTTTTGGTTTTCGTAGAGTATTTTCGGTGAAAGATGCCCGATTTTGTCTAATACTTTTTCTACGTTCACTAAAGAAGTATAAACAGATTTTTCAGATTCATAAAGGACTAAGGTAGCTTTTTCTAAGGTTGTTTTGATAGTTTCTGCATTTTGAAGGATTTTTAAACGTTTTTCAATTTCATCATCTTCATTTTCAATGAGTTCGTAAGTTTCAAAATCTTTAAGTTGAAATTGGAGGAATTCTATTCTTTCTGTAATTTTTTGAGCGTTAGCCTTTTTTTCTTGTAGTAAATTTTTTTGGGATTGAAGTTCTTGAAATTTAGATTGATAGATTTGAACAAGCGATTGTAGTTCCCCGTAATGGTCAAGCAAGGAAAGTTGATACTCTTTAGATAATATTTTTTGGCCCTCGTGTTGCCCATGCAGTTCTACGAGGTATTCCATGATTTCTTTGAGGAGGTTTTGGTTGACGGGAGTATCATTGATAAAGAAACGGCTTTTGCCCTGTGCAGAAATTTCACGCCGGATGATGAGTTCTTTTTCCGGAGAGCAATCTAATTCCTGCCAAATATTTTCCGGGATTTGATGAGAGTTAATCAGGAATTTGGCTTCAATGATAGATTTTTTTTCGGGGTCTAAGATAGCGGCGGCGTCAGTTTTTTTTCCCATCAATGCACTCAAAGCACCTATAAAAATGGATTTTCCCGCCCCCGTTTCACCTGTAATGATATTTAAGCCTTTGCCAAATTCTACTTCTGATTTTTCAATCAGTGCAAAATTTTGTATCCATAACCGCTCAATCATACCGCAAAAATACAAGAAAAACAGTAACGAAGAATGGTATTCTTTCATTAGGCTTAAAAGAATTGAGAGAAAAAGAATTTGGAATGCATTTCAAAAAATAAACTAAATTTGCATCTAAAAAGTGAGTTTAGCACATCACGGGAATGCACAGTTACAATATCAGCAGCAATACGAAAACGCTAAAAATTATATTATTCCGTTAATAGAGCAACATCAAGTGCTTACGGAAAAAACGCAAGTGATGGATATAGGTTGTGGTGAGGGCGGTGTACTTGCAGCTTTCATAGAAAAAGGATGTTACGGCTTAGGTGTTGATTTAAACCCTAAAAGAATTGAAGATGCTGCCCAGTTCCAAGCTGCTGCTATCCAACAAGGAAAACTTCAGTTTATTGCCAAAAATATTTACGATTTTACTGCCGAACAATACCATCAATGGGACATCATCGTGTTTAAAGATAGCATAGAACACATTCCTGAGCAAGCTCAAATTATAGCTCACTGTAAAAAATTCCTGAAACCTAACGGAATGATTTTCTTTGGTTTTCCAGCTTGGCGTATGCCTTTCGGTGGGCACCAGCAAATTTTACCTTCCAAATTTTGGTCTTTACTGCCTTATTATCATTTACTTCCTAAGCCTTTGTATGCCGCTTGTATTCGTATGGCTACAAAAGAACCCGATTACCTGCGAGAACTTCTTGAAATCAAAGAGCTTGGGCTTTCTACTCATAGATTTGAGAAAATTGTTCGTGATACTGGTTACCGTATAGTACAAAAACAATTTTGGTTAATTAACCCAATTTACTCTGTAAAATTCGGTCTAAAACCTAGGTTGCTACCCAAATGGTTAGAAAAAATAGGTTTTCTTAGAGATTTTTTTATTACCACTGCGTACTATCTTATTCAACCGCAATCATGAGCCTTAAAAAATTACTTTCGCATGCTGCAATTTACGGGCTCAGTTCTATTTTAGGTAGAATATTAAACTGGCTTTTAACTCCTCTTTACATCAACGTTTATCCACCGGATGAGTACGGAATCCTTTCCGATTTATATGGATTTACTTTTTATTGGGCTGTTATTCTTACTTTTGGTCAAGAAACCTCGTTTTTTCGGTTTAGCACAGATAAAACTCATTATCGTATTTATTACAGCAGTGCCTTTTCTCATGTTTTATTTTTTTCTTTCATTTTTTTAGTTATTTTCGGTTTAAATTATGAATTTTTTGCCGAATGGTTAGGATATAAAGGAAGAGAAAGTTTATTTTTGTGGTTAATAGGAATTATTTTTTTTGATGCAATTGCGGCTATGCCTCTTGCCAAGTTACGCTATGAAGAAAAAGCTTTGCAATTTGCTATTATTTCGCTCCTTAACATTGCCATTACAATTATTCTAAATTTGATTTTTGTTTTGGGAATGCGTTTACCTATTGAAGCCGTTTTTATTGCCAATTTTATTGCATCTTTTTTACGGTTAGGGATGTCTTTACATGGTAATTTACCGGATTTTTTTATTCCTCGTGAACCTTATTTTAAAAAGATGATTACCTACGGTAGTTTTATTATGCTTGCAGGGCTTTTTAGTGCTATCAACGAAAATATAGGTAGAAATTTGATTATTCGCTTGTGGGAAGATGGTAAAACATGGAACGGTATTCCTTACAGTGCTAAATCCTTAAACGGCATTTATGCTGCAAACTATAAATTTGGAATGTTCATTGCTTTAATGACCCAAGCTTTTCGCTATGCTGCAGACCCCATTATGTTAAAAACCGCCGAAGATAAAGATTCCCCTACTTTTTATAGTCGTGTATTCTATTTTTATACTACTGCCAATCTCTTCATGTTTTTAGTCATTTCTATTTTTATTGAGGAGATTGCAAAATTTAATTTATGGGGGCTTGCTCCGTTTTATTTGGTTCATCCTGACTACTGGCATGGATTAGTAATTGTACCGCATATTTTGTTAGCTAATGTAATGCTTGGTGCATTTTTAAACCTTTCCATTTGGTATAAAATCCTTAAAATGACCTATGTAGGTTTATGGATTACTATAATAGGAACAGCTATTACTTTGATAATCAATATTTTATTTATTCCAACTTACGGTTTTGTGGCTTCTGCTTATGCAACTTTAAGTTGTTACACTGCTATGGCTATCATTTGTTACCTTTGGGGACAAAGACATTATCCTGTACCTTATCCCGTAATTTCAATCTTAACTTATTTACTTATTGCCATAGCTTTAATTTATTTATGCAGTTATTTTCCTGAAAATATTCTTTCCAGCCTATTAAAAATAGCCATTGCCGTTTTATATGGGTACGGTATTAAATTACATTATGACTTAAAAATAAAGCAACTTTGGTTAACCCATTGACAAAAAATACAAAAAATTTGTTGATTTCATGAAGTGTGTGTAAATTTGCTATAAATTTTTACCGTATGAAAAATCATTTATTCAAATTATTATTCGTTTTTAGTGTAAATGCTTTTGCACAAAGTACTTATGTATGGAATGGTGCTACATCAGATTTCACAGTACCAACAAATTGGGCACCTACTCGTTCATCACCTGCGCCTACGGATATCTTAGTGTTTAACAATGGTTCTACAAACTTGGTCACTAATGTTCCTTCTCAAACCATTGGTCAACTGAAAGTACAAAGTAATACTACCGTGAATCTTCAAGCAGGTGCTTCGGGTAATACCTTGACAATTAGCGGTGGCACAGGAACAGATTTAATTGTGGAAGCCGGTTCGGCTTTAAGAATTCAAGGAACAAACGTTTGTACGTTATCTGTGAGCACAGGAGCAACCGCTGAAATTTATGGAACTATCTACGCATCTAATGCGGCTCATAGGTATTTATCCGCTAATATGAATAGTTTTTTGTTTAAAAATGGTTCACAAGCTGTAGCAGAAACAGGATTTGACGGTTCTATGTTTGGTACCACGGGCACTGCAAATACTACTATTTTTGAGGCAGGTTCTGCTTACATTTATAAAGATGGTGATAATCCTTTTGGATTGAGTGCACCTAGCTCAAAAGTGGTTTTTCAACTCAATAGCAAGTATATACATCAGCATCCTTTTAATGCTCCTGCTTCTTCTGGGCGTACATACGCCATTTTTGAAATGGATCATCCTTCTTTTAATTCCAATTTAACGGGAGGAAGCACTATGACTTGTCAAAAAATTATTGTTAAACAAGCCAACAATTTAAAATTAAATTTAACGGGGTTAGTATTTGTTAATGAAAATATTGAAGTATTAAGCGGTACCTTAACAAGATCTAGTAGTGGAGCATTAACCGTTAATGGTTCTATCATTCTGAACGGTGGTAATATGAATTACACTTCTACCGGTGCCCTTACAATCGGAGGAAATTTAGACGTTCTGTCACCTTCCTCATCCTTTAATTTAACTCCTACGCTAACGAGTGCAAGAAATGACATTATAGGCGGAAATTTAAACAACGCTGGTACGGTAATATTTAACCCAACCGTTACTCCTCCTAATTATAATCTTGTTTTCCAAAATACTAATTCCACTCCCCAAAATATTACGAATAACGGAACATTAATTTTTTCGCCTACTGTAATGGTAAGTTTGCCCGATGCCGATGGTTATACCTTAGGCTCTGATATTCATATTCAAGGTATTTTGAATTTGCCTACTAATAACGTAAAAATCAATGCCAATGGTTATACCGTAACGCTGGGGTTAAATAATACTTTTCCGGGATTTTTAAACGTTACGACGAACCCTTCCTATTTCTATAACGGAAAATTTAGACGTTATTTTGCAACCAGTACTACCACTGGTTTCGTATCAGGAGGTTTTCCGATTGGCATAGCTTCTGACGTTCAACCTTGTACCATTTTGATGACCACTGCGCCAACCTCTGGTGGTTTTATTACTGCTGAATTTATTAGCAGTTTTCCTGGAACTAATGGTTTGCCTCTAACTATTGGAGCTATCAATGTAACTCGTGTATATGCCTATGGTTTTTACCGAATTATTGCAGATGCTTCCTTAGCAGGATACGTTTATACCTTTCAAATGGTGGGAACTAATTATTACGGCGTTGGGGATTACGAACAACTTGTGCTATTAAAAAGAGCTAATAGTTCTTCACCGTGGACAGATGGTGGCGGTACTCAAGGTGTGCCCTTTGGTACAAATGCTCAGTTTACTTTATCCTTAAGTGGGCTTACTTCCTTTTCAGATTTTGTGGTAGGGGGCAATGAAGTACCTAATCCATTGCCTGTCTTATTTAAACAGTTCATTGCTCAACGCTTTAATCACCAAAATTATTTAAGTTGGATTGTAGAAAATGTACAAGAAATTGAAAAATTTGAAGTTCAAAAATCTTATGATTTAACACATTTTGAAACTATCTCTGAAATCAACACTTCAAATAGTAATATTTATGACTTCATAGACCCTTCGGAAAACCATGCCCCTAAAACATATTACAGAGTAAAAGCGATTTTAAGTAGTGGGCTTACTGCTGTTACTGAAACCATTGAACTCAAATTGACTCCTGAAACGAAAGTTGAAGTTTATCAAAATCCCTTTAATCATGAACTTAAATTAAAAGTTGAAAGTGATACGGAAGCACCTATGCAAATCAAACTTATTGATATTTCAGGCAAAGAGCTACTCAATCAATTTTTTGAAATCAAAACAGGAAATCAAATTTTTGAGATGAATACCAACTCATTGAGCTCTGGCGTTTATTTAATACAAGTTCAATTCAACGACCAAGTTTATGTCCACAAGTTATTGAAATAACTCTTGTTATAGAAGTATTTAAGGTTTAACCTAGCGAATATAGCCATTTAGGAAATTTCCTAGATGGCTTTTTTAATGTAACTCGGTAAGATGATGTTCATTCCATGATAAGTTAGCATCTTTAGGTTTTTTTCTTGCGTGGCAGTCATTCATATTACAAAAAGGACAATGTTTTTCAGAACAAGCTTCAATTTGAAGAGAACACTCGGCTAAGTCTCCAAATTCCATTTTGATAAGTTTTTCTATAGCTTGAATTTCATGAGTAGCCTGCTCAATAGTCCAATAAAAAGGAAGAACTAAATGACAATCTACATGAATGATGCTTCCATTTTTTAAAATTTTTAGGTTATGAAGGTCAATCCAGGTATCTTTTTTATTTTTTTTGATAAGTTGAATAAATTGATGGATTAAAACTTCATCTGATTCATCCATAATTCCTGCGATAGCTTGTTTAATGATGCGGTAAGCAGGAAATAAAATATATAAGCCCACCGAAATACCCAGTAAAGCATCCACTTGCATCCATCCCGTCCAATGAATAATTATAACACCGATTGCAACGGCAAAAGTAGAAAATGCATCGGTTAAAAGATGTTGCCCCGTGGAAACAAGTTGTAAATTTCTATGTTTACTCCCGACTTTTTTTGCCCAGTATCCTGTTATTGCATTGATCAAACCTGTTACGGTTATTAAGTAAAAACCAAAATCTAAATCCTGTAAATTGTTCGTATAGAAAAAACTAAGAAAAGATTCATAAATGATTGTCAGCCCTGCAAAAAAGACAAGCGCGCCTTCAATCCCGGAAGTTAAAAATTCAATTTTGCCATGTCCATACGGATGTGTGTTATCACGAGGAACAGAGGAATAATACAAACTGAACAAGCCAATAGCACCTGCAATAAGATTTACTATGCTTTCCATGGCATCTGATAAAATTAAAACGGAGTTAGTAAAAAAGTATGCAATAAATTTTAGGACAAATAAAATAATGCTAACTCCTAAAATAAATATTTGTACCTGAATATTTTGTTTTTGTATGGAAGTATTCATTGATTTGAAATTTTTTGAATAAAACAAAGCATTTTTTGTATTTGTTTGTTTAAATCCTGGATTTCATCATTAAAAATCACAAAATGACTATGCTTGATTTTCCATTCATCAGGCCATTGCTGTTGCATACGAGATTGAATTTGGTCAATAGTGAGCTGAGGGTCTCGTTTTAAAATTCTTT
>Ga0209691_1001804_pt1 | contig 11973 bp, 10 predicted proteins | sample YNPMSBMetaG_FD_187120 | JGI IMG/M metagenome (GOLD analysis project Ga0209691, IMG submission 187120) | Anoxygenic and chlorotrophic microbial mat microbial communities from Yellowstone National Park, USA - YNP MS-B MetaG (SPAdes) (version 2) ... | reverse complement strand
CCCGCACGCGCCCGTCTACGCAAGACGGCCGGTGGGCAGGTTAGGAACCTGCCCCTACTGGTACGGGGTGGGCAGGTTGGAAACCTGCCCCTACTGGTACGGGGTGGGCAGGTTGGAAACCTGCCCCTACTGGTGCGGGGTGGGCAGGTTGGAAACCTGCCCCTACCGGTGCGGGAACGGGAGGGAAGGCGAGGGGAGCGATGCTATCACCCCTTCCTCTCCCCGTGGAGGAGAGGAAGGGGAGCAGGGAAAAAGTGAAGGCCGACGCCGACAACCCGCACGCGCCCGTCTACGCAAGACGGCCGGTGGGCAGGTTAGGAACCTGCCCCTACTGGTACGGGGTGGGCAGGTTGGAAACCTGTGCCCCTACTGGTACGGGGTGGGCAGGTTGGAAACCTGCCCCTACTGGTACGGCCGGGGGGCAGGTTGGAAACCTGCCCCTCCTGGTGCGGGAACGGGAGGGAAGGCGAGGGGGGCAGGGGGAAGGTGAGGGCCACCAGGCGTGCTCCGCAGCACAGGCACTGAAACCGTTGAACCCTTGTGTCAGCGCGAGGAGGAGACGTATGCGTTACCGTTCGCGCATCAAAGCAAGATGACGCTTTGATCATCTTGTGCCCCTTCATTGATGATCGGTTGCGTGCTATACTTAAACCATCAATGAGACCAGACGAGGGAGTACGGCCTTGAGCACGGAGCCAGCCGTCTTGCTTGAACGCGCTACAGCAATTGTCAACGCCCAGCTAACTGAACTTCGCCAGTTATACCAGGCTGCGCTGCAACAACAAGAGAGCCTGGTACAACGAGTACGTCTCCTTTCACGGCAACTCGATGAGGCGGTCATTCAAGAGCAATTTGCCCGTGAACGTGGTCTGTCAACTGTGGCTGCAGCAGCACGAGTTCAACAGTTGCGCAGCGAGCATACAGCGGCTGCGCAAACCGAATCTGAACTGCGCCGGGCACTGCGCCAACTCGATCAACTCATTCGCCAGATTGAGATGAGCAGTACGACCTTAACCCGTCACGCAGAGGGCATCGCAGCCGATCCCTGGGTGCAGGCTCTCCGCGCTCAAATTATTAAAGGGCGTGAAGAAGAGCGGATCCGCCTGGCGCGTGAAGTACACGACGGCCCAGCCCAGGTGCTTGCCAATGCACTGATGGGCGTCGAAGTCTGTCAGAATCTGTTGCAAGAGCAACAACTTGATCGGCTAGGCTCGATCTTAAGTCAGTTGGGTGACAGCGTGCGTGAAGGATTACGCGAAGTACGGAGCTTTATCGCCGATCTCCGTCCTGGAAAACTTGAAGAACAGGGATTGGTAGCCGCACTCCACGAATATATTCGCCGCTACCGGGATACAGTGACCAATCCTGTTCATTTTGAAGCGGATTCGATACCGAGACTCCCCCCTGAAGTCGAGATTGTCCTGTACCGTATCGTGCAGGAAGCGTTGCAAAATGCTCGCAAACACGCCCGTGGTGCGCCAGTACGAGTAACTCTGACGCTACGTAAAGACCGGCTGTATCTATCGATTCGTGATGAAGGGCCGGGCTTTGATCTCCGTGAAGTAAGTCGTCGCGCCGGTCGTGAAAGCTGGGGATTGACCAGTATGCGCGAACGCGCCGAATTGGTCGGCGCACAATTAACGGTCATCACTCGCCGGGGTGCCGGTACCGAAGTGCAGGTGACGATGCCGTTATCGTGATATTCGATTGGTAATGATGTTACCCCTTAAGGGAATGAACAGCAGAGGAGTCGCCTGTGGCAACATCGGCAAAAATAAAAGTATTGGTCATTGACGATCACCCGCTCTTTCGTCAGGGTGTCCGCTGGAGCTTAGAAAGCGCATCTGATATTGAAGTGGTGGGAGAAGCCGAGAATGGGCAGGAAGCGATCAAACTCACGGAACGGCTTTTTCCCGATGTTGTTCTCGTCGATATTAACCTCCCTGGCTTGAATGGCCTGGAAGTGGCACGAGTAATCAAGCGGCGTGAACCGCGAACCGGTATTATTGTGCTCAGTGTCTACGAAGACGATGAGCAACTGTTTCAGGCGATTAAAGTCGGCGCTGCGGCTTTTACGTCAAAAGATATTAGCCCTGAAGAACTGGTCCACATGATCCGTGAGGTCGCACGTGGTCGCTACCTGATAAATGATGCCGTACTGGCACGCCCAAATGTCGCGGCCCGCGTGTTACATCAGTTTCGCGAACTGGCCGCAACAGATGAAGAAGATGGCACGAATCTGTTCGCACCGCTTACCTCACGCGAAATTGAGATTCTCGATTGCATTGCCCGTGGCCTCTCAAATAAAGAGATTGCCAGTGAATTAAGCATTAGCGGTCAAACTGTTAAAAATCATATTACCTCGATTCTCGCTAAGCTACAGGTTAATGATCGAACAATGGCGGTGATTGTTGCGATCAAAAAGGGCTGGATTAAGATGGGGTATTCACAGTCACCAGAGGGGTAGTTGGTGAGAGTGGTGAGCGTGCCTCTGAACGATGCCTCTGTTTCGCGCCATGAAGTGGTCTTGATGGCACCTGCGCCCATCTCAGAGCACGTTATCAGGGGTAGATTGCAACCGCTCTCTCACCTTCCCCCGTCCTCAATCCCATGTGAGAGGAAAGGTGAGAAGACATAGGCGTTGCGAACGTTGAAAATCCCTGCCCCTCCGTAAGGCTTTTCAGCATTCTCAGTTTGTAGCGTGCGCTGGTGAACGTCGTTCGCACCACCACCCATCTCCGACCCACGCGATTTCCTGAACATCCGCATCCATCAGTGAGCGGACAGGAAGCTCTCGTTGATTGGAGCAACACGCTATCGGTGACGAATAGCAACCCTGCCGCTCATTTACTTCCCCTCTTCCTGTGGGAGCGGAAGGAGAGGATGGGAAAGGTGAGAGGACGCAGATACTACAGAACACCTCACCTCTCAAAAGGCCGCTAACGCCCTGGTCGTGTTATACTACTCTACATGATGAGATAGTGACGTGCACACGAGAACCGCTATGCTGGATGCAGACAATCTTGCTGCGCTGACGGTTGCCGAATTAGTCGCGCATGTGCGTGAATTACGGCAGGCAAATGCCCAACTGCGCCGACAGTTACGTCCGATTGGGCCACCATTGGCAGCCCAGGCGTTGACGGAAGAGCTGATCCGACAGACTGCACTGCTCACGCGGCTCGGTATCGAGTTTCGAGAGGATATTGAACCAACAGCACTCGTGCAGCAGGTTCTCCAGAGCATTACTGTGCACCTGCCGGCTGATGAAGCCACCATCATTCTCGTTGGGCCTGACCAGACTCCACAACATGCGCTCACGGTCTCATTGGGTGCGCCACGCTTGTTGCCGAACGAGCGTGCTGCCGAACTCTTGGCTCACGGGAGTGCAGGTTGGGCCTTGCGCCATGGAAGCAGTGTTATCTTGCTCGATCTTGCCAATGAAACACAGCGGTTTCAGTTACGCGAAACAGGAACCGCAACCGGCTCTGTCGAACCGAGTAGTGGAAGTCTGATCGCTACACCGATCCGCCAATCAGTTGCGACTATTGGGGTGCTCACGGTCTATCGACTGGTGACACACGCTTTTGGCAGCCACGAGCTGATGTTGATCGAAAGTATCGCTGCCCAGATCGGTATAGCCATTGGTGCGGCCCGTTTCCATCAACAACACCGGCTCCGTCAGCAGCATATGTTAACGTTGATCAACTTCGGTCAGATGGCGGGTAGCGCTCAGACAGCGAGTGATGTAGCCGGGCAATGCCATCAGATTGCCAGGGATGTATTTGCTGCCCGCTGGGGCTTGCTTTTCCTGCGCTCAACATCACAGGGACAACCCGAATGGATTGCCCCCACCAATATATCTCTTGAAGCACCTGTAGCGGCAGCGGGTGGCGCCGTCAAGCTGACGGTCGAGAGTCAAAGTGTGGTTACAATGGCGCTCACCGATGAGCAAACCTGTATTGCGATACCACTCATGCACGACGGTCATGCGATTGGGGGGCTGGCTTTAGGCTACAGCGGCACCCAACTAAACCCATCGACGATTGATTGGAATCTGCTAGACTTGTTTGCCCGTCAGACAGCAACCATTTGTGCAACGCTGCAATTAGTGGCCCGCTTACGAGAACAAACCCAGTTGCTGGAAGAGCTGGTTACCGAACGTACCAACCAATTGCAGCGCTCACGTGATCTGCTCCGCATCGTCTTCGACAGCCTGCCAGAAGGGATTGCCCTCTTTGATGAGACTGAGCGGTTGGTCGCTATTAATACTGTGTTCGCCAACCAGATAGTTGGCCGTCATCCACGAGAACTGGTCGGCAAAACATACGCCCAACTGCTACGAATACTGGAACGAGCTGCACCGACAGCGATTGAATTTCTTGCCCAGCGTCAAGAGCACCAGCATCTGCGTATACGACAGGCTTTACCGGAAGGTGAACGTTCGTATCTTATCGAACGATTAGAGATTCCGCCCTCGCATGGGCAGCCTGCATCACGACTCGAACTCTGGCGTCGCGAAGTGTAACCGTTGTTTGTAAACAGACCCATACCTGCAATGCCATACTTGCACATTACACCAAACGGGATTCGTATCCTGATCGAAGAACTGCCACACACATACTCGGTCGCGATCGGTTGTTTCATCGACATCGGTGCCCGGTACGAGCCGGCAGAGCTGGCCGGGGCTGCCCATTTTATCGAGCATATGCTCTTCAAGGGAACCAGGGCATACCCGACGGCACACGCTATCTCGCTGGCCATTGAAGGCGTTGGCGGCTATCTCAACGCTTCTACCAGTTATGAAACGACCGTCTTCTATGCAAAAGTTGCGGCAATTCATTTCGCCCGTGCGTTGCATGTGTTGAGCGAAATGGTCCAACGACCACTCTTTGAAGCAAGCGAGTTAGAAAAAGAACGTCGGGTGATTATCGAAGAGATTCGCGGCATTCAAGATAATCCGACTGAGGTGGTTCACGAATTACTACAACATACGATGTGGGGCGATCATCCATTTGGCCGTGATATTACCGGTAGTATTGCCACGGTCAGCGCTATCTCCCGCACTGAACTCCTACAGTTCTTTAGACAGGGCTATCACGCCGGTAATCTGGTCGTGTCAGTTGCCGGCAACGTTCATCACGAAGAGGTTATTCCGGCCATCGAACAGGCATTCGCCGATCTGCCAACCGGTCAGCGGCCAACGGCCTTGGCCGCGCCACCATTACCGTCTCAGCCTAGACTCAGTTTACTACCACGCGATATTGAACAGGGGAATTTCTGCCTCGGTATGCCCGGTGTGTCGTATCACGATCCTGATCGACGGGCTGTGCAGGCGCTCGATGCGCTCCTCGGTGGTGGTATGTCGTCACGCCTCTTTCAGAAAATTCGCGAGGAGCATGGCCTGAGCTACAACATCGGTTCGTACCACAACGAGTTTGCCGATACCGGTATGTGGGTCATCTATGCCGGTGTTGAACCAGAAGCACTTCGTGATGCGGTAGCGATGACACGCACGGTACTTCACGATCTGGCAGAGCATGGTTCCACCGAACAAGAACTGGTCACTGTGAAAGAGCAACTCAAGGGAAGTTTATTACTCTCGCTTGAAGACACCTGGTCAATTGCCTCGCGCAACGCCGTCAGTCTGCTGCGTTACCAAACGGTACCGCCGGTCGAACAAATTATCGCCGAGTTCGATGCGCTGACGCTGGCCGATTTGCAACGAGCTGCACAGCGGTTGATCGGTAGCGAACAACAGTGGCTGGCGGTAGTTGGACCGTACAACGATGAGGATCAAGCCGATTTGCAAGCCTTGCTAGAAGGGTAAAGCCCCATGGTTAAGAGGGTAGCAATCGTTGGCGCCGGTGTTGCCGGATTAGCGGCTGCCCGTTCGCTGGTTGATGCTCATACCGATATTGTACCGGTTGTCTTTGAAAAGAGTCGTGGCGTTGGGGGACGAGCTGCTACCCGGCGTATCGGCGATTTCTGTTTTGACCACGGTGCGCAGTATGTTAAGGCACCAACTCCTGCCATCCGCGATTTGATCGTGGCTACCGGCGATGCGGTAACCATTGATCGTCCGGTCTGGACCTTCACTCGCTCAAATACGATTGCACCCGGCGATGCCGCTTTTGCCGATGAACAGAAATGGACCTGGCCGACCGGCATTACTCGGCTGGCAAAGTATCTGGCCAGCGGGATTGATGTTCGTATAGAGACCACCGTTGCCAGCTTGAACCGTGAGGGTGACGCCTATCGCTTGTTCGCCGACGATGGTCAGGTATTAGGCAACTTTGCCGCAGTCGTGCTTACGGCACCCGCACCACAGTCGGCAGCAATCTTGATGGCGGGCAATTTCAGCGAAGCGAACGATCTGGTCGAGGCGTTACAAGCAGTACAATACCGGCGTTCAATCAGTATCACGGTCGCCTTTCCGCAACGACCAGTAGTCCCGTGGTACGCTCTGGTCAACGTTGATCGTCAACATACAATCAGTTGGCTGGCCTGCGAACACGATAAACCAAACCGTGCTCCACCCGATCACGGCCTGTTGATCGCCCAGATGAGCGATGCCTGGGCTACAGCCCACTGGGATGAGTTGCAAAAAGGAACATATACGCTCAGCGAAGCCCCATCACCAGTTATCGAGGCACTTGCTGACATCAAGTCGTTGATCGGTGATTTAGGAGCACCATATTGGATTAATATCCAACGCTGGCGTTACGCGCTGCCCGATACTGCCACCCCCTTGCGAAGCTACGAGCGCATTGTGATCGCCGGCGACCTGATCGATGGACAGGGACGGGTCCATCTTGCGATTGAAAGTGGCTGGCAGGCTGCCAACCAGATTCGTGCTCTCTTGTTGTGAGGACGTGCTTATGACAACGACCATGTGGCTGCCAATCTTCGATGGACACAACGACGTGATCCTCGATCTGTATCGACCACGCCCCGGTACCGAGCGGAGCTTTTTCGAGAGTAGCCCACACGGACATCTCGACCTCCCGCGTGCCCGCAAAGGCGGATTCGGTGGTGGATTCTTTGCCATCTATGTTCCACCGCCACCTACCGCTGAGACGCCATCCGACCATTTGCCCGATCCTCCGTATCATTTGCCACTACCACCGGCCCTCGATCACTCTTACGCATTGCAAACAACCCTGGCCATGGCAGCACGCCTCTTTCGATTAACACAGGAATCCAACGGTCAGGTGCGACTGTGTCGTACAGCCAATGCAATCCATGAATGCCTTACTAACGGTGTCATCGCAGCCGTTTTCCATATCGAGGGCGCTGAAGCGATTGGTCCCGATCTCGATGAACTAGAGGTACTCTACCAGGCCGGATTACGTTCACTAGGGCCGGTCTGGAGTCGGCCAAATATCTTTGGGTACGGCGTTCCCTTTGCCTTTCCCACCTCACCGGACATCGGGCCGGGGCTGACTGACGCCGGTAAGGCGCTGATCAAAGCCTGTAATCAATTACGCATTCTGATTGATGTTTCTCATCTGAACGAAGCCGGTTTCTGGGACGTGGCTCGACTGAGTGATGCGCCACTGGTGGCAACCCACTCCAATGCACACGCCATCTGTCCAAGCAGTCGTAACCTTACCGATCGTCAGCTTGCTGCCATTCGTGATTCTGATGGAATGGTTGGGTTGAATTTTGCCGTCACATTTTTGCGTCCTGATGGTCATCGTGATGCCAGTATGCCAATTGACGTGATGGTTCGGCACGTGCAGTATTTGGTTGAACGGTTAGGTATAGACCGGGTCGGCTTTGGATCGGATTTCGATGGCGCCCTCATGCCGCAAGCCATTCGTGATGTGAGCGGTTTACCTGTTCTGCTACAGGCGTTAGCCGATGCAGGATTCACAACGGCTGAACTACGGAAATTGGCTTACGAGAACTGGCTGCGCGTGTTGCGCTTGACGTGGGGCGAATAGAACTTGCAGTGCACAATCTGACGGAATTGAAAGACACAAACTATCACCATTATGCTATGATGACCTCCAGCAACAACTCTCGCTGCAATCTGGATTTAGTGTATGAAACGCATCAGCCGGTTTATCTTCACCATCATCGCCTTCCTGATCAGTTTGTTGCTATTCATTCCGCCAGCAGCGGTTTATGCCGATCTACCACGTCTTAGCGTGACGCCGACCAGCCTTTCGGCTACAGTCGAGCTTGGCAGTACCACAACGCTCAACCTCACGATTACCAATACTGACAGTAATCCATCGACGATCCATCCCTACACCGGCTATCCACCACCGGCAGCCCCGGCAATGATGGCCACACCGCTCAGTATTCCGGTGCCGCTACCTCAGCAGCAGGAACCGATCGATCCTGATCTGCAAGCAGAATTGCGCCACGGCACGACACGCTTTCTCGTTTTTTTTGCCGACCGTCCTGATCTGGGACAAGCCTTTCTCATCCGTGATTGGGAAGCGCGTGGGGAGTATGTGTACCAAACGCTTACCAGCCACGCCGAACGGAGTCAACGCAGGGTGCGGGCGATGCTTGACGCCCTCGGCGTTCGCTACCAGCCACTCTGGATTGTGAATGCACTGCTGGTTGAAGGTGACGCAGCACTGGCGCAAGCACTGGCCGCTCACAGCGACGTCGCAATGCTCACCGCCGATCACGAATTGCAGATGACTCCACCGGCCACGACATCGACGGTATCCTGTTCAGCTACCTCCAACAACGTGTGCTGGAATATTGCTCGCATCGGCGCCGATCGAGTCTGGCGTGAGTTTGGTGTCACCGGTAGTGGGATCACCGTCGCCAACATTGATAGTGGGGTAAATTATATCCATCCAGCCCTTGTGAACCAGTACCGTGGCAATCTCGGCGGCGGCAATTTTGATCACAACTACAACTGGTTCGATCCGGTCGGAAACCAACCGGCGCCGGTCGACTCGGGAACTCATGGGACACACGTGATGGGCATCATGGTTGCCGATCCGCCTGGTCAACCGGCTATGGGTGTTGCGCCAGGCGCACGCTGGATTGCGGCCCGTGCTTGTAGTGTGACCAATTGCAACGATAGTGATATTATTGCTGCCGCGCAATGGATGTTGGCGCCCACCGACCTCAACGGTAATAACCCGCGTCCCAGCCTGCGGCCCCACGTGCTGAACAATTCATGGGCGTTCGACACGGGCGGCAATCAGGTGTATAGCGGGTATGCCACTGCCTGGCAGGCAGCCGGTATCTTCGTTGTATTTGCCGCTGGCAATATCAATAGTAACTTCACCGGCTGTAGTTCAGTTGCTTCACCCGGTGACTATCCGAACGTCGTTGCGGTTGGCGCTACCGATCAAAATGATCTCGTAACGAACTTTAGCCGGATTGGACCAACCACTGATGGTCGTATCAAGCCCGATCTGGTCGCCCCTGGCGCCAGTATTGTCGCTACCGTATCAAATTCAAATCTCTACGGTTCACTCTCTGGCACTTCGATGGCCGCACCACACGTGGCTGGTGCGGTGGCCTTGCTCTTGTCAGCAAAACCTGAGCTGATCGGTGATTACAATGCTACATATTCGCTCCTTACCAGTACTGCCCTGCCGATTACCGTAGATAACCGATATATGGGTTCATCACACAGCAACTGCCGGCCAACAACAGTACCGAATAACATTTATGGATATGGCCGACTTGACATCTTTAAGGCTGTTGCTGCTGCCCGCGTGACGGTGCCGTGGCTGATATTGCCAACCCCATCATCTCCAACGCTAGCCGGTAATGGGAATCTGGCAATCGATGTTACGCTCGATGCTCGTCGTGTGACAGGTCCAGGTACCTATTCTGCCCGAATCCTTATATACGACAATGCACTCACGAATTCGCCGCTGGTGGTACCGGTCACGATGATTGTACCGAGTCGTTCAACCCACGCGACAATTAGCGGGACAATCACAGATAGCGAAACAGGAAATCCGCTTCGCGGTACGGTGACGACAGCAAATGGTCTGACTGTGACGACCAACGCAACTGGTAGCTACAGTATCACTGTGCCTGGTGGAGTGACTCAGAACCTGACGATAAGTGCTATTGGTTTTGCACCGTACACGCAATCGATCACACCGGCTGCAGGGAGTTCAGTGACGCTTAATGCAGCCCTTGATCCGTTACGGCCCAGGTTGACCGTTGTCCAAGACCTGCTGACCGCAACGGTTGATTTCAACCAGACCACACCTGTCACGTTGCCATTGCGAAACGATGGTAATCTTCCACTCAGTTACACGCTACAGATCGATCCAGAGCCATACGGTGTCTGGCGGAGTGATGAGCCAGATGGACCGACTGGAGGCTGGATCGATCCACCACCTGGTGCGCAAGGGTTAACGCTGTTCGATGATGGAACCAGTGCGGGGATTGATCTCGGCTTTGATTTTCCCTTCGGTGGTACGTACTACCGAACCATCTACATTAGCGCCAACGGGATTATCGCCTTTGCTCCGTTTAGCAACTCGACCCTCTACTTTGAACCTAGATGTCTACCCCTGGCTGAAACCACTGCACCAGCTATTGTGCCTCTGCATGTCGATTTCAATAGTGCAGAGGGTGGTCAGATCAACATTGCGCGCATTAGCACCGGTGCGCTTATCACGTGGGATAACGTGCCCATCTACGGCACGAACCGCAGGCTGAGTGTGCAGGCACTGCTACAACCGAACGGTATTATTCGCTTCCATTATCGCAACGTTGCCAACCTGCAAAAGAATGACATGGGAGCCATCGGTCTACAGTTAGGTGAGGTGACGCAATCAATTGCTTGTGACATTGCCAGTGCCAATCAATTACCACTAACGCTCACCGATGGTCTGGTTATTGAGTTGCGACCACAAATTAACCCACAGGTCTGGTTGAACATTAGCTCAGCCAATAGCGGGAATATCAATGTCGGCGAACAGATTGATGTCCAACTCTCGAGTCGCTGGATTGGGCCACTGTACGCTACGCAGCAAGCGAGACTCCGTATCATCAGTAATGATCCGCAGCGTCCGGTGACAGTTGCGCGCATTCGCCTGAACGAGGGCAACCCAGCGCCGTATCAGATCATTTTGCCACTTGTGTATCGGTGATCTGCAACATAGCGCAGACAGTTCTCGTCTAAAAGTTATGATCAAGAACTTGGACTTTTGATCAGGCTTTACGATGGCATCTATTTACTTGGTCTTCCTGATGGGGAACGTTGGTGAGCAACGCCATGGGTCGCCCCTAGGCGATGGAAAGGGTTTCGACGTTTTCAGTGCCCGTGCTATGGAGTAGACCTGGTACCCTCTCACCTGCACCCTAGCCCCCTTCCTCTCCCACCAGGGGAGAGGAAGGGGAAAGGCATGATGGGACACCACGCGCATTAAAGCTTTTGTTGCTACTTGGGAACACGAGCCGCCAGCCTGCACTCTGAGGAAAGTGGGCAGAAGCCATTGCACGCCGCACCAGCACAACATCTAGGGCAAGTTTGGGAAACACCTACAACAGGCGGCAAAGGGTATCATCAATAAGAATCACTGTTCCCACCGCATCTAAACAACCATACCTTTGCACACGCATGTCCATACCAATACGCACTATGATTGTACGTGAAGATGTGAGATGGTTTTGCCCTACATCTAATACACTATGAACAAACACCAAAATGAGGTCTTTGCGCCAATCGACATCGATCATGTTCTCGACCGCGTGGCAGGCGGCAACGAGACAGAGGTGTATCGAAGTGACGATCATCGCTTTGTCGTCAAGTTAAAAGGCGAGATGGGGAGTCGCGATGTAGCGGCAACGCTCGCCGCTGCCCGGCAGATGAAGCAGGCTGCACAACGTTTTGCCGCGTGTCTCGGCGCAAAACACTCTATCCCTACCTTTTTCGTCCTTAGTCGCGATCAGGCTGGTTTCGTACACGTGTTGACAATTCAACCTTACCTCCACAGCGCGCAGGTCTTGGCCAACGTTGATTGGAAG
>Ga0209691_1001797_pt1 | contig 12002 bp, 12 predicted proteins | sample YNPMSBMetaG_FD_187120 | JGI IMG/M metagenome (GOLD analysis project Ga0209691, IMG submission 187120) | Anoxygenic and chlorotrophic microbial mat microbial communities from Yellowstone National Park, USA - YNP MS-B MetaG (SPAdes) (version 2) ... | reverse complement strand
TATGGATTGTCTAAGTTGATGTTAGTTTTTTTGTATTCATGAAATTCGTTGAATATGATCCCTTTTGTATTTTCTGGGATTAATTTTGGGATGATTCGCGCAGGTTCAAAAGGTGTTTGATCATAACCTGCAAAACAAATTTTTCTCGTAGATGGTGGGTTGATTTTTATATAATAAACATTCGACAAAAACAAAAGAGATAACAGAACAACGATAACAACTTTTTGTTTTTCGCTCATGTATAAAAAAACCAAGGTATGAAACAAAATCAAACCAGGAATAACCTGAAAAATATATCGCGCTTGATGGTTCGTTGTTAAAAATTCCAATATAACAAAATGTATCCAGAGAAATAAGATCACATAAAGAATTGGATAATTTTTTAAAATATCTTTTCTTGTGATGAATAAATAAACAATCCATGCAAAAGATAGTATTACGAGTACAGAAAACCCATAGGAATTGATAAAATAATCATAAAATATACTAATAAAAAAGCTTCTTCCTCGATCGATTATATCGGATTGTGCCCCCAACAAAGAATGAAACCGATCCGGATGAGAAAGAATCACAACACTAAAAGGAAAAATAAAATACAGATAATAAAATCGAAACGAATCACTAAACAACTTTATCTTATGCTTATAAAGAAAAAGGTTTAATTCTACAAAAGAAATTAATATAGTAATATAAATAAAATTTTTTATAAATTTTGTTTTTATTAAATCTAAACTAATTCTGGGGGATATAAAAATCAAAAAAATTCCTAAAACTGGTAATAGTATAAAAACCATTCGATAATTTTTGTAAAAATCGATTAATTTATGGACTTCTCTAAGAAAGTTTTTAGGATCTTGCAATAGTTCAATGAAGAAAAAAGAAAAAGAGACAAGAACACCATAAGGATATTTCGTAAAATAAATTAAAAAACCTGTAATAAAAAACAAAATTTTTAATCGATTAGAATATAAATTATTTTTATAAATATAATAAATCAAAAATAAAAAAAACGTATAAAAAAACATCCCTTGAATTTCTAACATAGAGTTAAAAAGATATTCTGGAATTTGATCTAATAAAAATAAAAAGGTAATAGAAAGATAGATCGATAAAAATAAAAGGATTCGGTTTAAAATATGATTTTTGTATTCCTCATAAAAAAAATAAAGGGTACCGAAAAATATTGCAAGAATTTCTAGAAAAAAGAATACAATACTCACTCTTGTATCTAAAATTGGATCAGGTTGTCCGTTTAGAAGTATTAAAATCGCACTAATGAGCGATCTTAAAGGAGGCCAGGTAGGGGAATCTAAAATCAATTTTACAGCAGAAAAAAATTCTCCTACGCGAAGATAACTTAAAAAATCTATGGATTGAATCATTCTTATGTTTGCATCCCAAAGAAGCATATCTTTGTTGGGACAAAGAAGAAAATTTTGATTTAAACTATACACCCAAAAAGAAGTAAAAAAAAGCACTAATAGAAGTTGAATCACAAAAATAAAATATTTCATTGATTGCGAAATTTTTTTGTTTTATTATAAATCCAATAAATTTTTTTAATTCTAAGGAAGCTTCATTTTCGCTAAATAAAAATCAATCCCCGAAAAAAAATATTCTTCGTAAATAGGAGTAAACGCTTGCTTTAAAACGACATCTGTATTACGATTAATATGGCAGCCATCACCAATCAATTTCCAACCGGGAGAAATGATGTCTTGGAATGTTCCATAGAAATTTTTTTTCGAACGAATGTGCTCGATTAAATAAAAGATGCCTTGTTTTTCGAGAAGCTGTTTGATGTGAGAAATCGTTAAACCTAAATCATTCACAGAACATAGAGTTAATGTAGAAACAATGGAATTAAATTTAGGTAGGTGGTTTATTAGAGATTGATTTTCGATAGAATCTACGATAAAATCTATTCGAGAAGATATTTCGGGAAATTTTTGTTTGATTTTTTCTACCATAAAAGGATTTTTTTCGATAATCGTTAAACGAAAATCCTTATTAAAAAAAGGATAGTAAAAAAGATTGGCTCCCGTTCCTGCTCCAATTTCTAATACGGGTGGCGTAATATCTTGTAGAAGAAACTTGCGCCTTTCGCTTAAAACATGTTGTTCAAATGATCCCATAACGGGATCATAAAAATGAGAAAATATTCTTGAATAAAACTTCATGCTACAATCCTATTACGGTTCCACCATCAATTCGAATGATATTTCCCGTAATAAAAGATGCATCGTTGGAACATAAAAATCGAACTACGCGAGAAATATCTTTTACTTGACCTGGTCTTCCTAATGGAACAGATTTTCTTAGTTCTTCTTTTACAGGTTCTGGTAATGCTTCTGTTAAATCTGTTTGAACATATCCAGGACAGATTGCATTACATAATATTCCTTTTTTCGCGTATTCGCGTGCTACAACTTTCGTAAAACCAATCAAACCAGCTTTACTTGCAGCATAGTTTGCTTGCCCTACTTGACCAATTAAACCAGAGACAGAACTAACGTTGATAATCCTTCCTCCATCCTTCGCTTTAAGAAGCATGGGCAAAAATTCTCTTGTGACTAAAAAAGGTCCTTTTAGGTTTACGTTAATTACTAAATCCCATTCTTCTTCTTTCATACGAAGTAGTAAGTTATCGCGAAGAATTCCTGCATTGTTTACAAGAAAATCCAATCCACCAAATTCTGCTTTTACCTTTTCTGCTGCTTGTTTTACTTGATCACTTTTTGTAACATCACAAGCAACAGCGATACATTTAACATTGTATTTTTCGGATATCTCTTTTGCTGTTTTTTCGCAGTCTTCGATTCGCATATCAAGTATCACCTGATTTGCGCCCCACTCTGCTAAATCCTCTGCAATGGATCGTCCAATTCCCCTCGCTGAACCCGTAACTAATGCTACTTTACCTTCAAACGGTCTTGTTGTCATATTCCCTTTTTTTAGAATTTGACATATAAATCAAGATATTTCTTTAATTGCAATATATTTTTTTGTTTGATTCAGCTTGATAATACATTTTAAATGTTTTTTAGCTTTTTGCTTCTAAAAAAATATTGATTCCTTTTTTATTAATTTTAATGTTCAAATCTTGGATTTTTATTTTTTGCAGTTTGGAATTAAATGTGCAAAATTCAAAACAAATAAAATCACTTAATATTTTTGTAAACATTTTTTTTATTTACATTTTGATTGATTGTTATTTTTGAGTATATGAAAATAAAATTATATGTTTTGCTGCTATTTTTTGTTTTAATTTCTTGTATAAGATTAAAAGAAAATCCAATAGATCCTTTTACGCCAACAGGTTTTGTGCTAAATTATTTATCAAGGAATCCTTACATAGAACCCATAGGTATCTTAGACAATTCCTTTGGAAACAATGGTAAATTTACTTTTAATTTTAATAGTATCAATAGTTATGGTTCTTCTTTCGCAATAGACAATTTTGGAAAGATCATCATGGGTGGTTCTTGTGGCAACATACCTGACGTGGATTTTTGTATGATTCGAATTAATTCTAACGGTACACTCGATACAAGCTTTGGATCTGGAAATGGATATGTAATCAAAAGTATTTCTTCCAATAACAACGATACGGCTGCTTCTATTACAATAGATTCTAATGGAAATATTTTATTAGGTGGATATTGTGCTAATAATAGTGGTAGCTTCGTTTTCTGTATTGCAAGATTTCTTCCTAATGGTTTGATTGATACATCATTTGGTTTTGGTTATGGGTATGTTCTATTAAATATTTCCTCGATTGAAGATCGGGGTCAATCTATTAAAATCCAACCTGACGGAAAAATCTTATTAGGTGGTTATTGTGGCAGTAGTACTAACTATGATTTTTGTATCGCTCGGTTTAATCCAGACGGAACATTAGATAATACATTTGGTTCTGGAGGTTATATTCTTAAAAATTTTTTTAATATAAATAATTATGGATTTTCACTTTCAATCGATTCTAACGGAAAAATCTTATTAGGTGGATATTGTGGCAGCAGTCCTAACTATGATTTTTGTATTGTTCGATTTAACCCTGATGGAACAACAGATCATACATTCAATGGAAATGGTATAGTGATTAAACAAATAACCTCTTACGATGATTACGGCGATACTATGACAATACAGTCCGATGGAAAAATTTTATTGGGTGGTCATTGCTATAATGGTACTAATGATGATTTCTGTATTGCTCGGTTTCTTCCTAATGGTTTGATTGATACATCATTTGGTTTTGGTAATGGGTATATATTACAAGATATAAGTAACAATAATGATTATGCTTATTTTCTCTTATTGCAACCGGGAGGAAAAATCTTATTAGGTGGTTATTGTAATAATGGAAGTTTGAATTTTTTCTGTATTGCTCGATTTAAGTAATTTATAAATATTTTTTATAAATTTATAAAATTACGTTGTTAGAATTTGTTTTTTTCGCTTTTCTTCAAGTTTTCTTAGTTTTTCGTCTTTTACTAATGCTTCTAATAAGGGTAAGATTTTTCCTTCCATAAATTCATCTAAATTATACATGGTAAAATTGATTCTATGATCTGTAACCCTTCCTTGTGGGAAGTTATAGGTTCGGATTCGCTCAGAACGATCTCCTGTTTTAACTTGATTTTTTTTAAGATCTGCCAACTCTTTATGGTGTTGTTCTTCGTACATCTGTTTTAATCGCGCTCGTAAAATCTTCATTGCTTTGCTTTTGTTTTTATGCTGAGATCGTTCATCCTGGCAACTTACTACTACCCCAGTAGGAATATGCGTAATTCTTACTGCTGATTCTGTCTTATTCACATGCTGACCACCCGCACCACTTGCGCGAAATACATCTATGCGTAAATCCTTTTCGTCAATCTGAAAGTCAGCCTCTTCTACTTCTGGTAATACTGCCACTGTTACTGCACTTGTATGGATCCTCCCACTACTTTCTGTAACAGGAATTCTCTGTACGCGATGAGCACCTGCTTCTTGATGGAGTAATTCGTATGCTCTATCGCCTTCTACACTAAAAATGATTTCTTTATAACCACCTAATCCTGTTTCTGCCAAAGATAGAATTTCTACTTTATACCCCATTTCGTCACAAAACTTGCTGTACATTCGAAAAAGATCTGCTGCAAATAATGCTGATTCCTCCCCTCCTGTACCTGCTCGAATTTCCATAATTATGTTTTTTCCTTCGTTTGGATCGGGTTCGAGCAAAAGAGTTTCGATCTCGAATACATGTTCGTTTAGTTCTTTTTCTAATTCGTCGCGTTCTAGTTTTGCCATTTCTTTTAATTCTTTATCCGCAGTAGGATCGTTAAGAATTTCTTGTGCATCTTCGTATGCTTTAATTTTATGAATGTATTTTTTGATATCATCAATGTAGGATTGAAGTTTTCGATGTTCCAATGATAGTTGTTTGAACTTCTCTTGATCGCTAATTATATCGGGCTGACTCAATAAATTTTCCAGTTCGTTATAACGATCCAATTCTTTTTGTAGATGATCTTTTAGTTGACTCCAATTCATACATACCCTTAATTATTATAATAAAATATTTTTAACTGTCAATATTTTTTATCAATCCTTTATTATGTGTTTTACATGTTCAATTCTTTTTAAAATGCGTTCTTTCCCTAACAAAAAGAATAGTCGTGGTAATTCCAATCCATGAGCTTTACCTGTTGTAAAAATGCGTATTGGCATAAATAAAAATCGCCCTTTTCGGTTGGTTCTTTTTCCCGCTTCTTTGATAATATTCGAATAAGTCTCTTCTGTTAGGTTGGTTTCGTTTTGTATCAACTCAACAAAAGTATTTAACAAGTTTTCAATCCCCGGTTGTTGAGATTCTATAACCTGAATTTCTTCTTTTGCTTCTTTTGTTAAAATTACATCATCACGAGAAAGTTCTTTAATATAAGCTATTGCATCGTCTAAGGTAGTTAAATAATCTCTTACAGAAGCAAAAATGCTTTTAACTTTTTCTTCGTTTTCTTGAATCAGATTCTGAACTTCTGCATCTTTTAAAAGAAAAGGCTTTGCAAGTTCGTAAACTTTTTCCAATGGATAATAGCGAATGTATTTTTGATTCATCCAGTTTAGTTTTGTTTTTGGGTTAATCATTTGTTTGATTTCTTCGATGGTTAGTTCAGCTACATTGATATCTTCTTGTTCTGTTTCTTTTTCGTTTAAGAAGAAATCGAACATTGCAGGACTTTTCGAACATCTTTCAATATCGAATTTTTTTAATAATTCTCCATTGGGCATAAATTCTACTGCATCTTCTGGATACCAACCCAATAAAGCCATATAATTTACCAATGCTTCGGAAAGGTATCCCAATTCTTTAAAAAACATCACCGAAGTAGCACCACGTCTTTTCGAAAGTTTTTTCTTATCAGTTCCGACAATTTCGGATATATGAGCATATTTAGGTAATGGTAGTCCCAATGCTTCGTGAATCAAAATTTGTCTTGGTGTATTAGAAAGATGCCCCACACCGCGAATTACATGAGTAATTTTCATTTCGTAATCGTCAATTACAACAGCATAGTTGTAAGAAGGAAAACCATCCGACTTAACGATAATAAAATCTCCTATTAACCGAGAATCAAACTTTACCCTCCCTTGAACAATATCATCAACAACAATTTCTTTTGGTTCTACTTTAAAACGTATTGCATAGGGAATTCCTTTCTGGATTTTTTCTTCTACTTCCTTGGGAGAAAGATTTCTACATTTTCCATCATAAACATGGGGGATGCCCAATTTTTTCGAACGTTCTTGTTTAGCCTCTAACTCTTCGTCTGTGCAAAAACAAGGATATGCTAAATGACGTTCTAACAAATATTGAGTGTATTTTTTATAAATTTCCAACCTTTCGGATTGCCTATAAGGGCCGTATGAACCACCTTCTTGGGGACCTTCGTCTGCTTTTATCCCTAACCATTCCAAAGCTTCCAAAATAATTTTTTCTGATTCCTTCGTAGAACGCTCTTGATCTGTATCCTCTATTCGAATTATAAAAGAACCTCCTTTCGCTTTGGCATACAAATAGTTAAATAAGGCTGTTCTTGCTCCTCCAATATGCAAATATCCTGTTGGAGACGGCGCAAAACGTGTTCTTACTTCCATATCATCCTCATTTGATATTTCTTAGTTGATTTCTTAAATCATAATCTGTAAAATGAAAAACTACTTCGTACAAATCTTGATTTTCTGATAACCTCTTAAAAAAAATCATTTTTCCTTTTTGTTCAATCATTTTTCGTATCTTCATCTTTCCTTCGTAAGAAATATTCGCATATAAAAACGGCTCTTTTAATAAATATTCTAGTGTAATATTCACAATATCTTTTTTTACTTGCTTTAAACCTTCTACATAACTATTAGCATGCACTTGATAATATACCTGATAGGTGGAACTTGTAATCAATGCAGTACGTTTATATTCCTGAGGTATTTCGTATTTTAATGTATTTACTTCTTGAACAAATTCTTTTTTTGCGCTACAAGAAAAGAAAAAGATCAAAACAAAGATTTTAAAAATTTTTCTGCCCATTTTTTACAAAAATCAATTTTTTTAGAATTCCATTCATCGTCATCTATTTTCTTTATGGTAGGATTTTGCTCGATAAGGAGATTTTTGATAGAATTCATCTTTAAGTTTTTGTATCCACAAGGAAAAATATAATCAAATGTTTTTAAACTGTTATTATAATTGATGGCAATTCCCGAAGAAGTAAAACCTTTTCGGATTTCGATTCCCATAGATACGATTTTTTCGTTTTTTTCTGTATATAATCCGGGCATCTCTTCTTTGTAGATTAAAGAAAGATGAAATTCTTGTTCTATCAAATCCTTCGTAATGTTGATAATAGTTTCTATTAGGTTCGTTAAAAAGATTCTTCGTTTTTTTAGATCGATATGAGGATAAATGATGATTTGACCCAATTCGTGAGCGGTAAGATCTCCACCGCGTTTTACATAATGGATTTCTACACCTTGCTTCGAAATAAAATCTGTTTGGAACTTAAAGCTTTCTTGTTTATATTGAATTCCTGCTGTAATAACTGGATGATGATCACAAAAAACAAGATTTTCGCATCGTTTTTTTCGAAAATACTCGGAAAGATTTAAATATGTCTTATAAGGAAGTGTTTTAAAACGAAAAATTTTGATGTTTTTAGGATTCATCTTCTTTTACTAATGGCACAAAGCGAACAGGTAGAATATTTTCTTCTACGAAATGTTGATCATCGATCTTGGTAATCCTGAGTAAATCTTGGTAAACAATTCCCACAGGTAAAACCATGATCCCACCCTTTTTTAGTTGTTTTTTCCAAGTTTCGGGAATTTTTTTGGGCGCAGCAGCAGAAATGATTCTATCAAATGGAGCATGTTCGGGTAATCCTTCGTATCCATTTTTACAAAAAAAATGTACGTTCTGAACTCCAAATCGTTTTAAGTTATTTTTTGCAAAATCCATCAAAGCTGGAACCACTTCTATGGTATAAACCTCTTTTGCTAATAGAGAAAGTATCGCTGTTTGATAACCACTGCCAGTACCAATTTCTAATACTTTTTCGTTTCCAGATAAATCTAACAGATCTGTCATTAATGCAACAATATAAGGCTGAGAAATCGTTTGATTATAACCAATACTTAATGGACCATCGGTGTATGCGTAGGGTTTGTCTTTTTCTCGAACAAAGTATTCTCTTGGAAATTTTCGCAAAGCATCCAATACTTTAGAACTCGTCACTCCTCTATACACAATTTGGTTTTTTATCATGTCTTCTAAGGCATTTTTATTGTAAGGTAGTGAATTAAAATAATTTGACATACCGATGGTTTTTTATTATATTAAAACTTTAAAACATTAAGCTTATGAATGATAATAATTTTATTTCTGGTACATTTTCAAGACTTTTTCGATTAGGCGAAACCGCAGGACGTTTTGGATATGCTCTATTAAAAAACTTAGGATCCTACAATAATATCGATGTAGATCAAATTATAAAAGTGGTTGACAATCTTTCTCGGCTAAAAGGCGCTCCAATGAAGGTAGGGCAAATGCTCAGTCTACACGAAGATTTGCTACCACCAGAAATTGTAGAAATATTTAGAGTTTTACAAAAAGATTCTAACCCTATGCCCTATTACATGATTCAAGAGGTTTTGAAGCGTGAACTAAAAGAAAAACTACAAGATTTTTCTTCTATTGAAGAAAAGCCTTTTGCATCTGCATCGATTGGACAAATTCATCGAGCTTTTTTAAAAAATAACGACAAAGTTGTTCTAAAAATACAATACCCAGGTATTCGTAAATCCATCCATACAGATTTGGCAACAATAAAGATTATTCTTTCCCCGTTGTTTAATGCTTTAGATATTCCTTTTGATTATGCTTGGGAAGAAGTTCGCGAACGTTTGTTAGAAGAAGTAGATTATATCCACGAATTAAACAATTTAAAGCTATTTCACCAACGAGTACATATTCCTGGATTAGTTTTTCCTAGATATTACGAAGAATATACAACACCAGAGGTTTTAACGTTAAGCTACGAAGAATCTCTAACACTCCACGAAGCAACAAAAGATCAAAGATATATTCAAAATCATGAACAATGGCTTACAACTTTGCTAAAATTAATTGTGTATAGTTTATATGGTTATGGCATCTTGCATGTAGATCCCAATGCTGCAAACTTTGGTTTTAGGAATAACGAAGTGGTTTTGTATGATTTTGGATGCATCAAAAAAATTCCCGAAAATATTTCTCGTTCATACAAAGAAGTAGCTTACGCAACAATGTATCATGATTGGGATAGAGCAGTTCGAGCCCTTTATGACGCTGGATTTAAAACAAAAGATAATCAACCTTACCCAATCAATTTTATCAAACCTCATTTAGAAATTCTCGAAGAAATTTTTCCCGATAGAGAGACCTATTTTGGCGAAGATTCTAAACTCTATCAAAGACTGATGGAAATAGCAAGAGATAGTTGGAAAGATGTAAAAAACTTTAACTTCCCCAAGGATATTATTTTTATTCACCGAAATTTGATTGGACAATTTGGAAATTTAAGAAAATTTCGCGTAAAAAAGAATTGGAAAAAGGTATTTTTGGAGTTATTAGATCAAACCGATGAAATCAAAAAACAACTCTACTAAAATTGCCTATTATACCTTTGGATTAGATTTATTTGGATATTATTATATTGATTCATTTCTAAAAAATCATCATAAAACACAAAAGAAATATTGTATTTATAACGACTCTTTGCATTTGATCTTGTATTTAGATCAAGAATTACACAAAAAATATCTTCGAAACTACAAAATTGTCCTTAACGCCAATTAGCTCAATTCAACCTTGATTTTTCAATTGAGCAAAATCTCTCGTTTCTATTCAGAAAATCAAAATTTAATGAAAATAAAACTTATGATTGATCACTACCCCAATAAAGTTTTAAAATAAATGAATTTTATTTTATAAATAAAATTATATATTTTATTCTATTAATATCTTCAATAAGATTCGTTCGTTTTAAGTTTAAGATTTTTGTTCTTACATAAGCCCTTTTATCGAAAAAATTTTTGATTAAAATACTATATATTTATTGACTAATTTTTGTATAGTATTTTTAATGTTCTTATGGAAAATTCTTTTTATAATTTTCGTAAAAATGCTCCTTATTTTAAAATTGACGAAGAACTGTATAATAAACTTCTTCCGATTAGTTATTCCGGTTTTCCTTCCCCTGCGGAAGACTTTCTAGAAAAACGTATCGACCTAAACAAAATTTTGATTCGCAACCCCAAATCCACTTTTTTCATGAAAGTAAAAGGCAATAGCTACGATAATTTGATTCAAGACGAAGATATCATTATTGTAGACTGTTCTCTTACACCCAAAAATGGTCATTATGTTATAGCTATTATCAATGGAGAATTTAGTATAAGAAGACTTATAAAAAAAAATAATAAATATTATTTATTAAATTTAGATTCTCAAACCATAGAAGAAATAGATACAATAGAAATCTGGGGAGTGATTACTTATGTTATCCATCCCGCACAAAAATAAAATCTTTGGGTTAGTAGACGCGAATAACTTTTATGCAAGTTGCGAAATCGCTTTTAACCCAAAACTAAAATCTTCCCCCGTAGTGGTTTTATCGAATAATGATGGTTGTGTTATTTCGCGATCGCCCGAAGCAAAACAATTAGGGATAAAAATGGGGCAGCCTTTATTCGAAATTCAAGATTTAGTCAAAAAATACAATGTAAAAGTTTTTTCTAGCAATTTCCCCCTCTATGCAGATATGAGTTATCGATTTCACGAAACTTTAAATCTATTTTTTCCCAAAATAGAAGTTTATTCCGTAGACGAAAGTTTTATTGATTTAACCGACTTAAAAAAATTCGACTTAACTTTATATTGTACTTACGTAAGAAATACAATTCTACAATGGCTTAAAATCCCATCGTGTATAGGCATTGGAAAAACGAAAACATTAGCAAAGCTTGCCAACAAATATGCGAAATTACATCCTGAATTAGGTGGAGTTTATAATTCCCTCGGTAAAGAAGAAGAACTTTTAAAGAATATGCCCATAGAAGAAGTTTGGGGAATTGGTAACAAAATTTCTGCTTTTTTAAAAGAAAAAAATATTTTTACTCCTTATGATTTAATCCAACAGAATGATTACTGGATAAGAAAGCATCTAAAAATTACTGGTTTAAGAATGGTTCATGAATTACGCGGTATTCCTTGTCATGAATTAGAATCTTACAATCCTCAAAAAAAGAATACCGTAGTTTCGCGTTCATTCGGAATAGCTATAACCAGCATAGAAGATTTAGAAAAAATCTTGATGACCTTCATCGAAAAACTTTCAGAAAAATTAACGAAACAAAAACAATATGCTACTTATATTGGGGTCTTTATCAAAAGTAATCCTTTTAACAAGAAGGAACCTTAT
>Ga0209691_1001794_pt1 | contig 12010 bp, 10 predicted proteins | sample YNPMSBMetaG_FD_187120 | JGI IMG/M metagenome (GOLD analysis project Ga0209691, IMG submission 187120) | Anoxygenic and chlorotrophic microbial mat microbial communities from Yellowstone National Park, USA - YNP MS-B MetaG (SPAdes) (version 2) ... | reverse complement strand
TGGCATCGCCGCCTGCATCCCCTCGACGCGCTCGCGCAAGCAGCCCATCCCGCACGACCCAACGCTCTACCGACAACGCCACCGCATCGAGAACATGTTCGGCCGCCTCAAGGACTGGCGGCGCATCGCCATGCGCTACGACCGATGCGCTCACACCTTCCTCGCAGCCATCACCCTCGCCGCAACCGTCACCTTCTGGCTCAATCAATGAGTCCTGAGCCTAGAGTGAAGGCATGACGCCAGATCGAGCGGCTGTGGCCGCGCCGGCGAACCCGCCTCCGTTCTATGACGAGATGGTCGATGGCCGCGGCGGGATAAGGCCGCACTGGCGTGGACTCGTCGGCCTGCTCGCGAGCCTTCCCCAGGGAGGGCTGGCTGACCGCGCCCGACGCCTCGACCGTGCCTTTGAGGAGGAGGGGATCGCCACCGTCCTGCCGGCAGACCCGGGCCAGGGGCCGGCGCAACGGCCCTGGCGCTGCGACCCGCTGCCGATGGTGCTTCCGGCAGGCGAGTTCGCCGCCCTGGAAGCGGGCCTCGCGCAACGGGCGGCGCTGCTCTCGGCCATTCTCGCCGACCTCTACGGGCCGCAGCACCTGCTTGCCGCGGGCCTTCTCCCGCCCGCGCTCGTGTTCGCGAACCCTGCCTTCCTCCGCCCCTGCCGGGCGCCCGTCCCACCCGCCGGCCCGATCATCCACCTGATGGCGGTGGATCTGATCCGGAATTCGAGGGGAGAGTGGCAGGTGCTCGCCGACCGCACGGGCGCCCCGAACGGGCTCGGCTTTGCCCGGGAGAACCGCCGCATGGTCGCCCGCGTGATGCCGGAGGCGTTCCGCTTCGTCCAGGTGCGCCAGCTCCGCCCCTTCTTCGACCACTGGCTCGACAGCCTCCAGCGCGCCGCTCCTCCGGGCAGCGATAACCCGCGAATCGGTCTGCTCACGCCCGGCGCGGCCCACGCGAGCTGGGTCGAGCACGTGTTCCTCGCGCGCGAGCTCGGCTGCGCGCTCGTGGAAGGGGGTGATCTCACGGCGCGTGACGGGGCGGTGTTCCTCAAGACTCTCAAGGGGCTGCAGCGTGTGCATGTGCTGGTGCGCCAGGTCGAGGGGCGCCATGTCGACCTGCTCGAGCTTTCGCCCGACAGCGCCGTCGGCGTGCCCGGTCTTCTCGATGCCATGCGCGCGGGCGGGGTGAAGGTTCTGAACGATCCAGGAAGCCACCTCGCCGAGGCACCGGCACTCGCCGCCTTCCTGCCGCGTCTTGCCAAGCATCTGCTCGGCGAGCCCTTGCGCCTTCCCTCTGTTCCGACCGTCTGGCTCGGCGACCCGGCGGCACTCGCCGCCGTGCTTGCCGCTCCGGAGCGGTGGATGATCCGGCCCGCTCTCGACGGCACCGCCCCGGCCCTTCACCCGGGAGAGCTCGGCGATAGCGCCCGCGCCCATCTGCTCGCGCGGATCCGCGCCGCTCCAGCGAACTTCGCCGCGACCGAGGCGATCGCGCCCTCCGCCGTTCCCGCTCTTGACGGTCAAGGTCTCGCGCCGAAGCCGCTCGTGCTCCGCCTCTTCGCTCTCGCCGATGGCGCCGGCGCGTGGCGGACGATGCCGGGGGGGCTCGCCCGCCTGCTCGAGGAGGGTGATCGCCTCGCCGGCCGCCTGCCGCGCGAGGGGGTCGCCAAGGACGTGTGGGTGTTGAGCGAGGATCGCACCGACATCGTCGGGCCCGCCGCCTTCGCTCTCCCGCCGCTTGCGATCCGCCGCGTCTCGGCAGAGCTGCCGAGCCGGGTGGCGGATGATCTCTACTGGCTCGGCCGCTACGTCGAACGCCTCGAGAATGCCGCGCGCCTGCTTCGCGCCGTGATCGTGCGTCTTGCCCGCGGCTGGCTCCTGCCGCGCGATCTCGCCGAGCTCTGCGCGCTCGCCCGCTGCCTTGCCGATGCCGGGCTGATCGACCGCGAGGTCGCCTCGGCCGCGCCCGATGGCCCCGCACTTCCGGGCGCGATCGCGGAGGTCTGCCTGCCGGGGCGGCCGGTCGCCCAGCTCTTCGACCATGTCGGCCGGCTCACGCGAGCGGTGCGCGACCGGCTGACGACCGACATGTGGACCACCATCACTCATTTCGCCGCCGAGGCACGCGAGCGAGCGGCCGAGGCCTGCCGCGGCCTCGAGGAGCTGAACGAGGCGGCAGGCGCGATCCTGCGCTTCTCGGCAGGGCTAGCCGGCCTCGCCGCGGAGAACATGGTGCGCGGCGGCGGTTGGCTGTTCCTCGACCTCGGCCGGCGGATCGAGCGGGCGATGCACACGGCGCGCGACCTCGCCCACGCTCTCGACCAGCCGCCGGCTCGGGTCGAGGCTGGCCTGAGGCTCGCGATCGAGCTCTGCGACAGCGCCATCACCTACCGTGCGCGCTACCTCTCCGTCCTCCAGCCGGGCCCTGTGCTCGACCTCGTTCTTGCCGACCCGGGGAACCCGCGCTCGGTCGCCTATCAGCTCGAGGCGGTGGAGCGAAGGCTCGCCGAAGTCCAAGGCCTGCCGGAGGGCGATCTCGCCCGCACCGCCGGGGCGCTGCGCGCCGAGGCCGAGGCGATGGTCGAGGCCGTCGCGGCTGCGTCGGAGCCGGCCGTCGAGGCGGTTCGCCTTCCGGCCCGGCTCAGGGCCCTCTCAGCTCAGGTCGGCGCGCTGTCGGAGGCGATCGCGCGGCGCTATTTCAGCCACGTCCCGGTGGCGCAGGCCCTCGGCGTGGGCGAGGAACAGGCGGAAGGCTGAGGGAAGGGGAGATGCGCTACCGGGTCCGCCATACCACGACCTACCACTATGGCGAGATGGTCGACCTCGCGAGCCACCTCCTCCACCTCACCCCGCGTGCCCTGCCAGGCCAGGTGGTGCTTGCGGCCGCGCTTGCGGCCGAGCCGGAGCCGGTGCGGCTGAGAACGGGGCCGGACCATTTCGGCAACGACGTCACCTGGATGTTCATCGAGACGCCGCATGATTGCTTCAGCGTTACCCTCCGCGCCGAGGTGGAGGTCGCGTTCCCCCCGCCTCCTTCGGCGTCGGCGACGCTGCCGTGGGAGCAGGTTGCGGCGATCACTGCACGGCCCGGCGGCGAGGGCTGGCGTGCGTCCGAGTTCGCCGCACCAAGCCCGATGGCGCCGGCGGACCCGGCGGCCGGCGCCTACGCTGCGGAAAGCTTCCCGGCCGGTCGGCCAATCCTCGAGGGGCTGCTCGAGCTCCAGTCGCGGATCAGGCGCGACTTCACCTTCCGCCCGGGCGTGACCACCGTGTCCACGCCCGTCGCACAGGTGATCGCCTCCTGCGCCGGAGTCTGCCAGGATTTCGCGCACGTGATGATCGCGGGCCTGCGACATCTTGGGCTGCCCGCGCGCTACGTCTCGGGCTATGTGCGCACCCGGCCGCGCCCCGGCGAGCCGCGTCGTCAGGGGGCTGACCAGTCGCACGCCTGGGTCGGCGCCTGGCTCGGGCCAGGGCATGGGTGGGTCGATCTCGACCCGACGAACGATCTCGTGGTGCGGGACGAGCACGTCGTCCTGGGCTGGGGCAGGGACTATGCGGATGTCTCGCCGGTTCGCGGCGTTCTGCTCGGAGGCGGGGCGCATTCGCTTTCGGTCTCGGTCGATCTCGAGCCGATGGAGGAGGAGGGAGAGACGTGAGCACTGCGCCTGAGGGATGGACGTGAAGCTCCCGACCTTCGCGGACGTGCTCGCAGCGCGCGAGCGACTTGCGGGGCGGATCGTGCGCACGCCGACGCTCCGCAGCCCCGTGCTGGACGAAGCGACCGGCGCGACCGTTCTCATCAAGCCCGAGCCGCTACAGCGCACCGGCTCCTTCAAGCTGCGCGGCGCCACAAACCGGATCGCGCTCATGGGGGAAGACGAGCGGCGGCGGGGCGTGGTGACCTATTCCTCCGGCAACCACGGCCAGGCATGCGCCGCGGCCGGGCGGATGTTCGGCGCGCCCGTCACCGTGGTGATGCCGTCCGATGCCCCCGCGATCAAGGTCGAGAGCACGAAGAGGTGGGGGGCGCGGATCGTCCGTTACGATCGCGAGAGGGATGACCGGGAGGCGATCGCGCGCGGGCTATCCGACGAGACAGGCGCGACGCTTGTGCCGCCCTTTGACGACGCGGACGTCATCGCGGGCCAGGGCACGGCGGCGCTCGAGCTGATCGAGGACGCCGCCGCTGCGGGCCTGCGGCTTGATGCGTTGTTCGTCTGCACCGGCGGCGGCGGGCTGCTCGCCGGCTCGGCGCTCGCCGTCGAGGGGGCGGCAAAAGGGGCGGCGGTGATCGCGGTCGAGCCCGCGGGGCATGACGATCATGCGCGCTCCTTCGCGGCGAAGGCGCGGCAGCGCAACGCCCCGGGCGGCTCGACCCTGTGCGACGCGCTGCTCGCACCGACACCGGGCGAGCTCACCTTCGCGGTCACGCTCGGCCGGGTGCATGGTGCGGCCGTGGTGCCGGACGGTGACGTCCTGCGCGCGATCCGTTTCGCCTTCGACCATCTCAAGCTCGTCGTCGAGCCGGGCGGTGCGGTAGCGCTCGCGGCTGTACTCTACGGCACCGTGAGCCTCAAGGGAGCGGTGATCGGCGTGATCGTCTCCGGCGGCAATGTCGACCCGGCCGTGTTCGCGCGCGCCCTCGCGGCTTGATCCCTGTCAAGGCGTTGGCGTTCGCGGCAAGCGACCGTGCGGGCGTCACGACCGGAAAGGGGAGAGCATGCTCAAGGACTGGCTCGGCTTCCGCACCACGCTGCGCGGCGCAGTCGCGCATCTGACGAAGGCACACCCCGAGATCATCAAGGGCTTCGGCGCACTGAACCACGCCTCGAAGCAGACGAAGCACCTCGATGCCAAGACGCGTGAGTTCATCGCTCTCGGTGTCGCCATCACCACCCACTGCGAAGGCTGCATCAACGCCCACGTGGAGGCGGCTCTGAAGGCCGGGGCGACGCGGGAGGAGATCGCCGAGGCGCTGGGTGTGGCGATCGCTCTCAATGCCGGCGCGGCGCTCACCTATGCCGGCTATGTGATGGACGCGGTCGAGGCGCACACGGCCGAGGCACGCGGGACCGCGCCCTGAGCCTCGCGCGAAGCTCAGGTCCCGGGCGGCGAGGCCGGGAGGCCGACCGGACCCGGTGACGTGTGGAACGAAGAAGGGCCGCCCGCGTGCCGCGGACGGCCCCGTCTCGGCGGCAAAACGGCGCGCGGCGCCGGCGATCACATTTCGCTGTAGCTGCCGCCGCGCCAGACGTAGAACACGTAGTCGGGCTGCGTCACGTCACCCTTGCGGTCGAAGCTGATCGGCCCGAGCACGCTCTGCCACGGCCCCTGCGCCTTCAGGGTCTCGGCAACGCGGCGCGGGTCGGTCGTGCCGGCGCGCTTCGCGGCCTCGGCCCAGATCTGGATCGCGGCATAGGTGTAGAGCACGTAGCCCTCGGGATCGATGTTGCGGGCGCGGAACTTCGCCACGACATCGGCCGCCGCTGGGCGCTTGCGCGGGTCAGACGAGAAGGTCATCAGCGTGCCCTCGCCGGCGGGCCCGGTGATCTGCCAGTACTCGTTCGTGACAAGCGCGTCGGCGCCGATCGCAAGCGCCTGCAGCCCGCGCTCGCGCATCTGCCGCACGATCAGCCCGGTCTCGGTGTGGTAGCCGCCGAAATACACGACCTCGATATTGGCCTGCTGGAGGCGGGAGACGAGGGCGGAGTAGTCGCGCTCGCCGGCGACATAGGCCTGGTAGAGCGTCTCCTGCATGCCACCCGCATTCATCACCTTCTTGACCTCGTCGGCGAGGCCTTTGCCGTAGGCGGAATTGTCGTGGAGGATCGCCACGCGCTTGCCGCGCAGATTGCTCAGGATGTAGTTCGCCGCGACAAGGCCCTGCTGGTCGTCACGGCCGCAGACGCGGAACGTGTTCCAGCTTCCCTCGTCGGTATAGCGCGGGTTGGTCGAGGCCGGGCTGATCTGCAGCACGCCCTCTTCGGCATAGACCTTCGAGGCGGGGATTGAGCTGCCTGAGCAGAAATGCCCGGCGACGAACTGGACCCGGCGCGACACGAGATTGTTCGCGACCGAGACGGCCTGGCGCGGGTCGCAGGCATCGTCGCCGATCTCGAGCACGAGCTGCTGGCCGAGCACGCCGCCGGCAGCGTTGATGTCCGCCACCGCCTGCTCGGCGCCGGCCTTCATCTGCACCCCGAAGGCAGCGTACTGGCCGGTCATCGGCCCTGCGGTCGCAATGCGGATCTGCGCCTGCGCAAGCCCGCTGCCGGCAAGCAGCGCACACGCGGCGGCAGCCGCGACGAGCGTTCTGCGGAACATGCTTGTCTCCCTTTCTGGTTGCGGCCGCGCGCGGCGGCCCTTGTCGCGAGGCTAGGACAGATCGCGGTCGGCGGGGAAGGGGTCAAGCCCCTTCAGGCCCTGCCGCCCTCGAGATAGGCCGCCCGAACGTCAGGCCGAGCGAGCAGCTCCGCTCCCGTTCCGCTCATGGTGATCCGGCCGTTGACAAGCACATAGCCGCGATGGGCGAGCCTCAGCGCATGCCAAGCGTTCTGCTCGACCAGGAGCACGGTGAGCCCCGTGCTCCGATTGAGCTCGCGGATCGCCGCGAAGATCTGGCGCACCAGCATCGGCGCAAGCCCGAGCGAGGGCTCATCGAGAAGGAGAAGCCGCGGCCGGCTCATCAGCGCCCGGCCGATCGCGAGCATCTGCTGCTCGCCGCCCGAAAGCGTGCCGCCGCGCTGGCCGAGCCGCTCCCTGAGCCTGGGAAACAGGGTGCAGACACGCTCGAGATCCTCCTCGAAGGTGGCGGTGCCGAGCACCTCGGCCCCCATCCGGAGGTTCTCGAGCACGGTCATGCGCGGGAAGATCCGCCGCCCCTCGGGAGCATGCGCGATGCCGCGGCGCATGATGAGGTGTGTCGGCATGCCGGTGATGTCCTCGCCCGCGTGCAGGATCCGTCCGCTCAGCGGCGCAGGGCTGCCGCAGATCGTCATCATCAGGGTCGACTTGCCCGCGCCGTTGGCGCCGATCAGGGTCACGATCTCGCCCGGCATCACCTCGAGCGACACGTCGCGCAGAGCGACGATCGAGCCATAGGCGGTGGTCACGCCCAAAAGCGAAAGCAGCGGTGCCTCGGGCTGCGCCGCCGTCATTGCCGATGGAGCTCCGCATCGACCGCGATCGCCTCCTCCTCCTCGACGCCGAGATAGGCGGCGATCACCTTCGGGTCCTCGCGCACCTCGGCCGGCGTGCCGTCGGCGATCTTGCGGCCGTAGTCGAGCACGACGATGTGGTCGGAGATCGTCATCACCACCGACATGTCATGCTCGATCAAGAGGATCGAGCAGCCGCCGCCGTCCGCCCCATGGTCGCGGATGAAGCGCAGAAGCGTGTTCAGCTCCTCGCTCTCGCGCGGATTGAGCCCTGCCGCCGGCTCGTCGAGGCAGAGCAGCTCCGGCTCCGCGCACATCGCCCGCGCGATCTCGAGCCGACGCTGCGCGCCGTAGGGAAGGCTTGCTGCGGCATCGTCCGCCCGCTCGAGGAGCCCGGTCCTGTCGAGCCAGAAACGGGCACGGTCGATCGCCTCCCTCTCGCGGCGTCGGAACGGGCCGATGCCGAGAAGAGCGAGCGGGAGGCGCCCGCCTTCGCGCATCAGCCGGTTGTGCTGCGCCACCATCAGGTTCTCGAGCACCGTCATGCCGCCGAACAGGCGGATGTTCTGGAAGGTTCGGGCGATCCGCGCGTCGCGCGCGATCCGGTGCTGCGGCAGGCGCTCGAGCCGGAACGTTGCGCCGTCGGCGTGGGTGATCGTGATGCTTCCTGCCGTCGGCCGGTAGAACCCGGTGAGGCAGTTGAAGACGGTGGTTTTCCCAGCGCCGTTCGGCCCGATGATCGCGGTGATCTCGCCCCGTCGCGCCGCGAAGGCCACTTGATCGACTGCGACGAGACCGCCGAAACGCATCGTGAGCCCCTCGACGGCGAGGATCGGCGCGCTCACCCTCTGCCCTCCGCGACGTGCTCGGCCGCAATGGCGCGCTGCGCGCCCAGGCTAACGGAGGGCTCGCGCGAGGCGACGAGGCCGCGGGGGCGCCAGACCATGATCGCGACCATGGCAAGCCCGAACACCAGCATGCGATATTCGTCGAGGCCGCGGAACACCTCGAAACCGCCGATCATCAGCGTCGCGGCAATCGCGACACCGAGCTGGCTTCCCATCCCGCCGAGCACGACGATGGCGAGGATCAACGCGCTCTCGATGAAGGTGAAGCTTTCCGGGCTGATGAAGCCCTGGCGCGTGGCGAAGAAGGCCCCCGCGAAGCCGCCGAACATCGCGCCCGTGGCGAAAGCGGTGAGCTTCACCGCAACGACCGAGAGGCCCAGGGCGCGCGCGGCGATCTCATCCTCCCGGAGCGCCTCCCACGCGCGCCCGATCGGATGGCGCCGCAGCCGCAGCGTGACGAGGTTGGTGATCAGCGCGAGCACGAGGATGAGGTAGTAGAGAAAGACGATCCGGTGCAGCGGCGACGGTTCGATGCCGAAGAAGCCGGCGAAGGTTCCCTCTCCACCCGCCATCGAGAAGGGCAGGCCGAAGAAGGTGGGGCGGGGGATCCCGCTCATGCCGTTCGGCCCGCCAGTGAGCGTTGTCCAGTTGAGGAGCACGACACGAATGATCTCGCCGAAGGCGAGCGTGACGATGGCGAGATAGTCGCCGCGAAGACGCAGCACCGGAAAGCCGAGCAGGATTCCCCAGGCAGCGGCGATCAGGCCCGTGAGCGGAAGCGCCGCCCAGAAGGAGAGGTCGAGGAACTTCGCCATCAGCGCATAGCCGTAGGCACCGACGGCGTAGAAGGCGACATAGCCGAGATCGAGCAGCCCGGCGAGGCCGACGACGATGTTGAGCCCCCAGCCAAGCATCACGTAGGTCAGCACGAGCGTTCCGAGATCGATCTCGTAACGTCCGACACCTGGGAGGAGCGGCAGGAACAGGGCGAGCGCGAGCAGCACGGGCGCCACCATCCGGCCGACCCGCGCAAGAGGCGAGGGGCCGATCCGCGGCAGCGCCTCGACCGCACGTCCCGCCTTCGCCTCGCGGCCCGCGAGGAACAGGCAGAACAGGAGCCGGCCGAGGAATACGGCCGCGACAGCCGCGAGGAGAAGCCCAGGGCGGGGGACGAGCGTCAGGCCGCGCCCGGCCGCCTCGGTCTTGAGCCCAAGCAGCGGCGCGCCGACCCCGAGCGCGACGAGCGCGGCAAGCCCGGCATCCTTGACGATGTGCGCGATGCTCCGCTGCGCCACGCTGTCAGACCTTCTCGACCTCGTGCCGCCCGAGCAGGCCGGAGGGCATGAAGAGCAGGGTGAGCGCGAGGATCGAGAAGGCGGCGACGTCCTTGTACTGCACGGAGAAATAGGCCGACCAGAAGGTCTCGATCAGGCCGATCAGAAGCCCGCCCAGGACAGCGCCAGGCAGCGAGCCGATGCCCCCCAGCACGGCGGCCGTGAACGCCTTCACGCCCGCGACGAAGCCGATGAAGAAGTCGATCACGCCGTAGTAGAGCAGGTACATCATGCCCGCGACAGCGGCCAGCGCCGCGCCGATGACGAAGGTGAGGCTGATCGTGCGGTCGGTGTCGATTCCGAGCAGACGCGCCATCTTCTGGTCCTGCTCGCAGGCGCGCATTGCCCGGCCGAGCGGCGTGCGCGCGACGATGACGGTGAACGCCGCAAGCACCACAAGCGTCGTCAGGATGATCAGGATCTGCATGATGCTGATCGAGACCGAGACCTGCTCGCCCTGGTGCAGGATGAACCCGCCCTGGACCACGGGCTCGAGCGGCTTGACGCGAGCGCCCTGACTTACCTGGACGAAGTTCTGCAGGAAGATGCTCATGCCGATCGCCGAAATCAGCGGAGCCAGCCGAAACGATCCGCGCAGCGGCCGATACGCGATCCGCTCCACGGCGAAGCCGTAGAGCGCGGTGAAGCTCATCGCAAGCGCGAGCACGACCACAAGCGCGATCGGCACGGCGGTGATGCCGCCCGTGCCGAGCAGCAGAAAGGCGATGAGAGAGATGAAGGCGCCGACCATGAACACGTCGCCATGGGCGAAGTTAATCATGCCGATGATGCCGTAGACCATCGTGTAGCCGAGCGCGATCAGCCCGTAGATCATGCCGAGCGTGAGCCCGTTGACGAGCTGCTGCAGCGCGTAGTCCACGCCGTCTCCCCTCGTGCTCTTCCTGCCCCGGCCGGGCGCACCGGGCGGGCGGCCGGCCCGCTCCGGAATGGCAGAAGCGAAGGCCGAGCGCAACGGTCTCCCGGCTTCGGTAGGGCTTCGCCCGAGACCGCGAGCCGGCCGGCGGCTGCGTCGGGGCGCCGCTCTCGGAGCCTTCGGCGCCGATCCTCTCGATGCCGCTGCCCTATGCTGCGCGCCCGTCACGTGGACAGCGCATGCTCTCGCCGGCCCTCCCTCCACGCTCGCCCCGCGCCCGGCTAGGCTTGTGCTCTGATCGAGAGAGGGGAGGGAGCAGTGAACCTGCACGCGAAGCTGACGGCACGGGAAGCGGCGGGGCGGCCGGTGCGGATCGGCCTCATCGGCTGCGGCAAGTTCGCCTCGATGTTCCTTGCGCAGGTGCCGCGCACGCCCGGGCTGCACGTCGCGGCGATCGCCGATCTCGCGCCTGAGCGTGCGCGGGCGAACCTCACGCGCATCGGCTGGTCGCCGGAGCGCTTCGCCGCTTCGACCCTCGACGACGCCATCGCCCGGCGGGCGACCTGGCTGACGGAGGACGCTCTCGCCATGGTTGCCGACCCGCGCATCGAGGTCGTGGTCGAGGCGACCGGCCACCCCGCTTCCGGGATCGCCCATGCCCGGGCGGCGATCGCTGCCGGCAAGCACGTGGTGATGGTCAACGTCGAGGCGGATGTGCTGGCAGGCCCTGCGCTCGCGGCTGAAGCCGCGAAGGCGGGCGTCGTCTACAGCCTTGCCTATGGCGACCAGCCCGCTCTCGTGTGCGAACTCGTCGATACGCTGCGCACGGCGGGCTTCACCGTCACCGCTGCGGGCAAGGGAACGAAATATCTTCCCGCCTATCATGCCTCCACGCCGGAGACGGTGTGGAGCCACTACGGGATCAGCCCCGAAGCAGCGGCGGCTGGGGGGATGAACCCGCGGATGTTCAACTCCTTCATCGACGGAACGAAGAGCGGGATCGAGATGGCCGCGGTGGCGAACGCGACAGGGCTTGCCGCGCCACAGGACGGTCTCCTGTTTCCGCCCTGCGGTGTCGACGACCTGCCCCTGATCCTGACGCCTGCTTCCGAGGGCGGGGTTCTCGCGGGGAAGGGGATGGTCGAGGTCGTGTCGTCCCTGGAACGGGACGGCAGGGCGGTCTCGCGTGACCTGCGCTGGGGCGTCTATGCCGTGTTCGAGGGCGAGACGGAGTATGTGCGCCGCTGCTTTACCGAATACGGCATGCGCACCGACCCCTCCGGCCGCTATGCCGCACTGTGGCGCCCCTACCACTTCATCGGTCTCGAGCTCGGCATCTCGGTCGCGTCTGTCGCACTGCGGGGCGAGCCGACAGGTGCGCCGGAGGCGTTCAGGGCCGATGTCGTCGCCGTCGCCAAGCGCGATCTTCCGCTCGGGACGGTGCTCGACGGCGAGGGCGGTTCGACCGTCTGGGGCAAGGTTGTGCCCGCCTCGCGCTCACTCGCGATCGGGGCGCTGCCGATCGGCCTCGCCCATGGCGTGACGCTCACACGCCCTGTCGCGTCCGGAGCGATCATCGGCTGGGCGGATGTGCGCGCGAAGGACGACGACGCGACGCGCTATCGCCGCGCGATGGAGGAGGCGTGGCGCCAACGCGCCGCTGCCTGACGCGCGTCGCCGCTGACGATCCGGCTGCCCTGGCGTCATGCGGCCGGCGCACGCTCTCCTAACGGTCCCCTCCCGCGTTGGTGCCGCCGAGCCATCTGCCACGAAGACGCCCCTTGCAACGCACCGC
>Ga0209691_1001791_pt1 | contig 12028 bp, 8 predicted proteins | sample YNPMSBMetaG_FD_187120 | JGI IMG/M metagenome (GOLD analysis project Ga0209691, IMG submission 187120) | Anoxygenic and chlorotrophic microbial mat microbial communities from Yellowstone National Park, USA - YNP MS-B MetaG (SPAdes) (version 2) ... | reverse complement strand
AATACCCTGGATTAAAAGAAATAATAAGAGAAATAGGCCGCACTCTTTCCCAATTTGAACCAGCAACAAGCAATTTAAACCCTTTCTTTACCCGTGATCTTCTTAAAAAACTTTATCAATATTTAGTTCCGCAGGAGGTCCGCCATCGTCTTGGCGAGTATTACACGCCTGATTGGTTAGCAGAATTATTGTTAAATGAAGTTGGTTATGAAGGAAACACGTTAAAAAGATTTTTAGACCCCGCTTGTGGTTCTGGCACTTTTTTAGTTTTAGCAATTCAAAGAGCAATAAAGCATGGGCAAGAAAAGGAAAAAATACCTGATCTTGAAATTGTCAAAAGAGTTCTTGCCAATATTTGGGGATTTGATTTGAATCCTTTGGCGGTCATCGCTGCCCGCACCAATTATCTTTTTGCTTTGGGAGATTTGGTAAATGAACTTCAACACATTGAAATTCCAATTTATCTAACTGATTCTGTTTTGACTCCCACGAGAACCACCGGAAATCTTTTTGGTGAATTTTTGGAAGTTTCAACTTCTGTTGGTAAGTTCCAAGTTCCAGCAGAATGGGTAAGAGATGGCGGATTTTTGTTGGCAAAGGCTGCACCGCTTGTTGAAGAATTAGTAAAAAATCAATACTCCGTTGATGAAGCAATTATAAGATTCAAAAAAGAAGGATTAGTTTTCCCATACAATGAGCAAGTCGTAAAGGATTTTTATAATCAAATTTTAGAACTTGAAAAACAAAACAAAAATGGTATTTGGGCTAGATTTTTGAAAAACGCCTTTGCGCCAATGGTCGCTGGAAAATTTGATTTTGTTGTAGGCAATCCGCCGTGGATAAGGTGGGGCTATCTTTCGGAAGAATATCGGGAAGCGACAACTCCTCTATTGAAGAAATACGATTTATACCAAACAAAGGATTTTGCATCTCGAAATCTAGGGGTAGGCGAAAAAGATTTTTCAATGCTTTTTACTTACGCTTCCGCCGATTATTACTTAAGAGATGGGGCAAAATTGGGCTTTTTGATTACACAAGAAGTTTTTAAATCTAAAGGAGCTGGTGAGGGATTTAGAAGGTTTCAACTTGGTGATGGTAAGTATTTGAAAGTATTAGAAGCGCATGATTTAGTTTCTATTCAACCTTTTGAGGGAGCGACGAATAAGACTGCGGCAATTATTCTCAAAAAAGGTGAAAAGACGACATACCCATTACCATATTTTATTTGCAATAGAAAAAAAGGAATAGGCAGAATACCAACTGATAAATCATTAGAAGAAACAATGTCTTTATTAAAAAAAGAACAGCTTTTTGCCAAGCCCATGGGTTCGCCAGTTGGTTCGTGGCAAACTTTCAAGAAAAATCAGGCTGAAATCGAAGTAATTGAAGGAAGGAATCATTACAAAGCTTGGAGAGGAACAGAAAGCGATCCTTATGGGGTTCACTTATTAGAAGTGATAAAGGTTTTATTAGATGACAACTTGATTATTAAGAATTTAGCAAATATAGGCAAAAAGAAAATTCAGCAAGTTGAGGAAAAAATAGAACAAGATTTAATCTATCCAGCAGTACGAGGAAGCGATATAAACCGCTGGTTAATTCAACCAGAGATTTTTGTTTTATTTCCAGCGGACGCCTTTAAAAAAGCGCCTCTTCCAGAATCGAAATGAAGCAAAAATATCCTCGAACTTATGGATATCTTACTAAATTCAAAGCAGAATTTGAGGCGCGTAAATCTAAAGCTACGCAAATGATAGCAAAAAGAACGGCTTTTTACGCAATGTTAGGTTATGGCCCTTATACGATAGCGAAATACAAAGTAGTTTGGAAAAGAATGAGTAATGATATTATTGCTGGAGTTGCTACTCAATATAAAACTCCTTTCGGTTACAAAACAATTATTCCACTAGGAACGACCGCATTCTTTTCAACCGACAACGAATCTGAAGCCCACTATCTTTGTGCCATTATCAATTCAACACCAGTTCGTGATTTTATTAAGTCTTTTTCTTCTGCTGGTCGAGGATTTGGTACGCCGTCGGTAATGGAGCACGTGGGCATTCCAAAATTTGACCCCAAAAATCCACTTCATCAAAAACTTTCGGAAATTTCCAAAAAATGCCATCAATTTAAGGCGGAAGGAAAAGATAGTGAGATTGAGAAATTGGAAAAAGAAAATGACGAGTTGGTTTGGAAGTTATTTAAATAAAAATCCACTTTATGCCCATTTTATTACGGTTTGCCAATTTTTATTACTTTTTGTCATCCCGCCCTTCGCGAAGGGCGGAACTATATAATTGACAATATTCTTGTCATTCCCACAAAGCCAATTTTGACTTAACGAAGGCAGGAATATTTAGAATATAGATTACCAATGAAACCCGCCCTCAAAATTGGAGGATAAACAATGAAAGTTGCAAATTTAAGTTGTTGAGTTATATAATATTTAAATTATGTTTAAGCCGGTTGAGGTGAATCACAATTTTGTTGAGATGGAGCATAAGTGGTTGAATTATTGGTATGAAGAGGGAATTGTTGATAAGTATCTTCATAAGAATGATAAATCTGATAAATATTTTTCCTTTCTTGATGGCCCAATTACCGCCAATAACCCCATGGGTGTTCATCATGCTTGGGGGCGAACTTACAAGGATCTTTGGCCAAAGTTTTACAATCTTTTAGGCTTTCGACAAAGATTTCAAAATGGTTTTGACTGTCAAGGTCTCTGGGTTGAGGTGGAGGTTGAGAAAGAACTGGGTCTAAAATCAAAAAAAGATATAGAAAACTTAGTTTCGGGTGATCGCTTTGCCTCAATTGCTAAGTTTGTTGATTTATGTAAACAAAGGGTTTATCGCTTTTCTAAAATCCAAACCGAACAATCAAAAAGACTGGGGTATTTTGCTGATTGGGAGCATTCTTATTACACAATGAGCGATGAAAATAACTACATGATTTGGACTTTTTTAAAAAAATGTTATGAAAATGGTTGGATTTATAAAGGTCAAGAGTCAGTCCCTTGGTGTCCGCGTTGTCAAACGGCGATTTCTCAACATGAAATCCTTACTGAGGATTATAAAGAGGTTGTTCATGAGGCGATTTATATGAAGTTTAAACTCAAAACCTCAACTTCAAAGTCAGAATATCTTTTGGTTTGGACGACAACACCTTGGACAATACCAGCCAATATCGCTATTACTTTAGATGAGGATTTTGATTATAGTTTAGTTGAAGTTAAAAGCGGAGAAAGATATTGGCTTGCGACTAATTTAGTAAAAAATGTTTTAGGAGACGATATAAAACAAATAGTCAAAACCGTTAAAGGAAAAGAACTAATTGGCTTAAAGTATGAAGGTCCCTTTGATCATCTGCCGGCTGTTTCAAAGGTGGCCAAGGAATATCCTCATAACTTTCATACGGTAGTTGCCACGGATAAAAAAATTCTTCCAATTAGTTTAGAGGAGGGTACCGGTTTGGTTCATATAGCCGTTTCGGCGGGGACTGAGGATTATAAGCTGGGAAAAAAGCTTGGATTACCGATGATTCCTGTAATTGATGATGAAGCCAATTATTTAGATGGATTGGGTGAGTTTTCTTTTAAAAATGCAAAAAAAAATCCACGACTGATTTTGGATTACATGGAGAAAAATGGTTTTGCTTACAAAATCCATAATTATAAACATCGTTATCCAGCCTGTTGGCGATGTAAGACTGAGTTGGTATGGAAGGTGGCAGAAGAGTGGTATATTGCAATGGATCGGCCTTCTTCTAAAGCCTTAGCCGGTAAGTCTTCTAATCTGACTTTGCGAGAAAGAATGATTGAAATAGCAAAAAAAATAATATGGATGCCAGAATTTGGTCTTGATCGAGAGCTTGATTGGTTAAAAAACATGGATGACTGGCTAATTTCTAAAAAAAATCGCTACTGGGGTTTGTCTTTACCAATCTATGAATGTAAACACTGTAGTTATTTTACTGTTATTGGTTCAAAAGAAGAGTTAAAAGAAAAAGCGGTTGAGGGTTGGGATAAATTTGAAGGACACTCACCCCACAAACCTTATATTGACTGGGTGAAAATTAAGTGCGAAAAATGCGGTAAGGTAGTTTCTCGAATTGAGGATGTGGGCAATCCTTGGCTTGATGCCGGAATTGTCCCGTGTTCCACTATAACTGAAAATAACCAAGGCGAACCTTTATATAAGATTGACAAAGAAAAATGGCGAAAATGGTTTCCGGCTGATTTTATTACTGAAAGTTTCCCTGGTCAGTTTAAAAACTGGTTTTATGCGTTAATTGCGATGTCAACGGTTATGGAAAATGAGTCGCCTTTTAAACGGGTTTTAGGTTTTGGAACACTTTTGGGTGAAGATGGCAGACCAATGCATAAAAGCTGGGGGAATGCAATTGAGTTTAATGAAGGCGCTGATAAAATTGGAGTTGATGTCATGCGCTGGATGTATGCAAGACAAAATCCCTCAGAGAATATGCTTTTTGGTTATAAAAAAGCCGATGAAGTAAGGCGTCAGTTTTATCTTATCCTTTGGAATGTTTATAAATTTTTTATTGACTACGTTAACTTAGACGAACCAAAATTTAATTTCCAAGTTAAAGAAGGAAAAACAAAAGTCTCGCTTAAAAACTTAAAGTTAAATATTTTAGATAAGTGGATTTTGAGTCGATTTGTCTTTTTGGTGGAATTTGTTGATCAGTCTTTAAAAAACTTTGATGCTCGGGGAGCGGCTTTGGAAGTTGAGCGATTTGTTTCTGATTTATCAACGTGGTATATCCGCCAAAGTCGTGGACGTGTTTGGGTCAACAGCGATGATAAAGATGACAAAGAAGCTTTTTATAACACAATGTATTATATTTTAGTCAATCTTTCAATTATTTTGTCACCTTTTATTCCTTTTGTTTCTGAGGAGGTGTATAAGAATTTAACCGATGGGGAATCGGTTCATTTGGAGTTTTGGCCAGAGGTTGAAAAAGATTTTTATGATAAAAATTTAGAAGAAGAAATGGAAAAAGCAAGAAAAATAGTTGAGGCAGGTCACGCAAAAAGAAAAAGCCTTGGAGTAAAAGTGAGAATGCCACTTTCCACTTTAACAATTGAGACTGAGGTTAATCCAAAATTGATCAGGGAGGAAATCTGGCCTATTATTTTGTCGGAGCTTAATGTCAAAAATATAGTTATTAATCAAGATTTTCGTTATCCAAAAACTGAGGTCAAAGTCAGTGAGGAAGAGTTGAAAAAAGAAGGGGAGTTGAGAGAGTTAATAAGAAGAATTCAAGCAAAGAGAAAAGAAATGGGACTAAAACCCAATCAACCAATTAGAGTTACCGTTCCAAAAGAGTTTCAACCATTTAAAGAGGAAATAAAAAGAAAAGTGGTAGCTTCTAATATTAATTTTGGAGAAAGTTTAATCGTTGAAATATGACCTTTTTTATTCCTTCCCTCATTCTTTCTTTATTTGGAATTTTTACCATGTTGGGGATAAAAGAGGAGATTGCTCTTAATCAAGCTTTTTATCTTATTTTGGCGGTTTTTGTCTTTTTTTTTACTAAAAGATTTGCTTTAGTTTTTCGAAAAAACAAGACGATTTTTTTTTGGTTATCTTTTTTTTTATTGGTAATAACTTTTTTCTTAGGTTTAGAAAGTCGTGGCTCAAAGCGGTGGCTTAATTTTTATGTTTTTAATTTTCAACCATCTGAGATTTTAAAGGTATTTTTTATCTTTTATCTTTCTTCTTTTTTAGAAAAAGGAAGCTTTTATTTGGAAAAAATAAAGATTTTTTTAAAAAGTTTACTCATTTTTTTTACAATTGTTTTTTTAGTTTTTAAACAGCCTGATTTAGGCAACGCCATTATTTTTTCTTTGATTTTTTTTACTCTTCTTTTTTCTTCTTCGATTCCTAAAAAAATTGTTTTTAATTTTATTTTCTTTAGTTTTTTCTTTTTGCCTTTGGGTTGGTTTTTTTTAAAAGATTATCAACGCCAAAGAATTGTTAGTTTTTTCAATCCCCATTTTGATTATCAGGGTGCTTCTTACCATATGATTCAATCAATTATTTCGGTGGGCGCGGGTGGTTTTTTTGGACGAGGTTTGGGTTTTGGCACTCAATCAAAACTTAATTTTCTTCCCGAAAGTCATACGGATTTTATTTTTGCTTCTTTAGTTGAACAATTTGGTTTTTTGGGTGGTTTTTTAATTTTGGTTTTGTATGGTTTTTTGTTTTATTTAATTTTAAAACGCTGCCTTTTCTTTTTAAAAAAAAAGGATGAGCAAGAAAATTTTTTAGTGATAATGGGAGTTTTGGCTTATTTTTTCTTTCAGATGCTTATTAATATCGGTATGAATATGGGGATTTTTCCAATAACGGGAATAGTTTTGCCTTTTTTATCTTATGGTGGTTCGGCTCTAATTTCTAGTTTTTTTCTTTTGGCATTGATTCCCTAAAATTTTTTTTGTATAATAAAAAAATGAGGAAACTTGCGGTAATAAAAACTGGTGGTAAACAATATTTAGTCAAAGAAGGCGATCAAATAATCGTTGATCATCTTTCTTCTAAAAAAGAAGAACTAGTGGAACTCCCAGCTTTGGCGGTAATTGATTTGGAAAAAGAAGACATTGAGATAGGTAATCCCCTTTTAGAAAAAAGAGTGAAGACAAAAGTAGTGGAAGATACCCTTAAGGGGGATAAAATAAGAGTTGCCCGTTTTAAAGCCAAAGTCCGTTATCGTCGAGTTAAAGGTTTTAGGCCAACATTGACGAAGATAAAGATTGAAAAGATATGAAATGATATAAAATTCAAAATGCAAAATGCAAATCTCAAAATGACAATGTAAAATTTAAAATGATTTTAATTCTCATTTTGATATTTTAATTTTAAATTTTTAATTTTTTTTATGGCCCATACAAAAGCACAAAAAGCAGCAAAAGGCAATCGTGATTCCATTTCAAAAAGATTAGGAGTGAAAGTCTTTGGTGGAGAAAAGGTTTATCCAGGATATATCATTATTCGTCAAAGAGGAACTAAGTTTAAAGCCGGATCAGGAACAATGTTAGGGCGTGATTTTACGATTATGGCTGTCAAAGAGGGAACAGTCAGATTTTATCAACGTTATGGGAAAAAATATGTGGCGGTGGTGTAAAAGATAAGAGAAGAAAAAATGATAAAATTGATTCTATGGAAGAAGAAGAAAAATATGTAGAGCAAATTAAAAAAGAAACAGATGTTTTTATAAAAGCAAGGCTTCTTAATCTACTTAAAAAAGAAAAAGGATGGCGAGTAATTGATCTTTCTAAAAGATTAAATTTAAAGCCTTCTTATATTTGTCATCTTCTTCGTTTAAACCGATTACCCGAGATTGTCCTTGATGGTTATTATAATAAAATGATTTCCAAAAGTCATCTTTTTGTTTTGTCAAGGCTACCTTCGGAAAAAGAAATGATAAAAGTCTATGAACTTATTTTAGAAAAGAATCTTGATGTTTCAAAGACCGAAGATCTCGTTAGAGAAATTATTTATCAAATAAAAAATGAGGGAGATTACTTGTTTTTGGAGGAAAAAGAAGACCTGATTAAAAAAATTGAGTCATTGGAAGAAAATATTGACGCCAAGGTAATTCAAACGCGAGTCAAAGCTAAATTAATAATTGAGATAAAAGGAAGTTTAAAAAAAACGAGTAAGATTTTGAGGAAAATTAAAAGATTTATAGAAATAAATAGAGATTTATAGAGATGAGTAGAGATAAAGGGAGATTGGAGGTTGGAAATTAGTGTAAATGTTAATATTTTGTGGATTTTATTTTCTTAATAATTGAGGAAGAGGGTTTTTAATAAATCCAGTTTTTTGAGGAGGAAAATAGCGATAAAAAACTACGCCATCAATCAACTCAATTGGCACTGGACCAAAATCACGCGAATCAGAAGAACGAGGTCGATTATCACCCATAACAAAAACATAATTTTTAGGGACAATAATAGGTTCATTTTCTCTTAGATAACCATTTTCCCATAAGTTAGTAGCGGAGGAAATATAATTTTCATTTATAAGTTGATCGTTAACGAATACTTGTCCGTTTGAAACAAGAATTTTATCACCAGGCAAGCCAATAATTCTTTTAATATATTCTATATCCGGATTTCTTGGTGATTTAAAAACGACTACATCGCCTCGTTCAATCGGCCGCAGTTTATAGGTGATTTTTGAGGTTAAAATATAATCACCTGATTGAAAAGTAGGTTCCATTGAGGCACCTTTGACTTGATTGGGCATCATAATAAAAAGGTAAACGACAATAAAAAGGGAGCCGACGAAGGCAATGGTTTCTAAAATCTCCATGACAAAATAGATGATTGCTTTTACGATATTCATAAATTTTAATTCTAAAAAATAAAAATCATTTTTACAAGAAGAAATTTATATTATAATAAAAAAAAGGACCTGTAGCTCAAAGGTTAGAGCGTTCGCTTCACATGCGAAAGGTTAGAGGTTCGAATCCTCTCAGGTCCACCAATTAAAACATCGTTTTTACTTATCTTTCATTCAACTCAATTATAAGATTATGTCTTTTGCCTTAAAATATTTTTCTTAATAATTAACGTAGCAAGAGATATTAAAGAGACAACAGTTGGAATGGCAATTTTTATTGAGAAAGAGTTATTTTTTTTCGGCGTTGGTTTTTCCTCAATTTTTTTTACCTCATCTTTGGTTTTTTCTCCCATGACTTCTTCTTTTGAAGATTGATTTTTTATCGAAGAGAATAAAACTGATGTTGGAGAAGGTAAGGAGGAAATGGATTGATTATTATAAGATGAAGTTAAATTAGAGGTTTGATTGGTAGTTTGGTTTTGAGTTGAAGATTGGGTTATGGTTGGCGTTGGTGTTAATGAGGGATTTTTTGTGGGGATGGGGGTTGGAGTGGTGTTTGGGTTGGGTAAAACGGTGGTGGTTGGGGTGAGAGTAGATGATGGTCTTGGAGTTGGACTAATGAAATTAGTTGGTGTTGGGGTTGGAAAAATTGAGTTTGCTGTTTGGGGATTGAAGTTAATTAAATAAATGTCGATTTGGGATTCTGGTGGCGTTTTTGTGATTTCTCCTTCAATTTTTTCCCAAAGATCGTTGTTTTGAGAAATTTGACCAACAATAACGGTATATTTTCCCAAGTTAGTTCCTTGAACTTGAAGATGATAATTTCCTTCCTGAGCCTCGGGGATAAAAATAATACCATCTTCTTCTTCAAAAGTCTGCCCGTCAAATAAAACTTTCATTTTGGCCGGTGAGTGGATTAAGAAGATTAAAGAAGGTGAGATTTTTGTTTTTTGGCCGGAAAAAATTTTGTCATCAGTATAGTCAATATGTAAGGTATCAAAAATCTTTTTAATTGATTCTTTTTCAGTAACAATTTCTCCGTGGTCAAAGTTAAGCATTTGACTATCGGAATCTTGATTGGCGCTTTTTGAAAGAACAGTATAATCACCTTTTTCATACCAAATATTAATTGGTTTACCATCAGGGTAGTTGCCTAAAAGTTGATCCAGGACATTGGGACTTTCAATTTTATATCCAGCAGGTGTTTGTTCGTCTTTTTCTCCGTAAATGGCAGTAAAAATGTCAAAGATTTGAGAGAAGGTTGAATTATAGGTTAAAAGAGTGTTGTTTTTAATCGAAAGGCTGTCGATTGGGATTTCTTGTCCATTTTTATCTTTTAAAAAGTTAAAAGTTGGAAAAAGATCTAAAGTTACAGGAAAGCGTTTTTTAATTGTTTCGCGGTCGGGTTCGATAGTTGATTTATTTAAGACTAAAATTATTTTTTGTGCCAACCATAAAAAGGTATTTTCCCTGTCAATTTCGCCTGCTTCTAAAGGTTTATAAACTTGAATTGTGCCTTGATGGGGACTGCCAACTGAGATTATTTGATTGACTTTGTCTTTATTTTTTTGAGTAAAAATCCGCGCAATCAATCCGCCCAAAGAATGACCAACTAAATTGACTTTTTGATTGGGATTTTGTTGCCAGATTTTTTGTTGTAAAAAGGTATTTAAATCAACGGTTGTTTGTTCAACTGATTTTCGCCAGTCATAGGGAAAGATAAAAAAGTCTTGATTTTCTTGATAGCCTAAATTTTTTAAGGAATTGATAATGCCGGTGTATTCTTTGACAAAAGAAGGAATCTTCCAATCAAAAATTGAAACTTCTTGATTATGAATTATTGCCTTTCCATTCCATGAAGTCATAAGACCGGGGAGGAGGATTAGAGGGTGAAATTGATAAATACTGTTACAAGAAAAACCACTACAAGCAAAATTTAAACTCCATCCCCAGAAATTACTTGCGCTTGTGTAGTATAGTCTTAATCGATTATTTTCTTTAATTAAACTAGGATAGATTAAATGATTTTGATCATATGTTTGAGTGGGTGTTAAGATTATTCCTTTATCGTCAAAAACAGAGTCGCAATTTAAAGGTAATGAAGTTTCGGCGTATCCTATCCCTTGTTTATCTGATCGATGATAAAAAAGATAAATACTGTTGTTTTCTTGTAAAATAAATGGACCAGAAGAATAACCTATTCTAATACTAAAACCTCTTTGTCCCCAACTACCATAAAAGATATAAAATATGTTTCCTATTTTTATAACATAAGGAGCAAAGACGCCGGAATTTTCATCTGAATCAGGAGTGATGATTAATTTTGGAGGATTTTGGCAATTGAAATCTTTATCACATTTTAAATAATATATTTGTAAAGTATTGTTATTTTCCAATTTAGCAAAAAAAAGATGTTTATTACCGTCTTCATCGATAAAAACTCTTGGGTTAGAAAACTCTTGAGATTCATCGTTGATAAAAATTTCTTTTTTAAACTTCCAATTTATACCGTCTAATGAAGAGATTGAGCTTAAGAGAAATTTATTTTTAAAAGAGTCAAATAAAGTGATTACTCCTTCATATAAGTTTTCTATTTTATATAAATGGGCTTGTCTGATAGTTGAATACTTTGTGTCTATATTTAATTGCAAGGGATTTTCTTCGTATTTAATAAATTGATCAAAAGCAAAAATTTTTGTTGTAAAAAGAAAAAGTAATATAAAAAATGATAGAAAACAAAGAAGTTTTTTATACATTTTAAAAAAATCTAAAATTATTTTTTAGCGGTTTTCAATAGCGTAGAGACGACAAAAAAAAGAATTTATTTTGATTTTAAGCCTTGTTTTTTCCAATATATAATAAAAAAAATAAATGCTGCCCAATTTAAGAAAATTAAAGCAGTGATAATAAGATTTGGGAGAGAATTTTTTACCCAACTTAAATAATTAAAAAAAACGGTAAGAAAAGTTATTAAATAAATAAAGTAGTGATACTTTGGTTTAATTAAAAATAGAAAGGGAATAAACCAAGAAAGATATTGAATGGCAAAACCAAAGGTAAAAATATAGAAAAAGAGCAAAAGATAAAAGAAATAAATTATTAAATTTTTGTAAGTAATTCTTAATGAATAAATAAAAAAAGTAATTAAAAAAAGACTTAAAAAAATTTTTTGTAAATATATAGGGGGGTGTGATTGATATCGAAAAAAAGTTAGATGGATAGCTTTTCCTAACCCCCAAAAACTAAAAAGACTTCGATAGGTAAATGGAGTTTTGATGATATCTAAAAAATTATTTCCAAAACTTATTCCATAAGCAAAAATAAAAATAACAGGAAAGAAAAATATTAGTATCAAATTTTTTTTATTTTTTATTTTTTTAAATATTGGCATAACAAACAATATTGGCCAAGTTTTGGCAAGAACGGCAAAAGAATAGGATAGTATTGAAAACAATTCTTTTTTTTGTTTTAAAAAATAAATGCTTAATAAAATAAAAAATAAAGGAAGAGCATCAAATTGACCATGAAAGAAAAAAATTAAGATGGAAATAGGATTTAGGGAATAAAAAAGAGTTGTTTTTAAATTTTTATTGGACAAAAGATAGATTAAATAAATAATACCTAAATCAAAAATTAAATTAATAAACTTCAGAAAAAAA
>Ga0209691_1001783_pt1 | contig 12083 bp, 10 predicted proteins | sample YNPMSBMetaG_FD_187120 | JGI IMG/M metagenome (GOLD analysis project Ga0209691, IMG submission 187120) | Anoxygenic and chlorotrophic microbial mat microbial communities from Yellowstone National Park, USA - YNP MS-B MetaG (SPAdes) (version 2) ... | reverse complement strand
GTACACAAGGTGGAGGTGGACAGCGAAGGGCAAACCCACGATGTGGAAGTGGATCTGATGGCCGATACCTCCAACCGTCATACTCCCTCTCGACCCACCTATGAATCGGTTACGTCTGAGGATCTCTCGCCATCACCAGCCTTTACCAGAGTGCTCCGCACCGCTGACGCGAATGCCAGCCGCAGCCTTGAGGAAGATGAGGACGAGGAGGAGGAAGAGGACTTTTGAGGGTTGAGAGCGCTCCCCACCCCTGACGCGAACGTGACGGGGATCCCCTTCAACCCACGAAGGAGGGTGGGGCTTCCCTCTCCTTTGGGTTCAGCAAGCCAGGAGGAAAACGGCGATGGCCAAAACAGAGCAACGCTTTGACTATGTCAAAATCGGCTTGGCTTCTCCAGAACGGATCATGGAGTGGGGCCAGCGCACCCTGCCCAATGGTCAAGTGGTGGGGGAAGTCACCAAGCCCGAGACCATCAATTACCGCACCCTCAAGCCGGAGATGGATGGTCTTTTCTGTGAGCGCATCTTTGGGCCGGCCAAAGACTGGGAATGCCACTGCGGCAAGTACAAGCGGGTACGGCATCGGGGGATCGTCTGCGAGCGCTGTGGGGTGGAGGTGACCGAGTCGCGGGTGCGCCGCCACCGCATGGGCTACATCAAGTTGGCCGCTCCGGTCACCCACGTTTGGTATTTGAAAGGGATCCCCAGCCACATCGCCACCCTGTTGGATATGCCGCTGCGGGATGTGGAGCAGGTGGTATACTTCAACGCCTACGTAGTGGTGGATCCGGGCAATGCCCAGAATCTCTCCTACAAACAACTGCTGACGGAGGATCAATTCCTCGAGATCGAAGATCAGATGTACGAGGAGGGATCCGAACTGCAACTGCCGGAGAACTGGGCGATGATCGGGGCGGAGGCCATCGAGCGCCTGCTCAAGGATATCGACCTGGAAAAAGAGGCGGAGCAACTGCGGGAGGAGATCACCACTGCTCGCGGCCAAAAGCGGGCACGCCTGATCAAGCGGCTGCGGGTGATCGACAACTTCATCGCCACCGGATCCCGTCCGGAGTGGATGGTGTTGCGGGTGCTGCCGGTGATCCCGCCGGATTTGCGTCCCATGGTGCAGTTGGATGGGGGCCGCTTTGCCACCAGCGACCTCAACGATCTCTACCGTCGTGTGATCAACCGCAACAACCGCCTGGCCCGGCTGCAGGAGATCATGGCGCCGGAGATCATTGTGCGCAACGAAAAGCGCATGCTCCAGGAGGCGGTGGACGCGCTGATCGACAACGGTCGGCGGGGGCGCGTAGTGGCGGGGGCCAACAACCGTCCCCTCAAGTCCCTCTCCGACATCATCGAGGGCAAACAGGGGCGCTTCCGGCAAAACCTGTTGGGCAAACGGGTGGACTACTCCGGGCGTTCGGTGATCGTGGTGGGGCCCAACCTGCGCATGCACCAGTGTGGCCTGCCCAAAGAGATGGCCATCGAGCTGTTCCAGCCCTTTGTCATCCACAAATTGATCAAGCGGGGCATTGTCAACAACATCAAGGCTGCCAAAAAGCTGATCCAGAGCAATGACCCACAGATTTGGGATGTGCTGGAAGAGGTGATCGACGGCCACCCCGTCTTGCTCAACCGTGCCCCCACCCTGCACCGCCTGGGGATCCAAGCTTTTGAGCCAATCCTGGTGGAGGGAAGGGCGATTCAACTTCACCCTCTGGTTTGCCCTGCTTTCAACGCCGACTTCGACGGCGACCAGATGGCGGTGCATGTGCCCCTGTCGTTGGAAGCCCAGGCGGAAGCGCGCCTGCTGATGCTGGCCACCAACAACATCCTCTCCCCGGCCACCGGCGCTCCCATCATCACCCCCAGCCAAGATATGGTGTTGGGGTGCTACTACCTGACGGCGGACAACCCCCACGCGCCAGATATTGGCGATCGCTTCTTCGCCAGCTTGGAAGATGCTCTCATCGCCTACGACCGCGGCGCCATCGGCCTGCACAGCAAGGTCTGGGTGCGCTACCACGGCCCGATGGAGTTGGGCAAGGGCGAAAAAGAGTCCGAGCCGCAAATCATCGAAGAACCGGGCGGCATCCGCCTCAAGATCACCAACTACCGCCGTATCCGCGAAGATCAAAACGGCAACGTGATCAGCCAGTACATTCGCACCACGCCGGGCCGGATCATTTTTAACAAGACCGTGCAGGATATTTTGTCTGCGTAGTTACCCTCTGCCGTAGGACGGCTCTTCTCTCCCCTTCTCTCTAGCGAGGCATCATGAGCGAAAAAGGACGATTTTCCGCTGGCCTGGCGCGGCAGGCTGCCGACGGCAACAAAGCCGACGCCCCTTTGCCCCCTGTGCCCTTTCGCAACTATCAAATTGGCAAAAAAGAGCTGCGTAACCTGATTGCCTGGTCTTTTGCCCGCTACGGCACAGCCCGCACCGCTCAGATGGCGGATGCTCTGAAGACCCTGGGCTTCAAATACGCCACCCAGGCAGCCGTCTCCATCAGCGTTGAAGACCTGCGCGTTCCCCCCAGCAAGCGGCAGTTGTTGGCACAAGCGGAAGCCGAGATCGAGGCGGCCACCGAGCGCTATACCCGTGGAGAAATCACAGAGGTGGAGCGCTACCAAAAGGTGATCGACACCTGGAACCAGATCAACGACCAGATCAAAGAGGAGATGCTCAACAACTTCCGGCAGAACGATCCCCTTAACTCCGTCTACATGATGGCCAACTCGGGGGCGAGGGGGAATGTCTCCCAGGTACGGCAGTTGGTGGGCATGCGCGGCCTGATGGCCAACCCCCAGGGGGAGATCATCGATTTGCCCATCAAAACCAATTTCCGCGAGGGCCTGACCGTTACCGAGTACATCATCTCTTCCTATGGGGCCCGCAAGGGCTTGGTGGATACGGCCCTGCGCACCGCCGACTCCGGCTACCTCACCCGCCGCTTGGTGGATGTGTCTCAGGATGTGATCGTGCGGGAATCTGACTGCGGCACTGAGCAGGGCATCCTTCTGGAATACCTGATGGACGGGGACAAGGTGGTGGTGTCTCTGGAGGAGCGCTTGGTGGGCCGAGTGTTGGCGCGCGACGTGGTGCATCCACAAACCCAGGAGATCCTCGCCCGCCGCAACCAAGAAGTGGATCACGACTTGGCTAGAACCATTGCAGAGGCTGGCATCCGCCAGGTGATGGTGCGTTCTCCCCTCACCTGTGAAGCCAACCGCTCCGTGTGCCGGATGTGTTATGGCTGGAGCTTGGCCCACTCCCGCCTGGTGGATCTGGGGGAAGCGGTCGGGATCATCGCCGCCCAATCGATTGGGGAGCCGGGCACCCAGTTGACCATGCGCACCTTCCACACGGGAGGCGTGTTTACAGGGGAGGTGGCCCGCCAAATTCGCGCCCCCTTTGCGGGTGTGGTGCGGTTCCCGAAAAATCTGCGCACCCGCCCCTTCCGTACCCGCCACGGCGACGATGCTCTACAAGTGGAGGTAAACAACCAAATCATCTTGGAAGGCCCAGACGGTCAACGGGAGTCCTTCGACATGACTCAGGGATCCACCCTGCTGGTGCGGGACGGAGCCCAGGTGCAGCGGGATCAGTTGATTGCAGAGGTGTCCCTGGCCAAGGCCAGCCGTAAGAGCACCGAGAAAGCCCAGAAAGAGGTGGTGGCCGACCTGGCTGGAGAAATTCGCTTTGCCGATCTGCCCATCGAGGAGAAGACTGACCGCCAGGGTAACACCACCTACACTGCCCAGCGGCAGGGATTGATCTGGGTGATGTCTGGACAGGTGTACAACCTGCCTCCGGGGGCCGAGCCGGTGGTGAAAAACGGGGATCGGGTGCAGGCGGGGGATGTGATCGCCGAAACCTCGCTGGTGACGGAGCATGGCGGCATTGTGCGGCTACCGGAGCGCAGCGACACCAGAAGTGGGCGCGAGGTGGAGATCATCAACGCTTCGGTGGTGTTGCGGGAAGCACGGGTACGGGTGGAATCCCACCAGGGGCGGGAACAATTTTTGCTGGACACTTCCAGTGGGCAGACCTTTGTTCTCAAGGCTACTCCGGGCACCAAAGTGGGCAACGATGAGGTGGTGGCGGAGCTGATCGACAACCACTTCCGCAGTCAGACGGGAGGCTTGGTGAAGTTCGCCGGCATTGAGGTGGCACGGCGCGGCAAGGCCAAGCAAGGTTACGAAGTCATCCAGGGCGGCACCCTGCTGTGGATCCCAGAAGAGACCCACGAGGTGAACAAGGACATCTCCCTGCTGAACGTGGACGATGGCCAGTATGTGGAAGCAGGCACTGAGGTGGTGAAAGACATCTTTTGCCAGAATGCCGGTGTTGTCGAAGTCATCCAGAAGAACGACATTCTGCGGGAGATTGTCATCAAGCCGGGATCCCTGCATCTGGTGGACAACCCCGCCGACTTGGAAGTGAAAAGTGGCACCCTAATCCAGCCAGGGCAACCGGTGCTCAGCAGCATCGTTCCCGACCGACTGGTCTACCTGGAACACGTGGAAACTCCCGAAGGCCCAGGCTTGCTGCTGCGTCCGGTGCAGGAGTACGAGATCCCCGACCGGCCCTTGGTGCCCACTCAAGAGTCCACCAGCGAGTCCGGTCGCTCCATTCGTCTGCGGGCGGTGCAGCGGGTTCCCTTCAAAGATGGGGAGCGGGTGAAGTCGGTAGGCCCTGTAGAGCTCCTGCGCACCCAACTGGTGCTGGAAATCGATACCGACGCCCCACAACTGAAGGCCGATATCGAGCTGATCCAAGATGAGAAGGATCCAGATATTCGCCGCCTGCAACTGGTGATTCTGGAAACCCTGTTGCTGCGCCGCGACGTGGAAGCGGATCTGACGCAGGGGAGTACCCACACGCGGCTGTTGGTGAAGGAAGGAGACTCCATCGCCAGCGGAGATGTTATCGCCCGCACCGAAATCCAAGCCAAAAAGGCCGGGATCGTCCAAGGGATCCGCCAGGGAGCGGAGGTGGTACGGCGGGTGCTGGTGATTACCGACGACGATCTGGTGCAGGTGCCCCTGACGGGCCCAGCCAATGTGGAAGTGGGGGCGCTGGTGCGGGCTGGGGACGAGCTTGCTCCCGGGATCCCTTCTCCACAGTCGGGACAGGTGATGCAGATAACGGACGGCCAAGTCCTGTTGCGGATGGCGCGGCCCTACTTGGTTTCTGCGGGTGCCATCCTGCAGGTACGAGATGGCGATCTGGTGCAGCGGGGGGATTCCCTGGCCCTCCTGGTGTTTGAGCGGGCCAAGACGGGGGACATCATCCAGGGTCTGCCGCGGATTGAGGAGCTGCTGGAGGCCCGCAAGCCCAAGGAAATGTGTGTTCTGGCCAAGCGGCCCGGCACCGTTCAACTGAGCTGGCGGGGAGAAGAGCCAGATCTCAAGGTCATCGAAGCCGATGGCACGGTTAGAGACTATCCTGTGCTGCCGGGGCAGAGCTTGATCGTGGTAGATGGACAGCCGGTGGGGGTGGGGGATCCCCTAACCGATGGCCCTGCCAACCCCCACGACCTCTTGGAGATCTACTACGAGTACCATCGCCAAACCTTGGGAGATGACCAAGCCGCACGGTTGGCTCTGCGGGAGGTGCAGCGCTTCTTTGTCAACGAAGTGCAGAACGTCTACCGCTCCCAGGGGGTGGAGATCTCCGACAAACACATTGAGATCGTGGTGCGCCAGATGACCTCCAAGGTGCGGGTGGATGATGGTGGCGACACCATCCTGTTGCCGGGGGAGCTGGTGGAGTTGCGGGAAATCCAGCAGATCAATGCCACCATGGCCATTACTGGAGGAGCGCCGGCCAAATACACGCCCGTCCTGCTGGGGATCACCAAGGCCAGCTTGAATACCGACAGCTTCATCTCAGCGGCCAGCTTCCAGGAAACCACCCGCGTGCTGACTGAGGCGGCCATCGAGGGCAAATCCGACTGGCTGCGCGGCTTGAAGGAAAACGTAATCATCGGGCGCTTGATCCCGGCAGGCACGGGCTTCACCACCTACGAGGAGATTGCCGCCGAGCCGGAGCCTGACGAAGAGGAGGAAGAGCCTGCGGTGTTGCCGGAGCTGCCGCCTCGTTTGATCTTGGAAGATGATCAATTGATCGACGATTCCACCCCTGCCTTCGACGAGCTAGAGGAGGATGACGACGAGGAGGAGTGAGGCGCTGGGTCTCCAGGATTGGGCCACTTTGCAAACTGAAATCGTCAGTTGCTGCCGCTGCCCCCGCTTGGTGGCCTGGCGAGAGTCAGTCGCCCTTCAGAAGGTGGCCCGTTTTCGCGACCAGCTCTACTGGGGCCGACCGGTGCCAGGGTTCGGGGATCCGCAGGCGCGGCTGTGGGTGATCGGGTTGGCGCCGGCAGCCCATGGGGGCAACCGCACCGGGCGCGTGTTTACCGGGGATCCCAGCGGGGACTGGCTGTTTCGCGCCTTGTACCGAGCTGGCTTTGCCAATCAGCCCACCTCTACCCACCGAGAGGATGGCCTGCATCTGCAGGATTGCTACATCTCAGCCGTGGTGCGCTGTGTGCCCCCAGACAATCGCCCCACCGTCACAGAAGCCAAGGCCTGCCTGAGCTACCTGAAACAAGAGCTGGAGCTGCTAACCCAGGTGCGGGTGATCCTGACGTTGGGGCATTTTGCCTTCCAACACGCTCTGACGCTCTTGCCACCTCTCAGGCCCCGTCCCCGCTTTGGCCACAACTGCGTTATTCCCCTGGCAGAGGGTCGCTATTTGCTGGCGTCTTACCATCCCAGCCGGCGCAACACGGCCACACGGCTGCTGACGGAGCCGATGTTGGATGCCGTTTTCGCGCAAGCCCAGCAGTTGCTGTCTGGTAAGCCAGCCCGACCGGCTGAGGATTAGGCGGGTTGCCAAGATTCGAGGCGATAGGCACTGTCCCAAAACAGCCATTCCAACCGGGAGGCAGTGACAAAAGCTGCCCTCATCTTTTCCCGCAGCGGTTCTGTAGCCTGCTGAGCGACGGAGTCGGTGATGTCCAAAGCCTGCTGCACCACTTGGGCAAATTCTTCCCCGGCGTAGGTGTCGATCCACTGTTGGTAGGGATTGTCAGGCTGCGCGGTGCGATAGATGGTGGATCCCACCTCTCGGTAGATCCAAAAGCAGGGCAGCACAGCGGCAATGGCCACCTCATAGGGATCCACAGCCGCCGCAGCCAACAAAAAACGGGTATAGGCGAAGCAGGCAGGGGCATAGGCTGTTTCGGGTTGAATGTCGTAGAGGCGAAAATAGCTTTCGTGCAGGCTGCGTTCGGCCACAATGGCTCCCAGGGCAAAGTTCAAGAAACTCACCACCTGCTCAGCCCCTTCGGAACGAGCTCCAATCAAGGCCAGGGCGCGGGCAAAGTCGGTGAGATAAAGAGCATCCTGCTGCAAGTAAAACTGGAACCGCTGCCGCGATAGGCTGCCCGCTGCCAACTCTCGGTTGAAGGGGTGATCGAGGATTTGCTTGTAGATGGGCTGAATGGCTTGCCAAAGGTGGGCTGTAAAGGACTGGGGCATGGCGACCGTCTCTCGGCGTTTGGTCTTCAGCTAGAAATTGCAGGAGCCCCGCACTGTACCTATAAAGTCAGTGTTGGGAGGAATGCTATAATAATACTGCGGGCACCAGAAACGGTTTTTTTTAAGGCACTGGTAACGGTCGATTGGGGGTGCAGTAAACCACCCCAGAGGCTCGTGGTTGGCTTGCTAACTGCAGGGCTACTAAAAGCCCGCTCCGTACCGCCTAGCGGTTGGTGTCGGGTAGTTTACTCGATTGGTGATTGACCTGACCAGGGCCAGCACCTCTGCTGGGGCTGAGGCTTTCTTCATTTTGAATCTCAATTAGGCTTCGGGCATGAGGGGGCGGAACCCATGCTTGCGGGAAAGCTGCCCGATCAGATCCAATTTCTCAAGGGTGATCAAATTACGGCCCCAACTGAAATTGGTGTACAGCCCCTCAAACTCCAGCAGCATGGATTCAGCAAAGCAGGCAAAAAGCTGACGGGCCGGGTTGGCCACATTCAAAAACTGCATGATGTTCCATTCAATATCCAAAGAGTGCTCCACCATCCCCCCGTCAATGACGTAGAGTCCCTTTCGCTGCAAGCTGGAGGCGATGTTCTTTGGGTAGCCACCGTCGATGATGACACAGGGATCCGGCAAAACTTGGGGATCGAGGGCCATGCCTTGGCTCATGCTGGCCACCCAAACGATAAAGTCAGCGCGGGGCAGGGCCTCTTCCAGCGAAGAGATCTCCCCCTGCTTGAGCTTGGCCTGCAATTCCTCCAGACGCCGTCGCTCTCGGGCGATGAGCAACAATTTGCCCAAGTGAGTGTGGGCCACCAACCATTGACAAATGGCGCTGCCGATATCTCCGGTCGCCCCCACCACCGCAACCGTAGCGGCTGCCAAGTCCATGGCGTAGCGCTGGGCCGCCAACTGCAGTTGCTGACAGATGATGTAGGCCGTGTGGGTATTGCCGGTGGTAAAGCGTTGGATCTCCAAGTCAATGTTGCGGACTCGCCGGAGACTGTCGAGGCGAAAAGTCTCAAAAATGATGCTGCTAAATCCCCCCAAAGCAGTAATGTTCAAGCCGCGCCGCTGGGCTAGGGCCATGGCATTCAACACTTTCCGACAAGCTGCCTTCACCCGTCCCCCCGCCAACATCTCCGGCAAGAAACAGGATTCGACGTACTGCCCATAAATCTTTTGGCCGGTGATGCTGGTTACCGTGATCTCGTCCACCACCTGAGGGGGAGCCATGCACCAGAACTCCAGGTCGCTCTCCGCATATTCGGAATAACCCAGCTTGTCTGCCACCCGCTTCGCATGGGCCAGGCTGGTCAAGTGCCCGATCAGGCCGAACATAAAGGTTTACCCGCTTGGATAAGTAAACTACCCGACTCCGACCGCTAAGCGGTACAGGGCGGGCTTTCAGTAGCCCTGAGCCTGCTCTGCCCTACCAGAGAACAAAACAAGCCCGGACCTCTAGGCTGGTTTACAGCAGCCCCCAAGAGCGCAATTACGTTTGCACCATTAAGGTCCATTGTACTTCATCAAAGCGCATTCCTCCCAACACTGAACCTACGGGTACAGTGCGGGGCTCCTGCGACTTCTAGCTGAGGTGGGTCATGCTGCCCGCAAACCCTGGGCTGAGAGGCGCATCACCTCGCGGGTGCTGAAGCCGATGTTGGCCAGCGCCTCTCCATAGGCAATCATAAAATCCTCGACGATGGCCTCGCGATCCATATAGATGGCTTCTACATCCTGGTCCACCTGCTGCAGCATCTGCCAGACCAAGGGCAGGTTCTGGGCGTTGGCCGCTTCGATCTGCCCTTTGACCTCGCCAAAATGCTCCCCTAGCCAGCGCTCTCCAAAATTGAGGTGCAGATATTCATCCTTGACCACCCCCTCGGTGATCTTGCGGGCAAACTCATCGGCGACGGGGATGTAAATGTTGTAGGCGGCAATGGCAAAGCATTCGATGATCAGCGACTGAATGACCAAGCAGGTAACTAGGTCTCCGGCTGCTGCCGCTTTTTGGAAATTGTTGCGCAAAGGGGCGAAGAAAGTGCGGGCAAACTCCCTATCCGGCTCTACCTGCAGGTTTTTGCCGCAGGATTGAAAGCCTTTCATGTGCCGCAATTCCATCTTGGCCAGCTTGTGCAGCTCCTCTGCCCCTTCCGGCAACATCTCGGCCAGCTTGAGGTAGTTGTCGTGGGCTTCTTGTTCCCCTTCGATCACAATGCCGTTGATGCGAGAGTAGGCCTGCCGGTAAACCGCGCTGCCATAGTCCAAGGTGGTGCCACCCTCATCGGCTAAAGGCTGGGGGGTATTGGGCAGGACGTTCACTGGGGCCATACTCATGCATCTCCTCTCGGTGTTGTTTGGGTGTTGTTGATTGTCTATGCTGACTCGACAATCGCCTCGATTGCAGTTGAATCGCTCTCTTAATCAGAATAGCTGTAGCTGCCGCAGAATTGGCGGGATTCCTTTTGCGGAATGATAGGGGTCTGCTAGGGTGAGGGTTCGAGTGCCGTTGTGGAGCCTGCTGTATGTCTGCTCTTGGGGATGGCCTGAACCAACTGCGCCAGTTGCTGGTGGAGCTGGAGGAACGATCCCTCGATCAGCCGATTGGCAGTGCCGAGGAGGTGTTGCAGGCCATTGAGCTAGCCACGGCTTTTGAGCTGTTTGAGGCGGAGAGCAGCGGTTTGCTGCTGCAGATTGTGGCCAATCTCTGGGATCGGGTACGGCAGCAGGATTTGTCTCCAGGGGAGATTCAGACGGTATCGGAGAAGTTGCGGGCGGTGGGCTATACCGATGCCGAAATTCAGGAGATCCTGGACTTGGAGCCGGAGGACTAGCCCCATTTCCCCCTCTAGGCTTGAACCATGCCCAGCTCCACCGGTGTAACACCCGCTTCCATCTGAGTGGTGGCGTCGTAGCAAGCCCCTCGCAGGTTGGCCAGCTTGAGTTTGCACTGGGCAAGAAGGGCTCCTCTCAAGTTGGCCCCGGTGAGATTGGCCCCTGCCAGGTCCGCTTGGCTGAGATCGGCTTCGCTCAAGTCCGCTTCGGCCAGGTTGGCCCCACGCAAGTTGGCTCCTTGCAATCGGGATCCCTGCAGCTTGGCTTTCTCTAGGTTGGCCAGCCGCAGGTTGGATCCCTGCAGATCCGCTTGGCTGAGGTCGGCGCCGCTCAGGTAGGCCCGCTCCAGGTTGGCAGAGGCCAGCTTTGCCTGGCGGAGAATGGATCCCCCCAAGTCGATCCCGGCCAAGTCGGCCCCGGCCAGGTCAGCCCCGGCCAGTTGGCTGTTGCTGAAGTCCCGCTCACCGCTGCCGTAGCGTTGCAACAGTTCCGCTCCAGTTTCCACCATCGCCGTTTTCCACGCCGGACGAATCGGATCCTACCCAGGAATGGAAGGGCCGCCAAGAGCACGCTAGCATAGGCGCAAACCGTTTTCCGGGATCCCCCCTTATGAGCTTGCCCCGTGTGCCCCGAACTCGACCTCGCCCCAAGCTGCGCTCGATCCCTCGCCGCCAAACCGAATCCGCCCTCTATGCCGAAATGCAGCAGCTCACTGTCGAAAAGCAGCGGCTCAACCAAGAGCTAGAGTTTATTCGAGAGCGGCAAGGGCAAATCCACGCGCGACTCCAGGAAATCGAGCAGGCCATGCAGCACCTTCAGCAGGAGGCAAAAGCCTTCCGGGATCCCGCTCCCCCCTCTGAACCGGCCCAGCTCAGATCCCGCCCTTCCCGCTTCCCGCCCATGACCTTCGAGTATTGAGGGATCCTATAAATCTCAAAGAAGACCCAAGATTCAAAGCAGACCTAAGCAACAAGTCAGGGGATTCTGTAGCCAACTTAACTATTTGCTGCTTATCTCAACCCGACTCCAGAATCTGGGCCAGCGAACAGCTGTTCTCAAGCTGGCTGCACAGTTACCTGAACTTCAGGGCTTATGACTTCTTCTCCCCAGATATCGTCAGATATCGTCGGTCTAGAGCGTTTTGCTAAGGCCCTGCCCAGGCAACTTTCGGGCGGTATGCAGCAGCGGGTGGCCATTGCCCGAGCTCTGGCGGCCCAGCCGAAGATTTTGCTCATGGATGAGCCTTTTGGCGCTTTGGACGTGCAAACCAAGGAGACGATGCAGGAGTTTTTGCTGGATCTCTGGCAGCGCACGCGCACTTCAATCCTGATGATCACCCACGATGTGGAAGAAGCCGTCTTTTTGGCCCAGCGCATCTATGTACTCACGTCCCATCCTGGGCGGGTGAAACGGGAGATCCGAGTTGATTTCCCCAGCCGGCGCGACTACAGTCTCAAGCGCACTTCTTCCTTCCAAGAGGTGAAGGACGAGATCTTGGCTCTCCTACGAAACCAGAAAGGGATCCCGTTGAGCGACGCTGCGCCCGCGGGCTGATCAGGCAAACACCACCGTTTTGTTGTGGTACACCAGCACCCGATTCTCCAGGTGATACCGCACTGCCCGTGCCAGGACTAGGCGTTCCATGTCGCGGCCTTTGCGGACGAGGTCGGCAACGGTATCGCGGT
>Ga0209691_1001778_pt1 | contig 12119 bp, 8 predicted proteins | sample YNPMSBMetaG_FD_187120 | JGI IMG/M metagenome (GOLD analysis project Ga0209691, IMG submission 187120) | Anoxygenic and chlorotrophic microbial mat microbial communities from Yellowstone National Park, USA - YNP MS-B MetaG (SPAdes) (version 2) ... | reverse complement strand
ATGCTTGCGCAACGGGCGTTGCAGGGCGTGCGCCGCAGAAACAAAGCAGCATACCCTGATACAGCATACGATCTTTGAAACAACCTGATGATCTCGGGAAACAACGAGTGGCACTCATGGCCGACATCGGTGAAATCATCGGAGGTTATCGGATTCGCAGTCTGCTCCATCCGGGGCAAAACTCGCAGGTCTTCGAGGTTGTGGAACCTACCAGTCAGCGGCATTTCGCCATGAAGCTGCTGCTACCAGAAGCTGCCGCTGATCCGGAACAGCGTCGCATCCTCTTTCATGAGGCCGAAGTCGGCATCGCCTTGTCTCATCCCAATGTCGTGCGGATCTTCAAAGTGCATCGTGGTAAGGACAACCCGTTCTTCATCATGGAGTTTTTCCCTTCCGGTTCTCTGCGACTGCGTTTGCAAGCCAAAGATTTTGATTTCATCAAGCAGTACAGCCGTAAGATTTTCAAGCAAGCGGCAACCGGGCTGGCCTACATGAACGCTATGGGTTATGTCCACCGTGACGTAAAGCCCGACAACATTCTGGTCAATGCTGCAGGTGATACCAAAATCATCGATTTCGCCATCGCTCGGAAGATTCCTACTGGTCTGGCCCGTTGGTTCCACCGCAAAGGCAAACCCCAGGGCACGCCAAGCTACATGAGTCCGGAACAGATTCTGGACCAGCCTCCCGACCCCCGTCAGGACATCTACAGTTTCGGTTGTACCCTTTATGAGTTGACTACAGGGCGACCCCCGTTTCGGGGCAGTAGTGTCAACGACTTGCTCATGCGACATTTCAAGGAACGACCGGCACCGCCTTCTGCTTTCAACCCGGATCTTACCGAGGAATTCTCCCAGTTTGTTTTATCCATGCTCGCCAAAAAGCCGCAAGAACGACCGCAAAACTTCCATGAAGTCCTCATCAACCTGAAAAAAGTCAAGCAAATCTATAAATCAATCCGGGAAGTCCCAGAAGAAGAATGATAATTCCCGGTGCTCCTCGAATTAGTTCGGTCAAGGAGAGCGACAACGTATGGCTGTTGCGTTACCAGAACCATTGCCCTTTGAGCAAGATATTCATGAGCTCGAAGAGCGGCTGGCCCAATTGGAAGCCACCGCGACAGGACCCGAAGGCTTGGAAGCCATCCGCCAGATGCGACGTGAATTGCTCGCGCTCAAAAGGGAGCGCTACGCCCAGCTCAAACCCTGGGACATTATTCTGATCGCCCGTCATCGGCAACGGCCCCAGTTTCGGGACTATGTGGACCTGATATTCGACGAGTTCGTCGAGTTGCACGGGGACCGGGCGTTCGGGGACGACCGAGCTATCCGCACAGGCTTCGCTCGCCTGGATGGTCAGAAGGTCATGCTCATCGGCCATCAAAAAGGGAAAACTCTGGCCGAACGTCAGCAATGCTACTATGGTTGTGCCCATCCGGAAGGGTACCGCAAGGCCTTGAACAAGATGAAGCTGGCGGCGAAGTTCCGCTTGCCCATCATTTGTCTTATCGACACACCCGGAGCCTTTCCGGGGGTGGGTGCAGAAGAGCGGGGTCAAGCCCAGTGGATCGCCACAAGCATTCTGGAAATGACTCGACTGCCCACACCGATCATCTGCGTGGTAATCGGTGAAGGTGGTTCCGGAGGCGCCTTGGGCATCGGAGTGGGAGACCGGGTCGCTATGTTGCAATATGCTTACTATTCTGTGATCAGTCCCGAAGGTTGTGCTGGCATCCTCTGGCGGGTCGCGAATGAAGACACGAAAGCCCGTGCTGCAGAAGCCCTGAAATTGACCGCGCAGGACCTGCTCAGCCTCGGAGTGATCGATCACATCATACCCGAGCCGCTCGGAGGTGCCCATCGTGACCCCCGAGAAGCAGCCACCGCCCTCAAGGCTGTGCTCAAACGTTATCTCCGCGAATTGTTACCGCTGACCACCGAGACCCTCCTACACCAACGTTACGAGAAATTCCGCCGCATGGGACTCTTCAGCCAAAGCTCCACAACCCCCAGCTGACAGCTTTTCCGCCAGTCATGGAGACTTCGAGGTCTGCAAACCCTAATGCTTACAGACAAAACCATGTTGCATATCTTCGATGTATCAACGGAAACAACCAAGTCTGAGTCGCAGCGCAGGCCTCTATGAGTGGAAATTCCCCTTCCTATGCGGATCGTCTCCTCTGGGCAAACAGTTATAAATTATGACGGACAAGAGGGCAGAAACATTGATGGGGAGGTGCTGTCTGGCTCGCGGGAATGAAGCTGAGACCTGCGGAAGAGGCCTCGGCCGGATTCGAACCGGCGAATGACGGTTTTGCAAACCGTTGCCTTACCACTTGGCGACGAGGCCGAGTCTAAGAAATGTTTTATGTACTTATTATATCGACTTCTACTCCTCCGGACAGCCGGCGTGGATAGTCTCGTCACAAGTGACGGGTAATCATGAGGGAAATTCCATGGAAATCTGATTCCACTGCCGCAACTCAGGCCACCCATCCTCATGCTCCGCCTCACGGAAAGCGGAAAAGTCGACGGGCGTTTTCCTCAAAAATCAGTTCATGCCAGGTGGAGGGCAAGATGCGTTGCAACACACTTCGGTAGGCCAGCATAGGTGCCAACGGCCAGTCACTGCCGTAAAGAAAACGATTAGGACGTTCCGAATAGCGAATAGTTTGGACCAGGCGTGTCGCGAGCTCGGCGATCTGCTCTTGCATGGCTTCGTCGGCAAAATCGCGCTTATCCCCGATCAACAATCCGGAAAGGTCTGCCCAGACGTTGAGGTTCTTGTAGATCACTTCAGCCGCGTCGAGCATCCAGGGATTACCCACATGGCAAAGGACGAACTGAACGTCTGGGTGATCGACTGCCACCTCATCCACGCCTAGGGGATGGGCATATTTCAACTTCGCTTTAGGGGAAAAGGTATCTCCTGTATGCATAAAAACCGGAAGCTTATAACGTGCGGCCAGTTCGTAATAGGGACGATAATGAGGGTGCGAAGGTTCAAAATGAAGGTAGCCTAGATAAAGTTTAAGGGCTACAACGGCACCACTGGCCAAAATTTGTTCGACTTTGTGTAAGTGTGAGGCGTCTGTACATGTAGGGTCGGCTACGCCGATAACCCGTAAACCTGGCGTTTGGGCAGCCACGGCTAACGACTTTGAGATTCCTAAGGGGTCGCTGGGATCACCAGCACTCCAGCACCCAATGGCACAGGCGGTATGGATACCGGCATGTCGCATTTCCCGTCGCAGGACCGCAGCAATTTGTGCGGGGGACTCGTGGAGCAGAGGGGCCAGGGGGCCGGCAGCGGGGAGATTGGGAGGTGTTACATGAATATGTACATCTATCATATTGTCTTATCAACTCCGATATATACTTTATAACTTTCATGTAACATTATACAATATAAACATATAATAATATTATAAATATATCATCCCTTGCTACAACCATTTCTCAAGAATATGATATATTGCTAAAGACCAAGCTTTCAAAGGTTCTACATCGAAGCAGTTGATTTCTCCTTGCTCGGTTGCTATGCATGGTCGCGGTCCGTCCAGAATCAGATGTGTCGAAACGATACCATCTGCTACATCCAATGGTGAATCTTTGGGAGCAATATACAAGCAATAGACGTCCGAATGATTACATCTGTTTCGCATCTCCTCGCAAGCAACGGCACAGTTCTTCCAGGTGCCCACCGCAGCGGTACCTCGACTAATCCAATCTTTCAGGAGCAACTCCAGCCAGCGTTGCTCCTCCCAGGGTTCATTCCCATTGCGAAGTTTGTGCACATCGGATCGAGAAGGAGAGTCTTCGATCAGTCTGATCTCAAAGTGGATAGCCTCATGGGTCAGATGCTGTGTCAATCTTCGAATGATTACGATGATCCAAGATAGTAGCAAAACTATTCTCTCGTAAGGCAATTCCAGATCCTTAAATCGTAAATCGATAATATTGTAATTGATGATAAAAATATAATCTCTTCTGCTAATTATAAAATTATTTTCATCACGCGAGTAATATAATAATTCATCTCGGACATACTTGATATCAAAGAGATCAGGTCTCTCTTGATCCATATATGCCAATTGCGAATGCAAAAGGCTTTCCATACTTCCCCGTGTGGTAATCGATGCAAATCCACCGACGGGATAGCGATCTTCGTGCCGGATTCGGGTCAGCCAATTTCGGCGTTGGGATCGTACTGGGCTGGGCCGAAGTCCATCGCCTTTATCCAGGAGGGTAGCTATCTGTCGGATCTGGCGTAGGGCGACGAACTGGGCCATGCCGCCGAGAGCGGAGCGGTCTTCCAAAGCAGCGACATCTTCTTCAGGCAACAAGAATGGTACACGTCGTAAAGATTGTATCAGGTCTACATATAAATCTCTCATTATTTGTGACATTGTATCAAACGAATATTGATCGAATATTTGCGATACTGTCATCTGCCTGGTCATAGTTTGTAGGCGTCGTATCGTTTCCAAGGAGAGATATGCACCACCCAATTGCAGATGAGCAGCCAGTTGCTTGAGAAGAAAGGTGATCGCCTTAGGACGTTCTGCGGCGGCATAGCGTGCGATGGCAGCGATAGCACGATCAAAGGCCCTATCCAAGGGAATGCGAGCCAGGAATCGATCTTCGTAGGCATGGATGAGATGTTTCTCTATTTCCGTGAGAGTCTCCCATGCATGACGCCGGCCACCCCAGAGATGCCCTGAGGCCATCAAACCCACATCTGATACGAAACTAAGCGGGGGAAGAGGTGCCCCTTCGGCAACAAGTCGTGCAGCCCACTCCAGCACCGCAGCAACAGCAGCTGCATCCTGAGGCGGTGGAACCACCCGGGCCAGCCACAGACCCTCCAGCATATAGCGAATACCTTCCCCGATGTTCCGTATTTCCCAGGTTCGCATCCTTCACCCCGTTTGCCCTGTGCAGTGGATAAACTCTCCAGTGTCACTTTGTATTTCCCTCATTACCAGAGGCAGCCAGGCTCGTGGGAGGATTTGTATTGCAGCCACCACACCATCGCACTGCTCCTTATTCACCATGCCACGCTACGCCTCCACCACACCGTCTTACGTCCGTTTTTGTCACGCCAGGTGCTGTTTTCTCCGCAGTCTCCTCGAGGAAAAGCCACCGTGAGGTGGAATGCTTTCAGGAAGTGTCCGCCGCCTTGTCGATATTCCCTCATCCGTTGTGGTATTTTACCAGGTCCCTTTTACCGATAAAAAAGTGAAGTTGCTTAATGTCAACGCCGATGAAACTGAACATCGGTTAGTGTATCCCCACTGAGTGGTATGCTCGCCAGCCTAGCTATCAAGAGGCCAGGTATGGTTGGAACACGAATTTTGGGTTTTCTCGGAGGGTTCCTGTTGGTAGCTACCCCACTTTGGGGGCAAGTCCATCCCAGCGGGCGAGAAAGTTCCTCCGACATTCCTGTAGTGACTCCCTCACACTGGCCTTATTATCCCCCCGAGGGATGGCCCGCCCGCAAACCTGGTGATATGGAATTCGTACCTGCAGGTGGATTAGTACCCCGCCGAGAGTTGGCTCAAGTTCCCAATGTTGGGGACATACTTCTGAGCAACCGATTCTCCGTGACGGACACACCTTCCTCCGCGGGATCAGTCACTGATTCGCCCGGCATGCCGATGACAACATTGCCGGCGGGTTCGTATCCCAGCCCGTATTATTCCGATGCGGCTGGATGTTGTGGTCCCCTGGGTAAGCATGGGCGTGTCGGCTACGAACTTTACTCGTACACTGGTCCAAATCTCCCTGTAGGATCGGGAGATTTCATAGGTCGATTGAATGTAGGTTGGGTAGTAGGAGGTGGGGGACGTGCCTTGTTTTTCAATCCGACTCATGACGCCGCCTGGGTGATTGACCTCGGTCTGAGTTATACCTACAATCGTGGCGAACAACAGGAGCCGGTGTTTCTGGATATTCGTCAACCTCCACGGAGCGATCCATTGACAGGTCGGGTCATTCCTCAACCGGACCTTTACACACTCAGTGCTATCCGCGGTTTGCATCGCACCAACTTCAACTTCGCTTTGGGTCGGGACTGGTGGTTATGGGGACCAGCTAGCAATGGTTTACAAGATGGATGGAACCTCCGTGTGGGCGGACAAGTAGGAGGCCGATGGGGCACGGCGCATGTGGATATTGTGCCATTGAATCAAATCAATGGTTATGCCCGACGCCAGAATGTAACGCATGGACTCTATCTCGCAGCTCATACCTCCTTGGAGGTCCCCTTCGGGGGTTGCATCCTCTTTACGGGCCTGCGCGCCGAGTGGGGGTATGATTGGACTAACATTGTACCACCACTGGGTGGAGATTTGAAAAATGTGAATTTACTATTAACCGCTGGTATTCGGTATTGATATCATGAATATGAATAGGATAGTTATAATAGGCTAGGAAATAACTAAAAACTCTATGAAATCAGCAAAAAATTCATACATTTTATAATTTCACATAACATCGAACATATGTTACAGTTCATAGTGTTGATTGTGGTGTTACTCGTCCGCTTGCCAGAGGGCGATCTGATCCGCGGAGACCGTGACAAGCCAACGTCCCCGATTGGTGAAGCTAGCGTATCGGACAGGTCCATCATGTCGCCGCTGGCGGAAGACTTCCCGTTGAGCTCGCAGGTCCCAGAAGATAACCTCACCATTGGCTCCACCGCTGACGAGTGTGCGTTGATCGGGGGAGACCGCGACACACATCACCGCACCGATATGTCCCAAGAAAGTGGCCATTTCTCGACCGCTTTCCAACGACCACAAGCGAATGATTCCGCGTTCGCCTGCAGTGACTAAAGCATTGAGACTTTCAATGAAGCAAAAATGGGTAATGTCCGGCACAGAGATGGAAGTTTTCCATGTTTTCTCCGTGACAGACCATATGCCAATAGTAGATCGATCAATACGTGCAGCTATGAGTGAAGCATCACGTGCTAATAATACTTCCGTCACGGTCTTTCGACTAGGGGTTACAATTATGGACGGCTCTGAGGTCTGAGAGCCCTTGACATTCCAGAGATAGATTTGACCTTTTTCATCTGCCAGGAGAAGACAACCAGCCGACACGGCGAGCTTAGCAAACTTCACCTGCGTCTGGGGAGGTAAACGCCACTGATGCAGAAGTTGTCTCCGTGGACCCGTCCATAGCTCGCTTCGAATGGCGGAGTCGTCAGCCAGAAGTACTTGAAGGTCACCTTCCGGAGTGGGAATCGCATCCAGAACCGGAAGGCTTGGGTAGGGCAAGGGAGTATCTCGAGCCTTGCCCACATCGAGAAACTGATAGTGTGCGTTCTGTACTACACACCGCGGTGCATCCTCTGCTGTGAATACACGGCATATCTGAGGAATTTGCGTCACTCCCCATAGATGCACATCCTCCGGGAGGTGCCAAATGCGGATGAAACCATCCCCACCGGCGGTACAGAAGAGTCGTCCTTGAGCATCCAGTGCGGTGCAGGTGATTTCACCGTGCTCTATGACAGGCCATTCCCACGACCTGGAGTCTTGCTGTATCGAGAACCGGCCAGGTTTGGTGTTCGTCAACCATCCTACCGGTGAGGAGTAAATCGGTTGCGCGGAGGAAAGCCGAGCTTGCTTCCAGCTGCCGGCATCGAGAATCCATAAACCTGTGTTATCGCCGCAAGTGATTTTGCCGTCGAATGTGAAGCCCAAGTATGTGATTTCCGGCATATTCTTGGGATGTGTGAGCGTTCGCGGAGGAGATTGGTCATCCCAATGCCAGAGTAATCCATTTCGGGTCATGAACAGCGCTTCCCATCCCGCAGGTTTGCTGCGGACCTGCATGAGCACAGCAGGATGCGGCAAAAAACTTTGGGCTGACATCCGCTGGTCATACCAATCCCACGTTTGGATAGAACCATCCCGCTGGCAAACACATGTGTAACGCCCATCGCTACTCGTGACACATTTGGCCCAATCGCTTTGAAGGACGGCAGGAAGATTGGCAACCGCCCGGAGGGATTGGTCTTCATGGATAGTCCAGAGACCAGCTCGTGGGGTCTTGATCCCCTCCCAATGGATCAGCAAGGTGTTGGACTGTGGACCCACGAAAGCGATATGGGGGGATGCTACCGGAGCACTCGGAGCGGGAAATCTCCAGGAGTTCACAGGCCGGGCCTGGGAGATGTCCCACAATGTGAGGGTACCATCTGGATACGACCAACAGAGATAGCGGAGATTGGGGGAGATGGCCAGGGCAGTCACACGATGCTGGAAAGCAGGGATATCCACACGGGGAAGTTGCACGAGCCGATTCAAATAACGGAATGAGAAGTCCGCCTCTTCCTGGAAGTAGTTGGCGAGTAATCGAGCGGCATCCAGATAATCTTGCGCCTCATCGCGATTACCGCTGCGTAAGGAGAGGAAGGCAGCGTGGAGGTAGCGGGCGTAATCTCTCTGACGTTCCACGCGGACGCGTAGTTCCTGGTCGGATCGTGTGCGTTCCTGGTCATTTTTCAGCCGGCGTGTTTCCCCCATATACCAGGTACCCACACCAATCATGACGACCGCAATGACACTGACGACGATCAGGGCGACAAGCTGGTCGTTGCGTCGGGCCCAGCGAGCCATTCGTCCTAGCCAGTTGAGGGGCCGGGCTAGAGTTGGTTTGCCGTCGAGAAAACGACGCAGATCATCTGCCAGGTCGATTGCGGTGCGATACCGACGTCCGGGATTCCTTTCCATCGCCTTGAGGCAAATGGCTTCCAAGTCGCGGGGAATCTCCTGTCGGAACTGCCGAGGGGGTTTGAGCTGTCCATCGACTACCTGACGAAGCACTTCCACATCAGTGGCACCATCATAAGGGGCGCAACCTGTGAGCAATTCGTACAGGATCGCTCCCAAGGCATAGACATCCGCGGCGGGACCCAAATCGCGGTGTTTGGCCAAGGCTTGTTCAGGGGGCATGTATTTGGGGGTACCCAGAATCTGCCAAGTACGTGTATCGGATGGCTCGCCCCGTTCCATGAGTTTGGCCAGACCGAAGTCCACGACGCGGGGAATGTAATATTCTCCCCGTAACTGGCAGGAACCTGCGGGAGGTTCCTCCGCCAGGGGATCGTCGCGGACCGGCTGGAGGATGATATTGTTCGGTTTGAGATCCCGATGCAACACACCGCGATCGTGAGCATGCTGAACGGCATCGGCCACGATGGCCACCAGACGTGCCGCTTGACGAACGGGCACCGGGAATGCTTGCTTTTCCAGCCACTGACCCAAGGTCTGACCCGGACAATAGGCCGTGGCAATGTAGCAGAGCGGACCGATCTCTCCCGTTTCGTATACGGGAACCAGGTTGGGATGATCGAATTCTGCCGCCGCCTGTGCCTCTCGAATGAGGCGTTTGCGAGCCTCAGCACTCAACAGCATTTCCGGCCGGGGGATCTTCAAAGCAACTTCTCGTTGCAATTTCGGGTCGTAAGCCAGAAAGACGATACCACACCCACCTTTGCCCAACTGGCGACGCAGTTCGTAACGCCCAATGCGCAGGGATTGTCCGGAAGTGAAACCCAGACGAGGGTCGACACGCTGTTCTTGATCCGGCAGGACTTCACTTAGAGAACCTTCATGGGAAGCAGCAGCCCCGTGGGCTGGAGCATCTCTGGGCACCGCTTCAGGTGGACGAGCTGAAATGTCTACCGTTGGGGCCTGGCTGTTTCCTCCTTCCACATTCGAGTCAAGGATAGCCAGCAACCGAGCCAGGTAGTCATCCAGTTTGAGCGAGTCGGTCGAGTCGGTCATCCACGGCGGCTCCCGGGACCCTGTCGAGTCTGGCGTCGAAATGTTCCAACCACTAGTCTAGCATAACGGACCACCATTGCGAAAGTATGTTATGCCGGTTCTTGCAGGGGTGTGCTTTTTATCACTAGCTCGGCTTTCGTCGCGATAGCGGTGTCTTCTGCCTAAAAAGGAGTCATGGATGCGAGCCTGGGTTCTGGAAGGTGGATTTGGACAGGATCATCTACGGTTGCTGAATCGCCCGATTCCTCAGATAGGGCCCCATCAGATTCTGATGCGGGTACATGCCGCTTCGCTCAACTATCGGGATTTGTTGATTGTCGATGGAGTCTATCATCCGCGACTTCCTTTGCCGCGGGTTTTGGGATCGGATGGTGCCGGTGAGGTCGTGGCGGTTGGTGCGGAGGTTACGGCCGTCCGGCTGGGAGATCGCGTGGTCGGGTGCTTTTTGCAAAATTGGCTCGATGGCCCGATGACCGAGGAAGCAGCGCGCTCCAGCTTGGGTGCCGACCGGGACGGGACATTTGCCGAATATGTCGTGCTGGAGGAAAACGGCGTGGTGCCGATACCCTCTGGTTACGATTATGCTCAGGCGGCCACTTTACCCTGTGCGGCATTGACCGCCTGGAACGCACTCAGGACGGCGGGATGTGGCCCGGGGCAGACGGTGCTGATACTGGGAACAGGGGGAGTGTCCATCTTCGGCTTGCAACTGGCGCATGCGATGGGCGCCCGCGTGCTGCTCATCTCCGGTCACGATCACAAACGCGAACGGGCGATGCAACTGGGAGCCGACTTTACTGTGAATTACCACACTGTCCCGGAATGGGATCGCTGGGTCCGCGAACAGACGCAAGGACAAGGCGCCGACATCATTCTGGAAGTCGGAGGTGCAGGTACACTGGAACGCTCCCTCCGAGCGGTGCGTCGAGGAGGATATATTGCCTTAATTGGGGTTTTATCGGGTCGAGGTATGGTGGATCCGATGCCGGTGATAATGAAGGCCATCCGGCTCCAAGGAATCTTTGTCGGTTCCCGCCGGATGTTCGAGGAGATGCTCAGCTTTATGGTGACGCATCGGATCACCCCCATCATCGATAGCCGCTATCCTCTGGAGCAGTTACCCCAAGCATTCCAACAGCTGCGTCAGGGCAAACATTTCGGCAAAGTGGTGTTGGAAGTGATCCCCTCCTAGGCTCTGTTGACGATTAACTTAGCTTTTAGGCAAATGTATGTCAGAGCTAGTTGAATGATGCCCAGAAATGTCTCTTTCAACTTGTATATCGTGTGGCGATCCGACGAAACTCCTCAAACTTGCCTATCAGCCGTTCTATCTTGTTACGCCCCAAGACAACCGCAATGAGGGAAAGGACTGCCCAACTTTCAACTTGCCGATCAGCCGTTGTATCTTGTTGCATTCCGCATACGCCTTCCGGTTCAGTCGCCCCTGGTTTCGCCTGTTGACTCGATAGGGAATCACCGGCCGAATGTTCCGACTTCTGTTGCTATAAGTTATAACATAACGCTACCGAATACGTCAGCTGAGCCTCATGCAAGCTGCTTTGGTGATCGGCGATGTGGGCCGCTTTACGGCAGGCCGGAGGCTGCGGACTGGCTAAGCGCGAATCGTGTGGCGGGTGCGAGCTTCGACCCTGGCTCAGGTGCACAAACATCCGCACAACTGGCGGAGCCACGACAACGCCAGCTACGACGTGGCTCGTGCTCAGGCGGCTCTGCGGCGGTCGGCAAGGGCGAATCTTGCGAGTGAGCGGCGCCAAAATGCTCTGGTTCGACCGTATAGTTGCCTGAAAAACGGCGGGCTTTATCTCGAGATGTCGCAGTTCGGCAGCGCCTTTCGCAACTCCTCGACGCCAGCGTCGGTTACCTGCGTGCCCCACAGGGACAGCGATTGCAGGTTCTTCAGTGCCGCCAGTTCCTTCAGCCCCGCGTCCGATATCCTCGTGTTCCACAGGTACAGCCATTGCAGGTTCTTCAGTGCCGCCAGTTCCTTCAGCCCCGCGTCCGTTATCGGCGTGCTGATCAGGCTCAGCCATTGCAGGTTCTTCAGTCCGGTCAGTTCCTTCAGCCCCGCGTCCGTTATCTGCGTGTTGGTCAGGTTCAGCCATTGCAAGTTCTTCAGTCCGGTCAGTTCTTTCAGCCCCGCGTCCGTTATCTGCGTGTTGGTCAGGTTCAGCCATTGCAAGTTCTTCAGTCCGGTCAGTTCCTTCAGCCCCGCGTCGGTTATCTTCGTGGCGCTTAGGCCGAGCCCTTGGAGGTTCTTCAGTCCGCTCAGTTCTTTCAGCCCCGGGTCCGTTATCTT
>Ga0209691_1001773_pt1 | contig 12139 bp, 13 predicted proteins | sample YNPMSBMetaG_FD_187120 | JGI IMG/M metagenome (GOLD analysis project Ga0209691, IMG submission 187120) | Anoxygenic and chlorotrophic microbial mat microbial communities from Yellowstone National Park, USA - YNP MS-B MetaG (SPAdes) (version 2) ... | reverse complement strand
GGCAACTACGAATAACACAATTACGTTTCTTAAACAAATATCAATGTAACTCTACTGTATTTAGTGAGTTAACCTAAGGACACTTAATATGAGCCAATCTAAGGCTTTTTCACAAGTATGGGATACAACCTTTTGTGAACCAAAATGTATAAATACTCATAAACCTATTACCAAGAGAAATATATACTTTGAAGTAATTAACGACCAAAAGTACTCTTTAGATGAGTATTTATCAGAATACGTACTATCAGAACTAAAGAAAGTACTAGACTTTCAAGAAGATAGCGATTCTATCACATTTATTATCCCTAAAGAAAAAGCGCGGTACAAATATGCTATTCCTAAAGTACAAATGTGCGCCTATCGAGCAACTGAAGAATATCTCAAAAGTTTGCTTGGTGTTACACTGTCGTACGAAGATCAAGTATGGTTCGCATCCCACCCGTTAGTAGATGAAATGGGCCTTCCACAAAAATACACGGTTACAGTGTTAAATGATCTAGTTAAGCCATACGGTATTGGTGTCAGTAATATCTACGTTGCTAAAGGTAGTTCAATCAACGAGGAGCTAATTGCGTGGCAAGCTGTACTAGGTTGTAACCCTAAAGCAAAACAGAGCAGCCAGTACAGCAATACTGACTACATAAGAGAAATCAGCGGAGAAAACGAGGAGCTAATTAAAGCTTTTACTTACCAGTTTAAGGACAAATTTAATTTTGAGTATGTAGACACTCCAGTAATGCCTGCAGTTGTTTTTACAGCAACAGGAGGTGTAGACCTGTCATTTGCAGGCGGAGGAGGTCACAGCAGTTATTGTGCCCCTAGAGCTAAAATACATAATGCTAATTGGAAACTAGCCATTAAGTTTGACTGGTTAGATAAAATCCAGCATAAATACAAACAAGACCCACCAACGTATAAAGATGAAGTTAAGCTCAACTTAACTCTCGATATATATAATTGCCTAGACAAATTTAATAATAGACTAGCTACTAAGCTACTCAACCACAAATATGTCTTGTACGGAGATATTAATAGCAACATCTATAACGAAGTCAATGATTCAAAAGTAAATATTACAAAGGTAAATACTACTAATACAATAGCCAGCGCTAAACTAACAAAGGAAAATCACAGAAAAAGTAAAAGAAAAGAAATGAATATTTCCAAAAGTGAAATCGAAGCTATACAAAACATATTAAGTCTTTACGAAGTACATAAGGACTACCCAATCGAGTATAGCGATGAGAAATCAATTATAAATTTAATAAATATGAACTTGGAGCCAAACGTAAAAGACACTAACTATTTCGAAGATAAGGCTAAAGAACTAATTACGAAAATTGTTAATCAAATTAGTAAAGAAAACATATACTTCTCTAATTACAAATCGGTTGATTCACTAGATAAAGTAATAACAAACTACATTTATGACATTGTTGAAAATGTTGTTACGGAATTTAGACCTATAAATCTTCTGCACATACTAGCCGTCTCCAATTTCTTCAAGAATGCAAAACTAGAACAGAACCATACACTATCTCAATTTATACTTAGCCTAGAAACCCTAATCATTTCTGCATTAATTGTTGAGTGGTTAGATGGTTTAGTAGGGTCTGGATCGTACTATTAAGTTAGATACATACACATACAAAAGTAAAATCTAATAAAGTTTTGTTTTATCTGAGGTAAACTATATGGAAGAACTCGAAAGTTTTGAAAATCTTGATGATTTCGAAGAAGTTGATGCTCTAGAAGAAATGCAAGAAGAGCTCAAGAACTTCACGCTAGAGCAGCAATTTAGAATCATTAGTTTTAATAAACAGGTTGATCAAATGAATCTGGAGCAGGCTAGGCAAATGCTTAAGATTGTGCACCAAACTTACGTGGCAACAGAAGCTTTATGTAAAAGTCTGCTTAAGCCCGAATAATTTTGATATCTAAAATATAATTCTGTTTATGTGCGTTACTATTGAGAGTAACGCACATAAACATATTTTATGAAACCATTAAATATAGGTACTAAAATGAGAGACGCAGAAACCAAACAAAATGTAATTGTAAAAGCAGACAGTATTAACGCTGAAACCGGTGATAGAGCAACAACTTTACTGCTAACAAGGTTTCCATATACTCTTATTCAAGAGGCTGCTACTCATCGATTAATATCACAGGGAACCTGTAATTTTTATGTCTTAGACTCCACTAATCCATTTACAGAGCTAACATCCCGCTCCTCTGCTTCTACTCGTGCTATTCCGGTAGAACGTCTAATTGAGAGTGTTATTAAAGACCCCTTTGTACCTAACTGGTCTAAACATCAAAAGGGAATGTCCGGTATTGAGGACGACGATATTGAATTTAAAGATAAAATGTCTGCTATTCATAGAAGACACATGTGGGCATCGATAGTAGAAGCTAGAGAGATGGCTAGATTGGGTGCTCATAAGCAGCACATTAACGATATTCTTAAACCATTCCTTAGAATACCTATCCTAATGACAGCCACCCAAAACGGTTGGAATAACTTTATTAAACTAAGAACTGATAAATCATGCAGAGTTGAATTTAGAGAATATGCTTTAGACATTAAGAGAGCATTAGAGGAGTCTAAACCTGAGGTACTGCAAGTTGGACAAGTACATATGCCGTTCAAAGAAGTTATGCACCCTAATCTAACCTTAAGAGAGCAAAAACAGGTAGCAAGTGCTAGGTGTGCTAGGTTAAGCTACAGTTCGCATGATGGTGTATTTTCACTAGAACGTGATTTAGAACTGTTCAATACCTTACTTAGAGAACGACACATGGGTCCATTTGAACATATTCTGACAGCAGTTAGTAAAGACAGTAATCTAAATCTAAGAACATTCGTTGGCTTCTACAGCTTCAGAGCAGAGATAGAAGACAATAACTTTCTTGCCTAGTAAGTATGAATAAATTAAATATTATCTGGTTTAACGGTCCCCCTAAGTCGGGTAAAGACACATGTGCTAACTACATAAGAGATAAACTAGGTACAAATTGCTGCTTACACATTAAATTAGCTGATCCAATTAATAGAGCCCTGAGAGGATTATTTAGTCATATTGATGAAGAAACTTGGACTGAACTAAGAGAATCTAAAAAAGACATAAAAGTCGATGTGCTAATGCACAAATCATTAAGAGACAGTTTTATAAGTTTTAGTGAAGACTGGGCCAAAAAGTTCTATACTCCTGAAATTTTTGGGCTAATTGCTGCAGAAACAATTAAATTAGCCATTAAGAAAAATAACAATATACACACAATAGTTTTTTCCGACTCAGGTTTTCAAGAAGAGTTATTAGCCGTTAAAAGAAGCATTAAGAGTGCTAAGCATTTTCTAATAAGAATCCATAGAGAAGGATGTAATTATACAAATGACTCTCGAAGCTACTTAAACAATGTATGCGAAACTGAACTAGATATCCAAAATACTTCTTTTTTAGAGTTATTTAGAGAATTAGACAGTATATTACAGCTAGTCTCACAGTAAGTAACATATGGATGTTTTCAGATCAATAAAACAAGATAGTAGTAAAGAAAACAACAATAACAAGTCTGGGAAAATACGGGACTATATCTACATTCTTATATCAGATATTCATTTAGGATCACCTTTGTCAAAGGTAGATTTACTTATTGATTTCCTAAACCAACTACTCAAAACGAAGTCTCTAAAAAAGATCATAATAAATGGAGACTTTATTGATAACTCTAACTTCTGTTGGCCAGATACGCATTGGCAAGTCATTTACTTGTTAGACCAATTGCAACAAGGAGGAGTAGACATTAGGTATGTAATAGGGAATCATGATAGGTTAGTTGCAAACAATAAAAACCTATCTGAATCGATTCTTAGTAGATTATTTAACTACTTAACTTGTAACAACTATACTTGGATCTATAAAAATCAACTATTCTTCGCTACACATGGTGACAGTTGGGATCCTAATTATTACCTAAGAGACACTTATTCTAAACCTATATTTAAAACTGCAAAACGCACATATGATTGGTTATGTAGGTTAAGTCCTAAACTAGGTAGGCTAATACCTTATAAGATTAAACCTATAAACGATAATATTGAGAAAATAGTAAATGCAGTTTATGAAAAGTCTCTTGAATATGCTGTAACAGCCAACTCACATGTCTTCACTGGTCATACACATCAACCTATGCTAACTAAATGTAATGGCTACATTATTGGTAATGATGGCAGTTGGACAAGTGAAACACCAACATTTATAGGTATTATTGATAATCATGTAATATTAAACACATATACATTAACTGGAGAACGAACCCAAAAATTATGCCTACTTAATAAAGTCCAAGAAAGTTAGGCTTAAGGTGCAGTATAAATACACTTTATGCCAATGGATAAACTGATTAACTCCCTGACAAAACCTTTATTTGATAAGCTAATGCAGTTTTTTAATAAGAGATTTAAAAATAATGGGTTTAGAAAAGACCTTCTTATCTCGAACCCTAAAATAAACTACAACATAAACTCTCTACTATCTCGATATGGAAAAAGAATAAGAACGGTTGAGTTAGATAGAGAAGAAGTATACAAGTATGAACAAAAGGGTGGTAAGAAGTTTACTGTAATAAAGCGTATTGATAAAACAGATAACCACTCAATTCTAGCAGTAGTTTTTAATAATGAGTTAGTTTATCTCACAGGAGATTATATTCACCAAGTCTATAAACCTGGTATCTGGGAGCAAAAGTTAGAAATACTGGCAAATGGATGATATACCAACCTGAAATATAAGAAGATTCTAGGTTAAAGAAATGTTTAATACCAAGAGAGGTACACAGTGAATATAGCCGTAGTTGGTTGTGGTCGCTTAGGTCTAACTACAGCCGTAACTTTAGCTTTGATGAACCATAAAGTTATTGGCGTTGATATAGATCAGACAAAAGTAGATGAGTTAAATAATAAAAAAACTATCCTCTGTGAGAGAGGATTGTCAGAAGCGCTAAAACAAACTGTAGAATCAGGAAATCTAAAGTTTACTACTGAACTAAGCCAGGCTATTAAAACTTGTGATTACCTATTCGTAGCTGTGCCCACACCAATTAAACCAAATGGAAAATATAATCTAGATTATGTAGCAGGTGTAGTAAAAAGTATAGATCAGCTATCTCCTGCTAAGCAAAAAATCATTATTATTAGAAGTAAAGTTCCAATTGGCACTTGTGAAGAGTTGAGAACAATACTAGACAATAAACAACATGTTATTGTACATAATCCCGAGTTTTTTAGAGAAGGTAATACAATTGAAGACTACCTAAATCCTGATTGGGTAATTTTTGGTTTACCTAACTTTATACCTAAACCAATTGGAAATGATTTAAAGTATGTACTCCAGAATGAGATATATAAGTTTGACAAAGACATACCTGTAGTATTAACAGATACGAATACTTCAGAAACTATTAAGTATAAAGAAACAGAAGGCAGTAAAATTTAGCTATAAAGCTAATTTACGAAAGCTTAGGAAGAAAACACGCGGGAAGAAAATAGCTGACTTAGAATTGACAGCTAAGCTAGGTACAGATAACATTAAAGATCCCACTGGAGTTGAATTGATAAACAGAATAGCTAGTTTAGGTATAAAGATGCACGCCTATAACCTAGGTATTGATATACAACAAAACAAAGTAAATACACCTAATGTAAAAGTATTTACCCCTGTTTATTCTACTGTTGTAGACATTGACTACATAATTCTTCTAACAAATTGACCTAAATTTAAGCAACTTAATCAGTACTTAATAAGAGAGCTAGTAAGTCCTGATTACACAGTAGTTATAGACCCAAGGAATTGTCTAAATCAAGTAGTTATTAAGCCAATTAGATTTACATACGAATATTTATAAATTTACAATTATTGTAATCTTTCTACGAGTGTAGCAGTAACACTCATACAAACGTGTATATTCGCATCGATTTTTACAATCGTATAAATACCTCCGGGATGTAGACCACCCATTTGAGTACCTGGTCTACCATTAATAGTTACGTTTCCAGCACCTGTAGCAAACGCAAATGTAGTAGTCCCAGTAGTTTTAATCACAACTGTCCGATTAGCAGAAAAAGTAGAGATTGGATACGTCATTTGCCCCGAAGGAGGAGGCGGGGGTGGTGGGTTATTTGGAGGAGGTGGTGGAGGATCTTGAGTTCTACACTGAGTTTGTGCTAGTAACTGTTCATGTATGTTATTTCCGTGTATTAGCTTGTAAGTATAACTAGTACCTGGAGCTAATCCATTTACAGTGTGGTTGCCATTCCCTGATCCACTTGCATTAATATTAATAATATGAACCACTGCCTGATTGTAATAAATTCTTATATCTGTTGTTGCATTTGTATAACTAAAATTTAGAGTAATACTATTAACTGTGGAGCCCCCACACGTTAACTGCCCAGCAGGATTAGGCTGATAGTTCTTATAGTATATACTTGGCATGTTTAGTAAGCTAAACAAAAACTAAAGGCAAAATCATATCATTAGAATCATAAGCTTCTATAAACTCAATAATCTGGTCAATAACCTCTTTTAACTTATCTAACATAGAAGTGAATTTAGGGTCTAAATAACTAGACCTAGAATCATCTTTACCAGACACATCTATAGCAAAGCCCTCTTGCTTTAGTTTTTCTTCTCTGTAGATAAATTCTTGAATGTGAGATAAATAAGGAAGAAACTTATCAATATTAGCTCTAACTTCTCTAACAATGTCTAACAATTGATCAGGTATATTGTAATGACTTTCTGAAGTTAAATAGAGCATATTAGAAGCAATTAGTTTTATTTTTTCTTTTTGATCTATATTTATATTTAACACTTTAGGATCCATTAGCAATCTTAAGCAATCCTCAAGTAAAACTGCTTTAGATTCACTAGAATATAGAAATCCATCTTCTAAGTTAACTAATCCAATAAGGTGCATTATACAGTGCAGTAAATCATGAAGCGGTGTAATACTAACACAAGTTGTATTAATATGCACTAACTCACTGTTTACATAAAACACTTGTGCATCTTTAGACCAATTAAGAGTAACTACACTATCCAACTACTTCACCTCTAACAGTAATAGTAAAATTGTTGTAGTGAATTGAACCGCTATTTGCCTCTATAACAGCGATTAGTATATCGCCAGCATCAAATACAGTGGGATTAAAAGAGTGGTTTACACCAACATTAGGATCAGTAGAGTTATCTATAGAAATAGTTGCAACTAAATTAGGACCAGCAATTTGATTTTTATAAAGCCTAATACTCCTAGCCAGCGTATTAGGATTAGGACCTACATAAGTCCACCGCGCTCTAAATGAACTAAATCTAACTGGTCTTACAATAATCGTGTTGATAATAGGAGCATTATATTGAACAGCCCCTCTTTGAAAACCAGATACATCAAAAGCATTAATAGAGGCTGCATTCCAATTAGTTCCGGTCCAGACTAAAGCATCTCCGGGATTCGGTGTTAGTGGATTGGCTATAGGAGTTGTGCGTAAACCAACAACAATAGGATTGGGATAGGTACCTGATAAGTCACCTCCAGCTGCACCTAAACCTACATCAGATGGTGTTAAGGTAGTAGGTTCCCATTGATTGCTAGGCCCAACCCAAAGAAGTACTTGACGATTAGTAGGCTGTACACCTGATACAGTTCTATTTCTAATTCTGGCAACTGTATTATTATTATACGGACCTTGAGTATCTCCGTTTAATTCAGGTAAGATTTCCAATAAAGTTCTGGGCACCCATTCATTGCCTTGGAATGCATAAACCTGATTTGCAATGCTAGGTAGTGTTGTACTTATATTGATTGTTCTTAATCCCTTAACAATAGGATTAGGATAAGTCCCCGTTAAATCTCCACCTGCAGCATCATTATGTTTAACAACATTAGGAGCATTCTCAACAATGTTAGAAATACGCCCGTTTGAAACAGTTAAGCTGGGAATAAGATAAAATCCATTAGGCAGATTAATGTTAGATAGACTTGTTATTCTACCTTTTACGTCTACAACAAGATTAATAGGGTTTGCATAGTTACCTGGTACTACACCAGTTGGGCTTAATGTAAGACTAACCAACTGACAATTAGGTCCAGTTACATTGCCTGGAACAACACTATTATTCGAGTCTAAACGTAGTTGTAAATCTGGTCCAACACCTAGTCGGGTCAGTATCTGAGGTAGATTGTTATTAATCTTTATCATCCCTTCTCGCAGCTGATCACCTGTTCCATCGTTTGGTGATGAGCCTACATTAAGGGTTGTTAGTAGATTAGGTAGTAGCGCCATATTAGTAACTTCACTACGTATAACAAATTAAGTATAGTTAGATAATAACTTCTGGGCACAAATCAAAAGAGCAAACTAAACTACTGGTTTTAATAGCTCCGTTCCAAAACCATTTATCTATTGTCTTAGGTTTACTATTTAAAAACAAGTTGTAGCCAACTTGAGGATATAACTCACACTCAATTTTATCAACCTTATATAGATTATACAAACTATTAGTTCTGTTATTTGGTATAGAACTAAAGTCAATACAACTCATATCAAGCATTGCACAAAGCGATTCTGATAAGGAACTGTGAATATCTAAGGTTAATCTATACACACTGCCAAAATGGTTTTGTAGATGAAAAACAATTCCTACACACTCAGCAACCTGTTGGATGCTATTTAATAGAGATAAATTTGTAGAAAGTAAAGAAAGTCCGGTTGATTCAATAATAGCTGCATTACCATCTAGTAAACCTGATAGAAACCCAAAGATAGTAGACTTAGAACCAGACCTAATTATAAATGGTACACGTTTAAATATTTGATTCTTATAGTTGAACAGTCCGTTTATTCTCAAACACATAAGGCCGTAATAACTAATTGAGAAGTTTGACTTAGAACCTAGCCTACTAACAACCGAATTTTTACTTGGAAATAGAGTTTGTATAGAATTCTGTAGAAAGTCAACGTTGTCGATCCTGTATACAGGTCTTATGTGGTTTACATTCTCGAAGTCGTATTTACATAAAGAACGACCATTTTGGTTAATTAGAAAGCCAGTTACATAACCTAAAGTAGGAGAGGTTGTAGCTGGTGTATACCCTAGTTCAGCTGTATTACTAATCTTACCGGTAGATCTATCCTTAACAAGAGTAGGTATCAAATTTAACTCTTCAGTCTTAGTATAGTTATTTAACTGAATATCCAGAGGTAAACCTATTGTTAGATCTTGTATGTACTTACGTTTATTACTACAGTAAAAGGCTTGGTTAGCTGTTGCTCTAATAAGTCTACCGTTAAGTAAAGTTACGCGATAAAATTTAACATTCTCACAAGCAATAAATAGATCAACTGATTCTGCATCTCTTACTAGAACAGGGGAAAAGAGCTTGTAAACCGCTGTTTCGTTTTTAGCTATTTCATCTATGTAAAACAAACCTATTTTTGATACAACCAGAGAGTCAGAGCTAATGTAATTTAAATTACTAAATTGATCTTTAGTCATTTTAGTTTAAGGAGAATAAGAAGAGAGAAATAGATATTATATAATTTTATTTTTGTAATTACCGTACGTGTGCAAATTCTGCACACGTTTTGTTTTAGTAAGTGGTATATTATGATAACCCCTCTTTAGCCTAAGATCTATGTCAAACAATAGCTTTAATTCACCACTAGGAAATCCAGTTTTTTACAGAACATACTCAAGAAGGTTAGAGAATAAGTCTAGAAGAGAGTCGTGGTTAGAAGCAGTCGATAGAGCTCAAGCTGGTCTTGCCAAGCTAGCAAAGCTAAGCAAAGAAGAAGCGAAGTTATTAAAAGACTTACACATCAATAAAAAATGTCTACCATCTGGTAGATGGATGTGGGTTGGTGGCACCAGTTGGTTAGAAGAACCAAATAACTTCTACGGCGCATATAACTGTTTTTCTACATTTATTGTAGACTGGGAAGACTTTGCAATTACTATGGACCTGCTAATGCAGGGTGTAGGTGCAGGTGCTGTAGTCGAACTAAAGAATATAGAACTTCTACCAACTATTGAAAGAAGAGTAAATGTAACTATCACAAAACTACCTGGTGCCTATAACCCCAGAAAAACTGAAAACTCACTAGTCCAACTTGAGGACAACAAATTCAAACTTGAAATTGGAGATACAAGAGGATGCTGGGCAGATGGAGTAAGACAGCTATTAGAGTTAACGTCAACTCCATATCTACCTGATGAAATTGACTTAGAAATAGACCTAGGTAATGTTAGACCTGCTGGAAGTCCGATAAAGGGATTCGGTGGTGTTACTAATCCAGATAAACTACCTTACCTGTACCAGAGAATAGCAGAAATAACAAATAGACGTGTTGGTACAAAACTAACCAGCATAGACTGCTGTAAAATTCTTGGTGCAGAAGGTATTACTGTTGTAAGTGGAAATGTAAGAAGATCTGCAGAGATACATCAGGGGTCAGAGACAGATGTAGAGTTTACTAATGCAAAACAAAACTTATGGGTACAAGATCCTAAAACCGGTAAATGGAAGATTGATCCTGAACGAGACGAGCTCAGGATGGCTAATCACACAAGAGTATTCCACTATAAACCTAGTTACGAGGTTATTAAAGATGCTGTAACTAAACAATATTACTCAGGTGAAGGGGCTATTCAATATGCTCCAGAAGCGGTTGCAAGAGCTAATGCAGACTTACTAAACACTACAGAACTAAAACAACAATTTTTAGAACTGTACAACAATGTACATACTCCTGGTAGTAAACTAGGTTATGAGGAGTTACATAAATTCCTAATTGGTTTAGATCCTACTTTGAGTTCAAGAGAAATAGAACACAGATTAACTCGATACGGTCTAAACCCCTGTGCGGAGATCGTAATGCGAGATAACTTATGTAATCTATCTGAAATTCACCTAAACTTACTCGATCCCTTTGATTTAGAGGAACAGCGATTAGCATTTACAGCAGGTACTCTCACAGTCTGTGGACTCTTATTCCACAAGTTTACTTATCCCAAAATTCAATATTCTAGGGAGAAAGATCCAATTATTGGTGTTAGCTTCACTGGACTGTTTGACTTCTTTGTCAATCTATTTGGTATAGAATGGCTTAAATGGTGGATGCAAGACAGAGCTAATAGCTATGTCTCACCTACAGATTACACTATTGAATTAATGAATAAACTGCCAAAAGAAATCTTTGATAACGTCGAAGAACTTTTGACAGTAAACAATAACAAACATCTTTTTAAGCTTATAGAGCAAGCTTACTTATCTTATTGGAGAGATATAGTAAAAGAAGAAACAATTAAATACTGTAAAAAACATAATCTAAAACAACCAAACAGGTTTACTACTGTACAACCAGCAGGAACTAAAAGTTTGCTAACAAATGCATCGCCAGGTTGGCATCCTCCTAAAGCTTTATGGTTTATTCGAAGGATTACTTTTGCTGCCCACGATCCAGTAGCTCTAGCTTGTAGAGACTTTGGATATAATGTAGTACCTGCCCAGTCGTGTAGAGACGAGAATGGTAATTTACTAGACGATATAAACGATCCTAGGGTACACGAATGGCTAGTTGAAATACCAGTAGAAACACCTTGGGCAAATAAATTGGCTAAAGAGCTAAAAGAAAACCAAATTGATCCAAATAAGTTTTCTGCGATAGCTCAATTTGACTTCTACATGCAAGTGCAGAAGTACTATACAACACACAATACCTCAGCAACTATAGAGTTCAGAGAACACGAAATAGAGCCTTTAGCGAAAGCTATACACAGCGCAATCGATAACGATGAAGGTTATATAAGTGCAGCCTTATTAGCCCGTTTTGACGCCAATGAGACTTTCCCTAGACTACCTTTTGAACCTATATCCCAGGAAGTTTATAAAAACCTAGTAGAGGAGGTTAATTCTCGTAGAAAAAGCGAAGATTTCTTGGAACTATTACAGCAGTATGATACTGGTTGGAAATCTGAAGAGGGACCTTCTGGATGTGATTCGGATAAGTGTCTCTATGAAATAGAGAAAAGTAATTAATTCTAGATTGACTCTATAAAATAACGCACGGGTA
>Ga0209691_1001767_pt1 | contig 12163 bp, 9 predicted proteins | sample YNPMSBMetaG_FD_187120 | JGI IMG/M metagenome (GOLD analysis project Ga0209691, IMG submission 187120) | Anoxygenic and chlorotrophic microbial mat microbial communities from Yellowstone National Park, USA - YNP MS-B MetaG (SPAdes) (version 2) ... | reverse complement strand
AGTGGCAGCCAGCGTCCGCGCGGCGACGGATAATCAAGACTCGAGGTGCAGAGAAAGACAATACGCATGCCATACTATTTGGTCGCTGCAACAATCAGCGACACGCCAAACCGACGCAGGGGCGTTCAATGTATTCGGCGCTGTGAGCAGCAGCAATCCTGATGACGTCTATCTGGGACGAATGGTAAGAGGGCGATCAGAAACCCGGATTTGTGATATTATGAGAGCACCCATGCCGTTCTGATGAGGATCAATCGGTGATGCCGCACCGTGCGCTTCGATCCTATCCAACGAAGGATGCAACCGATCTGACCGATGCGCAATGGGCCGCTCTCGCGCCGTTGGTCGTCACCCTGTCGTCCAACGGCGGCCGCCCAACCGAAATCGATCGCCGCGCAATCGTCAACGCGCTGCGCTCCAAACATCGTACTGCCTGCCAATGGTGCCTGCTTCCAGCGGATTTTCCGCCGATGAGAGGGCGATCAGAAAACCGGATTTGTGGTATCATGATGGCGACCATGCCGTTCTGATGAGGAGCAATCTCGTATGCCACGACGTGCACGTCAATCCTATCCAACCAAGGATGCGACCGATCTGACCGATGCGCAATGGGCCGCTCTCGCGCCGCTGGTCGTCACCCCGTCGCCCAACGGCGGGCGTCCGACCGACATCGATCGCCGCGCGATCGTCAACGCGCTGCTCTCCAAAAATCGCACGGGCTGTCAATGGCGCATGCTTCTGAAAGATGTTCCGCCAATGAGCTCCGTTCGGTACTCTTTCGACAAATGGAATCGTGATGGAACATTCATCAAAATCAATGATACCTTGCGCAAACTGGCGCGACAAGCGTTGAATCGCGACCCGGAGCCGTCCATCAGCGTCCTGGACTCCCAATCCGTCACAACGACCGCAGCAGGCGGAGAACGCGGCTACGATGAAAAAAGGATCAACGGGCGCAAACGGCAATGCTGGGTTGACACGAATGGGTTCTTGTTGCGCGTGTTGGTGCATCCCGCCGATATTTCGGATACCGAAGGTACCGAATGGCTTTTGGCCGCGTATCATCAATCGTTTCCTCGGATGCACGAGATTCGGGTGGATGAGGGGTATAAACAAGGGTGAGATGAATGGATGCAACAGAACACGGCGGTACGCCTGAATAGTATTGAAAAACCGCCCGGACAAACGGGACGTGCGGTCATTCCGAAGCGATGGCTGGCAGAACGATCGATTGCGTGGGCGGGACGCCATCGTTTGGCAAGTAAAGAATACAAACGCAACCAAAAATCAAGCGAAGCCTTTCTTTATCTTGTTTTTATCGTAATGCTCCTGAATAGACTTTATCCGGGGTGTTAGTTTTTGATCAAGCTCTAAGCGCCATTCCCGCGCTAAGAAGTGCAAGAAATGTGCGTAGCGGAGCCAATCGACGCATTTGAGATATATTTTTTATATGGCTTTTCACCTACTACGACGTCTATAAATAACGATTTCAGCATCCCTTGGCCCAGGTAATGTTGCTACAGGTTGATATTGCAGGTCAAATCGAAGATCCGCTCTAATACCTGCTAAAGCCCAATCGAAATCTGGCAAATAAACATAATAATCGGGCTGGTATCGCCAAAAACCATATGAAAAGTCTCCCTTTGCTATGTAAGGAACAATATCAGGTAAAACCAATCCGGCTAAATCGATAATTCGGTTATCTGTGTAATAACCCAGATAGCCTATTTCAATAAAGGCTACACTTTCAGAAGAGTCAGTGTTTTCATGGAACCAACGACATAAAGCCAGGTAACTTTCTCCTCTACTATCTCCTTGATAAGTCAAAAATAAGTTCATTGTAGGTTTTGCGAATGCCAAGATCAAGAGTAGAGTAAAAGAAATTGATATAGGTAAAGAGAAACTACGCGGTTTTATATATCTAATTAACGTTTCAACAAATCTGATAATTCCTAATCCAAAAAGAAGGTTTAAGATAAACAGAATTGGAAGCTGATACCACCAATAAGCTGATACACCGAGAAAAGCGTATCCCGAAATATAAAAGACCATCCATCCTACTAGAATTAACCACCTTCGGTTCCACAATAAAGCGTCAGCAAATCCTATTAGCACGGTTATCCACCATAAGTTGATGAGAGGTAGTATTTCTAGTGATTTACCCCATAAAGGCATCCATTCAACCACTAATCTCCGAAGAAACGGATTCCATAAGGTACTTTGTCCCTGAGCCTGCTTAGCAGCAAGAGTGTTAGGAAGGAAAGATCCGAACGTGCAATAGGCATAAATAAACCAAAACGACACCGGAAGCCAAAAACTGATCGAAATCTTTAGGATTTTTCGCAGCAGATCAGAACTAGTAGTTTTTCTATCCATCATATGCTGTATTAGTATAGCGATTGAGAACACTCCTAACAAAAGTATACCCTCTCCACGTGTAAGAAATAACAGTCCTGCTGTAAAACCTGTAAGCCAATAGTGTTCTCTCAAGAAAAGCGAAACGCACAAAATTAAAAGGAGGGCAAAAAGATAAGCCTCCATTCCCAGACTCATTATCCAACCTGAACCGATCAGAACCAGAGCTATAATGCATACCTGCCAATTTCCCAGTCTCCATTCTTTGCGAAAGAAAAAGAATATCCAGCTTATGCTCAGCCAGCAGAAAGCAGTAAAAAAGACTGCAATAACAGAGATATCTGCTTGGGGAAAAATAAGAGCTAATCCTGCAACGACTATCGCAAACAGAGGTGTTGTTGTTCCTAGGGTCGCGGGAGGATGATTGAACACGAATCCATTTCCACGTGCGATGTTCTTTGAATAAGTAAGTGTGATAAATGAATCATCATTTAAGTAGGCAGTAGGATAGCGATATGCAGTAATTAATGGAAAACAACTTGAAAATATCAGTAAGGCGATTGTGTAAATAACCAACGTTGGTTTGCTCTGTTTTTCAAATTCATTACTATCTACTGGAGCTAGCCCATCAAGAGGGAACGCGAGTGCAGATAACCATGCGCCGCAGATGAGGAAGATGGCACCGGCAACGATCCATCCTAGCGCGACGACAAGCAGGGTGCCGGTTCCGGCACCTATGACGGCAACGACCGGTACAAGAGGGCGGGGTATCCGTCGCCTCAAACGGACCGTCTCCACCGCGACTGCAGCCGCGAGCGCCTCGCCCGCCAGCGACCAGTTCGTTGGCAGTATTTGCACGAGACGCGCAGGCGTCCACGCGCCGAGCATCCCCAATGCGATGACCGCCGTCGCCACAAGCATCCCGCCGTAGGGTTGCGGACGCCGCACGATGACTGAAAACAGCATAACGAGCGCTGCCAGGAATGAGGCGCGCTCGACGACGGCAAGCAGTCGGGGATGACCGAGAGGCTGCACGGCGCCTTCACTTACCGCAATCCCCAGTTGTCTGCGGTCGTGGACGCCAGGCGTCCAGGTAGCGGTGGTAAGTTGCACCACTGGCGTGCGCCAGCGTGGTGCGGTTACCGCAGCGAGGATGTGATAGCGGCGCCACTCCGGCGCGACGGTGAAGTGGAAAGGCGCCGAGTCGTCAACCTGGAGCCGGGCTGCAACGGGACGCGCACCGGGATACTGGGGGGCAGTAAGGGTCAGCGTCACATAAAGTGACGAAGCGGTTTCAAAACCCGGAAGATGGAAGCGCGCATGCCCGTTTGTCCAGCGATAGGATCGCTCGTTGTTGAACTCAAGCGACCAGAAGCCGTCCGCTTCGGCGAGACCGGCGGGGGTGATCGGTTGGACAGGATACGTCAGCCCCGATGCGAGAAGCGCAAGAATGATCAGGGCGACGGCGGAAGCCGCAATAATGGTGAAACGACTGGTTGTCATTGGCTTGTCCTGCAGATCACGAGCGAGCAGCATGTGGAAGAATGTCCTACAGCACTCTTGGCGACGCTGTTTGCGGCGCAGGTTGTTCAGTTTGCGGCGCGCTCGCCGGTTCCGCCAGTTCCTCGATCAGACGTACCAGCATCAACCCTGACGACGTCTATCTGGGACGAATGGTAAGGCTTCGCAGAGAAGTAGACCCTGTTCCATTTCCGTCATACCAAAACCTGACTTCAATCTTCTGTCTCTCTTGGAGGATAAATGGAATTTCAATAGAACTCGGAGACCCATTCGTTCCGTACACCTTTTGCTGTGTTATCACCGTCCTTCCCATGTCGGCGGTAACATCAACCAATCCAATGCTTGTGTCAGAACGTGCATCGCTCTTGTATTCAAATATGGCAACATAGCTGCCTGGTGGCAAGTTGGCATACGGACCGTAACTCAAGAAACCAGAGGCTTTCATATCGTTGGTAATCTCTCTGCTGCTACCAATGACTCTCCCGAGTTGGGAAGGGAGTTCGGCAGCAGGGTAAAAGCGGTGATTTATTTCGTAAGAATTTATTGCAGCAGGATAGGTTGTTTCGTAATAGTTTATTGCGACGGAAATTAACACAAGTCCTAGAGAGAAACCAATTTTGGAGTAAATAGAAAGCAGACTACCCCGATAAACATTGATGATTTCAATGATGCCATATGCCTGGAGCAGTGCGGCGATCGGCGCTAATGGCAGGTAGTAGCGGTCCACATTCTGAGGAATCCAGAGCGTGATGCCCACAAAACTGATGCCTCCCCAAAGCGCTATGACCGACAGCGCCGAAAAGCGCGCTTCCTGTCGCCGTTGCAGGAATGCGCGAGCCAGGAAGATAGCGCCAATGATCAGCCAGAGCCGACTGCCAGGCAAGCCGCCGCTGCCGATACCTCCACCGTCGCCGAGACTCGTCCAGACTGCGCTGATGCGCGATGCCAGCGTCGGGAGCGGAGCGAACTCGCCTGAGGCCGCTATTCTGCTCATGTCAAGCATGTGCTGTATGCCAGCGACGGGATGGGGGTAAAGCATGGGATTGGATAAGAAGAAAACCACCCACGTCCAGAGGAGAAGTGACACAACGCCTGAGATCAAGTTGTACCTGTCAGATCGGTGCTGGTGCGCAACGCCGGTCAAACACATCGCAAGGATGCAGATGCCGGGGATAAGCAACGCATTCAGTTTAGCGCCGACGGCAGCGCCGCAGGCGGCGCCGCAGGCTGCAATCCACGCGCCAGCGTTGGCGGACCCCGTGCGCAGAGCGGTCACTGCGCGGATACCCAGATTCAGCGCAAGCAGTCCGAACATCAGCGCGGGAATATCCAGCATAGCGAGGCGAGCGAGATTCCATACGGCTGGCGTTGCAATAAACAAAACGACGGCGAGGATGCCGGTGACAGGTCCGGCGACCTGGACGCCGAGCCAGTAGAGGAACGCCCCGCACAGCGCGCCGGTGAGTGCAACGGAGAGACGTGCCGCGCCGACAATCTCCGGCGGCAAGACCCGTCCGTGCGCCTTGTTCCACGCCAGGTCTTGCCCAAAGTCATACGGCAGCAACGGCACATCGTGATACCCGGCCAGGTATGCTCCGGCGCCGATGATATATTTGCCGATCTGCGGATGGGGTGAACCGAATTTCATGAGATAATCAAACCAAAACTGATGGTCTAGATCGCGCTCGATAAATGCGGTTCGAAATGCCTGAACACCCACCGGAACCCAGTAGCTCTCATCGACATGATAGCGGCTCTCTGTATCTGCTATTCCGGGGACAAGTATGCTCACAAGCGCAATGGTGACGATGCTCCCAAGAGCGACGTGCTGCCAGGGATTGGGGGAAGGTATGGACGATGGCGCTGCCGGACGAACGCCGGACGAGCGACCGGGCGCGAGCGCGGATAACCACGCGCCGCAGATGAGGAAGACGGCGCCGGCAATGACCCATCCCGGCGCGGCAACCAGCAGGGTGCCGGTTCCGGCGACTGTTACGGCAACGACCGGCAGAAGATGGCGGGGCATCTGTCGCCTCAAACGCACCGCTTCCACAAAATTGTCATCCTTTCTTTGGTTACGCTGAAATGTCAACCTGATCTGGTGTGGTGTTATGGAGACGTTTACGCCAGACCAGACCTGCGAAGGTCTAATCTGGTAACAGAGTCACTTTTGTTGTCTAATTTCCAGCATGTGCAACGAAACAGAGCCTGTTCCTTCGTACCAAAACCTGACCTCAACATCTTTCTCATCTTCTTGAAGACTGAACGGTATTTCAATACGACTGAGAACATCTTCCGTTCCATAGACCTCCTTCTTTACAATTACGTCTTGACCTTTATCAGTGGTAACGTCAACCCAGCCGATAATTGTTTCGTAGGACGGTTGGCTTTTGTATGTGAACACCGCAACATAATCACCCGATTTTAGATTGATGTACGGACCGAAGCTTAGAAATCCTCGTTCTCCCTCAACGGCTTCTTTTATTCCATCATTATTCCTGCCCACCTCAGATGGAAGACGAGCAGCCACAGATCGAAAATAGGATGGTGAATAGAATACCAACGAAAGGGATATTCCTGCTGTAAGCAGGAAATAAGATATTGAATAGAACCAGACAAGTTTCATCTTGACCTTGAGAAGAGATAGTACTCCGACAGAGAAGATGAAAAATACTGCTGCAATCCATGTCAAACTTACGCGAGAGTTCGCAACATCTACAGCAAACTGAAAGTACGGTGGATGATAGATGGATCCTAAAAAAGAATAGTAACGAGGAACTAATAAAGATATAAGTCCAATAATGAATAAAGATACCAGATATTGTTTTTGAAAATTTTTATCCTCTTGAGTTAGAGCGAGTCGGTAAGAATAGAACATGCATTCAACGAGCACGCCCCAGGAAAGGAGTGAAAAAACTCTCGTCGTATCTGCTGTAAAGAAAGTTATTCCCATGTTCAATATCAGCAGTGTAATAAGAAGAGAATAATAAACTCTATCTATCCTATAAAACATCAACATACAAATAATAATTACCAACCACTGAATACTAAAGAGTGAAAGGAAAGACGTATAGTGAGATGGGGCGGTATTCATATATATCCAAAACTCTATATTGTTAAGAATATAATCTAAGCGAGATTCACTGATATGAAACTGATTTGACGCCAGAAATAACTTAAGCAATCCAAAACCTACTATATATCCGGCTATTGCGGTTATAAGATGGTCTGTGACGATCTTGTTGCGACTAATCAGCCTCAGCACCAGAATTTCACCCGTCGCTATTATGAAAACAATATGGTTCATCGGACCGAGAATGGAAAGAATGAGTATTAACAACTTCGAATGTGTAAAAATGAAGGGCATTGTCAGGGCAAAGGTCAGGCTATCTACGCTTCCCAGCCACGAAAGTGTAGTGGTCGTCAGCGGACTGGTTATTAGAACAGAGGTAAAAATCAAGGCGGGTGCAACACCAAACCGATTAAGAGTTAGCTTAGCAAATATCAGCCACGATATCACATAGATGAGAAGACATAAAATGTAGAAAGAAGTTTTTGAATTCATTTAAGTATAATAAGCGATAAGAGGCAAAAGCACACTTTCTTGCCAGTAGTCGACGATGTCAACACTGTCAACAAATGGATTTTGAGATAGTCCTTGATAGTGTTTGGGAGTCGGTTCTATCCCATTAGTAGTTACAACTAAGATGAAAAGAAAGATTAGTGTCAAAAACACGGTGCGAGGTGAAAGTTTGTGTATTCTCGCAAATACAGCGTCTATGTATTGGTTCAAAAGCATCTTTGTACACAAAAATTATTCAAAGAAAGCGTCCGGGTAACAGAGATAATCACCCCAAACTGGACGATTTGCTACAGGCTGCCCGCGATTATAGCACTGGCAGATGGTAATGTCAAGTTTTGTTCAAATGCGTTTACTGACATACGCACAATGCATCCCCTCGATCACGAATCGCCGTCTGCGCAACCGGTCGAAGGTTGGATGCAGCATCAGCATATGCGGCTCATGCCTCGCCCGCGCCAGATAGCGCGCCAGTGGCAGCCAGCGTCCGCGCGGCGACGGATAATCAAGACTGGACGTGCAGAGAAAGACAATACGCATGCTATTTGGTCGCTGCAACAATCAGCGAGACGCCGAACCGACGGAGAGGCGTCCGATCAAGGGTGTTGGCGATAGCGCGAAACAGCGGTTGCAGTTCACGTGGGCGCAGCATATCGAACGGCGGCATCATCCAATCAACCCGAATCGCACGCCAGCCGGTCTCTTCAAGCACCCTTCGGATGCTGCGCGCCGTATAGGTGCGGGCGCTGGCATACCGACGATGGAGCGGCTCAGGAAGCCACGATGCGAATGGTATGAAATAACTGTGCGGTATGCCGCGCAGGCCATGGGTCTCAAACGGAAACCATTTATTCGGCGCTGTGAGCAGCAGTGTTCCGCCATCACGCAGGACACGCCGCATCTCACACAATGTAATGCGCTCGTGCGCGACATGCTCAAGCGTTTCAATGCAAAACACAACATCAAAAACAGCATCGCCGAAGGGCAACCGCTCACTCTCCGCCTGCGCCGCTCCAATCGATGGCGCGATACACGGTTGACCAAAGAATTCATACAACCAGCGTCGGTCGATATCAACACCCCATACCAGCGCTGCGACGCGCCCGATCTCCAGCGTGTAGGCGCCGTTGCCGCACCCGACATCGAGCACCCGCGCGCCCTGCCAGGAATGCATCGCCTGGAGGGCAGCAAGGCGTTTTTCAATCCCCGTATACCCATACCGGATCGGTTGACCGCGATAGACAGCGTTCCTCATAGTGGAAGAATGTCCTACAGCACTCTTGGCGACGCTGTTTGCGGCGCAGGTTGTTCAGTTTGCGGCGCACTCGCCGGTTCTGCCAGTTCCTCGATCAGATGCACCAGCGGCAGCCAGGAGTCGCGCTCGCGCACCGTGCGGATATTCCGGGTGAACGGCTCAGCCAGTCCATTGCGAAAAAAGCGCACCACTGCATCCGCCAGCGCTGCACTGTCACCGGGAGGCACGATCAACCCGGTTTCACCGTTATGAATCGTTTCGGGCATACCGCCGACAGAGGTGGCGATCATCGGCTTCTCGAACCCGATCGCCAGTTGCGCCACGCCGCTCTGGGTCGCTTCCAGATAGGGCAAAACGACCGCATCGCAGGCGGAGAAGTAGACTGCAATCTGCTCGTTGGGAACATATTCGCTGTGGAAATGCACCACATCACCAAGATTCAGGTTCCGCACCAGTTCGCGGTAGGGGCGGTCATCTTCCCAGAACTCGCCAACGACCAGCAAACGCACCGGAACATGCTGTCGTATCAGCGGCAGCGCCTGGATCAGGTGACGCAACCCTTTGTAGCGTCGCACGAAGCCAAAGAAGAGCAGCACCGGTTCATCCGGATCCAGCCCGAGGCGGGCGCGTGCCTCGACGCGCGGTAGCGGTGTGCGACTGAACACATCGTAGGGTGGATGGGTGACACCCCGGATGCGCGCCCACGGAAGCGCACGCCGGAGCAGGGCAAAATCCTCCTCGCTCATCACAATGAATGCGTGACCGCGCCACAGAATGCGCCGTGCCAGATACCAGTCGAACATGCCGCCGTCGGGAGCGATGACGTGATGACACAAGAACAGGATGCGCACATTCGTATAACGTCGCACCAGACGGGTCAGCACAAACAGCATCGGCGACCAGAACGGCGTCCACCACTGGAGCAGCAGCAGATCCGGGTTATCACGCTGGATCATACGAAAGGCGCGCCACCATGTCAGCGGATTCATTGGCGTCAGCACCCGGTCGCACTCCACACGCAGCGCGCTTTCGTCGGGGCTGGGATCCATTGCCGTGTTGCCGGGATAGAGCCACTTCGGATACTGCTTGATGTAGGAAATCAACCGCACATCGTGGCGCTGGCGCAGATGATGCGTCAGCAGGGTCGTATAGTGCGCAATGCCGCCGCGGAAAGGGTAGGTCGGACCGATCAGAGTAATCTTCATTGCGTCACCAGTTCGAAGATTTCAACACCGCCGTGATCGTACACCAGGCGGAAATGCGGACTTGTGCGTAACCGCGCAGTATCGATCCGGTCAGGTGCAGCAAACACCAGAGGACCAGGACCAGCAAGCAGCTGTGCGCCGCTATAGACGTAGGTATAACCGGCAGCGCGCAACCGTTCGATCGTTTCGGGAAGAGTCAGATCCACCAGAACGCCTCGCACATCAGTCAACGGACGGCGGCGCAGATCGCGCGCCAGGGCATGGATTTCGGCTGCATACTGCGGATCGGCAGCCAGTTCGCTGCCATACGTCATAGGCGGCACGTTCGTTTGACGTCTGGCAAAGAACGGTATCCACCAACCGGCATCAACGCCAGCGACCATATCGCCGCTATAAATCGGGTAGCTGTTCACAACGAAGCGAGCGTCGGGCGGCGTATGTTCACGCACCCATGCCATCGCCTGAACATCGGCCGGCGTGACCATACGCATATAATCAGACACGAGATTGCGCTGCCAGCCGACACCCCAGGCGCTCACGACTATCAATACCACGATCGGAACGAATATCAGGCGCGATGCGACACGCTCCAGCGCCGTACAGACTGCTGCCAGCGTCATTCCTGCCAGCGGCGCCGCCATCAGGTAGAACGTCATTGCGATAAATCCCCCATCAACCACACCTGTGCCCGGTAATCCGATCACATGCGGCATGACCGTCGCCAGCATTGCCAGCGTCCACCCGGCAGGCAGCAGCGCACGCCACAAACGTTGTCGCCCTGCGAGCAGCATCCCGCCAATGGCTGCGCCAATCACCGGACCCTTGAGGAAGAGTGGTGCAACCGCCGGTATCGTTGATTCGAACATCTGCCTGGCTACCGTTGCTGGACCTGTCAGGTGCGCCACATTACGGTCCAGGTGACCGCTGCTCACATTCAGCATCCACGGCAGGATCAACAACCCGGCGCCGGCGCCGATCGCCACGACACGCCCCAGCGTCGCCAGAATCGCGTCTGGCGGTGAATGCAGCCGGATCACCAGGAGGTAGACCAGGATCATTGGCGCTGCCAAGATCGTCGTCTGGTAGTGGCACAGAGCAAGACCGGCGCTGACGATTGCAGTCAGCGCGATCAGTCGCCAGTCATGGCGTTCTGTTTCGATGGCAGCCATCCACATAACCAAAACTATAGCAAGAACCACGTGACTGGTGAGAGACGTGGTACGTCCCCAAAACACCAGGAACGCCGGCAGCGTATTGTAGAAACCGACAATCAATGCCGCCCACATACCGGCAACACTGCTGCCGGTCAGTCGAACAGTCAGCGCAAAGACGGCAAGGAGCGTTGCCGCGTTCATCATCTGCCCGGCGTCGAGAACCGCTTGAGTGACAGGAATACCGGTAAGCCAGTGCAGGAAGGCAGCGCTGGCATGGAAACCATAATGATAGGTGAACGTCACCAGCGGTGCATACGGTTCCCACGAACGGAACAGCCCCTGGTGTTCAACCAGCAATTGAACGATCAGGGTGTGGTGGTAACTATCAATGTTTGCTCCAACCAGCAGATTGCGGGTAGTATAGAGCCGGGCAATCAGCGCCAGCACCACGAGACCAACCATCACCGCCGTTACAGAACCCGACAGACGCAGCGGAACATTGCGGCGCTCATCTCCCGCACGCGACGCCTGCCGCCATATCGTGAACAGCCAGATCATCACAGCCAGGGCAACGTATGCCACAGTTGCGGTGCGATTCCATGGGAGGTTCACGATATCCATCGCAAGCAACAGGAGCGGCGGCAGAGCGGCGCCAACACCCAACGCCACGCCGATATGCTCGATCATGGACAGATTGTGATCGCGCCAGAGCAACCGGATCAGCGCCATACCCGGCGCCACCCACAACGCCAGCGCTGATCCTGCCAGCAATGCAAGTCGCCCTGCACTCGACAGCGCCCACCAGAGAACATCGGACGATCCCAGGAGCGCGAGCGCCCCGACCCATCCGAGCGCCAGCAACAATGGCATGACGGCGTATCGCGTCATCCATTCGCGGAAACGAAGGATATGTGTATGTGGCGCAACTTCAAAGGGCTTCATCAGGTCGGCAATTATAGCAGATATCCGCGCACAGCCTGTTCCCACTCGATCAGACGTTGCATCTGGCGCTCGTTGAGACCAATGATCGGTCGCGCACGACGCACCTGTTCCAGCGCCGCAACGCTCGTTGCGCCCTGTGCTACCAGGTATG
>Ga0209691_1001765_pt1 | contig 12166 bp, 9 predicted proteins | sample YNPMSBMetaG_FD_187120 | JGI IMG/M metagenome (GOLD analysis project Ga0209691, IMG submission 187120) | Anoxygenic and chlorotrophic microbial mat microbial communities from Yellowstone National Park, USA - YNP MS-B MetaG (SPAdes) (version 2) ... | reverse complement strand
GTTTCACCCCGCACGATCCGTAAGAGGATACTGAAAGTCACTATCCTTGCGAGGAACCCGCAAGCTACCCGCAGCGACATTGCCTTTATCTACAATGGCTTCTTGCCTAGATCTTGAAAACCTAACAAGTTTGCGTTCGCCTTCTGATCGATCTGGCTGTGACGAAACGATCTCCAGCTAGATTTTTTTGCAACCGGGCTTTTTGAAAACGAAGTTCGAAACTCTTATCTGTGTCTACATAACCAGCTCACGGATTGAGGCGGAGGAACAATCTGTGTTGATCTTTCCGGTCCGCGTTCATCCCTATCCCCAGAACAGCATAAATGTAGCTTTCTTCTCCCAGATGGTCAGCGATCCATAGAACAAGCTGCGTTTATCTTTCATTAACTTGACAAGTTGGACATTAATGGTATAAACAACTATGATCGCTTAGATAACTACACTTTGCTAGGTAATCATTCTACATGTAATCACCCAATCTCTTCTGTTCCTTTTCCCCCTTTTTACCGGCATCGTTAATTTCTAGGCGTCTCTTGATCCCAAACTCTAAGGAGCTAAGCATGTTAATAGGATGCTTTTCTATTGTTTCCAAAAGGTTGAGCCAGAGGAGCATCGTTTGGCTGGGGCTGATCTTGGGGTTTTCTCTCCTGGTGTCAGCCTGTGGACCAGACAAGACCATCGGTTATCAGGGGCGCCTGACCGACGCGGCCGGCAACCCAATCAATGGGAATAAAACCATCATTTTTCGCTTATATACCTGTGCCTCAGGCTCTGGTGGTGGTTGCTCAAAGGTTTTTGAGAAATCGGCAACAGTCAATTTGGTGAACGGCTTGTTCAATTATGAAATTGGCAAAGATGTTGTCGATGCTTATAATCTGGCCGGGCTGGATCCAGCGAGCTTTGCCCAACCTCTCTGGCTGGAAGTCGAAGTAGATGGTCAAACGCTGACCCCTCGCCAGAAACTACTGGGAGCGCCTTACGCCATGACCCTGTCCGGTGGGGCGGTGATTGGTTCTAAACACGAGGGGAATGGTGCAGGAGGGAGTGACGATACAGACATCAATTACGGTGCTCTCACCGTGGTAGGAGGAAATGGCGGAACCGCTTTGGTGTTGGGTGTTACTTCTGGTGCGACTGGCGATCTAATCCGAGCTTGCAGCGGAGTCATCGGGGCAAGTCGTGGTTGTCCCGACCTGGAATTTCAGGTTATGGCTAACGGCAATGTGAAGGCAGATGGCAGTTTTGCATCGCCAGCAAGCGATTTTGCCGAGTTAATTGCTTTGGATGCTTCTCAGGGTTCCGCTGAGCCGGGTGATGTGCTGGTGATCAGCCATGAGATCGATCGGGCAGTTGCGTTGTCCACTTCCCCAAATTCGACCGCCATTGCCGGCGTGTATTCGACCGAACCGGGCTTTATCGGCGGGGGAGGCGCTGAGGAAGTTGATCCCAATCGCATTCCGGTGGCAATTGTCGGCATTGTGCCGGTGAAGGTGAGTGCCGAGAATGGCCCAATCCTGCGCGGCGATCTGCTTACCTCCGCTTCGCTACCTGGATACGCCATGAAGGCAACTCAGATTCTGCCCGGCGCTATCCTCGGCAAGGCCATGGGGGAGTTGCAGAGCGGTACTGGGGTGATCGAAGTCTTGCTTTTACTTAAGTAGGAGATCCGTGATGAGCCCAAAACGGATTAGAATAGCGCTGATCCTTCTGTTGTTGATTGGATTAATGGGAGTGCCCATTTTGACTTCGGCAATGAGCTCGCCTGGCTATCGCCTCATCAGCGATACGTTGCAAGGAGGTGCGGCTGGGGGTGGGTTGTCATCTTCAGCAGGTTATCAACTGGAGGGCTCTTTTGGTGGCGCCATCCTGGTTTCGGCGACAAGCACCAACTTCAATACCTGCAGTGGTTTTGTCTGCAGCGGCATCGCTTTCATCCGCAACCTCTTTTTGCCGCTGGTCTTGAAACAGTAACAAACCTGTGCTTGCTTTTCCTGATCTGGCTGGGTGAAAAAGCTTTCCCCAGCCAGATTTTTTGGTTCAAAATCTTGCAAATTTGCGCAAAATTTGCTATAATAATTCGCAAGTTTTATCAAGTCCTATCAAATCTGATCCGTGCTCAGGTCTTCTCTGGATGGATACTGCACAGATACCTGCCTCTCTTTCTCTGATTCCCGCCCAACGGCATGAATTGCTCTTGAAATTGCTTGCTGCGCAACGAATCGCCTCCTGCGCAGCGCTTGCCGAAGCCTTGAACGTATCTGAGTCGACCGTGCGCCGCGATCTCGAAATTCTGGAAAAGCAGGGTCTCATCGAGCGCACCCGCGGCGGGGCGATACTCAACGAACGCATCCGTTATGAAGCCGAGTTCGTCCAACGCGCCCAGCGGATGATTGAGGAAAAACGCCTGATCGGTCGGGCAGCCGCAGCCCTGGTGGAACCCGGCGATGTGATCTTTGCCAACTCAGGCACGACTACCGAACAGGTTTTACGCCATATTCGTGGCGTTCCCAATGTTACGGTTTTCACCAACAATACGGCTTTGCTCAATGATGGCTCTGAATTTGATTACGAACTGGTCGTATTGGGCGGCAGTTATCTCCCGCTCTCTAAGGCGGTGGTTGGGCCCCTGACCTCTGCCAATCTCAGCCAGGTTTATGCCACCAAAACTTTCATCGGCATCGAAGGCATCAGCCTGCGCTATGGATGTACGGTTTCGACCTTCCCCGAAGCGGAGATTATCCGCCTGATGATTGAACATACCCAGGGGCCGGTGGTTGTTGTCAGCGATCACACCAAATGGGGTGCGGTTTCCAATCACCTCATTGCTCGTCTCGAGCAGGTAGATAAGCTGATCACCGACCGCGGCCTGGATACCAACGCCCGCATGGCTTTGATCAGTCGCTCGATTGAAGTCATTGTGGCTACCTGACGCGTTGCTTCAACAGGTTGCAAAGCATCTTGGAAACGCTAAGCGGAATGGATTGGTAGTGGGTTGCGTTCTGAGCGGTATTCAATTCTGCCAGAGTGGACATGATTGCGAAAAATTTGTCCGCTGAAGGACATGAATCTCAACTGGAGGTGAATTTGTGAAAGAACAAGCCCAAGTCGTTGTCATCGGGGGAGGAATATTTGGGGTGAGCATTGCTTATCATCTTGCCAAACGAGGCTGGACGGATGTTATTCTGCTCGAAAAGATGGATATTGCCAGTGGCGAAACCGGTCACGCCGCCGGATTAGTAACCCAATTCGCCACCTCAGAGACGTTAATGCAAATCCGCAAATATAGCGTCGAGTTGTACACCCAATTGGGCCTTTTAAATGTGGTCGGCAGTTTGCGGGTTGCTTCCAGCCCGGAACAGTTCAAGGAGTTACAGCGCAGTGTCAGTCGCGCCAAGGGCATTGGCATGGAGGTGGAGATTATCTCGCCGGCCGAAGCGGTGAAGCTGATGCCGGCCTTGAGCGATAAGGACTTATACGGCGCCATTTATCTGCCCGATGATGGGCACCTTGATCCCTATTTGACCACCACCCACCTGGCTGGACTTGCCAAAGAGATGGGGGTGGAAATCTGCACCAACACGCGCGTGACCGGCATTGAATTGACTCCCCACGGCGAAATTGGGCGGGTCTTGACCGATAAGGGGGCAATTCGCACCGAGATAGTGATTAATGCGGCTGGATTATGGGCGCCACGAGTAGCGGCAATGGCCGGTGTACATATCCCGACCACGCCGGTTGACCATCAGCATATCGCCCTCAAAGCCATCCCCGGAAAAGAATTTGATCACAAAACACCTTGTTTACGCGACCCCGATAACCTGATCTATTTACGCGAAGAACAGGGTGGCCTGGTGATCGGCGGTTATGAACCCAATCCGAAAGAGCGTTGGATCGATGGCGTGCCCTGGGAACATGGCAACACCTCTCTGCCCCCGGATTTCGATCGCTTTGAGCAGTTGCTGGAGGGCGCCATTCGCCGCATTCCCATTTTAGAAAATGCCGAGATGCTGAAGCTAATCTGTCATCCAGGTGCCTACTCGCCGGATTGCCAACCGATGATCGGGCCAATGCCGCAGGTGCGCGGTTTGTGGATGGCGTGCGGCATGTCTTTGAACGGGTTTGGTGGCGCCGGTGGGATCGGTAAGCTCTTAGCCGAGTGGATCATCGATGGCGAACCCTCGTGGGATGTATATCCCTTCAAAGCCAGTCGCTTTGGCAACTATTACACCAGTTACGTCTACACCACCGAGCGCACTCGCGAAGGGGTGAAATACTACTATCGCTTGAAATTCCCCAATGACGAAAACGAATGGGCACGACCGCACCGGGTATCACCCCTCCATCACCGCCTGCAGGAACTCGGCGCCGTGTTTGGGGAAAAGTTTGGTTGGGAGCGCGTCAATTACTTCCAACCCGGGCAGGAGAGCCGCCGCATGGGTGCCGATCAGCGCAAATGGGGCTGGGGCAAACCACCGTACTTTGAGCGGCTGCGGGTCGAGCATACCGCAGCGCGCCAGCGGGTGGCGATCTTTGACTTCACTTCCTTTGGCAAGATTGAGTTACGCGGTCCAGGCGCCTTACCGCTCTTACAGCGGGTTGCCGATAGCAATCTCGATCGGCCGCTTGGCAGCGCCATCTACACCCAGTTTCTGAATACCCGCGGCGGTGTGGAGGCCGATCTGACCGTCACCCGTCTGGGAGTAGATCATTTTTGGGTGATTACCGGCTCGTCCTTCATTGCCAACGATTTAGCCTGGTTGCGAATGCACCAGCGCCCTGAAGATGGTCAAGTAGAGATTCGCGATATCACCACGGAATGGGCGTGCATCCCCGTCTGGGGTCCCAAAGCGCGGGCAACCCTCTCGAAAGTAACCAGCAGTGATGTCTCAAATGAAGCGATCCCCTATCTGCGGGCGGACTGGATCGATATTAACGGCAGCAAAGTTTTAGCTCAGCGGGTGAGTTACATTGGAGAACTGGGGTGGGAGTTATACGTCCCATGGGAGCGCGCCATGCAGGTTTGGGATCGGCTCTGGACAGCCGGGCAGGAATTCGGCATCGAACCCTGTGGTTACAAAGTTGCCGACAGTCTGCGCCTGGAAAAAGGCTACCGTTACTTTACCGCCGATGTCACCCCGCGCGAAAATCCCTATGAAGCCGGCCTGGGCTTTTGCGTTGATTTGGAGAAAGGCGATTTCATCGGAAGAGAGGCGCTAATAAAAGCCAGGCAGCGGGGCATCCAACGCAAGCTCTGCACCCTTACCCTTGAAGGCGAGGATTGGTTGCCGCTGTACGGCGGTGAGGCCATCTATCTGGACGGAAAAGTGATCAGCCGCGTGCGCAGCGGCGGCTATGGCTTCACAGTGGGCAAAAATATCGTCTATGCGTATCTGCCCATCGAGCTGGCGCAAGCCGGCAGGACTTTTCAGGTGGAATTGTTTGACCAGAAAGTTCAGGCTGCGGTTGGGCCAACGGTACTGGTTGATCCCAAAGGTGAGAAACTGCGTGCCTAAGCAATGGAATTCTAATCAGATCAGCCACCGCTTTAAGGCGAAGCAGTCCCTGAGTTGGGACTGCTTCGCCGGGGCGGGTATTGAAAATGCCTGCAAAGAGCGTCCATTTGAAGGTTCGTGGTGCAAGGGTTACCCGAAAATGAGACCCTGAAAACCCCTACCCAATCATTTTAACGGTAAAGGAGAACAGCAATGAGCACGTTTACAGAAACAGAAATTGCCAAAATCAAAGAGTATATTCAATCTCGGCAGGAATGGCATGGCTTGCCGCGCCCCTTTTATCATGATGAACTGGTGTACCGCGCCGAGTTAGAGGTATTCTGGCGCAGGGGCTGGTTGTTTGCTGGGCATGCCTGTCAAATTCCCAACCATGGGGATTACTTCCTCTACGACATCGACACCGATTCAGTCATCGTCGCCCGCGGCGATGATGGGGCGGTGAAGGCCTTTCATAATGTCTGTCGCCACCGCGGTTCGTTGGTGTGCGTCGAACCCGAAGGGCATGTGCACCGTTTTATCTGTCCTTATCATCAATGGACATACGGGCGGGATGGGCGATTGATCACCTATCGGGGCATGCAAGATGGGCTGGATAAAAGCCAGCTTGGGCTCCGCCCGGTGCACGTGCGCGATGTCGAAGGGCTGATCTTTATCAGCCTTGCCGAAAACCCACCAGAGTTTGATGCAGCTTATCAGGCCATTGCTCCTTATGCCAAACCGCAGGGCTTTAACCGCGCCAAGATCGCAAAAATTTTAGATTACGACGTGCCAGCAAACTGGAAGCTGGTATGGGAAAACAACCGAGAGTGCTATCACTGCAACGTTAATCATCCTCAGTACATCAAAGCCAACTTCGACCACTATAACGAAGACGATACCATCGAGAGGGTGGCAGTGCAACTCCACGCAGTGACCACCCGCTCAGAGGAAAAGTGGGCCAAATTGGGATTAGCCGTTACTCATACCAGGACGGGTATGTCGGAATTCCCCGACCCAGAAACTGGTTTGTGGTATCTGGCTAACCGTACGCCGCTAGTGGATGGCTATGTCAGCGAGACAATGGATGGCAAGCAGGTTGCCCCGCTGATGGGTGACTACCCCGACCCAGATGTTGGCACGCTGCGCATTCGTACCATGCCGAACTTCTGGAATCACTCCAGTTGTGACCACGGCGTCTCGGTGCGCCTAACGCCCAACGGGATTTACGCTACCAAAGTGCGCATGTACTGGGTGGTGGACCAAAATGCCGAAGAGGGCCGCGATTATGACCTGGCTAAACTCTTACCGTTCTGGCAGTTAACCGCTGAGCAAGATTGGGATATTTGCAAAAATGCCCAATTGGGCGTAAATTCACGGGCATATGTGCCTGGACCGCTCTCGACCTACAAGGAATACAACGTCGATCGATTCTTGCGCTGGTATCTAAAAGAACTCGACAAGGGCATCTCTGCGTAAATCTAAAGCCTCCCGTAATTCTGATGATTGCGGGAGGCTTTATCAAAATTTTAGACCTGGAGTAGATTTGTGTTCACCTATTCGGAATTGCTGACCGCAGAACAAGTGAAGCGTACCCATCAGGCTTCGTTGCAAATCCTCGCTGAGGTGGGAATGCTGGTGCGCAACGAAAAAGCGCGCCAAATCTTTGCCCGTCATGGTTGCCAGGTGGATGAAGAAACGCACCTGGTGCGCTTTCCGGCGCAGGTGGTTGAGGAATTTCGGCAAATGTTGCCACCCAAGTTCGTCTTTCGCGGGCGAGACGAGAAGTTCGATAAAGTTTTGCCGGATGACAGCCCGGTTATTGTTACCGCTTCTTCTGCCCCGAATATCATTGACCCGATAACTGGAGAGGAACGGCGCTCGACCTCGGAAGACATCGCCCGCATCGCCTATTTAATCAATGAGCTACCTGGCTATGATGTGTTTTCGATTTCGACCCTTGCCGAAGACGCGCCGCCGGGCTATTTTACCCTGGCGCGTCTCTATCCGGCGCTGAAGAACTGCCTGAAGCCGGTGCGCAGCACGGCAACCGACCTCGATGACGCCCAAAAAGTACTTCAGTTAGGCGCGCTCATCGCCGGCGATGAAAAGACCTATGCCCAGCGACCGTTTATCACTCATCACTTCTGTCCGGTGGTTTCGCCCTTAACGATGGATGTCGCCTCGACAGAATTGACCATCTTCTTTGCTGAAAAGGGTTTACCAGTTTATCCGAGCATCGTCCCGAACGGTGGTTTGACCTCACCGATGACCTTGAGCGGCACGCTGGTGCAAGGCAACGCAGAGTTCCTTGCGGCGGCAATTTTGATGCAAATGGTAAAGCCTCAGACGCCGTTGATCTATTCTACCCTGCCAACTATAGCCGATATGCGCACGGGCGCCTATGCTTCAGGAGGCGTGGAGTGCGGGATGTTGCATATGGCTTTTGCCCAGATGGCGCGCTTCTATGGGGTGCCTTGTGGCGGCTATATCGGTTTGAGCAACTCCAAGATCAACGACGCCCAATCGGGCTTCGAAACCGGCATTTCCAACACCGCATCCTTATTGGGTGGCGCGAATATGCTCAATATGGGCGGCTTGCTGGACGCCTTGAAAGCGTTTGATTTTGCAAAAGCTGTGATTGATGATGAAATTGCCCAAATGCTCAAGCGCATTCGGCGAGGAATGGAGTTCAGCGAAGAGAACCTGGCTCTGGATGTCATTGCCGAGGTAAAACCGGGGGGTACCTTTATGACCCATAAACATACGGTTAAGTGGATGCGCAAGGCAGCTCTGATGCCACGCATTGCCGACCGCGATCCGCGAGAGGTCTGGGAGAAGCGCGGCGCTCTGGATGCTTATCAACGTGCCAAACAACGCGCCGCTGAAATCCTCGCCAACCCGACCCCAGTCTTGTTCCCGCCCGAAATCGAAGCCCGTATTCACGCCGCTTTCCCAGAAATGGTGCGTGGTGATGTTACCCCCCTTCAGATTGGATTAGCCAATGACTAACCAGGGCAAACTATCTGACCGGATTCGCAGCGTTTTTGCCTCAATGATTGTATACTATTTGTTAAGGAGAGCAGCATGAGATTTTTCTTTGCCACCGATGTACATGGATCAGAGATTTGTTGGAAGAAGTTCATCAGCGGGGGGAAGTTCTACGAAGTCGATACGTTGATCCTCGGCGGAGATATGACCGGCAAAGCGATTATCCCCATTATCGCCCAGGGCAACAACAAATGGAAAGTGACCCTGTTGGAGCAGGAAACGATCCTGGAGGGAAAAGAGGCGGTGGATAAAATGGTCACGACCATCATGAACCGCGGCTACTATCCTCATGTGACCGATCCAGATGAGGTCAAAGCGATCGCAGAAACCCCCGGTCGTTCGGATGAACTGTTTGCCCAATATGTGATCAAAACTGTCGAACGTTGGATGGAGTATGCCGATGAGAAGCTGGCCGGCACCGGTATCACCTGTTATGTTTGCCCGGGTAACGATGATGTCTTTGAAATCGATCAGGTTATTGCGCAATCGAAAACGGTTAAACTGGCGGAAGGAAAAGTGATCTGGTTGGACGAACACCACGAAATGATCAGCACCGGCTGGTCAAATCCCACCCCCTGGGATACCCATCGCGAGGAGGATGACGAAAAGTTGCTCCAGCGCATTGAAGCCATGATCGCCCAACTCAGGAATGTCAGCAATGCGGTCTTCAATCTGCATGCTCCTCCGTATGGGAGTGGCCTGGATGAAGCGCCGGAATTAACCAAGGACATGCGTTTGGCGTATGCGGGGCGGTCGATGGTACCGGTTGGTAGTAAAGCAGTGCTACAAGTCATTGAGAAGTACCAACCATTGCTCAGTTTGCATGGCCATATCCATGAGGGCAAAGGTACGCGGAAATACCGCCGTACCTTGTGCATTAACGCCGGCAGCCAGTATGAACAAGGCATTTTACAAGGGGTGGTGGTGGAACTGGATCCGAAAAAGATCCGTAGTTATTTATTGACTACCGGATGAAGAAGAGGTTCGAGTGATTCTGACAGGGACGATCGCAAAGTGATCACAGGTTTCCTAAGAAAGGAGGTGACGATTGAAAGGATTTGGGTGGATAAATTGGCAATAAGGTATTGAATGGACTTTCGTTGTGAACTATTTCCATACCAATCTGAAAGGAGACAAGTATGAGTGAAGTAACTCTATTTGTGCGGAAGGCGAGCGGCTTAGTACGGGCGTGGTCAACCTTCGATGCGTTTATCTACGCCACCTTCTCGATCAACCTGATCACCCTCGGTTTGTATATTTTTTCCTATTGCTACTATTTTGAGGGGAATCTGGCAACTGCTGTTGTGATCGGCGGCGCATTTACCATCTTTGAAGTCATCGTTTACGCCAGTTTGATCTCTGCCATGCCTCGCGCGGGAGGGGATTACGTCTGGCAAAGCCGCATTTTGGGGAGAGGAATTGGCTTCCTGCTGGCGGTAACCGGCTGGTGGTTCATCCTCTGGCTGTGGGTTCCGCTGTATGGACAGATGCTGGTTTACACCTTCTTCACCCCCATCCTTGCAATCGTTGGCGCAAAGGATGCCGCCTTGTGGTTTACGAACACTTCCGCGGGGTTGCTGGTCGGTTGTCTGGCGGTTTGTCTCATTGTGTTTATCTACATCGCCGTTGGGATGAAATGGTACGCCCGCGTGCAAAAATTCTGCTTCTTCGGTGGAATGCTGGGTTTGTTCATCGTATTTCTCCTGCTCTTGTTTGGAAATCAGCAGACCTTCATGACCAACCTCGACCTGTTTGCTGCTCGCTATTTTGGCGTCAGCGGCGGCAATCTTTACCAGGCAACCCTGGCAGCCGGTGAGGCGGCTGGCACCGTCGTTTCCCCGTTAGGAAACTTTGCCATTGGGGCGAGCATGGCGTTGATTCCGATGATCGTCTTCTTTAACTTGTGGCCAAACTGGGGTTCCACCCTTTACGGAGAGGTGCGCGGCGCTCATGACTACAAACGCAATTTCTGGGGTATGGCTTGGGCGGTCATTGTCACTGCTTCTTTGGCATTAATTTTCTTTGCTCTGATCAGCAAGTCGATTGGCTGGGACTTCTATCATAAAGCCAATGGCGCCTTCTGGAACTACACCTGGGGGTACACACAGGAGCCACCTCCGCTGCCTTTCTGGCCTTACCCGGTGCTCTTTGCAGCTTTCATGAGCCAAAGCCCAGTGGTTCACTTTATTGTCGTGCTATTACTTAGCCTGTGGTGGTTTGGCTGGTCAGGAACGGTCTTCCTCAGCTCCACCCGAGTGATCTTTGCCGCGGCTTTCGACCGCATGTTGCCCGAGTGGGTTTCGGCAGTTGAACCGCGCACACGGACTCCGATTAACGCCCTCCTGCTGATGGTAATTCCATCGGTGATTATCTCGATTCTCTATTCCTTTAACATCTGGAATTTCCAGACGCTTGCCTTAGATGCCACCCTGGTTATTGCCGTTACGTTCTTGGGCACGACAGTTGCGGCGGTTATCCTGCCCTGGCGACAAAAGGAGATCTTTGAAGGGTCACCGATCGCCCAATACAAGACACCCACTGCCTTAGGCTGGCTAGTGATGATTTTGTACGCCATAGCGGCGGTATACTTGATCGTCACCTCCTTTGGGTACATGCAGAGCGTGATTGGCGGTTTATCGGCCATTGGTGCAGATGGCTTGACCTGGTTCATTGTTGTGGTGGTTTCCCTGCTGACCGTGGTCAATGCGGTGCTGTTGTTGTGGATTCTGTATTATGTCGGCTCGCGGCTGGTCAAAGGCGAATTACTACCGGTGATTACAACCTCTGGCCTGGTCTTCCTGGGGTTTTTGGATTGGCTGCTGATCGAATGGTTGTGGGATCCGCATGTACCGCCCTTCGATTTCCCGCTTTATGCTATTGGCTGGTCTAACGTTAGCTCAATGCTCTTCATGCTCTTCAACTACCTGTTAGCGGCCGCCATTTACTTAGGTTTCAACCTCTATCGCCGCCGCCAGGGCATTGATGTCGAGAAAGTTTATAAGGAAATCCCGGTCGAGTGAATTTGTTGGAGTAGGCCGAACGGATTTTCGGCCTACTCTTTTTTTCTTTTCTATGGGCTAACTATTAAGAATCGTTTACAACATCTTTACGCGTTTATTAATTTCGTATCCGACGCTTGAATTACAATCAGGATCAACCCTGCGCAAAATCCGTCAGAAAGGGAAACGTTTTAATTGACATGGAACAGATATTGTGATAAAATTTTTATAATTAAGAAATCTTAATAATGAGAATTCCCATTAAACTAGTTAAAATGAGTTTTGAAAAGGTCACCCGCTGCATCCAGCTAACATCTCAAAATACGCAGTGTGATGAATCTTGAAAGGAGGTGGTTGTCTGCGGTGTAATCGATGTCATCTGTTTCCCTTTCGAGCGGATAAAAGTTTTCTGTCATTCTATCTCAATAACAAATGGAGGATAAGATGGATCGCAAAATTTCTCGACGTGAATTCTTAATGCATCTTCAAGAGACATTTTTGGATGTAGTAAAAACCGGCAAAACAGGATTGTCGAAAACAGCACATACCCGCTGGATGATTTCGGCTTTCGCTAATTTTCTACCCGGCTCAACGATTTTCCGCTTGGCATGAAGCCACAGCGGCTCA
>Ga0209691_1001760_pt1 | contig 12202 bp, 9 predicted proteins | sample YNPMSBMetaG_FD_187120 | JGI IMG/M metagenome (GOLD analysis project Ga0209691, IMG submission 187120) | Anoxygenic and chlorotrophic microbial mat microbial communities from Yellowstone National Park, USA - YNP MS-B MetaG (SPAdes) (version 2) ... | reverse complement strand
CTATTTGCGGTGCAGGCTGACCCTGAGGGCTCCCAAAGACAGTTTTTTGCTCCTGACCCTGATTGGGGGAGGGGCAGAATGGCTGGAAGGACCGCTCTCCTGGGGGGATACCCTGCTGATAGGGGCAGGGGAGGCCATCGAACTCACGGGTCAGGCCCTGTTTCTAGGCGCGTTTGTGCCTTCGCCGGAATGGTTGAACGGGTATCCGGCCTCGGTTCGAGTCCTTGAATAGGGGGTTGTTTGATCTGGTTCCCCCTCACCGAGGGCTCTCTAACGGTGTCGAACCGACCCGACAGAGGTTATCCGCTTAGCGGCGAGCAATACCGACCTCGTATGGGGGGATGCATTTTCTCGGCCAGGTGCAGCGGGGGATATGCTCTGCCTCGACAGGCTTAGCAACCCCAGATGGAAAGATAGCCTCTGGGGTCTTCTGTCTTCTGTTCAAATGAAGATGTTTTTGAATCACGCGTTGGACGCGCCGGGGGTGCCGCCGGCCAAAAGGACTTGCCCCCACCGCGCCATACGCGTCGCTTGCCCGCTCGAGGGTGGATCCTGCACCGACAAATCTGCCTCCCTAGCAAGACGTTGTCCTCGAGGCCCAGAGCCTAAAGCACACTCCCAGCCGCGTATCTCCCCATAAGATAGACCCATGCCCGACCCCTTGGCCCGGGCCCGCTCCCTCCTGGAGGCGGGGAGGGATGCAGAAGCCGAGGTCCTTCTGCAAAGCCCCACCGAGGGCCTGCCGGAGGCCGAGCGCCTGGCCCTGCTGGGCTTCCTGGAGGCCAGGAGAGGGAACCTCGAGGCCTACCGGACCTTAGCCCTCCTGGCCGTCCGCCGGGCCCAGACCCCCACCACCCTCTACCACCTGGGCCTGGCCCTCTCCCCCAGGGAAGGTCTTCTAATCCTCGAAGAGGCCCTCCACCGCACCCCCACACCCCGCGAGCGGGGGCGGCTAGCTTTGGCCCTGGCCCGCACCCTGGGCCGCCTACGGGAAGCCCTGGCCTACGCTGCTTTGGCCCGCCTAGAGGACGCTGGGCCCTATGCCCTCTTGGAGTGGGCCTGGTTGGCCCTCCTTTCCGAGGAAACCCCCTCCCGGAGCTCCTCCACCTGGTGGAGCCCCTGGCCTCGAGGGAAGGGCCCGCCCTTTACGCCCGGTTTCTCATGGCCCACCTCCGCCTCCTCCAGGGCGAGCAGGAGCTGGCCCGGGCTTATTTTCTCAAGGCTCTAGAGGAAGCGCCCCCGCCCGCCCTTCCTTACCTGGCCCCGGCCGGGGTGCGCCTTCTAGGGGGCGAGGCCCTCCCCCTCCTCCAGGCCGCCCGGCCTTGGGCCGGGGAGGAGCCCACCCGGAGCCTCGTCCACCTGGCTGAGGGACTCCTGCAGGAGGACCGGGAGGCCGTGGCCCAAGCCCTGCCCCGCCTCCTGGAGGGGGCCGGGGAGGAGGCTTTGAGGGCCCTCCTCTTCCTGGGGGAGGCCCACCCCCTCCTGGGGGAGCTTTCCCAGCGGGGGCGGTGGTTCCTTTGGCCCACGGCTGCCCTGCCCCACCTCTAGGTTCTGGGCGAGGCCAGGCTGGACAGCCAACCCCTCCCCCTGCGCCAGGCGGAGCTCTTGGTGCTGCTCCTGGCCCGGCCTGAGGGGTGGACGGGGGAGGCCCTGGCCCTGGCCCTCTACGGGGAGGCCAACGGGCCGACCCTCCGCATGGAGGTCCACCGCCTGCGCCAGCGGGGCCAGAACATCCTTGCCCGCCCCTACCGCCTGCAGAACGCCTTGCGGGCAGACTTCCTGGAGGTGCGGGCGGCCCTGCAAAGGGGCGACCTAAAGGAGGCCCTCCAGATCTACCGCGGCCCTCTGCTTCCCCAGAGCGGGGCCCCTGCGGTGGAGGAACTTCGCCAAGAGCTGGAGGAAGCCCTGCGCCAGGCCGTCCTGGCCTCGAGGGACCCGGAGGCCCTCTTGCTCTTGGCCGAGCGCCTGGGGGAGGACCTGGAGCTCTGGGAGGCCCTCCTGGAAAGCCTCCCACCCCAGGACCCCCGCCGCCCCTTCGTCTTGGCCCGAACAGCCAGGCTCAGGAGGGAATGGGGCCTCTAGCCGCCCCCCGAGGGCAGGCAGTGGGGGGCAAAGCACTGGGGAAGGATGCGCGAGCCCCAAGACAAGAAAAAGAAAGTCCAGAATAACCACATGCCTATTACGGTAACCGTGCAAACGTAACACCCGCGTAACGCCCAGAGGGCTTTATGAGTTGCGTAAGTGTTACGTGGCCCTTGCTACCTTGAAAGTGCCCTAAAGGGGGTGAAGACAATGATCAAAGAAGTTCAGGAAGTCAGGGTTGGCAGTCGGACGCGGCGGGTGTACGTGCGGCCCTTCGCGTGGAACCTGCATGCGCCCACCCACATGGAGTGGGCCCCGGATGGCAGGCTCCTGGTGGTGGAGCGCACCACGGGCAAGGTGAAGGACGTCACCAAGGGTGGGGACATGGAGGAGGCCAAGCCCTTCGCCTGGGGGCTCCAGGGACCCTCCAGCATGTGCCCGTTGCCGGATGGGCGGGTTCTAGTTACCGAGTTCTGGGGAGGTAGAGTTCTGGAGATCAGCAGAGGTGGCCCCTCAGAAAAGTTGCCTATCTACGCGGAGAACTTGAGCAAGCCGTACAGCCTGGCTTTGGATGCCCTGGGAAGGTTGCTCATAACCGAGCATCTTGGACACGGGGTCGGGCGAATAAGCCAAATTGTCTCGGGACAAGCCGTGCCTCTCGTAGAAGGGATTCCATCCGTAGAAACACCCGGCTTTGAGGGGTACACGCCCCAACATGCTTGGCCTGATCAGTGGGAAAGTTTTGTGGCGGGCTGCGGTAAGTGGGGCACGGATCCCAAAGTTTTTCCTGAAAAACCTTACGTTTTTGCCTTCTCCATCGGTGGCTTAGGTCTTATCATTGGGATTCCAGAAGCTGGTGGAAAATACGAAACCTTGGCTAAAGAGCATGCCTTCGCAAGAGGCCTGGACTGGAGGAATGATAGCCCATCCCTTTGATGGGATGCTCTACGTAACCCAACCCTTGCGCGGAGAGGTGCGAGCCGTAAACCCGAGAGAAAGCCGGAACTACCGGTTCGATCCCCCGGTGGTCTCTGGTATCGCCATGGCCTCATGCGTACGCTTCTCCCCTGATGGCGAAAAAATGTTCGTCTGCTCACCGCAGAGTGGGGCAATTTGGCAAGTAGAGGGGTTCTCTGGATAAAGCCCGCTTGCAGACGAAGTATCTTTTCGCCGAGTCCCTAGGCGTCTTCGGGGGGAGCCTGGCCTTCACGGCCCTCGGGCTCCTCCTGGGCCTTGGGGGCGACCCCCTGACACTGGCCCTGCTGGCCGCCCTGCCCTTCGACCTCCTCTCGGGCCTCCTCCTGGACCGGCTGGACCGCAGGGCCCTCCTCCTCGCGGGCGTCTGGGTTCGGGCCGGGCTCCTGCTCTTGCTGGCCCTCCTGCCCAAAGGAGCCCCTCTTCGTCCTGCCCCTGGCCTTCCTCTTCCAGGCCGTCCTGGCTTTAGACCTCCCCGCCTGGCACGCCCTCCTGGTCCGCCTGGCCCGGGGGCGGCTGGAGCGGGAAGGGGGCGGCTCCAGGCCGCCCAGCTCCTGGGGGACAGCCTGGGCGACCTCCTGGCCCCGCCCCTCCTTCTCCTGGCCAAGCCCCTCCCCTTCGCCCTGGGGGGGCTCCTCCTCGTGGCCGAGGGCCTTCTCCTCCGCGGCCTCCCCGCCTTTCCGCCGCCCAAGGAGGCCAAGGAGGAGGGGGTGGGCCCCAAGGCCCTCCTGGCCGGGGTGGGCTTCCTCCTGGCCGACAAGAGGCTCCTCCCCCTAACCCTTTATGCCCTGGCCCTGAACCTGCTCTCCACCCTGGGCCTGGCCCTGCTACCTCTACTGGCCCTAGAAGGGGGCGTTCCCCCCGCCCTCTACGGCCTTTACCCCCTGGGCCTCTCCTTCGGGGGCTTCCTGGGGAGCCTCCTGGCGGGGAGCGTGGGCCCAGGGCTGGGCATCTGGGGCGGGCACGGGCTCAGGCTGCTGGGCCTGGCCGCCCTTTTTCTTCCCTTTCCCCTGGTCCTCCTGGGCCCCTTCCTGGTGGGGGCCGGGGGGTCCTTGAGCGGAGTCCACCTCCGGGCCTACCGGCAGCGGCTGGCCCCGGAGGCCCTCCTGGGCCGGGTGCAGGCGGGAGCCATCGCCCTCACCTCGGCGGCAAGCCTCCTGGGGGCGCTTCTGGCCGGGATCCTGGGGGGGCTTGGGGCGGGTCTGCCCCTGGGCCTAGCCGTCTTAGGTCTTTTCCTCCTCCTCCCCCTGGCCCTGGGGTCCCTCCACCCCAGGCAGCTCGAGGCCCTTCGGCGGGAGGGGGGCTAGGCTTTGAGATCTGAAGGCAGGGGCGGGCCCGGCTACGCAGGCGTTACCTTCTTCCGGTTACCCTTAGCCCATTTAGGAGGTCCGGGTTGATGGCTAAAGGCAGGGTGTGCGGCGAGAGGGAGCTCTCCCCATGAGGCTTAGCCGGGCCCTCCTGGCCGAGGCCCTGAGCGACCTCGGGGCCTCCATCGGTTTTAGCGCCCTCACCCTGGAGATGGCGCGCACGGGAGAGGCTTTCTGGGTGGGGCTCTTTGCCGCCTTGGGCTACCTGGCCCTGGGGCCCCTGCTCCTCCTCAGCCCCCACCTGGAAGGGCGGGGGTTGGCCCGGGTTCTCCTGGAGCTCCGCCTGGCCCGAAGCCTCCTCTTCCTCCCCCTCCTGCTCCTGCCGCGGGAGCCCGGCCTCCTGGTTCTCTACGCCTACCCCCTTATGATCCTCACCGACCTGGCCGTCGTGGCCTGGGAAGGCCTCTTGGTGCGAAGGGACCGGAACAGACTGGCGGAGAGGAGCGGCAGGCTCTACGCCGCCTGGGAGGTGGGAGGCCTGGTGGGCATCGGCCTCGGCCCCGTCCTCTTCGCCCTCCACCCCGCCCTCCCTTACCTCCTTTCCGCCGGCGTCCTCCTCCTGGCCTGGTTCCTCCTCCGCCATGCCCTCTTTGGGGAGGAACAAGAGGAGAGGAAACAAGAACAAGAAACGAAACCCGAGGGCCTGGGCCGGGCTCTTGGCCGCCTCCTGGCCCACGTCCCCTTGAGGCCCTACCTCCTCCTCTCCCTCCTCTTCACCCTGGCCTACAGCCTCACCACCGCCCTCCTGGGCCTCCTCGTCCTCCGGGGGGGCACCCCGGAAGCCCTCTTCGGCCTGGTCTTTTCCCTGCAGAGCCTGGGCTTTGCCCTGGGGAGCTACTTTGCCAGCCGGGTTCCCCTGGCCCTGGCCTTCGGGCTGGGCCCCCTGGGAGCGGCCCTCGGGAGCCTGGGCTTCCTTCTTCCCTTCCCCCTGGCCGCCGCCCCCCTGCTGGGCCTGGCCGTGGCCCTTCTCAGCACCCACCTGCGGGCGGTGCGGGGCTGGCTTCTGCCCAAGGAGGGCCTGGCCCCGAGCCTCGCCGCCATCCGGGCGCTTCTCTACGGGGCCGGGGCCTTAGGGGGGCTTTGGGCAGGGACGATGGGAGGGCGGGACCCGGCCCTCCCCCTCCTCCTCGGGGTTCTGGGCATCTTGGCCCTCTACCCCTTCGCCCTGGGGCCGCTCCACCCCAGGCGGCTTCGGGCGCTGGAGGCCCAGGCCAAGGGCTAGGGCAGGCTTGCCGTGGTGGGTTTATCGCTGTGAAGGCAGAGGATAAAGATGAGGCATGGTGTTCTCCCTGGAGTCATTCTGGGCCGGGGACAAAGCGGCTGCGCTCACTTCAGCAGCCCATCGGGCGGGAGCTTTCCACCCCGGCCCTTCTGCCGCGGACTCGAGGGATATGGACGGGGCCGCGAAGGCCCGATTCCAGCAGTAAAAACACCACCCATCCACTCCATTTCCATTCTGCTAATATGGGGCCATGCTTGAGTACGACCAGCTCCCTATTGGCACCCACTTGATCGATGCCGAACTGCCCGACCTTTCGGGGCAGAGCATCAAGCTTTCGGGCTTTAGCGAGCCGTTTTTGGTGGTGATGTTTATCTGCAACCACTGCCCTTATGTCAAGGGCTCTATCCGAGAAATTGTTGGTCTAGCCGAAAAATACCGGGGTAAGGTGGCTTTCGTGGGCATCAACCCCAACGATTACCAGCGCTACCCCGAAGACGCACCCGAGGTCATGAAGGCCTTTGCTAAGGAGCACAATTTCAACTTTCCCTACCTGCTCGACGAGACCCAGGCCACCGCAAAGGCCTATAAAGCCCTGCGTACCCCAGAAGTCTTCGTCTTCGACCAGAGCCGCAAGCTCTGCTACCACGGACGGGTCAACGACGCCCCCAAAGACCCCTCCAGCGTGCGGGAGCATACCCTGGATCTGGTGCTAGCGGCCCTGGTACAGGGGCAGGAGCCCCCCGTTACCGAAGCCAACGCCATTGGCTGCACCATCAAGTGGAAGCCCGGCAACGAGCCCAGCGTGACCATTGGCTAAAAGCAGCGCGCAGGAAAAGCGGCGGCCTGGGCCGCCGCTTTTTTTCACTGCACTACTCGTGGTTCAGGTCATAAGTTTCGATGGCCTCACCCCAGGCTCCATTTATACGGAAACCGTCCCAGATGGCCTTCACAGAGCCCCTGGTAGGGGGACGGCTAAGGATCAGGCATACTGGACGAATCAGATGGCTCGAGCTGGAATGCTGTGCTGTTGGGCTGCTGTGGGTCTGAACCAGGGTTTTCTCCAAGGTGCTTCCTCCCTGGTTATAAGACTAGAACAAACGGTGTTGTTTGTGCCTAAACCGGTTTAGGAAAATGTACACTGAAGAGAAGCTATACACAGCTAATGGCACACAGAACACGTTGTACAATCTAGATAATATACACAAAGGACAGCCTGAAACGGTGTAGTTGATTATGTGACCCTCCCAAATGGTGATTCCCGCCTTCTCCTAACGCAGCAACAGACCCTCCAGCAGCGTCAGGCCATCTGTTTGCCAAAGCGCTTCTGGATGTACTCCTCTACCATAACCATGAACTCTTCCGCAATTCGGTCGCCTTTGAGGGTAGCAACGAGCTTTCCATCTATGTAAACCGGAGCCCGAGGAGCCTCTCCAGTACCTGGCAGCGAGATCCCGATGTCGGCGTGTTTGGACTCACCAGGACCATTGACCACACAACCCATCACCGCCACCTTGAGGTTTTCCACGCCGGGGTACTGTTTTCTCCAAAGCGGCATCTGGGTATTTAGGCGGGTGGAAACCTGCAGGGCCAGTTCCTGGAAGAAGGTGCTGGTGGTGCGCCCACAACCCGGACAGCTAACCACGCTGGGGCTAAACTGCCTTACCCCTATGGACTGCAGGATTTCCATAGCCACCTCAACCTCCTTGGTGCGGGGTTCGCCAGGGGCCGGGGTGATGGAGACCCGAACAGTATCGCCGATGCCTTCAGCCAGCAGAGGAACCAGACCAGCGGTGCTGGTCACGATGCCGCTTACACCCATGCCTGCCTCGGTCAGTCCTAGATGCAGCGGCGCGCTAGTGCGCCGGGCCAGCTCGCGGTAGACCCACCAGAGGCCAGGTGCGTTAGAAATCTTGGCTGAAAGGATGATTTTATCCTCACCAAGGCCGTATCTAAGGGCCCATTCATAGCTGCGAAGCGCCGACTCCACAATGGCCTCGAGCGTCACCTGGTAGGCATCTTTGGGCTCAGGGCGGGCGGCGTTGGCGTTCATCATCTCCTCCAGCAGCCCCGCGTCCAACGACCCCCAGTTCACCCCGATCCGCACTGGCTTTCCGTACTCCAAAGCCACCTCACACATGGTGCGGAAGTTAGGGTCTTGTTGCTTGCCTTTTCCCACTGTTCCAGGGTTGATGCGGTACTTGTCCAAAGCCATGGCCATCTCGGGGTAGTTACGCAGCAGAATATGGCCGTTGAAGTGAAAATCACCCACCAAGGGGACATCCACACCCAGATCAGCCAAGCGGCGCTTGATCTCTGGTACCGCAAGAGCGGCCGCATCGTTGTTGACGGTCATGCGCACGACCTCGGAGCCCGCGCGAGCCAGGGCCCAGACCTGTCCCACGGTGGCCTCGATGTCAGCGGTATCGGTGTTGGTCATGGACTGTACCACCACCGGGTGTGCTCCCCCCACAGGCACTTTACCCACCCAGACGGTTGGTGTTTTACGGCGATTAACCATCATGACTATGAGTCTAATAGCTTGACCACACGAGAAAGTAGACCAAGGGGGAGGTTGGTCGGGTGGGGGGTGGAAGCCAAGGCCCAGAGCGCGCACAGCTAGAGCAGCTCGAGCTGCGGCCAGCCTAAGAGCAAGTCCTGCTCGGTAAGGGCTTCACCTTCGAGCTCTGGGGTCCAGGCCACATAAACAGCCAGGGTGTTGACCGAGCTCGAGGAGGCCAGGGCCATCAGGGCCTGCCGCACCCCCTCGCGACGCAAGGGGGTAGGCACCGGGGGCAGGCCGCCGCTCACAGCCAGCAACAGCGTTACCAAAAGGTAGCGCCCATCGGGCTTGGCCTCATGCTGATAAGCGCCCTGAATCACCTTTTTGCCTTCAAAGTGCCGGAAGGTCTCGATGAATTCCGAACGGGTCTCGGCCATCCAGGCATCGAACCGCCCCTCGGCCTTCGCTGGGCTGCCACTCCAAACCTCATACATGCCATAGCGCCAGCCAGCCTGCTCGCGCAACAGCAGCACCACTGCGTCGTCCATCAGGTTGGCCAGCCCCCGCGGGCTTTCGGTATCGGCTTCCTCAGCGATGTGGCGCAGGCTGGCCTGCAACTTCGGGCTGTAGAGGGTGGCCAACCGAAGCCGTGCCACTGTGCTCTCGGGCTCACTGCTCGGGCCAGCGGCCCGTTGCAAACCCCGCACCATCGAAAGGCTGACCATGACCATGCCCACGATGAACAGTAGCGCAATCAGGTCGAGGCTGTAGCCAGCTCCTGGGGTTACGAAGATAGGTGGCCGAGCGCCGGGGTAGCCCGGGACGGCTGGGGGGTAGTAGTCACGGGGGTAGCTGCGTGGGGTTGGCAGGGGCAGGGAAGGAACAGGCGAGGGATTGACCCGGGGAATAGAGGGGCTCGAGCGGGGCAGCGAAAAGCCGCCTCGGCCACCTACGCCGCCCCCGCTGCGCTGGGCGACAGCCCCACCCCACCAGGCCTCGCTGCCAGCTGGGAGGGCGCCACAAAAGAGCAGACCCCATAGCAGCACAAAAACCCCTGTAATCCGCATCTGTTTCAGCATACGGCATTGTGCCGAAGACCCCTATTGCCATTAATGTAATCATTAAACTTTACAATAATAGACTCAGGGTACGACCCCTGCATACCAGGGGCCGTGTCTGAGAGCTACTGAGATTATGAGCGAAAAAGGCGAAAAAAATCACACCAACCTTCCTGAAAGGCTCCCGGTTTGCCCGGTACGGGGCTCGGTGATCTACCCCAGCATGGTCATGCCGATTGATGCAGGGCGGGCCATATCCATACGGGCCATAGAGGCCGCTTTGTCTCAGGAGCGGGTCATCCTGATTGTTAGCCAGCGGGATAAAGAGATCGAGGAACCTAAAGCCGAGGATCTGTATGATGTGGGCACCGCCTGCAATATCCTGCGCATGCGCAAAAACGCCGATGGCTCGGTGCAGATGCTGGTGCAGGCTTTTGCTCGGGTTCGGGTGCAGCAGTACCATCCAGCCAGCGGCTACCTAGAAGCCAGCGTGATGCGGCTGCCTGAGAGCGGAGGCAACCCCACCGAGATCAGGGCGCTCATGCGTGAGGTTACCTCTAGCTTTGAGCGTCTGCTGCGCGAGGGCAAGTACGTCTCGCCCGAGGTGGCCCAGTTCGTGCTGAACCTGGAAGACCCTTCGCAGCTGGCCGACTACATCGCCTTCCACCTTGACTTCAAGCTGGAAGAAAAGCAGCAGATACTGGCTACCCCTTCAGTGGCAGATCGCCTCAAGCGTGTCGCCATACTACTGGATGCGGAGCTGGACTTGGTAGAGACCCAGCGCCGTATTCAGCAACAAGTGAAGGAGGAAATTGACAAAAACCAGCGAGAGTTCTACCTGCGTGAGCAGATGAAGGCCATTCAGCGCGAGCTTCATGGGGAAGAGGGCGAGATGGAGGTGGAGGAGTTCCGCCAGAAGATCGCCGCTTTGAACCTACCCCCCAGCGTGTTGCCTGAAGTGGAGCGCGAACTCTCCCGCTTTGCCCGCATGCACCCCGACTCCGCCGAGGCCAGCGTGGTGCGCACCTACCTGGACTGGATCATCAACCTTCCCTGGAACACCCGCACCGAAGACCAAATTGACCTGCGGGAAGCCAAAAAAATCCTGGACGAAGACCATTATGGCCTGGAGAAAATCAAGGATCGGGTGCTGGAGTATCTGGCAGTGCGGAAGTTGAAGCTCGAGCGCCAGCAGAAGGGCGAAATCCCCCTTGAAGAAGCTTCCAAAGGCCCTATTCTGCTCTTCGTCGGGCCGCCGGGGGTAGGCAAAACCTCCATCGCCAAGTCTATTGCTAAGAGCCTGGGGCGCAAATACCACCGCATCTCGCTGGGTGGGGCTCGCGACGAGTCCGATATCCGGGGCCACCGCCGCACCTACATCGGGGCCATGCCGGGGCGCATCATCCAGGGCATGCGCCAGGCTGGAAGCAAGAACCCCGTCATCCTGCTAGACGAGGTGGACAAACTGGGGGTTTCTTACCAAGGCGACCCAGCAGCGGCCCTGCTCGAGCTGCTCGACCCCGCGCAAAACAAGGAGTTCACCGACCACTACCTGGGTGTTCCCTTTGACATGAGCGAGGTGCTCTTCATCTGCACTGCTAACTTCCCCGAGAACATTCCAGGGCCTCTGCTGGACCGCATGGAGCTGATCGAGTTTACCAGCTACATCGAGCAGGAAAAGCTCGAGATCGCCAAACGCTATCTGCTGCCCCGCCAGATGATGGAGAACGGGCTTAGGGAAAACCAGGTGCACCTGAGCGAGGCTGCTATAATGCGCCTAATTACCCACTACACCCGCGAGGCTGGGGTGCGTAACCTCGAGCGTGAGATTGGTGCCTTGCTGCGCAAATCCGCCCGCGCCATTCTGGAAGGCGGAAAAAAGCGGGTGCGCATCACCGACGCCGACCTGGAGAAATACCTGGGCCCGGCACGCTTCCAGCCTGAGTCCGAGGCCAGAGCACCCCAGATCGGGGTGGCCACGGGGATGTTTTATACCCCAGTGGGGGGGGACATCATGTTTATTGAGGTCTCGCTCATGCCGGGCAAGGGCAACCTGATCCTGACCGGCCAGCTTGGCGAGGTGATGAAGGAGTCGGCGCGCGCGGCCCTTTCGTATGCTAAGAAAAACGCAGCCCGCTTTGGCATCCCCATCGAGCGCTTTGATAAATCAGACCTGCACATCCATGTTCCAGCAGGTGCCGTGCCCAAAGAGGGCCCCTCAGCAGGCGTTGCCATCACTGCGGCGTTGGTCTCGGCGCTGGCTGAGGTTCCTGTGCGCAACGACGTGGCCATGACCGGGGAAATCACCCTCACAGGGCGGGTGCTGCCTATTGGGGGGGTGAAGGAAAAGGTGCTGGGGGCCCGCCGAGCAGGAATCCGCGAGGTAATTCTACCCAAGCCAAACCAGCCCGACCTTTCCGACATTCCGGCTTACTTGCGCCAAAACCTGCAGTTCCACTTCGTCGAGGCCCTGGACCAGGTGCTGGAGCGATCGCTGGTAGGGGGACTGCAGGCCCTCGAAAGCCGGAAAGCCCCCGCCACCAAGAAGGTTCGCCGCAGCAAGGAACAGCCCGTGGCCAGGGCCTAGACAAAAAGCACCGCTGCCACCCCAGGAGGCAGCGGGCGGTGGAGTCCCATGGTAGCACCGGTAAGTCAACAAGCTCCGGATTAGGTGGGATCCTGGGTTGGTTTGGTGGCCTGGGGTGTGCTTTTGGGTTTAGCCGCCACATAGCGCAGGGCTGTCCAGATTAACACCCCAGCAAACAACAGCCTCAACCAGAACTCAGGCAACTGGTTGGCCACCACGGCGCCCGTAGAGGCTCCGAGCAGGATGCCCACCACCAGCCCTGGCACGTGCTCTTGGGCCAGATTGCCGTGACGGTAATGGATGTAGGAGCCCACCAGGGCCGAAGGCACCATGGCCAGCAGGGAAGTGCCCTGGGCGGTGTGCTGCTCGAGGCCCACCAGCAGCACCATAATCGGTACCGTAATAGTTCCA
>Ga0209691_1001758_pt1 | contig 12212 bp, 7 predicted proteins | sample YNPMSBMetaG_FD_187120 | JGI IMG/M metagenome (GOLD analysis project Ga0209691, IMG submission 187120) | Anoxygenic and chlorotrophic microbial mat microbial communities from Yellowstone National Park, USA - YNP MS-B MetaG (SPAdes) (version 2) ... | reverse complement strand
CAGGAAGGCCGGGGGGCCGCTCCTAGGCAGGAAGTAGGGCACTGCGTAGGGCCGGGCCTGGCGAATCCAGGCGGCGCTGATGCCCTGGTCGCGGGCTTCTTGCATCAGGGCCAGGGCCTCGTCGTTGTAGGGCACCACCACGTTGACCGCCGGGGTCTCGATCAGGCGATAGTGCTGGGCCAGCTCGGCGTAGTTTTGGGTCTGGATACAGCGCTCGATCTCGGGGTCGGTTACGTCCCGCAAGGCGTAAAGGCTCTGGTAGTAGCGCTGCACGGTCTGGGGCTGGTCGAGCTCGAGGCCCCCCTCGGCCTGCAAGGTTTTAGTAAGCTGGGCGGCCTGGGCATAGGCCCGGTCGGGGTAGCCCTCGTCCTCGGGCAGGAAGACCACCAGGCGGCCCTCTGGGCGCAGGCCGTGCCGGTTGATGCGCCCGGCGGTCTGGGCGATGGCCTCCAAAGGCCCCAAAGCCCGGTAGCCCACGGGGAAATCCAGCTCCACCCCCGCCTCCACCACCTGGGTAGCCACCAGGCGGCAGGGGGCCTGCTCGCTCAGGCGCTGCTGAATCTGCTCCAGCACCGCTTTGCGGTGGGCCGGGCAAAGGGCGGTGGACAGGTGAAAAAGCCCTTCCTGCAAACCCTGCGCCTCGGCCTGGCGAAAAAGGGCCTGGGTCTGCCGCTTGAGGTTCAGCACCACCAGGGCCTGGGGGTGGGCCTCCAGCAAGGTAGCCAGGTAGGGCCAGGAAATGGGGTTTTTGAGCCACCATTCAAGCTGCACCCGCCGGTTTTGCGAAAAAAGCGCCTCTGGGTCTGGCACCATCTCCCGCGGCTGCCAGCCCTGGGGTTCGTTTTTCTGCACCTGTTCGTGCAGGGCTTCGAAGGCGGGCTGGGTGGCGGTGGCGAATACTACAACCGAACCATATTTCTCGCTGGCCAGGCGGGCCAGGGTTTTGAGGGTGGGCACGGCCAGGCCAGCGGGTAGGGTTTGCACCTCGTCGAAGAGCAGCACACTGCCCGCCAGGTTGTGCAGCTTGCGGCAAGGGCCGGGCCGATTGGCGTGCAGGCTCTCCAAAAGCTGCACGCTGGTGGTGAGGATGATGGGGGCCTCCCAGTTCTCGGCCAGCAGTCGGCGTTCGCGCTCGAGCAAATCCTGCTCGTCGCTTGGCCCTTTGGAGAGGGGCCGGTAGGCTAAGCTGTGGTCTTCCAGGATGTAGTGCGGCCCAAACTCGGCAAACAGTGCGCGGTAGATTTTAGCGGTCTGGTCGAGGATAGAAAGATAAGGCAGCACCACCACAATCCGGCGGATGCGGGGGTCTCGCACGGCGCGCCCCAGGGCGAAGCGCAGCATGGCCAGGGTTTTGCCCGAACCGGTGGGCGCGGTAAGGGTGAAGAGGCGGCCCTCCTGCTGGGCGGCCTCCTCGCAGGCCTGGGCCACCGCCTGCCGCAGTTTGCGGGTTTTTTCGGGGATGGCAGGGTCGGCGGCCAGCTCGGCCAGCCGGGCCTCGAGCCGCTCCAAAGCCCGCGCGGCCTGCAAAGGCGGGGGTTCGGGGCGCAGCAGCTCCGGGCCCAATAGGTGCCGCTCGGTGTCCAGAAAGTCGGCGTCCACCAGGGCCGAGAAAAGCATCCGGGTGTCGAGCATCTGGGCCGCGTTGAACTGGTACTTTTCCTGCTCTGGCGGGGGCGGGGGCAGCGCCAGGCCATCCTGCTGCAAACGCGCCTTGAGCCGCTCTAGGTCGGTTTCGCTCAGCCGCAGTTCGGCGGGGATGCCCTGTCCGCCGCGCTTGGGCAGGTCCATCTCGCGCAGGCTATCCTCGGCCCCGCTTTGCAGCCCGATATGGTGGCCCTGAATGGCCAGGGCCACCTCGGGCTGGCGCAGCTCGAACAGGGCCACATGCGCCCCCGCCGACCAGTGGTCGAGGCCTTTTTCCTTACCCTCCAGCCGCCGCTGGAACAGGTCGCCATATTTGCCCAGGTCGTGCAGCTTCCCGGTCAGCTCCGCTTTATGCGAGCCACCAAAAAGGGCGGCTTTTTGCGCCGCCAGCCGGGCTACCGCTGTGGCGTGCTCGCGCAGGGTCTGCCAGCGGGTAGGGTCGCGGTGGGAGTGGGCCCAGTAGACTTTGGGCGCGTCCAGCCACTGGGGGCTGTAGAGCTCCAGCACCTGCCGGGCCTCGTGCAGCCAGGCCTGCCGCAGGCTATCGGGCTTTAGTACCTCCACCCGCGGCCCCCAGCTTTGTATCCAGGGTAGCAGCTCGAGGGGGAATTGGTTCTGATCAGTGCCTACGGTAATTCGAACGAGAGTGCTGCCACCCTCGAGCTGCTCTAGGATTTGCAGGTTGGGGTAACCCCCCTCCCGGATGCGCTCGCTGGCCTCCGGGCTGAAACGGAGCAGTACCTCCAGCGGCTGCTCGCTTTGCACAATGCCCCAGGCGCTGGAAAGGTATTCTCCGGGGTCGAAGTCGTCGGGGATGGTATAGGTTATGTCCCGCAGGCGGGGGCGCTGGATGCGCTCGAGCTTGTAGGTTTTGAGGTTGTCGCGGTAGTGGATGCCTCGGCCATACAGGCGGTCTTTACCGATGAGGTAGACCGCCATGTTGGCGCGGGAAACCTCGATAAAGTAAATCTCTAGCTCGACGGTAAAGGGCCGCTGCCCAGGTATGCGGTACTCGAAGGCCACCACCCTGCGCTCCAACCAGCCCTGGGTGAGGGTCTCGAGGTTGGCCCCGCTCAGGCTGGGAGGGCGCTTGTCAAGGGCCGCAATGCTCTGGAGGGCCAGCGCCTTGAGGGGCTCGGGCAGGTGCTTAACCAGCTTGCGCAGCGCCTCCTGGTAGGCCTTGTTGCTGCCGGGTGAGTGGTGCGCCAGCATGCGGGTAGCGATAAAGGCCACCACTGTTTCAGTCGGGCTAAGTTGCTCCCGCACCTCGATGTGGTAGGTGCTGCGCAGGGTATCGTGCACGAAGCTAAGCCCCAGTTGCGCGGCCAGGGCCCTTACTTCGTTCAGGTAGTCGAAAATGGCCCGCTCGCCCAGGCCCAGCTCCTGGCGCAGTTCCGCAGGCCTCCAGGGCTTCTGCTGCAACAGCTCCAGCAGCCGAAGCAGCCGCAGGGCCTTGTTCTGGTGGTAGATAAGGTCGTACGGGTTGAGCATAACCCTAAGACTGAGCAGCTCAAAATTAGCAAACCCTCATCCAGCGCTCGTCCATTTATTAAGAGCAGCCCTTTTTTATCAGAAAATATGAGTCTGTAATGCTCAACAAGCCGCGTCAGGCCAACCTAGACCACCAACCACTGCTGCCGCCACTCCTCCACCCATTCGCTGTAATACCCAGGCATAAAGATCTGGCTGGGGTCTTCGGTGGAAGGGAAGGGGTTACCTTTGGGCTCGAGGTCGCAAATCCACTCGACACGGGGATCAAGGCTATACACCCCACCGCAGTCCTTAACGCTGTCTTTCCAGCCCAACGCCTTGCGCAGTTTATCGATATTCTCCCACAGGGCTTTGCGCGGGTTCTTACTGCGGGGGTTGCCCAGCCGATCCAGCAGCAACTCCAGGCTGGCTTGCTTACCATGCACCAACAAAAACACCAGCAGCTCGCCCATCTTGCTAACCGCTGGAATAGGCACCGGGCGCCCATTGACCCGCACTTCGAGTGGCCCAAAGGGTATCACCTCAACCCGGAGACGTTCAACTGAGGGTTGAAGCCCCCGGCCTTGGGCCAGCTCAGGAAAGCAGCTAAGCTCTTCACGCACCCACAGGTTTTGCAAACTCATGCCAGCCAGCAAGGCCTGGGCCTGCTCCAGATAGCCCTGGCGACGGGCCAGCTCGGCCTCGATGACCCGTAACACCACCTGGCCGCGCTCACTCAGTTTGCGCTCCTGCCGCAAACCCTGCAGCCTTGGCAGGCTTTGCAGAACGCTTTCTTGCTCTCCTAGCATTAAGCGGGCCGCAGCCAGGTCGGTTTCTATCCAGACCTCCTTGGGCAGCAGCTGCTGGGCCTGAACTAGCTTGGACAGCGCCTCTTCCACACGCCCCATCAGCCGCAGGGTATGACCCCAACCCCACAGGGCCGAGTGCCTATCTAGGGTATCGGTTGAGCACCGCAGGGCTTGCCGGTAACTATCCAAGGCACGTTCCCACTCCCCCAGGCTGCGCCGCACCGCCCCCAGTCCCACCAGGGCTTGGCTACGAAACGTGCGGGCAGCCTCCTTTTGGCTCAGGCGCAGGGCTTCCAGCAGGTGCTTCTCGGCTTTTTGTGGCTGATCTGTAAGCAAGGCAAAACCCAAGCTGTTGTGCGCCCAGGCCAGGTAGTAGGGATCATCCTCGAGGTAGGCCAGGGCTTCGGCCCAGCAGGCCACAGCCGCTGGACGCTGCCCCAGGTGGTTTAGGTACCAGCCTCGGTCTAGCAACATGCGACCCAGGGCGCTGCCTTGCAAGTGGGGCCGGGCGCGGTCGAAGACCTCGAGCCAGTCGGGCGCTCCCGTCCAGAACAAAGCCTCTCCCTTGGTACGATAAAAGATGCTCCAGTCCAGGTCGGTTTCTGGAAGGGCCTCCGCCAGGGTTTGCAGGGCCTGCGTGTAGTTACCTATCCGCACCTCGGCCCAGGCCTTATACGCCTTCAGGGCCGGGTCAGGGGTCTGGGAGTCCAGCAGGCGCAGAATCTCTTCGGGCTGGCGGGCACGGCACAGGGTTTGTACGTACAGCCTTTGGATTGCTGGGTCCTGCACGAAGGGCGCCGGCAGACGCCGTATCTGCTCCAGCAGCTCCAGGGCCTGCCGGTGGGTGTTGCACTGCTCAAATAGTCTGTGCAAGAGCCCAAGGGCATGTTCATGGTGCCCACCCTCGAGCAGAGCCTTTAGGCTCGACCAGACATCTGGAGAGCGCCTCGACACACCAGTATCTTAGCGGGAAACCAGGCAGCCAAGGGAGTTATCTAGCCCCCAGCACCCAGCTTGGGCCGGTCGTCGCCTTCCGCATAGGTCGGCAAGGAGTGCTGAACCTGATTTTTCACTGGCGGGGCTGCCAATAGTAGCGCCAGTATCAATGCTAAGGCAACTTTACCCCAGTTTTTTTGCTTAGGTCCGCTATTACTTAGGTTCGAGGTGAGTGGTTTGTTTTTCACACCCCCAGGCTCGGGTGGGGTACTGCGCGATTTGTGCAGGATGGTGTAACCTATAGCCTAAGAATCCGCGCGAACCCCAAGCAAGTGCCAAAACCCAGGGGGGTTCGCGCAGGCCGAGAAACCGGCTAGGGGACATTGAAAACCCGTATTTGCTTCACCCCACGCCACCCCGCGTCGGAAGCACTTTCGGAGGGGTTCGCGCAAACCCCCTCTTGAACCCCGTCCAGCACGCACACTAGAATAAAGCCGTTGCACTCGGGCGAAAGCTCGAGTGAGGATTGAAACAGAGACGAGTACGGGCAGTCCCATAACCCTGGGGAGGGTTGCACTCGGGCGAAAGCTCGAGTGAGGATTGAAACAGGCTGACCATGACCTCCGAGGAGGCCACCGTCCAGGTTGCACTCGGGCGAAAGCTCGAGTGAGGATTGAAACGTTAGTGCGTACCCAGTCCACTATGCGGCTGGGCTGGTTGCACTCGGGCGAAAGCTCGAGTGAGGATTGAAACCTCGTCTTCCGCCTCAGCCTCGGCCTCGAAGGCGTCGGGTTGCACTCGGGCGAAAGCTCGAGTGAGGATTGAAACGCTGGTGGCTTGCAGATGTAGAGCTGCACCACTTGGTTGCACTCGGGCGAAAGCTCGAGTGAGGATTGAAACGGATTGCTGCACGGCCTGTAGTGGTAGCACGGCAGCGTTGCACTCGGGCGAAAGCTCGAGTGAGGATTGAAACAAATAGGGGGTCGCGCTCATCCTCAATCCGAATCTGGGTTGCACTCGGGCGAAAGCTCGAGTGAGGATTGAAACACCAGATTCTGGCAGATATGCTATTTTGAGAGTGGTTGCACTCAGGCGAAAGCTCGAGTGAGGATTGAAACGAGGGTGACAGCATGGCCCCCACACTCAACGATGGGTTGCACTCGGGCGAAAGCTCGAGTGAGGATTGAAACAACCCGGCCTATTACCCTCATTTCGGATGGCCGCGTTGCACTCGGGCGAAAGCTCGAGTGAGGATTGAAACTTCCTGTTCGGTGACTCCCTTCAGGCCCAGAACCGTTGCACTCGGGCGAAAGCTCGAGTGAGGATTGAAACTGGCCACAGTGCGCTATATGAAAAGCGGGGTAGCGGGTTGCACTCGGGCGAAAGCTCGAGTGAGGATTGAAACGCAGCAAAAGCTGCTTACGGAGCGCATCACTCCATCGTTGCACTCGGGCGAAAGCTCGAGTGAGGATTGAAACCAAACAATTTGAGGGCGTGCAGCAGATTTTAGCGGGATGTTGCACTCGGGCGAAAGCTCGAGTGAGGATTGAAACGTGAATAGATTGCTCCAAATCTGCGGTAGGGTGCTGTTGGTTGCACTCGGGCGAAAGCTCGAGTGAGGATTGAAACGAGATAGGACTCGAGGATGGCGGCTTTATTCGTGCCGGGTTGCACTCGGGCGAAAGCTCGAGTGAGGATTGAAACGCGAGGGATTCATCGAACGCTACATCGGCTGCGTATGTTGCACTCGGGCGAAAGCTCGAGTTGAAGATAAGGAACCAACGGTTTGCTTGCAGGGCCTCTTTAGGGCCCTGTTGGCCTAGTGCGGACTTTACGGAACCTGGGTTCGCTTTCGGCTATGTATACGCTAGCTCTACTACAACATAGGTTTGACTTCCTCTGGGCCCTTTTACCTCTACCTTGTCGCCAACCTTCTTACCCATCAATGCCTGTCCCAGAGGCGACTCATTGGAAATTTTCCCACTAAAAACGTCGGCTTCATGGCTTCCTACTATGGTTACGCTCATGCGCTGACCAGTTGGTGTTTCGAGCTCTACCGTTACCCCAAGCTGCACCTCGGTAGGTGTACCATTACCCGACTCCACAACCTGCACGCGACTAAGGATGTCCTCAAGCTCCGCGATTCGGGCATTATTTTGCCACATAGCCCGCCGAGCCTCATCGTAGCCAGCATTTTCACGCAGGTCACCTTCAGCAATAGCCCGGCCCATCTCGTCAGCGATTTGCTGCAGTTTTTCGGTTTTTAAGTAAGCAAGTTCCCGCTCGAGCCGCGCTTTACCCTCCGCTGTAAGGTATACGGGCTTTTTTTCTGACATTGAACAAGACCTCCTGTGGTCTACCCATAGTAGACCCCGGTTCTAGTATATACGGCACCCACCCACACATAAGCTTTGCACATCACCAAACCGTGCCTACAGCTACTAAGAAGGCCTAGCCGAGCCCGTAGTGAGGAGGGTGGAATACAATGGCGCTATGCGCTGGATGGCAGGCATCTTTCTTCTCAGCATGGCCCTAGCCCAAAGCCTGGTTGTGCCTCCCGAAGCTCAGGTCGGCCAGACCCTAGAGATACGCGGAACGGACTTCCCTCCAGGCCAATACTCCCTCAAGATTGCCTCTGGATCAGCCAGTACCGAAATAAACCTAGAGACTTCCAACGGCAACCTAGCCACCGCCTGGACGCCTCCCGCAGAGGGGGTATACAAAATTAGCGTCCAGGTGGGCGGTCGGACCATAGAAGCACAGACTCGCGTCAGCACCACACAAACCACACCTGCTGCCCAGACAACAACTGAAGGCTTATCTCCGTCTCTAACGCCAGACGGGCTGGTACTTGGTGACTGGAGGCTGCCACTCAGGGGCGAGTGGTTAGGCCCGAAGTTTCTGGGTCAGCGGGCTTTCATTGCTCGAGGCCCACTGGTGTTGGAGATAGACCTGCAAACACCCAAAGTGGTAGCCCAGCACTACCCTCCCGGAGAGGTCCGGGCTTTGGAGAACGACGGCGGGTTGACGATCTTGCTGGAGGATGGGCGTCGGCTGGGTTTGAGCGATTTCGCCGGAAAGCCCTACGAGGGCCGCTGGGAAAGCCTGATGGTAATCCGCGAGTACCTGGATACGCTCAGAGCAACCAGGGCTGAGGCACTCGACCAGAGTCCTTCCACCAACCGCCCATACTGGTATTTCTTCAGCCTCGACGTAGCCACCATTCAAGCGGGTGACCTCGAGGCGATTGGGCGGGATTTGCTACAGCGCGGCCACCGTCCCGAGCTGGCCTGGGGACAGGGGGTTATGCGCTGGCTTGAGCCCTGGTTGTTGCAGGTACAGGCGACAAGAAAACAGGGACTGGAGCAGAGCCTACTTTGGTCAGACTTTTTTCTGAAATACCTGCCCCAACTGCCCGGTGCCAAGGCCGTGCTGTGGGAACAGGCTGGCTGGCTCGAGGCCCAAGGCCGCCCTGACCTGGGACAGCGCTACCGTGAGGCCTTACGCCAGGTGGTAAGCTGGCAGCCCCTCCTCACCTCAGCCAACATGGCTTTTGCAACCTGGGTTTTACTGGGAATTTACGGCCTGATGTTGCTGTACCTGACCCTCATATACCTACCCGCACAGCTACGGGGAGTACGCCCTAGTGGAGGCTGGCTGGCTGGCTGGCTGCGGCATCCACTGCTGCGCTTACGCCACAACATGCTGGCTTATACCACCACCGGCGAGCGCACCCTGCTGATTTTTTTGTTTTTGCTGACCACACTAACCCTGTTGGGATGGGGTTTTGTAGCCCGCGCTGAGGCCCTTCTGGCACAAGAAAGCCTTACGCGTGGTACCTTGCGCTCGAGTGCAGCCTTGGAAACGCTAAGCAGCTTTGCCAACACCGCCCCCTTACGGGGCTTGCTGGCCTATGCTCAGGCTAAAGAAAACCCCTCCGAGGCGCAGCGGCTTTACCAATCTGCCACCCCCTGGACTTACGTGTTGCTGGGGCGCGGTACACCCGAGGCTCTGGCCCGGGCCTACCAGCAGGCGCCTTCTTCTGGGGCTGTGCGGGAGGCCTTGGGATTGGGAGGCGACTTCTGGACCTCAGTTTACCGTGAGGCTGGCGTTGTGCGGGAGGCAGTCCCAACACCGAGGATCATGGTTGCGGCAGTAGCCCTGAGCGGCTTAGAGAGCCTTACCTTAGACCCCGTAGCTACCTGGCGCGACCTCCCCATCTGGCCTAGCCCAGTCTGGACCTGGGGCACTGCCGCTGCAGTTTTGCTGTTGTCGCTGTATCACCTGCTTTGCTTTTTCCTCCCCAAACCCCAAGACAGCAGCAGCAGCTTGGCTTGGCAGCGAGCGGTTAAACTTTTTTTCCCTGGCAGTCCTGCGTATAGCCAGGGCTGGGGCTTGGCGGTGCTGCTGGTTCTGGTCTGGGGCCTGTGGCTTTGGCAGCAGGGCAATAGTTGGGGGATTGCCCTGAGCAGCATCGCCCTGGGCCTCCACCTTTTTCTGTGGGCGCTGCTGTTTCCTCGCAATCGTTAGGCCCTCATACGAATCCTGCCTGGATCGCTCCGTTTGAGGGCGGGTCGGCGCGGAACGTTCTCTCCCCTCAGCACTTTCGGCGAGAGCCCTAGAAAGAACAAATCGAGAGGGTTTCTCATTTGCGCAGCTTGACCCTTGGGGTCCCCTGGTGAGCTGGGCATCAAAGCTGGCCGGTCTCTATGGCCTTTTGGATTTTCTGGCCGATTTCACGAACCAGGTGTATCAGCACCCCAAAGCGCTCATCACGGGTGAGCCCCTTTTGATAGCGGGCGTAAATCTGCTGCATGATGACGCCCACCTTGAACAGGCCAAAAACATAGTAAAACACCATGTGGGACACATCCCGACCTGTGCGGGCTGCATAGGCCTCGACCAGCTCGGCCCGGCTTAGGTTGCCCGGCAGGTGGGTCAGGCCAAAGCGCTTAAGGCCCGGCGGATCGTCCTCCTGCGCCCAGTAGCCTAGGGTGGTGCCCAGATCCATCAGGGGGTCGCCCAGGGTGGCCATCTCCCAGTCCAGCACGGCCATCACCCTGGTGAGGTCGGCGGGGTCTAGCAGCAGGTTGTCGTATTTGAAGTCGTTGTGGATGAGGGCTGTACCCGATTCAGAGGGCATGTGCGCGGTCAGCCATTCCATCGCGCGTTCCATGCCGGGGATGGTGTCGGTGCGGGCCTTCTGGTAACGCTCTATCCAGCCCCGCACCTGCCGCTCCACGTAGCCCTCGGGTCTGCCCAGATCCCCCAGGCCCGCTTTCTGATAGTCCAGGCTATGCAGCTCGACCAGGGCCTCGAGGGCCGCCTGGCAAACCCCCCGCATGCGCTCGGGGGTCAGGCCCGCTGGGGGCTGGGTGCGCAAAATCACCCCGTGCAGGCGCTCCATCACGTAAAACGGAGCCCCCAGTACGTTTTCGTCGGCACAGTACAGCAAGGGCTGGGGCACCTTGGGGTATACCGGCTTGAGGGCCGAGAGAATCCGGTACTCGCGCCCCATGTCGTGGGCGGTCCTGATATTGGCCCCAAAGGGCGGGCGGCGCAACACCAGTTCCTGTTCGCCCAGCCTGAGCAGGTAGGTCAGGTTGGAAAAACCGCTGGGAAACTGCAAGACCTCGAGGCTACCCCTAGCGCCCGGAAGATGCTCCAACAGGTAGGCTTGTAGCCGGGCGGTGTCTAGTTCTTCACCGGGCCGAATCTGGGTGGGCTGATCGGTCATCATTCAGAGCGAAACCTCCACGCCATACTCCTTGAGCAGCGCCCGGGCTACCACGGTCTTGTGTACCTCGTCAGCCCCGTCGTAGATGCGGGCCGCCCGCTCGTGGCGGTAGAAGAACGAGATGGGCAGGTCGTCGGACATCCCCAGGCCCCCGTGTACCTGGATAGCCCGATCCAGCACCCTTTGCAAAACGCCCGCCACAAAGAATTTGATGAGCGAAATTTCCACTTTAGCCCCCTCGGCCCCCTGCTGCTCGACCTTCTCGGCAGCGTCCAGCACCATTAGCCGGGCCGCGTGAATCTCGGCTTTCGATTCGGCAATCAGATGTTGGATGGCCTGGCGCGAACCCAGGGGTTTGCCGGGGGAAAGCTCGCGCCGGGCGGCATACCCGCACATCAGCTCGAGGCTGCGCTGGGCAATGCCAATCCAGCGCATAGTGTGGTGAATGCGCCCCGGCCCCAGCCGCTCCTGGGCGATGGCAAATCCTCTGCCCCGCGCACCCAGCAGGTTCTCCTGGGGTACCCGCACATTTTCCAGGCGGATCTCGGAGTGGCTCATCCAGTCCTCGCCCTGTTCGCCCATCACCGAAATTTTGCGCACGTGCTTTAAACCCGGGCTATCGGTGGGCACGATAATCTGGCTGGCCCGGGCGTGGGGGTTGGGATGGTCGGGGTCGGTGATACACATCACAATGCAGAAGCTCGAGCCCTCAAAACCAGTGGTGTACCACTTGTGCCCGTTGATGACCCACTCATCTCCCTCGAGCACCGCTTTTGTGTTCATCCAGACCGGGTTGGAGCCAGGGTACTCGGGCTCGGTCATGCCAAAGGAGCTGCGAACCTCGCCCCGCACCAGCGGCTCTAAAAAGCGCTCTTTTTGCGCCGGCGTGCCATGTTTGAGCAGCACCTCCATATTGCCGATGTCGGGGGCCTGGGTGTTGAAGGCGTAGTGCCCCAAGGGGCTGCGGCCCAGCTCCTCGCTCAAGCGGGCAAAAGCGCTCAGGCTCAGGCCCATGCCATGGGGCGGAGGCAGGGGGGGCAGCCACCAGCCCTTGGCCTTCACCTTCTGCCGCACCTTTTGCAGGGCGGGCAGCACCGCCTTGAAGCCGTGTTTGAGGAAAATGGGCTCAAGGGGCAGGATCTCGCTTTGCAGGAAAGCCCGGACTTCTAAAGCCAGGTCGGTGGTTTGAGTGGTCATTTGCTCTATAGTCTACCGCCCAGGGCAGGCTTTCGCGCTCAGGCCAGGCTGAAGAGGTCCTCGAGGCTTACCTCGAGGTTCAAGCACCCCACCCGTGCGCTGCCCGCCTCCAGCCGCAGGCCCTGCCAGCCCTGGCGGCGCTCGAAAACCTCGAGGCTGCGCGTGCTGGGGTCTACGATCCAGTAGGTTTGCAGGGTCTCGATGCTTTTATAAGCTTGTAGCTTTTCCCGGCGGTCGGTGGCCTCGGTGTGGGGTGAGATAACCTCGGCGATGAAGCAGGGGTACCGAAAGATGTGGCTGTCGGTGTCGCGGGGGTCACACAGCACCATCACGTCGGGGTAGTAGTAGCGGTTGAGCTGGGGCAGCCAGAGCTTGACGCCCTCGATGGCCAGCTTGCAACCTCAGGCCCTGGCCGGCTT
>Ga0209691_1001747_pt1 | contig 12276 bp, 14 predicted proteins | sample YNPMSBMetaG_FD_187120 | JGI IMG/M metagenome (GOLD analysis project Ga0209691, IMG submission 187120) | Anoxygenic and chlorotrophic microbial mat microbial communities from Yellowstone National Park, USA - YNP MS-B MetaG (SPAdes) (version 2) ... | reverse complement strand
CTTTTAGGATATAAATGATTAAAAGAGCATTTTTTATTCCTTTTGTTATATTCTTGGCTGCATTTACGGTTGATAAACTGTTTTTGTTAGATTCTTTTCCATTGTATTATCTAACAACAGCGTCGTTTATTAATTTCGAGCATAATAAAAGACTTATCTATCAACTAAAAGATTATTTAAATCAACCCAAAAACCAGAGAAAGAATGTATTAGTAATATTAGGAAATTCCCGAAGTTTTTCTTTTGATTTGGAATATATAAAAAAAAAATATCCAGATTGGATATTATTTAATTTTTCTGTTCCAGGGGGAAAGCAAGATTATTTTTTATATCTAATGCAGGAATTCAAAAAAAATAACATAAAACCCGAGGCAATTCTTTTTTCTGTAACACCTCAGGCTATGAATGCTAAACCTGCTGTATTAACAGACGAAGTAATGGTATTTGGCCTTCCAGCAAGTTTTATATTTAGTAACTTTATGCATTATAACGTTGATGAAATAACAAATTATATCGGAAAAAAACTTTTCGTTGTATATAGATATAGACCCAAAATAAGAGTGATTGAACACAGATTGAAGAAAGGGAATTTAATTTCTTTTAAAAATTTTTTAATTAAAACAGAAAATGTTATAGAAAAAAATTATGGAAATATTCCTTCGAAAATAGAGTTTAAAACATCTGCATCAGAAGATGTCATTGAACAAAATGCAAAGTCTCTTTTTAATGATTTTTTTGTTCCATTTGTGATAGATAAAAATGCTTTTTACTTTATAGAAGAATGTATTAAAATTTCTAAAAGCTTAGAAATCCCTTATGTTGCCTTATTCTGGCCACCTATTAGTAAACCATTGTTACAAAAAAAGAAAACAGAAAGGACGGCAATAGTTTACGAAAAACATCAGAGAGTCTATAAAACCGTTTATGATGTTTGGTATCCACCAATGGTAAAAATGGTTGATAATTATAAAATAGGTTGGATTGATTTAAATGTAAAAGATCCTTTAAGATGCAATTCTTTTTTTGATGCAAGCCATTTAGCATCTGTTTGTTATAACGAATATACGGATAAAATTTTTGAATACATAACAGGAGGCAAAAAATGAAGCGTATAATTTATTTTTTATTTTTGCTAATTTTGTTGAATTGTAAGAGTTGCGAAAAAGAAAATAAAATCATTCACGAAGAGATGGATTTTAAAGAATGTGGAGAGTGTTTAAACCTACAAACAGGTAAAGTATGCACTGTGCAGGGAACATTCTATAATAGCTGCTTGGCTATATGCAAGCAAGTGAAGATTTTATGCCAAGGAGAATGTCCTTGTCCATCAAAATAATTTTATTTTGTTTTTTTAGGAAGATAAATAAAAATATTTTTTTGATTTATATCTAATGGGTATGATTTATCGATAAATAAAAAATCTCCAATCGATTCGGCTACCTTAACTTGATGATTGTTAGGATATAGAGATGCGAAATCACCTTTTTTTAAAAAACGATTCGCGTCCTTACCATAAAAAACATAATGTTCTTGTGTTTCGTCTATTAGCTTACCATACCATGGTTGAGCTACAAAAAGATTCGGAATTTGAAGTTCATCACTCAAAAACCAAAAAGTATAATTCAATCTTTCTTTTTGGTTTTTCTCTAATTTCTCGTAATCTGGACTATTTTTTTGAATAAACCTAAGAGCATTATTTTCTTTTTTTAATAAAAATATTAAATGATCACAATCCCAACCTTCGATTGGATAAAACCTATCATAATAGGTCTTTTTTGCAAAGGTATAACAATCCTGAGCATGTAAATCTAAATAAGGTTCATCAAAATATACGATTCCTTTATATTCTCTTAGTCGAATATCTTTATTGCGATTTTTGCTCAATGTTCGTAGTTGAAAGTTTAAATGAGAAACTTTTATGTTTTTATTTTCGAATTTTTCGAAGTAGGTTTTTTCTTCTAGGATTAGCTCTCCCATCAAATTCTCTTGATAGATTTGAGTATAAATATCAAAATAAAAAACAATCTGGTTTTTATTGGTATTAGGAAAGATTTGATTTAAAAAACCTTGATTTTTATAGGTAGGATAGATGGGACCTGGAACACTTTTACAAGAAAAAAAACTTAGGATAACTAGAAGAATCAATCTAAGGGGTATATTCTGCCGTAATTTTACAATATTCTCCATCATTAATAAACTCAATATAAGTAATTTTTACTTTATCTCGAATCGTGCGATATTGGTTTTTGTTTAACTCGTTTTCTAGTAAAAGTCTTGCTGCTTCTTTAGATGCTGTTTCTTTAATTACGCGAATATCTTTTTTAATAGCATTTTCGGAAGCCTTTCCCGTAGATATAAAAATGATTCTATTTGGTTGATTGTAAACTTCTACACCAGTAATTACTTTTTCTTTAGAGGTTAAACAGAAATTAAATAAAATTATAAAGTTAATATATAAAAATTTTTTATACATTTTTTAAACCACTAAAAAGAAAATAAAATTTTTCTTCGTATTGTTTCTCGAAGGATTCTATTTCTTTGATGTGTTTTAATGTTAATCCAATATCGTCCCAACCGTTTAGAAGGCATTCTTTTCTAAAAGGATCAATGTCGAATTTATAAGTTTTTCCAGAATCTGTGTTGATGGTTTGATTTTCTAAATCAATTTTTAATTTTGCTCCGATGTTTTTTTCGACATAGTCGAACAATTCTTGAACTTGAACTTTTGGTAATACAATTGGTAACATGCCATTTTTAAAACAGTTATTGTAAAAAATATCTGCAAAGCTTGGAGCAATAATTACTTTAAATCCATAATCCAACAATGCCCAAGGAGCATGTTCGCGGCTACTTCCACAACCAAAATTTTCTCTTGTAATTAATATACTTGCACCTTGATATCTTGGATAGTTTAAAACAAAATCTGGGTTGGGTTTAGTCCCTTCTGCATCTAAAAAGCGCCAGTCATGAAATAAATGTTTACCGAAACCTGTTCGTTCAATTTTTTTTAGGAATTGTTTGGGTATAATTTGATCTGTATCTACATTTGCTCTATCTAATATTACAGCTAATCCTTCGTGTACTTTGAATGGTTCCATAAAGACAATAAAATTATAGGAATTTTTATAGCAATGAATTTTTTATTTTAATGCAAGATAGGTTTTTAAGATTCGGATGATTTTTTTTGATATAAAAATTATTCAAAAAGATATATAATATATATGAAGATACAACACTTTTATACACAGGATAAATGCATTACATCGATTAACCTTACACCCTATCATTATGAATATTTAATTTGTCTGACAGAATCAAGGTTTAACGGTAATTTATCTAAGACGATCGATTATTTATTAAAAAAATATTTAATTTATCTTTATAAGATAAGCCTTGCACCCGATAAAAGGACTTTAACAGCCACATATCAGCCAAGGACAAAAAATTATGTTATAAAAAAAATCTGTATTCAACCAACCTATTGGGGAAAGTTCTTTGAATTAAGATTTTTGTTGGGTTACTCCATAAGTTTTATGATTCGCATTATGCTCGATTGGGAGATGCAAGAAGAACAAAATTCTTTCGCACCAATTATTATAAGACCAAATTTAACCATAGAGGATGAGCTAATTCAATCTAGAATCCATGATGGGGATAACTATTCATCTTATAATAGAGTACGACATGCTAATTTAGAGGTTTATAATGAGTTTTCGTGTCCGGCGGTTTAAAATATAGCATAATCTTATAAATATTTTATAATTTTATTTTAAAAATCAATTTTACTTTTAGATTCCTCTTGCTACTCTATTGTATTAAAAAAACTTTATTATTCAAAATATTCATCTCAATTTATACTGACTTGTTTTTTTATATATTCCATTAACCTTTGTTCTTTTTCTTGCATGATTTTTTCATCTTCTAGGGAACGTTCATGATCATAACCGAGTAGATGAAATAGTCCATGAACGACAAGTCTTAATAATTCTTCGTAGAAAGAATGTTCATATTCAATTGATTGTCTTTTACAAGTTTCGTAAGAAATCAAAATATCTCCAAGAATCACAGGCTGATCTTTTATTTTAGGGAAATCTTCGCCTTCGATTTGGGAGAAACTCAATACATCTGTTGGTTTATCCTTATCTCTATAAGTATGATTTATTTTTTGTATTTCTTCGTCATCTATAATAGAAACCGAAATTTCGAATAAATCATCCTTTTCTGTATGTTTTATATAATCAAGTGATTTTGTTAAAATATTTAGTAAAAAATCTTTAATATTAGGAAATTCTTTTTCTGCTTCAGGACGTACTTCTAGAAATATTCTGTGTGTTTTTTTCATAATCTTCAAAAGCATGGATAATCTTTTCTACAATGGGATTTCTTACAATATCGTTTTTGTTAAATTCAATAATATTTACTTCTTCTATAGGTTTTAATATTTTAAGTAGTTTGGATAATCCAGATTGACCAGGTTTTAAATCTGTTTGGGTGATATCTCCACTTATACACATTCGCGAATTTCTCCCGATACGGGTTAAAAACATTTTTAATTGAGAAAGCGTACAGTTTTGTGCTTCGTCTAGAAGAATCATAGAATCATTCAATGTTCTACCTCTCATGTAAGCTAATGGAGCAACTTCAATTTTATTCAATTGAATCAGTTGATTGGTTTTTTCTACACCAAGGGATTCGAACAGTGAATCATAAATTGGACGTAAATAGGGATCAACCTTTTGTACCATATCTCCTGGTAAAAAACCTAAATTTTCTCCTGCTTCTACCGCTGGTCTTGTTATAATTAATCGTTCTATTTCTCCTTTTAGTAACAACTTACTTGCTACAACTACTGCTAAAAAAGTTTTTCCTGTTCCTGCTGGTCCTGTTGCAATGGTTATCGAATAGTGCAGGAGTGATTTGATATAATTGAACTGATTAATGGTTTTTGCAAAAATTGGTTTTCCGCGATATGTAACGAAGAGTTTTTCTTGTTCAATAAATTCATGATTCGATATTTGGTTTTTGGATTCTTTTTCTTCGCTAAATAGAACTTTGTATAAATATTTTGTATCGAATACTTCTAATTGTCGATCTTGATAGTAATCACGAAGTTTGTTAAAAAAATGAACTGTTTTTTCGATCTTTTTGGGTTCTTCGGATCGAATAATAAATGAATTCCCTCTGGGAATCAATTCTACCTCTAGAAATTTTTCCAGCTCCAATATATTTTGATCCGAAATACCACAAATAAAATGAAACAGTTTTAAGTTTTCGAAAACATATTGTTCTTGGATGATTTTTGTTTTGTTCATTTTTGCATTAATACTCCGCAAAGGATTCTTTTTTTGGGTTCTCTTGTGTAATCCATTACTTCTTTTAAATAAATACTACCACCAAAATATTGCAAGTATAATTTTATTAACGTAAGTCCAGTTCCTAAACTAAAATCCTCGTTAATGAATCGTTCATCAAAATGATGGTTTAATCTTACGAATGGTTCGAAGATTTGGTTTTCGTATTCTTCTGGTATTCCAGTAATTCCACCTTTAAATTCTAACACATCGTTTAAAAAGGCAACAATGATAGAATTAGGGTTATCAAAAACAACAATATCGATATATGTTCTTTCCGGAGAATACTTAAAGGCATTGATAAGAATTTCTTTAAAAATAAGACTCAATGCTTCTTTATTTGAGCGAATTTTTCCCATAAATTTTAAATTACCAACTACAATTTCTTGATTTTTTATCATTCGAAATTCTTCGGTTCGTAAAATTGTATCATAAATAATTTTTTGAACTTGATGAGAATCTAAGATTTCTTCTGGAAAAGAGCGATTCATGTAATTTAACAACTTTTCTAAGTTGAGTATCCATAAATTTAGGTTTTCTGCACTTTTTTTAAGATTAACAAAATAATGTTTTGGAATGATAAAACCATTCTCTTGATCAATCTTTTTTAAATCCATTAGATCCACATAAGAAATAATGCTATTAATTCCTAACCCTTGTAGAAGAGAATTTCGAATATTCTGTAATAATTTTAAAGAAAAATCACTCCGAAATCGTGTTTTGTGATATTCTTTCCAAAGATACCATTCAATTTGTTTCTTCCAAGACTTTTGATAGTCCTTTAGATATTCTTCTAAGGTATGTTTTTCTACATAATATTTTTTTGCAGATTCAAGTATAGGAATAATAAATTCATTAAAATGCTCGTTTAAATAGATAAATTCGAAAATCTTTACAGAATTCAAGTTTAAATTTTTTTGTTCTTGTTCATTTTCCAATAAAACAATTAAAATTGGAGGATCTTCTACATCAGCAAGTATCTTTAAACAATTTTCTTTTGTAAAAATTCCGATTGGATGCAGCGATGTAATGATGATTTCTGGTTTTAGACGATTTCTTAAATATAAAGCAAATTGTATTTCTCTACATGCATAAACTTTATAACCTTTTGCTTTTAAAAAACTTTTGATTTTTTTTAATATTTCTTTTTGAGGATGAATTACGACAATTTTTAAATCTCGCTTTTCCATTAGATTATTCTTCTAAAATTTGTTTAATAATATCTAAAAATTGAGCTGGTCGAAAAGGTTTTACGATCCAACCATCTGCACCCGCATTTCTTCCTTCTTGTTTTTTCGATTCTTCGGATTCTGTTGTTAATGTAATAATAGGAACTTCGGTATTAATTTTTCGAATTTCTTTGATCATAGTTATTCCATCCATAACGGGCATATTGATATCTGCTATAATTAAATCAAACTTTCCTTGCTTGAATTTCTCTAATCCATCTAATCCATTTTCTGCTACAGTAACTTGATAACCTGCGGATTCTAATGTTTCTTTTACTGCATCTCTCATTGTTTGGGAATCATCTACTGCTAATATATGTGGCATAATATCTCCTTAATATAATAAAATTAATTGCGTTTAAAAAAAGTAACACTTGGTGTAAATTCATAATATCTGGCTAATCCGTATTCCCGCATTACATAATTATCTACAAGGTTGATTAAATTCTCTGATGAACCTAATATAAGAATCCCTTCGTTGTTGTTTAGAGAACGAATTAGTTTACGAACTACTTCTTTTTTTGTGTTAAGATCAAAATAAATTAAAACATTTCTACATAGGATAATATCAAAACCATAAGGATATGGATCATGAATTAAATTATGAATTTTAAATTCCACAATAGATTTTATTTCCTCGTCGAGCTTATATTCATTGTCTATTTTGGTAAAATATTTATTTTTTATGTAGTCTGGAACCCCACGATTGACTTCGAAATCTGTATAAATTCCTTTTTTAGCACGTTCAATTACATCTTTGCTAATGTCGGTTGCTAATATCTTTGTATGAGGAAATAAATAAGGATGATTTTCTTTTATAGTGATAGCAATAGAGTAGGGTTCTTGACCATAAGAACATCCAATGGACCATAAATTCAATTTTTTTGTTATGTTGGATTTACTGATTTGATTTTTTTCTAACCATTCAGGTATAATTTGTTTTGCTAACGCGTCAAAAATACTTTCATCCCGGAAGAAACGGGTTTCGTGAGTTGTAATCTTATCCACTAATTTATGATAAAATTCTGAATCATCTTTTTGTAATAATTTTAATGCAACCTCATCATAGGTTTTTAGGTTGTATTCCTTCATCAATTGATTTAGACGAGAATCTAGTAAATAAATTTTATCATCTGTTAAAAAAACGCCCGTCATGTTTTGAATTACTTGAATAAGTTGTTTATGTTCCATATTAATTCAATGCTTCTTCTAAACGTTTAATGATTTCTTCTGGTGTTAAAATTTCCCTTACTAGATTTTCTTCAATGGGTTTTTTGGGCATACCATAAATCGTACATGTTTCTGGACTTTGTGAAATTGTATATCCTCCCATTTCGTAGACCTTTTTTATGCCTTCGTATCCATCTGAACCCATACCAGTCATTATAATTGCTAAAACATTTTTTCCATAAGCTTCTAACAAAGATTCGAATAGATAATCTACTGATGGTTTGCAATTATTTTTTGGCGGATCATCTCCTAATTTAATAAATTTTTTATTATTAATGGAAACTACTCTTAAATGATATCCACCAGCTGCCACATAAACATATCCTTCTTTTACTTCTTCGCCATCTTTTGCTTCTACAACTGGATTCACAGAAATTTCGTTGAGGGTTTCTGCTAGTTTTGCTGTGAACAAGGGAGGCATATGTTGAACAATAAATAAATTTTTTTTTATTCTAGATAATTTTCTAAACATCTCGTACAATAAAACTGGCCCTCCCGTAGATATACCTATACCTGCTACTTGTATTTGATGAATTGCTGTTTTTTCAACAATTTTTTTTTCGATAGGGGGAATTTCTTGCCTTTTTTGTATTATTTTATTGCCATAAGCAATCTCTTTAACTTTGGGGATGAGTTCATTTTTTATATAGTCTACCAGTTGATTTTGGTTAGAAATACTTAAATTAGGTTTTGGAACAAAATCTACCGCACCTTCTTTTAATGCTTGTAGTGTAACGGTTGCTCCTTCTTGTGTGTGTGCACTAAACATAATAATCTTACTTGGAACGTTTAATTTTTTTATTTCTCGAATTGTTTCTATACCGTTCATTAAGGGCATTTCGTAATCCAAAATAATAATATCGGGTTGATAAAACTTAATTCGCGGTATAGCTAACTTTCCGTTAGAAGCATAGGAAATGATTTCTATTTCTTGATCCGATGCAAAAGCTTGGAATAAAAAATTCCTCATTGTTACGGAATCTTCGATAATCATTAATTTTATTTTTTCCATTGTTTAAAAACTTTCTGGGTTTAAGATTAGGATTGGTTTATGATTTAGAATCACAGTAAATTTTATATATGGGATTAATTTGCTCTCGATATGACCTTTGGAATAATCAATGTGGTAATTTTCTAAATTCACAATATCCACAATCTGATCTATCAAAATACCCACCTTACCTTTTTTTACTTTTAACAAGATAAATATATTTTGCTGATAAGAAGTATTTTTTAAATCAAACAATTTTTTTAAGTTTATAACTGTAATAATATCCCCTCTTAAATTCGTAATTCCTTCGATGTAATTTTTGTAATTTTCTGAAGTATATTGAATTGGTGTTAAATGCTTTAATTCATCTATTTCTTTACAATATTGTAATTCTAAACCATATACTTTATCTTCGAGTTTAAATAATATTACTTGCATTATCGAATTCCTGCGGTTAGTTTTTTATCGTTCCAAAAAGATAAGACCTTTTCCCAATCCAATAGCATGATAGTTTTATCTTTGTAAATTGCATAACCAAATATAAAAGATGCTTTTTCTTCTTTTTTAAAGCTTTCGAACTCATTGGTAATATTTATAATATCCGTTGCTAATAAAGAAATGTATTCATGTTCCGATGCTGGTAGTAAAATTCCATAATTACTTTTTTTATTAAAGAATTCCAAGTTTGCTTTTTTTAACAATAACTCATTTACATCAATGATAGGAACAATTGAATGATTATACTTAAATGCATAATAGTCTAGTAGTTGTTCTATCTGAGTATTTAATATTTCTATAATTCGAGGTTTATAAGAAATAGAAATACCGTAATAATTTCCTATCAATTCAAATATCAAATATTGATCTTGAATTGTTTTTTGGGTTGTTGTAGATTCTATATCAAACCCCAAATCTTTTTTGTTACTTTCTAAATGAAAACTTTTTACAAGTCCGAGTATATCGAATATCAAGATGGTTGTTCCATCGCCTAAGATAGATGCACCTGAATAGTATTGAATTTCGTGGAATTCTTCTCCTAAGGGTTTAATCATTAATTCTTCGGGGTTCAAGATTTCGTTTACAAGAAGCCCAAAGATATGCTGATCTGTTTCTAAAAAAACAATGTAATTGTATTGGCTTATAGATACTTTTTCTTTTGGTTTTAAGATATTTTGAGGATCAATAATAGGAATAATTTTTTCTCTTAATTCGTAAACAAGGCCACCATGAAGTTCTGACAAAAATTCTGGGTTTATTTTGATGATTTCGAAGATTTGATTTTGTTGTATAGCGAATTTTTGGTTTAGAATTTCGATGATTAAACAAGTTACAATAGAAAGAGTCTGAGGTATGGTTAATACAAAAGTTGTTCCTTGATTTACCTCTGTTTGAACATCTACAAATCCTTTAATTTTTCTTAAAGAGGACATTACAACATCCATTCCTACGCCTCTACCAGAACGTTCTGTTATCTTTTCGGCAGTGCTTAAACCAGGTAAAAAGATCAAATTTATAATTTCTTTTTTTGTTAATTCTTGTGCTTTTACTTTTGATATTAAGTTTTTTTCTATTGCTTTTTCTAATACCTTGTTTGTATCAATTCCTTTTCCATCATCGCTTACTTTGATTATTACATTACCTCCTTGAAAAAATGCTTTAATAGTTAATCGTCCTTTTTTAGGTTTACCTAATTTCTCTCGCATATCTGGTGGTTCAATTCCATGATCGATTGCATTACGAATTAAGTGTGTAAGAGGATCGCGAATCACATCAATCAATGTTTTATCTAATTCTATATTTCCACCTTCTATTTCGAGTTCTACTTCTTTGTTGGTTTCTTTCGATAATTCTCTAACTAGACGAGGTATACGTTCAAACAACACATTCAACTCTTGTAAGCGTAATTTCATGAGATTTTCTTGTAATAGAGTAATATAATTACTGATTCTTTTGCTGGAATTGATCAGTTCATGATTATCTTTTGCCAATAGTTCTATCTTTTGGTTGAACTCATTTCTTGCAATAACGGATTCCCCTGCTAAGTTGATCAAATATTCTACTAGGGATGCAGGAACTTTTAAGAATGATTCTTCTTCGTTAGGATTTGCTATATTTGTTAAGGATTTTATATTTTCTTTTTGATTCGTTAATACCTCTTCGCGAGGTTCTTCTTCTAATACAATTTGCTTTTTTAATAAAATCGGAAAGGGCAAAGAAAAATCTTCTTCGGTTGATAAAAATAAATAAAAATAGAGTCTATCGTTAAAAGAAGGTAGAATAAAATTAAAATTTATCAAAGAAATATCATTATTTTCTTTTATTTGGTCAATGTTATTTACAAATTCTGATAAAAGTTGATTTTTTTCTAAAAAGCTTAGAACATAGAATAGCTTGTGTTGGATGGGTAGTTTTTCTTTGTATTGTTTGATTTTATCTTGATATTTTTTTATAAATTTATTATATAAACTTTCTAAATCGATGTTATTGTGATTGTTTTTTTCCGTATGATTTTTCTCTGATTGATTATCAACATTTAATAATTTATTTATATTCTCTACCAAGTCTTTTATGTTATAATCTTGAATCTTATCAATGTTTTGAATCATTTCCCTTATACGATCAATGGCAAGTAGAGAAATATCGACTAAATCTCTTTTTAAAGGAATTTCATTATCTCGAACTTTGGTAAGTAAATTCTCGAAGTTATGAGATAAATTTTTGATGTTTTCTAATTCAAATAGACCAGAATTCCCTTTAATTGTATGAATTGCTCTAAAAAATTTATTCACCAATTCTTGGTTTTCTGGGTTTAAATCCTTTGTAAAATGATCTAAACATTCTTTTTCTAACTCTAATACACAGGTTTCTGCAACATCTAAAAGTTCTAAGGATTCTTGAATAAATGTTTTTAAAAGTTCACTCATAATATCATTCTGTTATAAATAGTTTTTCTAAATTTGATTTAATAAATAAATTTTTTAATTCTTCTGACAAGTTAAATTTTATCGAGATTTTTTCTTTTTTTGTAGTTAAAGAAAGATCAATTAATAAAATAAGATTTTGAACATTGATATCCTTTGCTTCGGTTAAATTTAAATGGATTTTTACGTTTTCTTTCAGGTTTTTTTTGCATTCTAAGATTAGGTCTTCGATATTTTTTGATGTAAGATCGGTGTGATTGAACGACATAACAATCTTGTTTTTGGTATAAAAAAAACTACTCACAATTCTATTATCGTAAATTAATAATTTTTTTTTAATTTGACGAAATAATTTTTTATTTTTTAACGATAATTATATCAATATGTTTAACAATAAAAAGAAGTTAATTCAAGAAAGAAAAAATAAACTTAAATCCGAAATAAAACAGCTAAATGTTTCTTTAACGGCGAAAGAAAATCAATTTTCCGAAGACGATATAGTATTAGTTTCTAAAACAGATCTAACAGGGAAAATTACTTACGCAAATAGTGGT
>Ga0209691_1001746_pt1 | contig 12288 bp, 9 predicted proteins | sample YNPMSBMetaG_FD_187120 | JGI IMG/M metagenome (GOLD analysis project Ga0209691, IMG submission 187120) | Anoxygenic and chlorotrophic microbial mat microbial communities from Yellowstone National Park, USA - YNP MS-B MetaG (SPAdes) (version 2) ... | reverse complement strand
CTGGCGCTTCTCCTTCCACTCCCTTTGCAGGCGCTTCCAATCTTTGCCTGAGAGGTGCTTGCGCTTTAGCTGCTCAAAAAGCTTCCTCCCTCCGAAGACCACCTTGCAGGGGTCTTTTCCGAGCTCCCGGGCGGAGTCCAGCACGCCCCGGGCCTTCTCAATCGCCTCGTCGGCGTAGCGGGTGTTGAGGCGGAAGCGGGGGCAGAGGGGCCCGTCCCGACGCTTGAGCTCCTCCCGGGTCCTGCCCTCTAAAAGCCGGTTGTAGGCGAACCGCTTCGCCGCAGAGAAGCGGCGCGTCAGGTCCAGAACCGCCTTCTCGTCCTCCCGCTCGGGGAAGACCCGCCGGGCCTGGACGCCCTGGTAACCCTCCGCCCTGCCCCGTCTCCTCACCAGAATCCCCCTTCCAAGACCCGCCCCACTTCCCGTAGATCCGGGCGGCGAAGCTGGCCACGATAGCCACCAGGTCCTCGGCCAGCTCCTCTTTGAGCTCCTTCCTCTCTTTGCCGTCAAGGACCACCAGCTCCACGCCCAAAGCTTGCAGGAAAGCGCGCAGGTACCCGAGCCCGAAACGGGCCAGGCGGTCCTCGTACTCCACTACCACCCGATCCAGCTCACCCCTCCTGGCCCGGTTCAGCACCTCGGTTCTCGTTGACCCCGCTGGCCACCTCGGCCACCACCTCGCAGTCCCAGCCTTGCTCCCTGGCGAAGGCCTCCAGACGGGCTACCTGGGCCTGGAGGAAGGGTTCCTGCTTCCGGGTGCTCACCCGGGCGTACAGCACGGTGCGGGGCCTGGACTGGCTAGGGCTCCAGGGTGAGGAGCCGCTCGATCCCGTCCCTGCGGTGCCGCCTGCGACCCCCGGGGGTGCGGACGGGATGCAGGAGCCCCCGCTGCTCCCAGGCGTACAGGGTGTTGCGGTGGAGGCCATAGCGCTCTCCCACCTGCTGGGCGGTGAGGAGAAGCAAATCCATAATAGGCTGTAATGTAAGTAATATACGCTAAATGTCAACTGTTGTAGCCTCCCCGGAAGGAGTTCCTACAAAGAACGGTGGATGGGGCGCACAGGGAAGCGCGGGGGGGATCAGCGGCAGCGCAAGGGCAGGCCGCGCACCTCAGTGCGGGGGAACCCTGGGGCCTGGCGCTAGAGCCCCCTTTCCAGCGGAGCCGCAAAGACAGCCCGGCGCCCATCACCGGACGATATCAAACACCACGCTGCTGAGGGAGGCCACCCCCATCTCGGAGGTGTCCAATACCGGACCCCGGAAGCTGGCCTTGCCATCGTTGACCGCGCGTAGCTGCAAGCGTGCCCTTCCGCTGCTGGGGGGGACAACCCGGTCGGCCGGGATGGTGTGGCTGCGCTGGTCGCCGGGGATGTTCCAGACAACGTAGTCGAGGCCATTCCCCGAGAGGTGCAGATGAAAGCGGTCGGGATCGGGACCGGTATGCTCCCAGGTGACGGTGAGGGGCTGGTTGGCCGGTACGGTGGCGTCTGCGGCGGGAATGACTATGGTGGGAGCCGGGGGGATGGTGGCGGTGGCGGTGATGGTGCCTTCGGGCACGGCGATCTCCAGGTTGAGCACCGTGCCCGTGGTGGCCCCGGGGATGCTGGGGGCGTAGTAAGATCCGGGCGGGTTCCGGAAGTTGAGCTGGACATCGTTGACCCGGACGGTGGCCCCGGGGTAGTTCACCCCGGTATCGGTGCGGAGGTACAGGTTGGGGTTGCTGGCCCCTAGCCAGAACCCCCTCACCCGGTACCGGGTGGTCGCGGCGGCGGGGGTCTCGAGCTCGCCGGAGACGCTCCAAGGGCTCTGGGCAGCGCCGCTCACCGCCCGGATGCGGTAGGTGTAGCGGGTGGCCGGGGTCAGTCCGGTGTCGGTGTAGAACTGGTAGAACGATCCGCCGACTTCGTGGGGCAGACGGATTAACGGGCTGAAGCCGCCGCCGCCCACCTTGCGCTCTATCTCGTACCCGCTGGCCCCCTCCACCTTGCGCCAGCGCAACCCGATGGAGGTGGCCGAGCCCACGGTGCCGCTGAAATCGGTGGGGGCTGGCAGGCCGGGGGCGGACCCTGGGGACTGGCAGGCCACGAGGAGCAGCGCTGCCAGAGCCAGATTCCAGATATGAGCGCGTTTCCATGACATGGGCACCCCCTCACTGGCCCTTGAGGGCGATCCGGAAATGCGGTAGCTTCGTGCCGCCCCAGTTCCGGAACAGCACCAGCACCTTGGTCGGACGGCCCAGGCTGTCCAGCTGGTTGTTGGGGTCTCCGAACCGCAGGACCACGGCGAACCCCCCGCCGGGGGGGATGCTGTTGTACTTCTCGTTCCAGTCCGCCACCGAGAGGATGTTGTTGTTGGAGTCCAGCAACTGGACATTGTCCAGGCCGGTGTTGTGCATGCTCTGGGGGTTGCGGCCCAGGTTGCGGACCTCCAACCGGACCGCGTAACCGGGCCCGCTGCCGAAGGGGTTGGGGACCTCCTGGACATTGGAGATCCGGATCCGCCACGTCCCGTTGCTCACCCACTCTCCCTCCACGCCCTCCACGGCGTCAGCCTGCATCCGGCCGCCCACGGGGATGAACTGCACCGACCAGCCGTCCGGGCGCTTGGTCACCTCCGCCCCCGCCTGCTTCAGGGCATCCGTGGAGATGTACACCTTGCCCTTGGACACGATCACGTCCGTGGTGCGCACCCCGTTGACGAAGACCACCACCGCATTGCCCAAGACGAGCCCGGTAGCCAGCAACACCGCCACAGGCACTATCAACCAAACGGTTCTCCTCATCACCGCCTCCTCCTTTCTTGACCTCTCCCCACCCCCTCACCAGCAACCGACGGGCGGCACGGCGATGGTGAACGGGGCGTTGTGGTCGTAGCACTCAAAACGAACTCCCCGCATTGCCCGCCTCCCCCCTGCCCCGCTTCAGCACCCCGCTGGCTTCGTCACCCGTACCGGCGCATTGAAGTCGTAGTACTCAACGGTGAACCTCTGCCCCTCCGCCTCAAAGGTCATCCACACGGGAAGCCCGCTCGCCCGGTCCACGTGGAGGGTACCGGTGACCTTCCACTCGGCCTCATCCGCCCACCTGGAGCGCCACTCGTACACGGTCACCGCCGCACCCTTTGGGCTGGTACCCGGCCCCACGCGCCTCGCCCAGACCACCTCCTCCCCGGCCCTGCCTTCGCCCGTCCCGGGGAAGGCAAACGGCCCCGGAGGAACCCGGTCCAGGGGGATCGGCCGGCAGGTCCCGCCACCGCCGGGCATGGACATGACCTGCCAGGCTTGGTTCCCCAGGAGGACCGTTTCGGACCGTATCTCCTGCCCCCCATAGCGCATGGTGGACACGATGCGGAGTGCGCGGCCCTGGGGGGTGCGCTCCGACTCGAAGACCATCTCCAGGGTCCCGTCGGCGCTACGTTGCCGGGTCCGGTACCCCCGAAGGTCCTGGAGGCCCTTCCACGCAGATGTCATCTCCTTCCACGCCCGCGCGTCCCCCTCCACGCGGACCTTGGGAGCCTCCGCGCCCTGAGCCAGGACCCTAAGCGAGGCCAGCAACGCCAGAAGGACGAGGGCCAGACCTCCAACCCAGCGGTTCTTACCCATCACACGCATCACTCCTTTCCATGGCTCTCGGTTCAAGTAATGCCCACCCGTGCTGACCGGTCACAGGGCTCGAGGCCTACCGCAGGTCAACGCCATAGGGGATGCTTCCCAGGGTCTCCTCCTCCCCACCGATATTCCGGGGTGGCCTGGCCCGCTCCACCACCAGAACGTAGTGCGCGTTGGACTGCAAGCCGCTCAGGGGGATCGCGAGGCCGGGGTTCTGCGGGTCGGCGCTGGGCTGTCCCACCCCGATCTGGTTGCCCCGGTCGTCCAAGAGGCGTAGCTTGAGGAGTTCTTCCGTGGGCACGGGCTCTTCTGTCAGGGCCCTCAGGAAGGCCTCCCTGGCCTTGCCCACCTCGCGGAAGACGTAGATATCCCGCAGGCGCTCGAGCTCACCGGAGCGGACGGGATCCTGGGGGTCGAGCCAGAAGAAGGGCTCATCGGGGAAGAGGGGGAAGTTGGGCAGGAGCTGATTTTTATCCACCTCAAGGCCGGCCGTGAAGGTGTAGAGGCCGCGGGAGGGGCTCCCGGCGAAGGCCTCCACCCGAACCCTGTGCACGCCCGGAGTGGTCCAGCGCACCGCACAGCCTGCAGTGTCGGTGCAATCCACACGCTGAACCTCGGCGTTGGCGGTATCGTACAGGCGCAGGGTGAGGGGCATGTCCCGATTGGTCACCTGGAAGACGAACCCGCTCATGCCGGGGAAGATCGTGGGGTCGAACGAGTAATGATCCAGATCGGTGTGGAGGTGCAGGTTAGCCCGGTACGTGCCCTCGGAGAGTCCCCGGGCGGTCCCCAGGGTGTCGTTGAACTCATAGGCATCAGGAGCCAGGGGCCGATCGGTGCGGCAGGCCCGGAGGTTGTAGGCATTGGTTAGCCCGTCCGCCCCGTTCACCACGACCCGGTAGGTGCCCGGGGAAACCAGCTCCGCAGTAAGGAACCGCCCCCGCCCGTCAATACGCAGGGTGTTCACCACCCCTCGAGGGTTGCCCCAGCCCGACTCCCCGATCAGCATGAGGTCAATGTTACCTAGCATGCGAACGAACCGCAGATGGATCTCCAGCGAGGCGTAATCGGGGAGGCTGAAGCGGAAGTGATCCAGGTCGCTCGTGCTCTGCGGGGTAGCGCCGCTGTGAAGGTTCAGGTTGTCCAGGCGGGTGTAGCTAGGGCAGGTCGCGAGGGTGCCCAGGTTGGTGGCCGCTTCACGAGTGTTGTTGGCCTCCAGGGCATCCGGTTTGAAGCGGACCACCTCCCGCAGGGCCCGGTAGGCGTTGACGTAGTGGCTCACCTTGGGGTCAGTAGAGCCGGTCCAGGCGGTGCGCCGCAGGATCTCGTTCACCTGGGCCGAGGTGAGGTTGCGGTCATAGGCCCGCAGGGCTGCGGCGATCCCGGCGATAAAGGGCGCGGAGGCGCTGGTACCCCCAAAGGTCGCGGTGGGCACCGGGCCGGAGGGATCGAAACCGTGAACCGCGCGGATGTTGGTGGGGGCCCAGATGTCCACGCTGCGCCCCCAGTTGGAGTATCCGATGGCCTGGTTGCTACCATCGGCCAAAGCCCCTACACAGATCACGTCGGCGGCCTTGCAAGGCACCCTACCATCGGCAGACCCCCCATCGTTTCCCGCCGACGCCACCATCACAACCTTGTCGCGGGCCTCCCTCAAAGCGGGATAAAGGTTGGACTCAAAAAAATCATCACAGAAGTCGCCACAGCTTGCGCCAAAACTCATGGAGATCACGTCAGCCCCCCAGGCCACCGCTGTGCGGATGGCAGCGCTTACCTGACCCCAGTCAAGACTGGTTTTGAAGAGGATCGCATCGGCCACCTGGCCCCCGGTTCCGGCTGCGCCGTAGCGGTTGTTGAGCCGGGCCACCGCCACGTGGGCCGCCCCGGTGCCGTGCCAGGGGCAAGGGGAACCGCCGCCGCACGGGACGGGGTTGGTTCCATCGGCGAAGTAGTCGTTGTCCGTGAAGTCATACTGCCAGGGGGTCCCGGGAAGATCGGAGCTCAGAGAGACCCCGTATCTGTCCAGCCAGAACCCTTCATCGATGATGGCCACCCGGGCACGCCTTGCGCTTGCGGGAGGGCTCGCCGCGATGAGCTGGAACATAAGGGCCACGCTGGAGCGGCTGCCGGTCTCCGAAAAGAAGGGGTAGGAAAGGGCATCTTCGAAGCTCCCGCCCGAGGGGTGCTCCTCGGTGCGGAAGAGAACATCCGCCGGCTCCGCAACAAAGTTGGGCGAGACCTTCAGGCCCCGGACCCTCTCCCCTACGATCCCCGCCAGGAGCCTCGCGGCCCGCTCGCCGGAAAAGACCGTAGCTCCTCGCAACCCCGCCCGCTGGGCGTTGGCTTCAAAGCCTTCCAGGCTGAAGCGGGTAGGATCCACCCGCACCACATACAGGGTGGGCACCCGGTCCTCGGGCCGGAGCTGGATCCCCGAGCCCGGCGGGGGCTCGGGCACCCGGTCGTCGCCGATCACCGTACCGCCGGTGCGCTCCAGAAAGGCCTGGAGTTCGGCATCGCCCTCGGGCCGGATCAGGATCTCGTCCTCGATGAAGAGATGGACCAGGCCGGCGGCGCTCTTGGCAGCCGCCAGGGTCTTCCCCGCCCGCACCTGGGGGCTCGGGGTCAGGGCGGGGTCTACGGAGTAGCTGAAGGGCTGGTCTGCTTGAGGGTTCTGTCCCCCACAGGCCACCAGGGTGAGCAGGGCCAGCCCAAGGCCTAGAAATCGGATCGCGCTCATCATCTTTGCCTCCGCTCTACCGCTCAGCCGCATCCAACGGGGTCGGTGTCAGGGCACGCTCCAGGTAGCGGGCGAGCTGGGCCAGGTCACAGAAGTAGCGGCGCTCCCCGGTGGCCAGGTCCCGAAGCTCAACGCGCACCTGGCCTTCCTCATCCCGCTGGAGCTTGATAAGGTAAAGCCACTGCATACCCACCAAGAAACCAGGGTAGGTACAAGGCGTCGCAAAAACGTCACAAAGGGGGGAGTTCTGGCATCTCCCTCAAGTGAATCTTGACGAGGCAGTCCTCCCAGAAGGCCACACCCTGGGGATCCTGGGCCTGCTGGGCCAACCTTAGGCCCTCCTCGGCGAGCTTTAGGGCCAGATCCCACTCCCCCCGCCGGAGGGCGAAGCCCAGGAGGGAGGTCAGGGCGAAGCCCAGAACCACCCGGTGCCCCACCCTGCGGGCCTGGGCCAGGGCCTCCTCCAAAAGAGCCCGCGCCCGCACCACCTCTCCCTCGGCCTCGGCGAGAAGGCCCGCCACGCGGAGGGCGTTGGCCAGGCCAAGCCCATCCCCTTCGGCGCGGAAATGCTCTAAAGCCTGGGCGCTCCTGGTCCGGGCTTCGGGTAGCTTCCCCTGCTGAAAGAGGCAGAGGGCCAGGGTGTTGACCACCCAGCCGTGCATGGACCACTCCGGGCTGGGCTGGATCCTAAGGGCTTCGCGACAGCCCTCTTCGGCCTCCTGGAGTTGGCCCAGGTTGAGCTGCGCCACCGCGAGGGTGTACTGCGTTAGGGCCTGCTGGTCCGGGGTCAGCCCGCCCCGCGCCAGGAGGGCCTGGCAGCGCGCGATGGCCTCCCCGTAGGCCCCCATGCGGAAGGCGCGGTCGGCCCAGCCGATCTCGATCTGCCGGGCCAGCGTTGGGTCCCCCACCTCCTGGTTGGCCCGCTCGCTGAGGCGGAGATCCCGGGCCATGCCCTCCCAGTCCGCCAGGGCCAGCCACATGCGGTAGCGCTCCTCGGCGCTCTCCAGGATGAGCCGCAGGCGCCGAGGGGGATCCCCCTCGGCGTCGGCGAAAGCCCGTCCGAACTCCTCCAAGGCCTCGTGGTAGCGGTAGACGGCAGCAGCCTCGCGGGCGGCGCGGAGCCGGTGGGGCACCGCCAGGAGCGGCTCCCCCCCGGCCTCGTAGTGCTCGGCGATTACCACCGCAGGCACCCCTCCCCTACGCTCCAGAACCTGGGCCACCTGGTGGTGCAGCGCTACCCGCACCGGCTGGGAGAGGCCCTCCAGGGTGGCCTCGCGGATCAGGTCGTGGGTGAAGCGACCCTTGCGCAGGATACCGGCGGCCTCGAGCTCGTCCTGGGCCTCGGCCAGCGGCAGGGGACGTAGCTCCAGCACCTGCGCCGCCAGGGCTGGGCTAAAGTTCTGGCCGGCCACTGCGGCAAGCTGCACCAGCTCGCGGGCCCTGGGCGATAGCCGCTCCAGCCGTCGCCGGATCAGGCCCTCTACGCGTTCCGAGCGGGGCAGGTTGCGCCATTCGGCAGGGGCCAGCCGGCCGGTCTCGGCCAGGCTGCGCACGGTCTCCAGGATGAACAGGGGGTTGCCTCCGGTGTAGCGGTGGAGGGGCTCGACGGGAAGGGTGAGGCCCATGCCCGCGAGCATCTCCCTCACGCCTTCGGGCTCCAGCGGCCCGAGCTCGAGCTCGACCCCCAGCCCCGCCTCCAGTTGCTGCCGCACCAGGCCCTCGCCCAAGGGCGAAAGCTCGCCCTTGCGGTAGGCCACCAGCAGGGGCAGGCGCTCCCGCTGGGCCGCCAGGTAAGCCAGCACCTCGAGGCTGGCGTCGTCGCAAAACTGCAGGTCGTCGGCACCCCAGGCCTGCTCCGGGGTGTATCCCCGCAGAACGAAGGTGGCGATGGCCTCAAACAGCCGCAGCCGCTCCTCCCCCGAGCGCATCGGCGGGGGCGGCTCGCCCAGCTCGGGTAAAAGCCGGCTGAGTTCGCGGCGAACCCAGGCCTCGAGGCCCTCCAGCGGCAGGCGCTCAACCAGGCGGCGCAGCAGGCGGGTGACGGTGGCGAAGGGAACCCCGGCGTCGCCGGGCCGTCCGGTGGCGAAGAGCGGCCTTAGCCCTCGCTGGGCGGTGAACTCCTGGATAAGCCGGGTCTTGCCCACCCCCGGCTCGCCGGTCACGAACACCACACGGCCAGCCTCCCAGGCCTGCTCGAGCGCTGCCCACTCGCGCTTGCGCCCGGCCAGCGGCGGGGCCTGGGGCAGGGCGGAGGATGTTCCCCCCGTGCGGATGCGCTCGGCCAGCTGGCGGGTTTCCCTCGCCGGCGGCAGACCCAGCTCGCGTTCCAGAAATGCCGCGAAGCGGGCATAGCTCTCCAGGGCCAGCCCCGGCTCGCCCAGTCGCTCGAAGAGCCGCATCACCGCCCGCAGGGCCTCCTCGCCTAGGGGGTCGAGGCGCAAGAACTGCTGGTAGGCCTCGAGGGCCGCCCGCGCCTGCCCGGCCCGCTCGAGCCCTTCGGCGTGGCGGAACAGGGCCCGCCGGTAGCGCTCCTCCCAGGCCTCACGAGTGAGGAGCAGCCACTCCTCGAACAAAGGGGCCTCGGGAAGCTCGAGTCCCTCCAGCAGCACATCACGGCGCAGGGCCAGGGCCAGGGCCCACTCCCCGCGGGCAGCATGCTGCTCGAAGCGCCTGAGGTCGCTCTCCACACCCTCCAGGCAAAGACACCCCCCCTCTTCCCGCAGGACGGCGGCCAGGGGGGTCTGCTTCAGGCGGTACAGCTCGCTGCGCAGGTTGGCTCGAGCCCGCTTGTCAAAGCCCTCCCACAGCAACTCGGCCAGCCGGGCGCGCGGGGTTGGGCCCTCCAGAAGCAGATAGGCCAGCAGCGCCAGGAGCTTGCGGGTCGGCAGCTCGAGCCGCCTCCCCTCCACCCAGACCTCGGGTGGCCCCAGCAGCCTTATTTCGACCATCAACTGTTATGGTAACCCAAGTGGCTACCCGTCCCAGGGCCTGAAGAAGGAGTGGCCGCTGTGCGGCCAACCCTGGGGCACACCCGCAGGGAGATCCACCTGACCCCGGGAAGCCTCCATGGCCCGGCCTCCCTCCCGAAGGGGTGGTCGCCAAGACAGCTGGCAGCATCTGCCTGGGTCGCAATGCCCAGCCATTGCGGGGCAAAGGTGGTGGGAGGTATGCTCCGCGCCCTCTTCCCAAAGGAATTGGGTGGGTTTTTCCCACCCCCACCCGGTCTCGAGGTAACCCGCTGTCCGCCCTGCGTTTACGGGCCAAGTTGACATCGCTTGTACGGCAAATGTACATTTTAGCCAGAGGCTTAAAACGGAGGTGAGAGGGATGTCCAAGCGCGTAGGCCTGTTCCTTATACCAGCCGTTTTGTTGGGGCTCATGGGACCAGCCCTGGCCCAGAACAAGGTCAGGCTCACCATAGAGAGCTGGCGGAACGACGACCTCAAGATCTGGCAGGAGACCATTCTGCCAGCGTTTATGAAAAAGTACCCTAATATCGAGGTGGTATTTGCGCCCACCGCGCCAACCGAGTACAACGCGGTGTTAGATACCAAGCTCAAGGCGGGCACTGCGGGCGACCTGATCACCTGTAGGCCCTTCGATAAGAGCCTCGAGCTCTTCAATGCCAAGCACCTCGTGAGCCTCAACGACCTGCCGGGCATGAACAACTTCTCCGAGGTGGCCCGGGCGGCCTGGAGCACCGATGATGGCAAGACCACCTTCTGCGTGCCGATGGCCTCGGTGATCCACGGCTTTCTTTACAACAAGGCCATTTTCCGCGAACTCAACCTGCAGGTCCCCAGCACCGAGGCCCAGTTCCTGCAGGTACTTCAGCGCGTTCAGCAGAGCGGGCGCTATATCCCCTTGGTGATGGGTACTAAGGACCAGTGGGAAGCGGCCACCATGGGCTACCAGAACATCGGTCCCACGCTGTGGCGCGGTGAGGTTGGACGCAAAGGGCTCATCGCCGGGACGCAGCAGTACAACAAGGGAGGCTTCCTGCAGGCCTTCGAGGCCCTGGCCAAATGGCGTCCTTTCCTGCCGCGCGGCTACCAGGCCCTGTCCTACCCCGATGCCCAGAACCTCTTTGCCCAGGGGCGCGGGGCCATCTATCCGGCCGGGTCGTGGGATATCGGCGTCTTCCGCCAGATGAATCCCAAGCTCGAGATGGGCGCTTTCAAACCCTACACCTTTGAGACAGCCCGCCAGTGCGTCATCAACGACCATCCCGATATCGCGATCGGCCTCAACGCCGCCAGCAAAAACAAGGAAGCGGCCCGCACTTTCCTGGCTTGGGTGGCCAGCGCCGAGTTCGCGCAGCTCTACGCCAACGCGCTGCCGGGCTTCTTCCCGCTGGCCAATGTGCAGTACACCATCGCCGATCCTGTGGCCCAGGAATTCCTCAGCTGGCGCAAGCAGTGCCAGACCTCATTCCGTACCGCCTATCAGATCCTCTCCCGCAACGCCAATCCCAACAACGAAACCGACCTCTGGAACGCCTCGGCCCAGGTTCTGAACGGGACCTTCACGCCCAAGCAAGCCGCCGATTATGTGCAGACCCGCCTGGCCTCCTGGTACGGGCCGCAGAAAGGCAGGTAGGCTCACACCCTCCTGGGGCCACGGCCATCGTGGCCCCGGATGCGTGCATGCTGGCGAGCCCACCTTCGCCGGAAGCTTTGCGAACCGACGGTTCCGGCATCGGCTGACGGGCAGCCCGCTAGAAACCCCAGCCATTGGGTCCGGAGCATCCTGGCCGGCTCTAGTATGAGGCGTAAACCCTTTCCCTGGCATATTCTGGTTTTTCTCGCCCCAGCGGTGGCCATCTACACGCTGTTTATGATCTATCCGCTGATTGGTTCGCTGCTCCTCTCCTTGCAGAACCAAGGCCCCGATGGTGCGACAGTTTTCGTGGGGCTACAGAATTACCTCACGCTCTTTACCAGCAAAACCTGGTCGGAGCCCTTCTGGAACGCCTTCTGGAACAATGTTGAGTTCTTCCTCTATCACATGCTGATCCAGAATCCGGTGGGCCTGCTGCTGGCGCTTTTGCTGGCCAGCCGGATCTGCGGAGGCTGGCTTTACCGCACCCTCATCTTCACGCCCACCATCCTTTCGGTGGTGATCGTCGGCTTTGCCTGGCGGCTGATCCTCAACCCCGCCTGGGGCGTCTCACAGGGAATTCTCGATGCGGTGGGCCTGGGCAGCCTGAATCAGCCCTGGCTGGGACTGGAGAGCACCGCCCTTCCTACCCTCTCGCTGATCTCTGTGTGGCAGAATATCGGCATACCGATGCTGCTCTTCCTGGCTGCCCTGGTGCGTATTCCCGACGAGCTGCTCGAGGCGGCCAGGGTGGACGGCGCAGGTGCCTGGACGGTCTTCTGGCGTATTCAACTGCCCTTGATTCTACCTACCGTGGGTATAGTGGCTGTGCTGACTTTTGTAGGGAATTTCAACGCCTTCGACCTGATTTACGCGACCCAGGGCGCGCTGGCGGGACCGAACTTTGCCAGTGACATCCTGGGCACGTTCTTCTTCAGAACCTTTTTTGGCTACCAGCTGCAACCGGGCGACCCCTACATGGGCGCTACTGTGGCAGGGGTGATGTTGCTCATCATCCTCACGGGTGTCCTGATCTACCTCTTCGCCTGGCAGCGCCGTCTGCAGAATATACAGTTCTGATGGGTCTTATGGAGCGTTTAAGCACCCGATCGAAGCGAACCATACCCCGTCCAAACTGGCCGGTCACCTTAGCCATACATGCCGCGCTCTTGGCCTACTCTGCCCTGGCGCTGTTTCCGGTTTTGCTGGTGGTCGTCAATGCCTTCAAGGAGAGACTGGCGATCTTTAGCGCGCCCTACGCCCTGCCCAACGCCCAGACCTTCACCCTTGAGGGGTTTCGTACCCTGCAGGCCAACGCCAATTTCCCGGCTTACTTCCTCAACAG
>Ga0209691_1001741_pt1 | contig 12308 bp, 13 predicted proteins | sample YNPMSBMetaG_FD_187120 | JGI IMG/M metagenome (GOLD analysis project Ga0209691, IMG submission 187120) | Anoxygenic and chlorotrophic microbial mat microbial communities from Yellowstone National Park, USA - YNP MS-B MetaG (SPAdes) (version 2) ... | reverse complement strand
GTGTGGTCAGCGCGGGCATTGCAGGTGAATATACTTTCGTTGCTTTGATTCCTCCTGCCCGTTAGTAGTGATAGGTTGAGTTTTCACAATCGGTATATTTCTTTGGTGGTTTGCGCGGTTTGTTGTTTACTGGGCGGGTGCTTTGTTGCCTGCCCAAATTTTATTTGAGGTGATTGGTTATGAATGTGTCGCCCTTTTTGTTGTTTGAAGAAGGTGGCAGGAATTTTCCTGTAAGATTGGGGAACATTCTGGGCGTTTTGGATGATTTGCCCAGAAATGGTGCTGTTCGTCAGGTTGGTTATCGTCAATATCGTGTTTGGATAGATTGGCTAGGGCTTGATAAGGATCGGCTGATTGAGAAGCTGTCAGATTTTGATTTTTCTTTGGTTAGTGAGTGGCGACTAAAAGACCTTGACGATTTGTATCGTATGTATGGTTGTAATGCTAAGAAGTTCGAGGATGCGCTTTGTGTGATTCGTGATGTGCTTAAGTCTACCAAGGATGTGCCTGTTGTTGGTACTTTTGTTTCTGAGACTATTGCATCTAAGTTGGCTGGTAGTGTGTTAGACGGTGTTCGGTTTCGCTTTTGGGCGTTTTAGGGTATAATGGTGGCATGCTACAGCTCAGGTTTGAGGAGATTTACGAAGATATGCTAGAAGCGCCTGATAATTCAGTGGACGAACCTGTTTTTTCTAAGGCGCTTGGACATGTTGCTACACCACCCGAAGTGGTTGAGTTTATGATAGACTTGGCTCACCCTGAAGAAATTGGTGAGTGTAGTGTATTGGAGCCAGCGTGTGGTGATGCTAGATTTCTTCAGGCTTTTGCTCGAAAATATGGCGAGCAACATAAATTTGTTGGTATAGAGATAAACAGAAAATCTGCGGAGCAGGCTCGTAAGTTGGTAGGTGATTTTGCAACAATAGTAGAAGCAGATTTCTTGCTTTATTCTACAAGTCAGAAATTTGACATTATTGTTGGCAACCCCCCTTATGGTATTGTGGGTGATTCGTCTCATTACCCTATCCACACCCTAAAGTCGAGGAAGGAAGAATATAAGAAAGTGACTAAAACTTGGAAGGGCAAATACAACATTTACGGAGCTTTCATAGAGAAGTCTGTTCGTTTGCTAAATTTTGGTGGCAAGTTAGTTTTTGTTGTGCCTACGACCTGGATGATACTTGGTGATTTTTGTTTACTTAGGCAGTTTCTGAGTCGACATGGAAGGCTAACGGTGTTTTATTTGGGGAATGTTTTTCCGAAGGTAAATGTATCTGTCGTTGTTCTTTTGTTTGAGAAAGGGAAAGCAGGCATTCGTTTGTATGATCTTAGGAATTCTTTTGGGAAGTCGTCTGATGTTAGGCTGGTTTCTTGTGTAGATAAAAGTGTTTATGGAGGCGAGATGGTACGCTTTGAGAGCGAGAAATGGCTTTCTTTTGAAAGTTCTGGTGTTCCGATAGGAAATGCGTTCCAAGTTTACTTTGCTGCACGAAGTCCTGAATTTCGCAAAAGTAAACTTATTAAGGATTCACCGAGTGATGGATTGGTTCCGGTGCTGACTGGCAGGAATTTGAAGCAGGGTTATATAGATTATGATAGTTGTTTTTCGGGGTGGTGGTTGCGTGCGGTGGATGCGCCGAGTTTGAGATGGTTTTATGGGGTGCCGCACTTGGTGGTTGGTCACACGAAGGGTCTTAAAATGGTTTGTGCTGTGGATTGGAAGTGCTATCCTTGGCGGGAAGAATATCATTTAGTTCCTAAAGATGGTATTTCTGTAGATTGGTTTGCGTTGGAGCAATATCTTAACAGCGATATGGTGCAGGAATATCTTTGTGATGTTTATCGGGATATTTCTCCTCATTTGACTAGGAGTGTGTTGCAGAAGATTCCTGTCTCCTTAGATGTGTTTTTCTCGACGACTTGACATTTGCGAAGGCTGCGGGGTATGATTTTGGGTGATGGAGGATGACCTATGAGCAAACAGGAAGATCTTTCTGGGATTCGTTTGCTGGGCGCTCGTTTACTTGTTGAGGTGGAAAACGCGGATGATGAATATGTAAAGAGCGAGGCTGGGTTGTATTTGCCTGCCGATCTTCGTTTGGATTCGCTTCTTAAGGCGAGAGTTGTAAAGGTCGGCGAAGGCGAATATAACCATAACGGTGTTCTGATTAAGCCTGAAGTGTCTGTTGGTGATTTTGTTTATTTTCCTGCGCATCACGGTAGCGAATTTATGGGGTATTGCATGATTCACTGGTGTATGGTGGAGGGCACTGAAGCAGCGAATTCGTAACAGTTACGAGCGGAGGGCGACTTGACATTTGTGTCACGGAATGAGTATAATAATCGTTGGAGGAAAACATGAACTACAATCGCATAACTTTGGTTGGTCGCTTAGTTGCAGATCCTGTTTTGCTAACTCGATCTGCAGATAGTGTTGTGGCTCGTTTCTCGTTGGCTGTTAATCGTTTCAAGAGAAAAGGCGAAGAATTTGAAGAACTCGCTGATTTTTTCGATTGTGTAACTTTCAAACAGAACGCCGAGTATGCTTTGAACAGATTGAAAAAAGGCATGCCGGTTCTTGTTGAGGGTTCTTTGCAGACTCGCACTTATCAGACCAAGAATGGTGAGACGCGCAAAGCATATGAAGTGGTTGCTACTCTTGTTCGTTCGCTTGCTTCGGTTCGTTCGGATTCTGATGGCGAGTCTTCTAATTCTTCTGATGGCGACCAGGTTGCTCAGAATGTCAAGTCTTATGTGCCTGACGATAGTAGCTATTTTGAAGAGGATGTCGGTTTGGACGATCCTTTTGCATAGGTGGGGAAGCGACTTGTTCGGGGAGGGGAGGTGCGATGGCTCGTTGGGTCATACTTGAAGGCATAGATGGGGCAGGCAAAAGCACGATAACGCATTGGCTTTATGAGCGTTTTAAGTCTGTTTTGCCTGCGGTTTGGAAGGTAAGCGAAACGAGCAATTATGATGTTTCGTCTGATCGTATTGTTTCCAAATTGGTCAGGCGTGCATCTTCTGAAAAGGATCCTTTTCGGTCGGCAACTTTGTTTTCTGCTGCGCGTCTATTTATTCCAAAATCTTATCCTTTCCATGATAATTTTGACGATGAGGTAGTTATTTTTCGTGATCGTTGTTTTTTGTCAACTGTGGCTTATCAAAGTGCTTGGATGGCTGAGGAGTTGTCTAAGTCTTGTAATGTTGCTTTGCGTCCGACTCGTCGTTTGTTGTTTGATCTTTTGAGGCGTTGTGATGATGCTTCATTTGATCCTGTTTTGCTTGTGCTGTTGCGTGTAGATCCAGAGGTTTCTTATCGCAGACAAAGAGATTCTTTTGATATTTCGGAACACAAAGATAAAGATAAAGAAATAGAGTTTCTTAGTAGGGTTTCTGAAAATTATGTTGAGTTTATTCGTGAATTTCAGGATTTTTTGCCGTCTTGGTCTTTTGTGTATGTTGACTCTAATGATGATCTATCAGAGGTTACTCATCGGGTTGAGAGGTTTGTTTTGGAGTGGTTATCTCTTCAGGGATTGGTGAAGAAGACTAAATAGGAGGGAGTTATGAACATGGTTTTTAAGCGGTTGTCTGATCTTAAGGATCCTGTAGATCTTAACTATCGCGTACCGTTGGATGTCACTTATGAGTGGCAATCGGCGTTATTACAGCAGACATTTGATTTTGTGCGTGATGCTACTAACGAGTTGGTTCGTTCTGTTTTAGAAAGTAGTCCTTATGGTGATTATGACAAGGAGCTATTGGCGCAGTCCAAGTTGTTTTCTGGCGATGCTTTGACTTATGCTGATTTGGTTGTTGCTGAGGAGTTGTATCGTTTATATCCCAAGTGGCAGGCGCTTTATCCTGAGTTTCATATTGTTCCGTTTCTTGATGCGATTCGTCGGCGTGCGTTTTATATATTAGCGCGTCGCGGTACGCATGTATTGGCGGGTTATGATGTGACTGGTGATGAAGTTTTGACTTGTGGTTATACTAATGGTTTGAATTATGTGATTCTTGCGATGCCGCCTGTGGATTATAATTTTGAGGATTCTCGTTTTGTTGTGCCTACGATTAGTGACGAGCATGACATTTATTCCAAACCGACTTTTTATGAGAAGTTCAATCCTTTGCCGCCCGTTGGAGATTTTATGAAGATGTTGAAGGTGTTGATATCGAACCAGCGTCATTTTGATTATGAGTATTTTCGTTTGTACAATACTGGGAGTGCTTGGTATATTTCTTACAAGGTTACGCCTGCTTTGATTCGTCGCTTTCTTGATATTGGTCATTATGTTTTATTGCGTGACGATTTTGCTCGCAAGGTTCTTCAGCGTTTGGCTGGCGCTTTGGTATCTTATGCGGCGCGTCGTAAGAAGTATGTGGAGGGTGACGCTATGGAGGAGGCGCGTCCGTCGTCTGGGGAGATGCGTATTGGTCGTTTTGCGCATCGTTTTAATGCGGCTTTGGCTGAGGTCAAGGTTGAGACGGGCTATTCTTTCGCTGCGTCTCAGTCTAAAACGGCGGATCAGGAGGGTATGGAGGATGGCGACGACACAGAAGACTAGGTATATGTTTGTTGGTGATTTCCATGTGCCGTATCATGATGTGGCTACGCTTCGTGCAGTGTTGGATGTTGCGAAACGCAAGATCTGCCCTGATGTTGTTGTGATTATTGGCGACTTTTTGGATTTTTATCCTTTGTCTAATTATGACAAGGATCCTTCTAGGGCATTTTCTTTGGATGACGAGTTGATTACTGCCAGGACGGTTTTGGATCAGATTCGTTCTGCTTTGCCCGAACCTGAGATCTACTACATAATTGGCAATCATGAAATGCGTTTGTTGAAGTTTCTTAGGACTCGTGCGCCAGAGTTGCATGGTTTGAAGGAGTTGGACTTATCTAATTTACTTCGTTTAAATGATTATCGCGTTCGTTTGGTTCGTGATGAATATGACATGCCGTCTGATCATTATGCTATTTCGCACAATTTCTTAGCTGTTCATGGTCATATAGTTCGTAAGTATGCTGGTGCTACTGCTGCAGCTATGATTCAGGAGTATTTTACAAATGGTGTGAGTGGTCATACTCATCGTTTGGCTTTTGTGACTCATCGTGACAAGTCTGGTCGCACATATGGTTGGGTTGAGAATGGTTGTCTTTGTCATCTTAATCCGGAGTATGTCAAGAATCCTAATTGGCAGCAGGGTTTTTGTTTTGCTGATTTTGTTAAGAAACGATATTCTATGCATATTGTTCCTGTAATTGATCGTGTACCTATTTTGTTTGATTCTGCTCTTGAGTAGGAGGCTGATATGTCTGAGAAAGATATTCGTGATTTGCAGATTCTTCGTTCCTTGTCGGTAGCGACTCAAGGTTTGGCTAAATCGCTTATGTATGATGGTCGTTTGAATGCGTTGGAGTGCAACCTGAAGGCTTTATCTTTGGTGTTGGACAATCCGATATTTTATCGCATGTTGTATGAGGCGTGTGATGCTTTGAAGCGTGCTTTTGCTTCGATGGTTCATGTTACTGCTTTGGCTGAGAATCTGGGTTGTTTGGTTGGTCGTGTTGGTGATATAGTGGAGCTGTCTGGTCATGATGTTCGTGCTTTGGTTGAGTCTTTGCAAGCTATTGAGCGTCACATGAACGGTTTGGGTAATGTTTCTCGACTTTTGAAGGATATGGGCGATTATGTTTCTTCTGAAATGGAAGGTTTAGAAGATCCCGATTTCTTTTCTCGCATTGTAGATACGAGCCAAAGTCAGATGGATTATTCTGAGCATTTGCTGAGTGATGACGGTTCAGACGACATCTATTTGGATTTGTCCGATGAGGTATACTTAGGCGACCTATCGGACTTTGAAGTTGACGACGATAGTGTAGATAGTGAAGAAGACATGGAGGACTACGATGATGGAGATTATGACGAAGCTGAGTAGTGGTGTAGAGTTGGCTGGTATTGATCTAGATGATCGTTTGCCGCAGCCTGAGAATGACATTGCCCGTGTCGCTTGGTCGGCAATAAGGAACTATGTTCGTGCGAATTATGGTCTGACGGACGAAGTGTTAGTTTTATTATCTAGAGAGTCTTTGGTGTCTGGTCTTTTCAACGAGTTTGTTTCTTATATTGATAATGTTCGTGCTTATGCTGACATTGTTGAGAGTGCCACAAGTTGGTTGGTTGCTGATATTTTGGTCGCGTTATTTGATCGTGAGCGTGTCTCTTTAGAGGCTGAGTTTAGTGCGAAGGTTTCTGATTCTGATGTATTGGAGTCGGTTCTGAATTATATTGGTCCGATTTATGGTATATCTTCGGTTGAGACTGCGTATCAGTATTATCATTTGGCGCGTCGTTTCCCGCCAGAGAAGCGTATGCCGTCTAAGTCCTTTCGGTTCTATTTGGATGCGTACCGTTTAGAGCGTTCCGCTTTGGTCAAGTCTGGTCAGTTAACTGGTTATAATCAGGACGCTTTAGATGTTTATTCTGATGATCGTTCTAAGGATCCCGTTTTGGATATCATACAGGATTCTTCTTCCAAGCGTCAGCTAACGGAGCGTATAATGCGTGAGGTGGCAGGTGAAGATGCGTATCTAATGATATCCGATGGGTCTTCTCATCGTATTTTGTTTTCTATTGATGGTGAAGAAGATCAGCTGGATTTCTTGTTTGCTGATCTCGGTCGTGGTGTATGGACTGTTTCTGCTTTTGTTCGTTGGCTGGAGCGTCTTCTAAAGTCTGAAAGGTTTGGTTCTTTTGATGATGGTGCTGTTCCTGTAACGATTGCTGTTGGTGATATGGTTCTTTCTTTCAGGTTGTCTATGGTTCGTAAGACTTTGCGTTTAGATTTAGTTGATGCTGTTGTTGGAGGTGAGAATAATGGCGATGCATAGTGAGGTGTGGACAGTGTCGAAGGTTCGCTGGTTGTCATCTGATCATTCTAAGTTTTTGGTTTCTGATGATCGTTCGTTCCAGCTGTTTGTTGATGTGCTGGCTTTGGACGATCGCAAGTTCTTGACGCTTGATTTATTGTTAGGTCATGATCGTTTTGAGTTTTCTCATCAGAGTGTTGGTCGTAATGCTCGGTTTGAAATATTTTCTTTGGATTATGCCAAAGCTGTATTGGACTTACTTGAGCATGAGTTTGATAAGTCGGATTATTATCCTTTTAAATTTCGTGTATCTGAATCAGAGTTGGTTGCTGGTTACTCTACTGGTTTTGGTTCTTTTGTGTTTATCAGATTCTTTTTAGACCGTGAAGAGGCGGTTGACAAGTCGTTTTTGTCTGTATCTGTGAGTGATACTTTGTGGCTTAACGGTGTAAATTTGGGTTCGGATCCTTATTGGATATTGTTTGCGTTGCGTGACATTAGGTCTGGTTTATTTTCTGTTTCTTCTGAGCATACGGTCTCTAGTCGGTATAAACATTTAGGAGGTTATGTCCATGGCGCATTTAGGAAGTGGCGGGCTATATTGGGACGATTCGGACGATGGTGGTCAGCCTGGTGGTCGCGGCTTGGAAGGAGGTGAACGATCATATGATTTGGCTGATATTGTTTCTAGGGATGGTATTGAAGGAGATCGTTCGGACTGGTCCAGTTTATCCACTGAGCGTTCTAGCGAGCTTCTTGGCGAGTTTCATAAGTTCTGGCGCGAGTTTTCGTCTTTTGCTGACGATTATAATCGTATATGCAAGTCTTGGGATGCGCTTCACGACATTGCGGTAGGTATTGTTGAGTCGCCTGAAGAGCAGCCCTATACAGTTGCTGTTGCTGTTTCTATTTTGCAGACTTTGGCTGCTTCTTTTGCTATGGTGGCTCGTTCTGCTTTGGCGGTGAGTCGTGCATCGGATGTTTGGGACGGCGCACTGGAGAAGCATATTGTGGATGATGATGAGCGCAAGCATTATATGGCTCGTGCGATGTTGCAGAAGATGGTGGTGATGCAGGATGCCATCGTTAAGGCAGCCACGGATCAGGAGTGATTTTTTTGAGCGTGGCAATGTAGATGCTAGTTTGCGTCCTCGTCGTTTGCATCGGTTGCGCAAGCGTCGCAAGGTTATTACGGTCTATGAGAGTGAGGATGGCAAGTATTATTTGCGGTATGTCCTCAAGCCTGGAATTGATAAGAAGTTATGTGATTTATCGCCTTGCGACATTGACTGGATACAGAAATCGTTTCCTTCTAAGGTTCAGGCGCGTTATGTTCGGGAGGTGATTACACCTGAAGCTAAGGTTCGTAACGGTTTGTTGGTTGCTATGGTTCGCGAGTTTTTTCTTCGTGGCGGTGATCGTATTTTGGAGCGTTTACAGCGTCGTCGTTTGCCTTTGATTTTGCGTCGCACGGCTGATTTGATTAATATATTTAAGTGGTTAACGGCAGGTGTATCGCGTTATCAGTCGCATCGGTCGGTGTTGAATTTAGAGGAAGTTATTGAGCGTCGCTATCGTGATTTTGATATGCGTCGTTTCAGGGTGTTGTGGTCTAATCCTGTAGATATATCAAGTTCTGATATGGTTGAGAGATTGCATGATGCGTTTCTTGTCGCTCGTGCATTGGATGTCCCGCTTGAGGCTTTATCTGGCTATCCAATATTGATTTTGTTGCATCAGGATGGCGAAGGCATGACGATGTTGGCTCCGCATGGTGTTGTGTATCCGACCACTGTGAAGGGTGTGTTATTATCTTTGATGGATAGGGTGAGTGGTCGTGTGCTAAAGTTGATCGGCGATTATTTGGAGCGTATTCGTTCTACGATTGCTACGGTTTCTAAGGCGCGTCGTGATGTGTTTGCTGATTCTGCTTTTCCGCATGATATGATTCGCGGTTATTATGAGGTTGGTAAGAAATATCGTGATCATTCGGAGCGTGATGTGCCGATTGAGCCGAAGTTGGAGTTAGATCCTGTTCACCTTCAGGCGCTCCTACTTAAGTTTTCTCCGTCGTCGTTTGAAGAAAATTTAACAGTTAAGGATGGTGATTATGATGAAGAGAAGTGGTCGCAACACATCGAGGCAAACTACTGATGATCTTGACGAGTTGCGTATTTTGGAATCGTTTTTGGATTATGATTCTTCGTCGGGTATTTTAGTTACTGCGCGTGTTGCGTTTGGTGGTTGTTTGCATCCTATGCCGCGTGCCCGTGCTTCAAAGCGTGGTCATGTTTATTTGCCGCATAAATACAAGCGTTATGTTAATGCACTGCGTGATATGTTGAAGGAGTTATTTGATGGTTTGCAGTGGCATCCACCTTATAGGTTAACGCTCCGTGTATATAAGCCCTACTCGCCGTTATCTGCTCGGTATGGTGATGCGGACAATCTGCTGAAGACTGTAATGGATCTTTTGCCGTTTGATGATATATGGATTACCGAAGCTGCAGTCATGAAATATGTCGGTGAAGATTTTGGTTTCATTTTTGAACTAAAGAGCGTAGATATTAAAGATTAAGGTTGTTGTCCTTGTCTATATGCTTCAAGGTTTCTTTTTCTTGCTTCGTTCAGTTCTGTAAGTTTTGCACGGATCGTTTCTATATCGGATGTCAGTAGTTCTTGCATCGTCATTACTGCTTTTTCGTCTGGTGCTTGTTGTGCTACTGTTCTTGCGAATGCTACGGCTTTATCAGTTCCGCTGCCTTGACCTCTGCTTGGACCTTCTATTGTTAGGTCGCTGATAGCAGCCATTAGTTCATCTCTAATTGTAGCCGATTCTGCTGCGGTTTGTCTTGGTTCGTTGCTTACTACCCTTAGCGTATAGGTAGCGACTGCTGCTGTTGGGGGTAGTTGCATGTCTATTTCTTCCAGTAGTTGTTCTATTATGGGGTGGTTCGGAGCGACGGCAATCAGTGTCATTAATGTTGCTAGCTTGTTCACTAATCTTGTAAAAATTTCTATTTTGCTTAATGTATTTTCTGGACGATTGAAGAATTTTGTTACAATATCTCGTATGAAATTATTTCCTTGGTATTGGCGGGTGTTGTTGTAGATGTTTGTAAGAGCATTTTTTGTAAATTCTGGGTAACCGTATTGACTTGTATTGAAGTCGCTGAAATGTATGATGATAACTTTTCCGCCTTCTGACAGTGCTCCTAGTGCTGCTGCAAAGTCTGCTCCTACTGCTCCGCCGACCACTAGTACGCCGCCTGCTCTAGCGATTTTTTGACCTACTTCAAAGCTTTGTATCATTTCAGCAGTGCTTGCATCTCTTCTGCCGTGGAATGATACGAAGGGTTGGTTGGGGTCTATTGCGCTTTGTGTTGCTTGTGGTCTAGCTTGCAGCTGACCGACTGGTGGTGCTTTATATACTCTTTCTGTGTTGGGTGTGTTGCCGATCAAGTCACGTACTTGTGCTGACACCACTTCTGAAGCATATACTGGTTTACCTTGCAGCTTATTTACAATTTGGTCGAGTGCTGATCTATGTTCGGCGCGTTGGGCTCCACCAATTAGCATCAATAGTTGTTTGCTGATTTCTCTGCTTCCATTTGAGATGTGTTTCGGCGTTATTCTTGATTGTGATTGAAATTCTGGATATATATCCGACCATGGTTTTTGTTGTCCTGGAGTTGCTTCTGGGTTCTTTATGCTTCCAAAGACCTTATTGAATAATCGCAAGTTTCTTTGTGCTGCTTGTGGTTCGGCTGCAGGTGCAGGTTCTTCAGTTGCTGGCGCGGGCGTATTTACTTCTTGGGGTTCAGTGCCTGCTGCTGTTGCGTTTCCTGCTGTGCCTTCGTTGTTTTCGTTTGCTGTGTTTCCGCCCAACATACCAACGAGTTGACCCCCAAGAGCGCTCAGAGTACCAATGTATCTTCCTGCTGATGCGCTGTTTGGTCCTGCGCCACCTTCGTCTTGCGCTACTGTTTCTGTTATTTCTGGTTCGTTTGGTCGAACTGTTTCTGGTTGTGCTGCCACCTCTGCGCTTATTTGTGTTGTTTGTGCGCCTGCCGTTTCGACGATTGTGACGATGCCTGATGGTAGTCCTACAGCACCCGATGTTAAAGTTGCGTCTGGAGCGAATCCTTTTTGTATGGGTGTTTCTACTAATCTAGCTTCAATTTGACCATCCAAGTCTGCTAATGTTAAGTTATATCTAGCGAAGATGCCACCTGAATATTGTTTTCGTCCTTCGAAGCTTTGTTGGGATATGCCTCTGTATGCATTGGTGATCTCTGAAATTAGACCCGCTTCGTTTTCTGCTCCTTGGATCTTAAGCAGGTACGGTGTTGTTCTTGCGTATCCCAAGACTAACAGCTCGAGTCTAACATTTTCTGTGCTTGGGTCTATTTTTACTATTGGTCTTGCCATAAATGTTATGGGTCCTTCTTGTTCGACGGGCAGTGCGCTTTGTTGCGTGATTCTGTCAAATACTTCTGGGAATTCTCTTGCTTGTGGCAAAAATGCAGCATATTCTGCGTTTATGCTTCGCGTATACAGTTGCGGGATTCTTGAGTTTTGCATGGTTGTTAGAATTCTTCTGGCGATTTGGAAATCGAGGAATTGTGTCGCTTTTTCGATGACATCTTTCAGTGTTTCGTCTGGTGCTACATCTTTTTCAAATTCTGTTGAATCTTGTGGGCTTGTAATCAGTCCGCCGCTTTCTATTTGTTGTTTAAATTGGTTGTATAGGTCAAGTATGATTTGTTCGACTGAATCTAGATCGTCGCCGAGTAATTCACCGTAGTTGCCTGCTGACAGCTCGAATGATACGGCGACGAGTCTATCTGCTGCCGTTTGTCTTCTTGTGGTGCCTTCTGGCTCGGTTTCTTCGAATGTGGGCTGTAGTACTTGTGATCTTTTGTATGTCCCGACTGATTGCATTCTTGGTTGGCTTCTTCTGGTGTTTGGTGTTTGTCCTGTTGTTAAGTCTTGGTCTGTTTCTGTATCTGTTTCGCTTGTTGATATTCCTGCCCTTCTCAGTGCGATACTTTGTGTCTTGATTCTTGCTGCTTCTTGTAGTATTTTCACTTCGTTTTCTGGTAGGTAGAAAGTAATGTTTAGCACAGGCAATCTGACTATTCTGCCGTCTGCTAGCATTTCTTCGTCTATGCGGAGTAGTGCGGAGTGAAATTGTGCATTTGGGCTGTTTTTCAGTGCTTTTGCCATTTCAAAGATTTGTATAAAGTCTTCTGGAATTGATCCTTGATATCTGTGGTCATTTATAATCTTGTCAACCATTCCTGCGATTTCGTTCTTGATTGTTTCTATTTGTTGATCGCTTATTGTGGGCGCTGTTATTTCTTGCAGTTTTGCTCTTACTTTCAAGGTGTTATTTTCTGTGCGTACAACTTCTATTATGGGTAAGAGT
>Ga0209691_1001737_pt1 | contig 12319 bp, 7 predicted proteins | sample YNPMSBMetaG_FD_187120 | JGI IMG/M metagenome (GOLD analysis project Ga0209691, IMG submission 187120) | Anoxygenic and chlorotrophic microbial mat microbial communities from Yellowstone National Park, USA - YNP MS-B MetaG (SPAdes) (version 2) ... | reverse complement strand
CCTCAGGAGACCCTTCGGCTACGCCTCAGGGTGACATATAAAGGGAGTCATTCTGAGGCACGAAGTGCCGAAGAATCTCATCCTTTTTTATATAATCGGAATGAGTTCCTTCGCTTTGCTCAGGACGACGCCTCGGGGGATTTACCCCCTCGGAATGACAAAAAAAGAGACCCTTCGGGCTAAAGCCCTCAGGGTGACAGAGAGGGGGCAGGGTGACTGTGATGCCCTCAGGGTGACAAAAAAGGGGTCATTCCGAGCGGAGCATCAGCGGAGCGAAGAATCTCCTACCTTTTTTCCTGAAAAATCTTGCAATTAAGGTATGAGAGATTTATTTTTTAGAAAACTTAAAACAGCCATAACAGATTCATCTATGGATAGCTTGTCTGTCTCAATTACAAGGTCAGGGGATTGAGGCTCTTCATAGGGAGCATCAACTCCTGTAAAATTTTTTATTATTCCAAGTTTTGCCTTCTCATAATGACCCTTAGGGTCTCTTTCTGCACATTTTTCAGCAGGACATTTTACATATATTTCTATGTATTCTCCATCTTCAAGAAGACTCTTTACATATTCTCTGTGTTTTCTCAATGGGCTTACAAAGGCTGTAAGCACTACCAATCCAGCATCAATGAAAAGTTTTATTACTTCTCCGATTCTTCTTATGTTTTCATCCCTTTCTTTTTCTGTAAAGCCGAGGTCTTTGTTTAAGCCTGTGCGGATGTTGTCTCCATCAAAAACATAGGTTTTAATACCTCTTTTGTAGAGTTCAAGCTCAACTTTATGGGCAATTGTTGATTTTCCTGAAGAAGGCAGTCCTGTGAACCATAAAACAAAGGATTTATGTCCATTAAGTTTTTGTCTGTGTTTTTTTGTTAGGTGTCCGTTGTATGGAACTATAAAGTTTTCTTCTGCTTTTTCGCTTTCTTTAAGAGAGAACATAGCAAAATTATATCATATCAGCAGTTCAAAATTCCAAGCTTTATAAGTAGTGGTAACTTTCTTTTCATAAAGGCTGAAACAATCTGCTGTATTTCATCTGTTTTAAGGGTGTTCGCATTCTTTGTGCCTGTAAAGGTTTGAACAGGCTTTTCTATCTTTGATAAAACTTCTGAAAGTTGTTCAACAAGATTTTCATTATTTTTTGTAAGAAGAGATTTTAATACTGCTACTTCTAAGTTTGTAAGCTCAGCTCCTGCACCAAAAGTTATGGGAGATACAAGCACAGAGGATGTAAAACTTTCAAAGGATTCATCAATAAGTATCTTGTTTATGTCATTGGCTACGGAGTAGCTTCTTTGTTCATAATCCTGCGGGCATTCAAAGGGTTCCTTGTAGGATGCTGTGAAATCTCCGGTTGCAAGTATTCTTGTTATAGCCTTTATAATCTGCTTTGGTGGAAATTCATTTAGGTCTTCAATGGTAATGCAGGTTTTTCCCTCTTCAAAGAGTTTGAAAATTTTGTCATAAATACCCCCTTTCAGAGGTATTCTATGTCCACCTATTATGTTTAAAACCCTTCTTACCTCATTTACTGGAACTGAAGGGAATATCTTAATTCTTTCCTTCAAATATGCCAAAGCATCATCAATGCTTTGTAAGGGTTTTTTTGAGAAAAGGTCTCTTCTGTCCATTGTATTACGAATAAAGTCCTTTACTGTCTCTAACATCTCTGTCTCAGCTATTTCAAAAAAGGTTGGAATCTGGCTTGGAGGAACACTTACTTCAATGTCATTAAGGGATGGGTCAACAGCACCTATGTATCTTAATTCATTTTTTGTTATGTCAGCATTCATTTCATAGAAAAACATAGGTCTAAATCCACTTGCAAGGGCATTGTGAATGAAATGGTCTATGAAGTATTCGTCATTTTTTGTCTGGGTAAGATAAAACTGAGCAGCCCTTGCAGCAGGAGGATTTGCCTGAAGATAAAACATTCCCCTCCTTGCAAGAAGTCGCAATAGATAAATGCCTTTTTTGCCTCTTTCTTTTGATGAACTGAATTTTTCTGGTGGAGTAAGCATCTGGATTAGCTTCCATAAGGGAGCAATTGCTACACGACCGGGCAGAGCCATATATTCAACATAAAAAATTCCGTTGTCTTTGAGCCTTGATGAAACAAACTGTAATACCTTCTGTTTAAGAGGCTCTTCAAGCCATGAGTAAGCTCCATTTATTGTGATAAAATCAAATGTCGGAAAGTCCTCAGGTACTATTTCAGCTATTGATGCATGAATGAAATTAACATTAGTGAGGCCTAAAGCCTCAGCTGTTTTTTTTGCCTTTGCAATGTGATTAGGATTGAAATCTATTCCATAAAAAATACTTTCTTTGTTTAATGAAGCTAAGGCATTAACTGTCTTTCCATCTCCACAGCATATATCACAGTAAGTAAAGGGTTTTTCAAAGGCAGGTGGAACATATCCTGCAAGTGCCATTGATATACACATACTGAGAGGTGTCTGTACTGGAACAACTTGAGAGCGAAACTCTATGTCCTGAACATAAAATCCAACATACTCTTCAGCCATAAAATGCCTCCTTTGTTTTATTCAACTGGTATAAATCCTTCATTAAGCACTGAAATAAGGGGAGATAAATATTTTTCATACCTGCGCCATTTTTCCTTTGATTCTTTATATATTTCTTTTCTTACCTGCTGGATGCTTGCTGTTTTAACAGGTCTTTGGGTCTCATAAAACTTCATTACTTCATCTTCCCACGGAAGTCCGATGTAGTTCAGAAGCTCTTTTATCAATCTTTTAGGTTCTTCAACAAGCTCCTCATATACTACTTCAAAAATCTTACCTTCAGGTAAAACTTCATGCCAGTGTTGCATTATTCTCTCATGGTCATTTAGCATATGTCCTATGTCTTTTAGGTCATTGGCAAATCCCATAAGACCACGCATTGCAGCAAAGTTTTGATAGTAGTTTGATACAGCCACATCTCTTGGGTCTCTTTTAAGATGAATTATTGCTGCATTGGGAAAAATAAGATATATGAGTCCGATGTGGTCAAAGTTGTGGGGAAGTTTGTCTGTTACATAAGGAGCATCTTTGTTATAAATATTGAGTTTTTCAAGATAATATTCTCCCGCACTCTTTAGGTGACGCTCATCCATGTAGTTTATTCCTTCAGGATAGGGATATCCTCCATTTGTTTGCGGGAAAAGGGCTGTTATTCTGTTTATCCAGGATAGTTCTCCTGCTCCATAAACCATTGAGTGACTTGATATTATCTGTTCTAAAAGTGTTGTGCCACTTCTGGGCATTCCGGTGATAAATATTGGTCTTCTTGAGGGATGTCCCTTACCTTCAAGCCTTTTTATTGTTTCTTTGTTAAAGTTAGCCATTATTCTTTGAACAAGTCTTCTGTGTTCTTTCCAGTCATATCTGACTATTGTTTTGGTCAGTTCATTAGCCTTGATTATTGTTTCAAAGGAGTTTTCATAATCTTTTCTTTTTTCATAAACTTCTGCAAGAGTAAAGGCAGAAGAAATTCTCTGTTCAACCGGTAATGCCACATTATCCATTATTGCTTTAAGTTGCTCAATTTCTTCCTGCTCTGCATCATACTCAGAGTATTTGACTGATTGCACTCTTAATGATGAGGAGAGAGTTTCTATTGCTTCAATATGAGCATTTGCTTCTTCCTTTCTTCCTAAGGTCATGAGTATATGGGCAAGCTGACTTCTTGCTTCCACATGACCGGGAAGATGCTCCACCACTTCTTCAAGAATACTGACTGCTTCATCTGCTCTGTTTTTTTCCATAAGTAATTTTGCTTTCAGTATTTTCCATGTTGGCTCATGCTTGAGTTCTTCAGGGAATTTTTCAAGGTCTTCTTCAGCAGCATCAAGAAAACCGCATTCAATTCTTGCCTGATTTAAAAGAAACCTAAGCTCTGTGGATTCTGGTTCCTTTTCAACCCATTCTTTTAGTTTTGTGCCAACAAGATGGTATTTCTGAGCTTTAAGGGCTATTTTTACAAAAGCAGACCTTACATCCTCATCATCTTCAAATTTGTCTAATGCACCTGAAATAAGAGAGACAGCTTCATCTTCTCTCCCTGTATTAATAAGAATTGTGGAAAGGGTTATGTAATTGACTTTGTTTTCCGGGTCTTTTCTTATTTTTTCATAGAAATCCTCAATTAGTTCATCAGCTTTATCCATTGAAAGCATTATGTTTGCCTTCATGGCATGAAGCTCTTGCCTGTCAGGATTTGAAGAGATGGCTCTGTTAAGTATCTCAATTGCTTCATCAAATCTTCCCTGCTTTGCCCTTAAAGAGGCAAGATTGGCAATAAGTTCTACCCTTTCTGGTTCAACATCTAAGGCTTTGCTTAGATGTTTTTCTGCTTCATCATATCGGGCATTTGCTATATAGATTGCTGAAATTCTTGCATTTGCAATAAAGCAATCGGGGTTAATTGCAAGAGCTTTTTTAAGATAATCCTCTGCTTTATCTGAACCTGTCATAAATAAAAGAAGTCCGTAATCAGAGAGAGCTTCCTCATCTTTTAGTTCCTCTGGATTTATTGTAGGAAGAATATCAACTGCCTTTGCGAGGTTGTTAGCAAAACATTGAATTATGGCATATATTATTTTTAATTCTGAACTTTCTGAAAATTCAATCCCGGGATTTGAAGAGATTATTTCAAGAGCTTCTTTTATCTTGTTTGTTCTTTGAAGCTGTCTTAGAGTCTGTATCAACTCGCTTTCCTGCATAGATGCCTCCAAATTTTTAATTGATTATTATAAATTAATTTTCTCAATTTAAACAATAACTATGAAAGCCCCGAAATTGCCGATAGAAAAAGGAGGAGATTCTTCCCCTTGTTTGGTGAAAGGAGGGGATTCTTCGGCACTTCGTGCCTCAGAATGACAAAAAAAGGAGGCTCAGAATGACAAAAAAGAAGCTCAGAATGACCCCTTTATATGTCACCCTGAGGGCTTTAGCCGAAGGGTCTCCTTCTTTTTTGTCATTCCGAGGGGCTTAATGCCCCGAGGAATCTCTCAGAAAAAAAGGAGGAGATTCTTCGCTGACGCTCAGACGCTGTCCTGAGCGAAGCGAAGGAACTCATTCCGATTATAGAAAAAACGGAGGAGATTCTTCGGTCGCTGACGCTCCCTCAGAATGACAAAGAAAGGATGGGATTCTTCACTCCGCTGACGCTCCGTTCAGAATGAAAAAAAAAGACGCTCAGAATGACACCTTTATATGTCACCCTGAGGCGTAGCCGAAGGGTCTCCTGAGGGGATTCTTCGCTGACGCTCCCTCAGAATGACAAAGAAAGGATGGGATTCTTCACTCCGCTGACGCTCCGTTCAGAATGACAAAAAAGACGCTCAGAATGAAAAATTATGGACAACAGTATGTTTATAAACTGATGGGAGACTATAAAAGGCAGCGGCTCCCTTTTTTACAGAATTATAGAATAATCAGAAAATACTATTTCCTCAACTCCTACAACTTTTACTGCAAAATTTTCTCCAGTGACAATATGATACCAGTCTATATCGTTAATTGAGGCAGAATTTTTTGGTACATTAATATAAACTTTATCGTAACCATAACCTCCATACACTGTATCAAATCCTCTTGAAATATAGATTTTGTCATTTCCAGCACCTGTTTCAATAATGTTGTTGTAAACATTATCATATACGATGTCATCACCAGAACCTGTTTTTACATTTTCTATTACTGTCCCTTTAACAATTGATAAATTATCCTTTCCTGTATAAAGATTGCCTTTTGCTTCTAAATAATTAACATTTTTAGAAACATAATCCATTGCAGACCGGGGATTAACTTTCTGATTTATAAGCTTACTGCTCCAATAATTTATATAATCCCGTGGTGAAATATAATCAATTGTTGATGTTGTTCCATCTGTTAGATTAATTATGCAACTTCCTGTAGCATTTGAAAAATCAATTGTATCAATACCTCCAGCATCCCATATGCTTAGATAAAAGGGACTATTAGCAGTTGTAACAGGATTGTAAACATTATCTTCTTTGTTAGTTTCAAAATTTGCACCATACTTTGCCTGAAGGGCTTGAATATCAAGGAGACTCAAGGAGTTGGGTGTAGCAAAATTATTGAAAAAACAGTGCATATAGGTACCATCAAAGGAAAATTCCGGATAATAAATTCTTCCTTTTGTGTATGACATTACAGTGTATGGAATGGAATCAATATTTTCTGGAAGAATGTATGAACCCTCAAAAGGGTGTTTTAAACCTAAGGCATGTCCTATTTCATGATAAATTGTAACAACACCCCAACCTGAATAAGTAGAGTCAGTATTATAAAAATATTCATCCCTCATATTTTGTAAAGAGTTGTCAAGATGAATATAAACAGGAGGTAGGAATAATCCATTGCTAAAAATGTATTTGATTATACCTGATGCACCGTATGCTCCTAAATCAGCTGAGCCAAATTGAATATCCCCTCCCGATGGTACTTCTACAAACTTTAGGTTAATATACTGGGAGATTTTATTGAATGCTTCCCTTACAAGATTTTTCTCAAAGCTGTCAAGGGGCATCCATCCACTATAACCAATTTTAGGGTCTGACTGAAGAAAACTGTAAGTTATTGTTTTTTTATTCCAACTTATTTCTCCATCAAGGGCTTTTACTGTAGAAGAAGATAAATCCGATATTGTTGTAACTCCTGAATTCACATTACTTTTTGCTTCTGCGGACTTAAGTACAGCATCTTGCTGAGGATTGCTACTTTTAAGAATAGGGTCACTGCTGTCTGCAATTCCTGACAATACAATATATGCTTTTGCATCCTCAATAGTTGCAACAGTTCCTGAGTCATAGGTAACATCTTTTAAAAATTCTCTTGCCTTTTCTGCATCTGAAAGTCCTGAATAGGTTACTTTAAAATCCCTGCCATCAAGCTCTGGGTCAACAACCTTTGTAAAATTATTTGCTGACTCAACTTTGGCTAAAACAGCCTCCCTATCACTTCCCTGTGCACCGTTTATAATCTGCCAGACAATACTTCCAAGTGTTGCTTTGCCTTGCATATAAACATTTAACCAGTAATTGAGACCATCAGGCTCTGGGTCTCTGTTGAAGGCAGACTTGTAAACTTCTGTTATAACCTCCGTAATATTCTTATTTCCATATAAGGATTGAGCTTCAGGAGAGTTTACAAAATTAGCTAAAACATAATCTATTCCTTTTTTATCAAGATATTCAGACCAATGAATTAATCCTTCGGGGTCTGCTGGTCTTTGATAGTAAGCAATATAAAGCCTTTGGATAGTGTTTAAATTCTCTGTCAGGGACATCCTTCTACCTCATTTTTTTTCATTTTACTAAAAAATAGATTAAATTGCAATAAAATTAGCCTGTCCCATTTCTTATAAAAGAATTTCTATCAATCTTTCAGTATGTTCTCTCCATGTCATCCACTTTATAGCATCTGGCTTTGGGTGTTTGTTTTCATTATAAAGAGAAATCCATTTTATAACATCCTCTGTTAGTAATTCAGCATCTTTTGTATTCCTGAAGTAGTAAGCCCCTTCACCAGCTACCTCTCTAAAAACAGGTATATCCCTTGCGATTATTGGAGTTTTGTAATAAGCAGACTCTATTATAGAAAGCCCAAATCCTTCTCCCTCAGAGGCTATTATAGTAGCTGAGGCATTTTTATATAAAAATTCAAGTAAATCATCGGATACATATCCAAGCCAGAAAAATCTCTTTTCCCTCTCAGGATGGTTTTCCATATATTTCACAAGTTCATCTACCATCCATCCTTCTTTACCTACAAAAACAAGATTATAATCAAGTCCTTTCTGCCAGAGGAATTCAAAAGCTTTTAAAACCTGACTGTGTCCTTTTCTCGGCTCTATGGTTGATACCATTAAGAAGTATGGTTTTTGTTTTATCTGATTAAAAATGTTTAAGTCTTCTCCTTTTAAACCATCTATGTGCTTTACACTCTTTATATCACAACCAAGATGAAGCCATTTTATTTTCAGGTTTTTCCTTAATAACCCCTTTTCCCTTCCAAATTTTATTAATGAATCAACTGTAGCTTTTGAATTACAAATTATTTCATCAGAGACTTTTAGAACTACTTCACACCAATTTTCATGTAATTCCTTTAATCCTGACGGAAAATATTGAGGAAACTCTATAGGTAACAAATCATAAACAAGAAAAACAATTTTTATACCCATTAGCTTTAAGTAATGATAAAACCCAGTCTTATGAGCATCAATTATCTCTCTATGATTGAGATCAGGAGCATAGTAAACGGAATTTTCTTCAAAAAAAACCGAAGTATCTCCCATTCCCTCATAATCAAATTCAAAAAATTTTTTACTCCATTCTCTGGCATATTTAAGAGTCCAAATCCCCTTTTCATTTAAAAGTCTTACTGGTTCAACAAGAATATTCTGTGGAACCATCTCCAATAAATACTTTAATTCTGCCTTAACAACCCTCTGTATACCTGTTTTTGCATCTGTTTTGCTTAATACTGAACAGTCAAATAAAATCTTTCCTTTTGAAATAATTTTTTTCAAATTTCTGGATAAAATATAGGAAAATCTTTCAATTTTGTCGTTCTGAATGTTTAACTTAGATGAAAATTTCAGCAATTCAACTGTCCTGTTATATCTGTAAAAATTTTCTATTGTTAAATAATAATCCTCTGCTATTTTATGATTTGGAATAAAACGGATTTCCTCTCTATTTAAGAAATAAAACTTTTCTAAAAGATTAAACAGCTCTTCAGAGTGAACTATAACACCTAATGAATTGTTTATTATTTTATAGTTAAAAGGCACACTCTTAATTACCTGCTCTTTACCGTATTTTTTTAATCTTATGAATCCCCTTATTCCCTCTTCAATTTCTAATTCTTCCAAAATATTATCAAATAAATTATAAAGATAAAAATCCTTTAAAATTATAATCCCGGGAATTTCCTCTAAAAGATTGACCATATACCTATGAAAACAGGAGTTTTCGAATTGATACAAAACTCTATCAAAATCCCTAAATTTTTGTAAAAAATCATCAACCCTTATAATTTTAAACTTTGAAGCAATTTCTTCATCTATGCTATCCTGCTGTATTACAAAAGTCATATCATAATGCTTTTCAAGACAAAAAATAATTTCTTTAATGTCATTTAATCCTTTATGAAGGGGAGATATGTAGGCAAGTTTTAATTTAGTCATTTACAAGTTCCTGTATAGTAGAGGCAATTATCTCTGCTGTTTTATCCCATGAAAATCTTTTCTGCTGTAATTCTGAGTTTTCCGTTAAGAATTCTCTGTAATTTTTTTCTTTTAAGGCAAAAGCTATTTTCCTGCTTATATCTTCAGGATTTTCCGGGTCAAACATCGCCTCTTTTTCTAATATAATTTCTTTTATACTGCTACAATCTGAACCAATAACAGGAGCGCCAGCTCTCATGGCTTCTAAAACAGGTAGTCCAAAACCTTCGTATAAAGAAGGATATACAAAAAGGGAGGTTAAATTATATAAAAAGTTTAGCTCATCATCGCTAACATAACCAGTAAAAACTATGTTTTCTTTTTCCACTCCTGAGTCCTTTGCTATGGAATATAAATTATTTTTCATAGCATCATCAATCTTTGATACTAATACAAGCTTATAGGATTTTTTTATTTCCTCTGGTAACATACCATAGGCTTTAAAGAGGTTATGAAAATTTTTTCTGTAATCAAAACCACCGGGCACATATAATATGAATTTTTCAATAGCAAATTTATTTTTTATATAGTCTATAGCTTCTTTTTTTTCGTCACGATTTAATTTTCTAAAATTAAAATTTGTATCAATATATGTTGTTTTTATTTTTTCTGGGTTAAAATTCAGATGCTTAACAAAATCTTCTTTTGTTGAATTGGATATAGCAAAATAAAAGTCAGCTTTTGTTACCTCATCAAGTTTATGATAATACCATTTTTTCTGCTTCTCTGAACTTAAATAAATCTCCTGGAAAAGAAAAGGAATAAGGTCATATAATACTATAAAGTCCTTCCATGAGCCATTCAGTTTTTTAATTGAAGTAGGATGGTCCCATTCAAAATGGGAAGGATTAAAATAGACATCAGGTTTTACTTGTGATATAAAATATTCAAGAGCAATGTCATACAAAATAGCCATTTCATAGTCCTGTAAAAGTATATCAAAGTATGTATTAAACCCTATCGGTTCAAAAACTTCAATTTTAATTTCTTCTCTCAAATTAAGAAGACTTTCCCTTATTTGTGCTCCTCTCTCAATATTAAAATGAGAGCAAAGTATTACATGTATATGCCATGATTTATCAAGTAATTTTATAAGATGACCGAAGACTTCCCATGCTACCCGTCCCACCCCGCGAAATCCGCTTTCACCCTGATATGATGAAAGGTCAAAGACTATTCTTTTTGCTCTTTCCATCTTTTTAGCCTTTTGTTAAATATTTGAGCCTCGTAATTTGTAATTAAAATCTGCTCTGAATTTTCTTGAAAATTACTCGGGGAAGTATTTAATTTATTAATTTTACTTTTAAGTTTTCTTTCCACTGCAGGCATTTTTTTTATGAGAAATTTAACTGTTTCTTTTAATTTCGGTTTGCTGTTTAAATAACTTGCAAGGTGAATAAAAAGTCTTTCATTAAAAAAAAACTTAATTTTCTTTATAAAATTAAATAAACTTCGCTTTTTTTTACCGAGCCAGCGGTAAAATCTCCATGGTTTTGAGTTCCATATTGCAGTCAGCTTTGACTGTAAATCCAACAACTGTGGTTCCATCTCTTTTGCAAACTTCTCTGATAGAAAATTTAGTTTGTTCCATATTGCAGTCAGCTTTGACTGTAAATCCAACAACTGTGGTTCCATCTCTTTTGCAAACTTCTCTGATAGAAAATTTAGTTTATGGTCTAAATTTCTAAGGTCTCTTTTAAGCAAATTTGCAACATCTTCAAAATCAAGGGAAGCATTAAGACTAAGTTGAGTTAATACCTCCTTAACATTTTCCAAATAAAGCTCATTCTCTGAATCCTTGACAAAAACAACAGAAACATCTGGAGAAAAATAAAATAAACTCTCTATTGAAAATGAATCTATCTTTTTAACTCCGTTAATCGGAAAGGATTTACTTATTATTAAACCGTTTCTTTTACCGATGAATTCTAAAAGCTCAGGGTGCACAGGTCTTAAATGAGTTGGGTCTATCCAGAAAGAATAAGCTCCAATCATAAGGTTTTTCGTATAGGGAAACTCTACTATAAAAATGCCTCCCGGTTTTAAAACTCTACTTACCTCACTGAATAACTGAAAAGTATATTCAAAAGGAAGATGCTCTATAACATGGATTAAAGAAACCAGCTCATATTTTTTCTCAGACAAACCCTTTAAAAATTTAAGGATATCTCCTTCTGTAGCAGATAGTCCTAACTCTTTAACCAATTTTATATTTTCTTTATTTATGTCAACTCCCTCAACTTCAAAGCCGTAATTAATTAAAAACTCTAAGAATTCTCCCCTTCCGCATCCTAAATCAACTGCCTTTGGTTTCTCATTTGAGTATTTTTTTGCTATAAATCTAACCAAAGGTTCGTAAAATTTTAATCTCTCTAATATTTGTTCTCTTGTTCCTCTGTGTCTGTTTTCAAAATCAAAATAAAAATTGCCATCCTTCATTTCCAATTAATCACCCTCAATGCTTTAAGTTCAAACATGTTTTTTCCCAGAAAGTCAGTTTAAAAAACTGAATATATAATTATAATGCAATCAACTACGGAATTTAAACCTTACCCTTTTCCCTAAAATTGGCGATAGAAAAGAGCTGTCTTGAGCTCATCCCATCATTCCCTCTTTGTCACCCTGAGGGCTTTTTTTACTTGTCACCCTGAGGCGTTTTTATCTGTCACCCTGAGGCGTTTTTATCTGTCACCCTGAGGCGTTTTTATCTGTCACCCTGAGGCGTAGCCGAAGGGTCTCCTGAGGAGATTCTTCGGTCGCTAACGCTCCCTCAGAATGACAGAAAAGACACTCAGGCGCTGTCCTGAGCAAAGCGAAGGAACTCATTCCGATTATAGAAAAAAAGGTATGAGATTCTTCGCTGACGCACAGAATGACTCCCTCTCTGTCACCCTGAGGCGTAGCCGAAGGGTCTCCTGAGGAGATTCTTCGGTCGCTTACGCTCCCTCAGAATGACAAAAAGGAGGGGATTCTTCACTCCGCTTACGCTCCGCTCAGAATGACAAAAAAAGGTCGCACAGAATGACTCCCTTTTTGTCACCCTGAGGCGTAAGCC
>Ga0209691_1001731_pt1 | contig 12358 bp, 3 predicted proteins | sample YNPMSBMetaG_FD_187120 | JGI IMG/M metagenome (GOLD analysis project Ga0209691, IMG submission 187120) | Anoxygenic and chlorotrophic microbial mat microbial communities from Yellowstone National Park, USA - YNP MS-B MetaG (SPAdes) (version 2) ... | reverse complement strand
GTTGGAGCTGTATCGGTTGAAGACGGGGGTGAGCTGGTATGAGGCCAAGACCGCGATAGTTCGCGACGCCATCCGAACCTACCTGGCGCATCGTGTCTATGAGTTTGCCTCAACTGCGTAAGTCCTATAAGTAATGAATAAACTCTTCGCCCTGTTGGTTGCAGCGCTGATCCTGTTCGGAGCCGTGATGGCTCAGCAGACCCCCGCTGGCACCAACATCTCCAACCAGGCCTCGGCAAGCTACATCGACTCCGCTGGCCAGCCCCGCATCACCACCTCCAACCAGGTCATCACCGTGGTGCAACAGGTCTACAGCTTCACCATCACCCCAAACGGCACCGAAACCGATCCTCCTCCCCCCGGCCCCGGACAGATCAAGACCGCCCTTCCCGGTGGTCAGGTGATCTTCAACTACGTGGTCACCAACACCGGTAACGGCACCGACACCATCAACCTGAGCACGGTCCTGGGCACCTCCCACAACTTTAACCTCCAGAACCCCACCATCTACCTGGATGCCAACTGCAACGGCAACCTGGACGCCGGGGAGACCACGCCCATCCCCAGCGTAACCCTGGGCATAGGCCAGCAGGCCTGCGTGATCGTGACGGCCACCGTTCCCTCCACAGGCGTCACCAGCGGCCAGTACGGGAACCTGAACCTGGTGGGCACTTCTCAGGCGGGCACTCCCAGTGATCCGACCGATGACGTGGTAGACAACGACAACTGGGCCCGGGCTGTGGTCTCCACCCAAGCCATCCTCACGGCCTTCAAGAGCGCTTCGCCCACCGGCCCCGTGGCCCCCGGCAGCACCATCACCTACACCATCTCCGGCAGCAACACCGGTGGCAGCGCCGCCAGTGGCGTGAGCGTGACGGGTCTGGGAACCGGCATCCTCATCTCCGACACCATCCCGAACGGCCTGGTAGTGAGCGCCATGCCCACCGGCAGCGCGGGTGCGGGCACTGTGCAGATCGTCTACTACAACGGCACCACCTGGGCCCCCCTGGCCCCCGGTAACCTGCCCCTCACCGGCAACGGCACAATTGCGGTGGGTATGTTCATCAGCGGCAGCGGGGCTTTCTTCCCCCAAACCGCCTCTTACACCTTCAGCTTCCAGGCCACCGTACCCGCCAGCCCCGCCGGCACCAACTATCCCAACACCGCCACCGTCACCTACAACGACGGAACGGCCAACCAGACCACCACCTCCAACACCACCAACAACACCGTGGCGGCCGCCTACAACGTGGCCGTGGGACCGTATGAGTACCCCACGGGGGCTCCCACTGGCTCCTACACGGTGGGCGGCTACACGGTGGACCGCTCCGGCGACCAGCAGACCATCGCCTCCGTCAACAGCGGCACCACCGTCATCTTCCGCCACACCCTTAAGAACACCAGCAACACCGCCACCGCCGATAGCTTCACCCTGAGCTTTAGCGTCCCACCCACCGGCTGGGTCTGCAGCCTGGTAGCCGATGACCTCACCACGCCCATCAGCGGCCCCGTGGGCCCTGTGGCGGCGGGCGGCACCCTGGACTTCGCCCTCAAGTGCCAGGTGCCCGCCACCTACACCTCTAACACCGCCGCCACCATCACCATTACGGCCACCAGCGTGGGTGATCCCTCCAAGAGCGACACCACCACGGATGTGGTAAGCGCCGTGGCCGACGGGTTCCGCTTCGACCTCTACGGTGGTCGGACGGCCCCCTACGATGTGGGCAAGATGCCGTCCTCGCCTCCTTCTACGGATCCTTATCAGGACACCTCTGATGGCAACAGCACGACCCGCCCCTCAATCCCCACTACCAACGCCAACCCAGGGGCCTCGGTGACCTACCGCCTGCGCGTAGAAAACCGCAACCCCAACAACCAGGCGGACAACTACCTGCTTCTGGTGCAGCCAGTTCAGAACTTCGGGCAGGTGGATAGCGTCCTCTTCTACGCGGATGCCAACGACGACGGCATCCCCGATGGTGCGCCCATCTCCAACACGGGTCTGGTCAACTTCGGAGACACCTTCAAGTACCTGGCCGTGGTCACGCTGAAGGCCAACGCCGCCCCCGTTTTCGTAGGCTTCAACTTCGCCGCTCAGAGCACGGCGTCCACCTCGGAAGGACTGGACTGGGTCTATGCCCAGATTGACGTGAACCTGGTGGCCCAGGTCACCCTGGATCCCGACCGCTCCGGCACCGTGACCAGCCCGGGCACCATCCAGTACACCCACACCCTGACCAACAACTCCAATACGCCGCTCTCCTGCTACGTGGGTGGCAACGGCGGTAGCTACGGCTGGACCTACCAGTACTCTACGGACGGAACCAACTGGTACGGCGCTTTGGGGAACTTGCCTGTGGGCGCGAACGGGGGTACCCAGACCATCTACGTCCGGGTGCTGGTGCCCGCTGGCGAGCCCATCGGTCGGACTGACGTGAACACCGTCCAGGCCCGCTGCTTCGTCAACTACCCGACCGATCCCCTGAATACTACCCCCAATGCGCAGGACACCGCCACTGAAACCACCACCATCGTGGGCGGCGACCTGCGCCTGACCAAGAGCGCCAAGACCTACGTGCTCAACAGCACCACCGTGCGCGATGCCACCGGCGCCACTGCCCTCCCCGGCGACGAGATTGAGTACACCATCGTGGCCGAGAACATCGGCACCGGCAACCTTAAGCAGGTGGTGATCACCGACCCGCTGCCGTCGTACACCACCTTCGTGAGCGTCTCTGCCTCGGCCACGGGCTTCCCTACCGGTAGCGTCATCTTCTACTCCACCGATGGCACCACCTGGAGCACCACGCCGCCTGCCAGCGTGCCCACGGGCGGTACGGTCTACGTGGCTGTGAACACCAGCGACGTCGACGGCCCCAACCAAATCACGAACGCCGACACCATGCCGCCCGGCGCCAAGATCACCATCACCTTCCGCGTGCGGGTTCAGTAAGTCTTTATCCCACCCCCCGTTTGGGGGGTGGGAAATAACCTATAAAGCGCTGTGCGAGAGTTTACGATTGGGCCTGTACGGGACAAGCATAGGCTCTCGCACAAATTTTTCACAACCTTGCTACAACATCGGATGAAGCGTATGCCAGTCTCACCATTTCAATCTAAATTAGCTTCACAGCCGTATGTCGGAATGCGAATCGGGTGGAGCCTGGCATTGGCGCTGTTGCTAAACCTAGCTTTCGCCGCTCCTGCCGGCACGGTCATTCGCAACCAGGCCCTGGCATAGAGACATATCTATCTAATGTGGTTGAAACGGTGGTACAGGCGGTGTGTGTGCCCGCCCTAACCCCCAACGGCAGCGTTGGCAGCCCCGCCCAGTACGCGGTCGTACCGGCGGGTGGGTCTGTTTACTTTGCCTACTTGCTGCGCAACAGCGGCAACCAGAGCTTTACCTTCACCCTGGGCTGGGCGCAAAACAGCGCACCCTGGGCACCGAGCGCGGTGCGGTTTTATCACGACGTCAACGCCAACGGCAGGCTGGATCCGGGTGAAGCCGAGTTGAACAGCGTAACGCTGGCAGCCGATCAGGAAATTCGATTGATTCTGGCTATACAAACGCCGCTATCGGCCACTGGCGAGCTGTATATCAGCCCGGTGGCCACCTGCCCCGACGGAAGGCGCGACGACGACAACTTTAGCCGGGTCAGTATCGGCAGCGGGGCCGCGCTGAACGTGGTGAAGTCGGCGGACACCCCCCTGGTTCGGGAAGGCCAGGAAGTGGGCTTTAGCATCCGGGTGTGGAACCTGGGCAACGCCCGGGCCGAAGGGCCCATTTACGTAACCGACATGCTGGACACCCCCGAACTGCGCGACCTGAGCTATGTGGTGGGCTCGGCCAGCGCAGCCAAGGGCCGCCTCGAGTACAGCGACGGCAGCACCTGGAGCAGCAGCCAGGCCCAGGTGCGGGGCATCCGGCTGGTGCTGGATAGCCTCGAGTCCGGCGAGGAAGCCTTGTTTAGCTTCCGGATGCGGGTAGAGCCAGGTGCCGCACCGGGCCCCCGGCTTAACGTGGCGACGGTCTCGTCGGCCAGCAACGACGCGCAAGCAACCTTCGAGATCCGACTTGCAGCCCGGTACGCCCACGCCCTGGGTCCCCTGGGCAATCCCCAGGCGGTGGGCCCAGACGACCAGCAGAGCGCCCAGGTGCTGGCCGGACAGCCTTACTGCTTTAGCCACACCCTGCGCAACACGGGCAACGCCCCCGATGCCTACACTTTGGAGGCAACAGGGCTGCCCAGCGGGGTCAGCCTGGACTTCCGTTCGCTGGGTGGTGGCATCCTCTCCCTTCCTGTCAGCCTTTCCCCAGGGGCAGACCTTAACTTTCAGGCCTGCCTGTCCGGGATAGCTGCAAGCACCACTCCCTTCACCGTTACCCTGCTGGCTCGCTCAGTCGCTACCGGCAGCACCGACCCCACCCTCGACCAGGTGACGCAGATTCTGGATCCTTCCTTGATTACCCTGCGCAAGAGCAGCCGCGTAGGTCCCGAGGTAACCCCTGGTGAGCGGGTAGTCTACACCCTGGAAATCGAAAACCCCCTGCCTGTCTCATTTAGCAACGTCGTGGTGGAGGATGTGCTGGACGCCAACCTCGAGTTCGTCTCGGCTTCGGACGGCGGTAGCTATACCCCCTCGAGCCGCACGGTGCGCTGGAACCTGACCCTGGCTGCGAGCAGCACCCGCACCCTGACCCTGGAGGCCCGGGTAGCAGACGGCACCCCTCATGACACCACAATCCCTAACCACTTCAGCCTGCGGGGTGGGCCCATCAGCAACCCGCTGCTCTCCAACAGCGTGACCCTACAGGTGCAGGCTGCGATGCTGTTTTTGGAGAAACGGGTCCAGCCTACCCGCGCCAGTGTGGGCGATCTGCTCACCTACACCCTGACGGTGGTGAACATGGGCCAGGTGGCCCTCACCGTGCGCCTAGAGGACACCCCCGAGGCCGGCCTGATCTATGTGCCGGGCAGCGCCAGCCCCAGCGAGCCGCTCCTGCAAGGGGGCAGGCTGATCTGGGACAACCTGAGCCTGGCCCCGGGTGCCCGCGCAGTGTTTAGCTACAAGATGCGCATTGGGGCCGGGGCAGGCCCTGAGCTGCGAAACACCGCCCGGGCCACTGGCAGCAGTGGTGGCAACGCCGCGGTAGCCAGTGCGGTGGCCTCAGCGGTGGTGCAGTTGCAGCAGGGGGTCTTCACCCCGCCCCATAGCCTCTTGGGCCGGGTCTTCCTGGACACCGACCGCGATGGCCGCTATACCGCTGGCCTCGACCTGCCGCTGCCGGGCGCGCGGGTGGTGCTGAGCAACGGCCTGCAAACCCTGACCGATGCCGAAGGCCGCTACAGCTTCCGCAACCTGCCTGGCGGGGTGTTTGAGGTGATGCTGGATCCGGCCTCGGCCCCCTTCCGGCCCCTCCCCCACCCCGAAGCCCTGGGGGATGGCTACCGGCACCGGGTGCGGGTAGAGGGCCTGACCGTAAGCGACTTCCCCCTCGAGCGCCCTAGAGGCCTGGCCCAGGCCGTACGCAAGACCACCCTGGAGTTTGGCCCCTTGCGGGTCGAGAAAAAACTGCTGCCACTGCCGGGCGGGATACGGGTGGTGCTGACGCTCAGCTCGAGCGAAGCCCTGCCCGAGCTGACCCTGACCGATCCCCTGCCCGGCGGGGGCGAACGGGTTTTCCGGTTTGAGCGCTTCCAGGGTCGCGAGACCCTCACCTACGACCTGCCGGGTGGCCACCTGACCGACCCGCAGGTGCGCTGGAGGTACCCGTGATGCGCGCGCTTTGGTTCTGGCTCTGCCTGCTAACCAGCCTGGCGTTGGGCCAGGCCCGCACCGAGCTCAGGGGTATCGTGCCTGGAGATCAGCTAGGCTGGGAGATCCAAGAGCTGCAGGCCAGCATCGTGGTGCACAAGCCTACCCTGCTAAACCTGCAGATCTACTCCCCTGGCTTCGACCCCAACGATTACCGCAGCGCCCTCAAGGGAAAGGAAGAGCTGGGCGACGAGCGCTACGACAAGGGAAAAGGCGAACTCGTCGCGGAGTTCGCGCTGCTGCGGGATGGTCGGGTACTGGCCGAAGAGCGCTTCGGGGTAGAGCCCCACCGCTGGGTGCTCTTCTTTCGGGGCGAGGTTCAGCCTGGGGTTTACCTGATCAAGAGCCGCCTGCTGGGGTTGGGCAAAAATGCTTTCCTCTACCGCATCCAGACCAGCGTGCCCCAGGCTGCCGAACTGCTGATAGACCCCACTTTGCAGATTTATGATGTGCGCTCGGCCTCGTACAGCAACATCCGCGGCAAGGACTGGCAGGAGCCCTTTTTGCTCGATGTGAGTCCCGAAGTGCTGCCCCTACGCGTAGGCTTCTACGACGAGGACGGAGCCCAGGAAATGGAAGGCCGGGTGCGCCTCCCGGACGGGCGCATCGAATCGCGCAAGGTCTCCGGCGACCGCGAATGGGCCTACTACGACATTCGCCAGCCAGGGCAGATTACCTTTGGCTTCCGCCAGCCCAAAACCGCCCGCCAGTACTCCAACACCATCGGCTTTCGCGTGGACGCCTGTATGGAGGTCGGGCGAGAGGCCTTCCGGGTGGTGGCCCCCCGGCCCGTTAGCGCAAGCGCGGTGGATGTAGAGGGCCGGCCCCTGGAAGTGCCCATCGCCCTCGAGGGCGACAAAGTCCGCATTGTGCGGCTATCCACCCTGCCGGAGGGCTACCGCCTGGTGCGGCTGGAGGTAGAGGGCGGCGAGTACCTGGATGAAATCTCAGCCCGTTTCGGCTGCGGCGGGGGTAGCGCCCGGTACATTCTGGAACGGCTGGCGTCTCCGCCCGTCACCGTCCTGCCCGCCCAACTGGAACTGGAGGCCGTGCTGGTGCTGCCGGACGGCGAGCGGCCCATTGATTTACCTATACGGGTAGGTGAGCAGGCCATTTCGCTAAGCCAGGGACAGGCTCGAGTGAGCCTGGAGGCAGGCACCTATAGCCTTGCGCCGGTGCTTAGCGGGGCCCGCGTGGAAGGGCCGGGGTCGGTGGTGCTAAAAGAAGGCGAGACCCAGAAGGTGCGCTTCAGGGTTTATCCCGAGGTCAAGCTCACCCTGGCAGCCAGCCCCAACACCCTGCGGGTAGGGGAGGAAACCACCCTGGTGGCCCGGGCCAGCACCGATTTTACCCGCCTGCTGCCCGCCGATCTGGAGCTTGATCTACCCCCTTGTTTGGAAGCCCTCGAGGCCCCCCGCCTGGTTTCGCCCATCGCCCAGGGCCGCGAGGCGGTGTTGCAGGTGCGGGCCAGGGCCCTGTGCAAGGCCGAGCCCCTGGTCACCGCCACCCTGAGCCCCTGGGCACAGCAAGCTCAAGCCCTACTGAAGATTGTCCAGCCCGCCACCTTCACCCTGCACAAAGAAGCCCTCACCCCAAGCGCCGCGGTGGGCAGCGAGGCCGTCTGGCGCCTGCGGGTAGCAAACACCGGCGACGAACCGGGCCGGGTGCGCCTCCAGGACAACCTGGCCCCCGGACTGCAAGGGCAGGCGCTGGATCAGGTTGTTGAGCTGGCGGCAGGTGCAGCGCAAACCTTCGAAGTGCGGGCCCGGGTGAGCTTCGAGGCCCCCTCGGTGCTGGTCAACACCGCCCGCCTCTTGGGCGAGGGCGGCCAGACCCTGCGCGAGGCCCAGGCCCAGGTAGCGGTGCTGCGTCCGGTGGCCGAGCTCTCGCGCTCGCTGGACAAGCGCATGGTGGTGCCCGGGGAGGAGGTGGAGGTGCGCCTGGTGGTACGCAACAGCGGCCAGGCCCCCCTGAGCTACACCCTGCAGGACACCTACCCCGAGTGGCTCGAGGTGGCCCAGGCCCCAGCGTTCAGCGGCACGCTGCCCCCGGGCGAAAGCCTCACCCACACCTACCGGGCCAAAGTACGCTTTGGCGCCCCAGCCGAGGGGGCTTTCCTGGCCCAGGTGGTGTCCAACGGAGGCAACCCCAGCGCGCCCGATACCCTAAGGCGCACCCTGCTGCGCCTGGAAAAAACCGCTGAGCCAGCGCAGGTGGTGGTGGGCAACCCAGCGGTGTTTATCATCCGGGTGGGCAACCCCACCGATCATCCCCTCAGCCTGCGCCTGCTGGAGTCGCCCGCCGAGGGCCTGCGGATGGAGTTACCGGAAAGCTTGGAGTTCACCCTGCAACCCGGCGAGGTGCGCGAGTTGGAGCTAGAAGCCCAGGCCGAACGGGTGGGCCCCCTGGACAACCAGGTCACGGCTTTTGTAGGCAGCACGCTGGCCTCCCTCCCCGCCAAAGCCACCCTGCTGGCCCTGCCCGTGCTGGAGCCCTACCGGCTTTCCACCGTCACCCTGGATTTTTCCGTTGAAAACATTGCCCAGTACGACCGCCTGCTGCTTACCCACCTACCCCCCGAAGGCGCGACCTATGAGCCTGGTTCAGCCCGGCTGGATGGCCGCCCCCTGTCCGACCCGCGCATTGACGGCCAGGGCCGCCTCTTCTTCGAGCTGCCCGGTGCGCGAATAGAACATCAAGCTCCGAAGGCCATCTCTCGCTTGAGCTACCAGCTGCGCCACCGCGAGGCCCTGGGCCCGCTGGCCCAGCCCACCCTGACCCTCCAGGTGGGCGACCGGGAAGTCTATCTGCAAGGCCAGCAACGCTTTGCCGATCTGGAGAAAGCCCGACCGATCATCAGCCAGCAGCGCGACGGCTTTATCCAGGAGCCCCTGCCCGGCACCCTTTTCCGCGCGGACAAGGCGCGGGTGGTGCTGCAGGCCCCCTACGGCCTCGAGGTTCGCCTCACCCTGAACGGCCGGGAAGTAGACTCCAAAAACCTTGGTCAGGCCACCTACGACAGCGACAAGGGCCTCCAGCGCCTGGAGTACTACGGCCTGCCCTTGCAGCCGGGCCGCAACCTGATCGAAGTACAGACCGCGCTGGGCTCGGATCGGGTGGAGGTCTTCCTGGCCGGTAACCCCACCCGCCTGGAGGTACGCCCGGTGCGCCTCCTGGCCGATGGACGCACCCCGCTGGAGCTAGAGGTGCGGGCGGTGGACGGGCTGGGCCTGGCCTCGGGCTTCGGCCCGCTCACGGTAGAAACCTCCGGCGAACCCCTGGAACCGGACGCTTTCCCGCTGTTGTCGGGGTATCAGGTGCTCCTACAAGACGGTGTGGCCCGGCTGCGCTTCAAGCCCACCGCCACCCCCACCCTACTGCGCCTGCGGCTGACCTTTGGGGAGATAAAGGAACAGGCCGAGTTCTTCGTGCTGGGCCGCCAGACCCAGCTATGGCAGTTCCAGGGCAGCGTGGGCCTGCAGTTGGGCGAGAGCCTCCAGGTGTTCGGCCTGGGACGGGGCTACCTGGAAAGCCCCTTTGCCAGCGGAACCTTGCGGGCGGCGCTGGACGGCTCGCTCCGCTTCAACCAGGGCCAGCCCCAGGTAGAAACCGGCCTGCGCGAGCTGCCCGACCCCACCGGACGCTTCCCCCTAACGGGCTCGGGCCGGGAAGCCACGCTGCCCCTCCGCTCGGATGACCCGCTGGCCCTGCGCTACGACCAGGAAGGCTTCGGCATCGGCTACTTTGCCGACCAGCTCGGCGTCTTTGGCCTAAGTGGACTGCCCCAGGGCACGGCTTTGCGCCTGGAAACCCGCGGCGACCTGACCCTGCAAGGCTTTGCGGGCTGGCTGCCTGCCAGCAGCAAAACCGAAGTGATCGTGCCCGACGGCACCCGCTTCTATAAGCTCTCCGGGCCTGCCGAACCCGGCAGCGAGCAGGTACTGCTCCTGGTTGGGGCCAGCCAAACCCGCCTCGAGCGCCTCAAGGACTACGTACTGGACGCTGCCAGCGGCACCCTGACCCTCTCTAAGCCCCTCTGGCCCAGTGCCCCCGACTTCCAGCCGGTGCGCCTCGAGGTCACCTATGCCCCCCTGGGCGGAAGCCGCGCGCTGGGTTATGGGGCGGGGGCCCGCTTTAAGCTGGGCTACTTCAGCATTGGCGCCGGAGCGGCCTACCTGCCGGGCAGTGGCTGGCGCTATGGGGCCGAGGCCCTCTATCAGCAGCCCGGCTTTGGCCTGCGGGCCACCTATAGCCGAGGGACGGCCGAGCGGCTGGGCCTCGAGCTCTCCGGCAAAAACGGCCCGCTCGAGTCCAGCGCCAACCTGACCTACGAGGGCAAGCTCCAGGGCCAGGCCCAGGTGGCCTACAGCCTCAGCGAAGCCGACCGCATCTCCCTGGAACACCAGACCGGCGAGGCCAACCGTACCGGCCTGCTCTACACCCGCCGTCTCTTCCTCCCGGGTGAACAGGCCCGTGAGGGCTCTGTCCCGAGGGGGATCGTCCCCGCCTTCTCGGTAGGGGGCGGGCTGGGCTACACCTGGGAGACCGCCTCGCTGGCGGCCCTGGGGCGCCTGGGCCTCAGTAGCGGCGCCCTCAACAGCGAGCTGACCCACGCCCAGCCCTTCAGCCTGACCCAGATGGCCTCCACCCGCCTGCGGGCCACCTTGGCCTTCGACGCCAACCTCTCCGCCGAGGCCGACCTGGTCCAGACCTGGGGTCTAGGCTTCTCGGGCAACCTGGGGCTGAAGCAAAAGCTGGGCGGGGCCAACCTGGCCCTTTCCTATCAACTGCCGGGCGCAGCGGGCGAGGGCAACCGGGCCCGCTTTGGCCTCGAGGCCCCCCTGCCCCTCGACGAGCGCTGGAGCCTGAACGCCAGCGCCGGCTACGAACAGAGCTTCGCCACCGGCAGCAGCCAGGCCGCCTTTGGGCTGGCCCTGCGCTACCAGACCGAAGCCTTCAGCGCCACCCTGGGGGCCGAGACCGCCCTGGGCAGCCAGCCCAAGCTGGTGCTGCGGGCCGGGGCTACCGGGCAGCTCGACGAGCAGCAAACCCTCTCGCTGGACGCCAACTACCAGGTGGCCCCCACCCTCGAGGGCCGCTTTACCCTGGCCTACGCCCTGCGCGGGCGCGAGGTGTCGCTGCTCACCTACCACCGTCTGCAGAGCGGGCCTGAGGCCACCCTCGAGGGCGCCCTGGCCACCAGCTACCACCCGGGCCTCGCCTTCCAGCTTCGCCCCAGCCTGGCCTACCGCCTCAAGCTAAGCGACCCCGCCGGCCACACCTACCAGCTTGGCCTGGGGGCCAACTACTACTTCACCGACTGGCTGGGCCTGGGGGCCGCCGCCTACCACCAGCTCCAGCCCGGCACCCAGACTAGCGCCACCGCCTTCTCGCTGGAAGCCAGCCTGCGGCTGGTGGAGGGGCTGTGGTTCAACCTGGGCTACACCTTCGGTGGCTTCGTGGGCCTCACCCCCGACACCACCCCAGGCCTCTACCTGCGCCTGGACATCTTGGGAGGTAGCCGATGAGATGCTTTTTGATTCCAATCCTGTTGCTTTTGCTGGGATTGGCCAACGCTCAGGTGGTGCGGCCCTTCACGGTACGCTACCAGGTCAACACCCAGGGCAACATTCTCATCATAGGAAACACGCAGGAATCTTGCAGCAGCAGTGGCACCGCCACCATCACGCCAAGCTCGGGCCCCACCTGCAACGTGAGCGCTTCTTCCACTATTAACAACAGCGTTCAGATGGCCTTCATTGACTACGACACCGACCCCTCCACCTTCAACGCCACACGTGCCACACTTACCCTGCTGGCTGGATCTACCGTGCTATGGGCTGGCCTGTACTGGGGAGGCTCCCGTGGAGGTTCCATTCCACCTCCCAATCCCGCCAATATCGGTCAGGTACTATTGCGTTACGGTACGGGTTCTTACGTCCCCGTAAACGCAACCCAAATAGACACGGGGATTGCCCACCCCCAAAACCCTTACAGCGCCTTTGCCGACGTGACCTCCTTTGTCCAGGCCCACGGGTCTGGCGACTACTGGGTGGCCAACCTGCAAGCCTCGAGAGGCACGGTTGGAGGGGGAACCTTTGCGGGTTGGAGCCTGGTGGTGGTCTACAGCAATCCCAGCGAACCCTCGCGCAATCTAACAGTCTACGATGGGTTTTTAAATCAAGGCGCTAGCAGCCCACCAACCACTATCACAATAAGCGGGTTCATCACGCCTTTAACTGGCCCAGTGACTGGGAGAGTAGGCTTTGTAGCTCAGGAAGGCGATAGAGGTCTTGTGGGTGATAGGCTGCGTATGGCGACCACCAGTAACCCCACCGGGATTGACCTCTCGGGTTCAGGACGCCCAAGCAACAACTTTTTTAACTCCAGCACCACCTTCACGGCCCGGAGCCCAAACTTCCACAACCTTCTGGGCTTTGACTTTGACATCCTGGACGTATCGGGGATTCTAGGTAATGGGGATACTTCTGCTACATTTACTTTCTACACAAATGGAGACGGATACTATCCTCAGGTT
>Ga0209691_1001729_pt1 | contig 12362 bp, 11 predicted proteins | sample YNPMSBMetaG_FD_187120 | JGI IMG/M metagenome (GOLD analysis project Ga0209691, IMG submission 187120) | Anoxygenic and chlorotrophic microbial mat microbial communities from Yellowstone National Park, USA - YNP MS-B MetaG (SPAdes) (version 2) ... | reverse complement strand
GACCGCAAAGCCTTATCCTTTGACCTCACCCTGTTTTGGCGTTGCCAAAACGTCCCTCTCCTTGCGAAAGGAGAGGGACGTCGCGCAGCGACAGGGTGAGGTTACATTCTCTCCTTTTGCTTTTTTTTGAACTGTTTTCAATGTAGTAAGTCTAATGAGGACCGTTCAAGTGATTCAGTTAGGCACGATGCGCTACGCCGATGCCCTTGCGCTTCAAAAAGAAATGTTTGAGCGCGTCAAAACTGAACAATCGCCCGACACGCTTCTGCTTGTTGAACACCCGCACGTCTATACGCTTGGCTCTCAAACCGATAAACGAAATTTGCTCTACACGCCCGAACAACTTGCCGCGCGCGGCATTGAAATCTTTGAAATTGAGCGCGGCGGCGACATCACCTATCACGGCTACGGACAACTTGTCGCCTATCCAATTTTGAACCTGCGGCACTTTTATCTCGACGCACATCGCTACTTGCGCGACTTGGAAGAAACGATCATTCAAACCTTAAAAGCCTTTGGCATTGAGGCGCACCGCAAATCGCACCCGAATCCGAAAAAAAATTACACAGGCGTTTGGGTTGGCGATGAAAAAATCTGCGCGATTGGCGTGAAGTTCTCGCAATGGACAACCATGCACGGTCTTGCGCTCAACATCAATACCGATTTAAGTTTCTTTGAAGGCATTGTGCCTTGTGGAATCAGCGAAATGGGCGTAACTTCTTTGCAAAAATTGCTTGGAAAACCTGTTCCAATGCAACACGCAGTCGAGCAGTTTATCGAATCTTTTGAGGGGGTATTTGAAGTGAAAATTTTAACGAGGACAAACTATGGAAAAGCAGAAAGCAACGATTGATTGGTGGCAAGAATACGCCGATATGATTGAAGAGCCTGATATTTCCAATATCGAAATTGAAGATGGAAAGCCTGTGGATAACATTTTCGCCGAAAAGCAACATCGGTTGTTGGTTTCATCGCTCTACACGAATTGGAAACCGAAACAAAAGTTCATAGCGACCACGAATGTTGGGGTGTTTTATGCCGAAGGCAAGGCACCGATTGTGCCTGATGCGCTGATTAGTTTTGGGGTTGATGTTCCGAGTTGGGAGCAGATGATAAGCCACAAGAAGTATCGGGCGTATTTTGTGTGGGTGTTTGGCAAGCCGCCTGATGTGGTGGTGGAGGTGGTAACGAATCGCAAGGGAGATGAATTGACGGATAAGCTCAAAGTTTATGCGGAGGTTCGGGTGCTGTATTATGTGGTGTATGATTGGATGGGGTTGTATGGGGAGCCGAAGGTTCGGGTGTTCAAGTTGAACGGGTTGGAGTATGAGTTGAAAGGGGATATGAGGCTTGATGAGTTTGGGTTACGAGTTGGGTTGTGGGAAGGGACATTTGAGGGGTTTGGGAGAGGGGAGTGGTTGCGGTGGTATGATGAGGAAGGGAATTTGTTGTTGAGCAACGAAGAGTGGCAAGCACAAACCACCGCTGAACTTGAAGCCCAACGGCAAAAAGCCGAACAGGAAAAGCAACGAGCCGAAGAAGAAAAACAACGAGCAGAACAAGAGAAACATCGAGCCGAAGAAGAAAAACAACGAGCAGAACAAGAAAGGCAACGAGCGGAGCAAGAGAAACATCGCGCCGAAAAACTTGCCGAGAGACTTCGTGCATTGGGTATCAATCCTGACGAGTAACTGTTCAACCTTTCCAACTTAACTATGATAGCCGAAAAAAAAGTCTCTGTCAAAAAATCCTCCAACAAGAAAGCTCAAGAAAAATCGCTTTTGAAAGCCTTTACGAAAGATGACCTTGCAAAGGTGTATCGCTTGATGGTAACAGCGCGACAAATCGACACAAAATTGCTGACGATGCTCAAACAAGGCAAAGCCTCGTTCCACATTGGCGTTTCAGGACACGAGGCGGCGCAAATTGCAGTTGCTCAAAATATGCGCGGCGGCATGGATTGGTCATATCCGTATTACCGCGACCTTGCTTACTGCCTTACGCTTGGTTTCCGCATTGAAGATGCGATGCTCGATTTTCTCTTTCGTGAAGAAGCACCCAGCACAGCAGGTAGACAAATGTATGCACACTGGGGACACAAAGAACTGCGCATCGTCTCGCAATCATCGCCGACAGGCACGCAATTTCTGCAAGCGGTCGGAACAGCAATCGGGTGCAAGCGCGAAAAGAAAGGCGAAATCGTTTATGTCTCTTCGGGCGAAGGCACAACCTCACAAGGTGATTTTCACGAAGCACTCAACTGGGCAGCACGCGAAAAACTGCCTATCGTGTTTATGATTGAAGATAACGGCTATGCGATTTCTGTTCCCATTCGCGAGCAAACCGCAGGACAATCCGCCTACAAACTCGGTGCGGGCTACGAAGGCTTAATTCGCTACGATGTCGACGGCACGGATTATTTCGAGATGAAGCGCATTGCTGATGAAGCCATTGTCAAAGCCCGAAGCGGCGAAGGTGCCGTGCTGATTAACGCCAAAGTCGTAAGATTGCTTCCCCATTCATCGTCCGATGACCATTCAAAGTATCGCACCCCCGAAGAACTCGCCGAAGACCAAAAGCGTGATTGTATTCTGCGATTTGAGGCGCATGTGATTTCCGAACAAGTTTTCTCACAAGAAGAACTTGATGCCATCAAAGCCGATGCGAAGCAACAAATCGATGAAGCGGCAACTTGGGCAGAATCGCGTCCTGTGCCGAAAGTGGAAACAGTGATGAACCATGTGTATAGCGATGCGCCACTGAATCTTTCGTTTGAATCTTCAACGCCAAGTGGTGCGCCGATTGTAATGGTTGATGCTATCAATCACGCGCTTGATGAAGAACTGGCTTACAACCCAAAAATGCTCATCTATGGCGAAGATGTGGCGGGCGGAAAAGGCGGTGTCTTCACAGCAACGCGTAATCTCACCGCAAAACACGGTGCTGAAAGAGTCTTCAATTCGCCACTTGCCGAAAGTTCCATTGTTGGAACAGCGATTGGACTTGCAGTCATGGGATTTAAGCCCGTTGTAGAAATTCAGTTTGGCGATTACATTTTCCCTGCGATGATGCAGATTCGCAACGAACTGGCGATGATGCGCTATCGCTCCAACGGCAAATGGAAATGCCCCGTTGTGATTCGCGTGGCTGTCGGTGGATACATTCACGGCGCACATTACCACTCGCAAAATATCGAAGCGTTTTTCGCACACATTCCGGGCTTGATAATTCTCTTTCCCTCAAATGCAACTGATGCAAAAGGACTTCTCAAAACTGCCTGTCGCGCCGATGACCCTGTGCTGTTCTTGGAACACAAATACCTGTATCGACAAGGCTTTGCCAAAACGCCTGAACCCGATGAGAACTACTTTACACCGATTGGAAAAGCAAAAGTCGTGCGTGAAGGGCGAGACCTCTCCGTGATTACTTACGGCGCATTGGTGCAACGCGCACTTGAAGCGGCAAGAAAATTAGAGCAAGAAGGCGTAAGCGTGGAAGTCATTGACCTGCGTTCCATCTTGCCTTACGACAAAGAAGCGATTGTGAAATCGGTCAAAAAGACAAGCAAGGTGTTGGTGGCGCATGAAGATATGCTCACACAAGGCTTCGGAGCGGAAATCGCCGCGTTCATTGCTGAACATTGCTTTCAATATCTCGATGCCCCTGTGAAGCGAATTGGCGCACTCGATGTCGCCGCCGTGCCTTACGCCGATAATCTCGAAGATGCTGTGCTACCCAACGACAAAAAAGTACTTGATGCTATCCGACAGTTAGCAGAATACTGAACAATGAAATTTTGGGAACGCTCACCACAGCAAAAAGCCGCAACCACAAGAAAGTGGATAAGGGTCGAGGTAACCGTTCTTTTCATTCTCATTGTCGAGCTTTGCTTATATGTGATTGAGTGGGCAATGAACCAAATGCGAGGCAAACTAAACCCCCACTTGCACATCTTGATTTTGATGATTTCGCTTGTGCTTCTGTTCTACTTCGCAATTAAGCATATTGAGAGCGTAGCGAATTGGATAATTGAAAAAACAACACAAGCAGGAACAGAGCAGTTTGGTCGAAGAGCAGGCGTGAGTCTTGTCTTCATTGGATTGCTTATTATCATCTATGTAGCATTTTACTTTTTCACCTTTGGAAAGCTTCCCATAATAACGATGAAGTAAAGTGCTAATCCAAATTATTCAAAAGTAAATCGAGCGATTCTTCGCTATCTATTAAAACTTCACGTGGCTTGCTTCCATCAGGCGCGCCGACAATACCAGCTTGTTCGAGTTGGTCCATAATGCGTGCCGCACGACCAAAGCCAAGTTTCAACCGGCGTTGTAAAAGCGAGACACTGCCTTGCTGATGTCGCACAACCAAACGCGCGGCTTCCTCAAACATTTTATCGCGTTCAAAATTGCCTTCGTCTTCATTGTCCATCTCGCCTTTTGAACTGGTAAGTTTTAAGTCAGGTGAAGGTAATTCAAGTGCCATATCAACGCCTTTCTGCGCGTAAATAAACTCGGTGATGGCTTCGACTTCTTCAGTCGAGACAAACGCATTTTGGATACGAATCGGCTTTGGTTCGCTTGAAGGCAAGTAGAGCATATCGCCATAGCCCAAGAGTTGTTCTGCGCCCATCATATCTAAAATGGTTCTTGAATCAATTTTGCTGGCAACTTGATAGGCGGCACGCGCCGGGAAGTTTGCTTTAATCACACCTGTAATCACATCAACGCTTGGTCGCTGTGTTGCAACAACCAAGTGGATTCCGACAGCGCGCGCCAGTTGCGCAAGACGTGCAATCGGCTCTTCAACATCTCTGCCCGCCGTTATCATCATATCGGCAAGTTCATCAATGACGACAACGATGTAAGGCAACGCATCATCAGGAAACTTCGCGTTGAAATCTTTGATGTTGCGCACGCCTGCTTTGGCAAGTCGGTCATATCGCAAATCCATTTCTTTCTCAACAGACTTCAACGCATAAACGGCTTTGCTTGTATCGGTGATAATCTGCTCTTCCAAATCTTTGTATTTGACAAGAAAGTGATGTTTGAGTTTTTGATACGGAAAGAGCTCAACGCGCTTCGGGTCAATCAAAAGGAACTTGACTTTTTCAGGTGAGCAAAAGTAAATGAGGCTTGTTAGAATTGTGTTGATGCCAACGGACTTCCCTGAACCTGTTGAGCCAGCGACAAGCAAGTGCGGCATTTTCGCAAGGTCATCAATGTAGATTTCGTTGGCAATCGTTTTTCCAAAAGCAATCGGCAGAATCCCTTTGAAGTTTTTGAATTTTTCGGATTGAAGAAGCGTCTTGATATGAACAATTCTTGGCTTTGAGTTTGGGATTTCCACGCCGACTGCATTTTTTCCTGGAATCGGAGCAATGATGCGAATCCCACGCGCCGCCATTGCCATTGCCAAATCATCGGCAAGTGCCGTGATTCGCGAGACCTTCACATCGGGCGCAAGTTCAAGCTCAAAGAGCGTCACACGCGGACCAACTGTCGCTTCTACCTTTACAACTTCAATTTTATAGATGCGCAATTTTTCAAGCAACTTGCGCTTGTTTTCTTCAAGCTCTTCAATCGAGATAGCATCGGTTTCGGGTTCAGGCTCATTAAGCAAATCAACGGACGGAAATTGGTAGGTGAAATGCTCTTTTGTCTCGACTGACAATTCGCGTTCATCTAAATTAGCTTCTTTTTCTTGCACCGATTCTTTCAGCGTAATTGTCGGCTCATGCGGTGGCTTGGTTGCTTCCGCTTTGGACTTCGGCGCAGTTAATTCGGTGAGCAAATCTTCAAGCACCTCGTCTTTTTCTTCGCTCAACTTGTTTGCGAGATGTTCATCAGGTTGCGTTAGTGTGTGAGAATTGAGTGAAGATTGAATGCTTGCCGAACTGCCTGTAAGTTCACTTGTTGGAGTTAAGTCAGTTTTATCAAGTTCATTCAAAATTTTTTCAAGTTCTCGGTCTATTGCTTCCTCGATTGACGGTATTGGTGCGGCAGGCGGCGCGTTTGATTCTGCGCTTGAAGATGCAGGCACAGACGGCGTTGTAGGCGCAGGTGTTTCGCTGGTTAGCGATTTTGTTTCAGCGATAGTTGGCTCGTGCTGAACAGGCTCGTGTTGATTCGGCTTGACGGCAGGCACATCGGCAGATGTTTCGTTCAAAAGGTTACGCAGTCCGAAAGCAACACTTGCAGAGTGCGATGTGTGTGTGTCGGGCGCAATCGGTTGCGACGACGCAGGCGTTAGGGTTTCGCTTTGCTTACTTGTGAGTTCTGTTGTTGGAATTGGAATCGACTCTGCTTGTGCTTCTTTGAGTTTATCCTCTTTTCTCCGACCGAATTTCGGTTCGGGCTGTGCAGGCGGCGATGTCGGTTGTGCGTTGGCTTCTGGTTCATCTTCATCAATAAGTTCTTCTTCGGCGAGTTCTTCTTCAAGGGCGCGAGCGCGGGCTTCTTGCCACTCTTTGAATTTGAGCATGGTGCCGCTGGCAAGTTCGCTGGCTTTGTCGCGGGTGAGATAGGCGATTCGGTCAAAGGTCTTTTGTAAATCAAGGTCAATAAAGAGCGCAATGACAAGCAAGAGAAGCACGGTGAGCAAGCACCACGCGCCAAACTTTCCGAGAATCGTGGCAAGGGTTGTAGCAATCAAACGACCGATTGCGCCCGACATCACTTCGCTGAATCCAAACGCCGTCAAGCCGAACATTGAGGCAACGATGATAGAAAAGAACACGCCATAAACCGTAACATAAATCGGCTTCGAAAAATCTTGGCGGCGAAAGAGCGAAAAGCCCCAGAAAGCAGAAATCGCAAGAAGAAGTGCAGTGGGATAGCCAAGAATGGAGCGCATTAAAAACGATGAAAGTTTCGCGCCGAAAAGCCCAAGCGGATTGTGAAGTTGGCTTGCCGCAAGCCGCGCTTCGTGAGAGAAAAACTCAAACAAAGAGATGTTTTCAATGATAGCCTCGTCTTCAATGTGATAGCAAAAGAGCGCAATCAAAAACAGCACGGAAAGAAGCATAATGAAAACGCCCCAAAGTTCGGAGCGTCGTTTCGCAATCGAGTCGCTCAACGGGTTTTTCGGTTTCTTCGGTGGGCGTTTCTTCGCCGTGCCACTTGCTTTCGGCGGCTCTGACTTCGGTGCGTTGAGCGTAGTTGTATTGTCAATCAACTCGGGTGTTTGCATGTGTGTTCGCAACAAATTGGTAACAAAAAATTTTGCAACACTTTAACGCAAAGAATGAGCGTCAAGGTTAAAGCAGAGATGATGAAATCAAATGAGTTTCCGTTGCGAAAAGAGTTGCAGAAGTGCAAGCAGAATGGTGAGGCAACCGCTCGAAATCAAAAAGGCAACAGCCTTCCGCAAAACACGGAAACGCTTGATGCCTTCAAATTGTGATGCTGTGTGTTAGAAAGGTGCTTGCGTGAATTTAATGAACCGTCGGAACATTTCCCGAAGATTGAAAAGGAACGCTAAAAATCTAACGAGCGTAGATTCTTGAAGTGCCCGTTGGAGCGCACACGCCGCTTGATTTCTTCGACTCGCTCGATTTCAGGAATGACACGCTCAAAATGTTCGATAATAAATTCCAAACGAGCGTTTTCACTGGTCATTTCAAGGAGTTTTTGCTTTTGAAGCACATCGAAGCCTGCGTTGTGTGCAATACGGAACGAGGCGCGTTCATCGCTGTCGTATTCTTCAACAGTTGTCTCGCCGTTGATGAGTTCCATGAGTTTAAGGTGAAGCGTAATCGCACGCTGTCGAAGCGAAGGGTCTATGACATGATCATCATCGTCAAAGAATTCGACAGCGGCTTGCATATAAGGTTTGTCTTTATAGATTTCAATCATTCGGTAGCGCATAGCACCTGTAGTGATGATGTCCAAACGTCCATCAGCATATTCGTTGACAATCTCTTCAAGGGCAACCGTGCAACCGACAGGGTAAAGTTTATTGTTGTAAGCCAGTGATACGCCGAAGGGTTTGGCTTGCCCATATTCCATTCCTGAACGGCAGTAAGCAATCATTGCCTTATATCGCTCTTCGAAAATATGAAGCGGCAAAGGCTCTGACGGACAAACCACAAGCGGCAAAGGAAAAAGCGGAATGATGTTTTTATCAGCCATCGTTGTTAGAGATAAAGATGTCGTGTGTTGCAATCATAATAAAACAGACGTCCGAAAAGTAAGTTACCGTAACAAAATCAAAAAGCCTCCATCGTGGAGGCTTTTTAGATATGGCAAAGATAATCAATTCACAGGTTCAATTTCCCAGAGTTGATTGTTGCCGTTGTTGACTTCCCATTGAATAATTCTTGCGCCGTTTTCATTTGACGCGCCTTCAACGGTCAGGGCTTTGCTGGTGGCTTTTGAAATGATTTTGAAAAATCCTTTTTCGTCGCGCTCCAATTCCCACAGTTGATTGTTGCCTTTGCCCGCTTCCCACTGAATAATCCTTACGCCGTTGTCGGATTTTCCGCCTTCCACATCTAAACACTTTCCAGTGGCTTTGTTAATAATTCGCACAAAGTTTCCGACCTCTTCAAACTCCCACAGTTGATTTATTGCCTTTGTTAAATTCCCACTGAATAATTTCAGTGCCGTTGTCGGGCTTTGAGCCTTTGACATCGATTGCCTTACTACTTGCCTTGTTGATGATTTTGTAGAATTGAGCATTCGTACCTTCCGAAGAGAGCAAGAAGATGAATAGGGCGAGGAGAACCCCGATAAAAACAAAGCGTTTCAGGTGTAATACCTCCAAATTGGTTTTACAGTTGAAAGATAATTGCATTTGTGTAATATGCAGATTCAAGAAAGCACAAAAGCATGTAAAGATACGCTAAGCAGGCGTGTCGCAAAAATCACATTCTCAAAGGGTTCAATGAAGCAGAAAAGTTATGTCCGTTTGATGAATGCCGTGTTTTATGCGCATCACGGTGTTTATCAAGCCGAGCATCAAGTCGGGGCGCGATACGAAGTCGACGCCGAACTTGCACTCGATTTCACCGAAGCAGGCGCAACCGACAAACTCGCCAAAACCGTCGACTACGAAAAAGTCTACGCTAAAATCAAAGAAGCTTTAACAAGCAAAAAGTTTTATCTGATTGAAGCCGTTGCGAAAACGATTGCCGATGAACTGTTGCGAGATTTTGAAGAAATTGAATCCGTAAGAATCCGCGTGCGCAAACGCAATCCACCAGTGGGCGGCGTATGTGATTACGCCGAAGCCGATTACACGGTCGAACGATGAACACGGCATTTATCGGACTCGGTTCAAATCTCGGTGAGCGATTGCAAATGATGTATTGCGCCATTGCGCAACTCTCTGAACTCCCACAAACGACACTCATCGCCGCTTCAAGTGTTTATGAATCGCCGCCAATAGATGGCTCTGAACAACAGCATTTCTTGAACGCCGTTTGCAAAATCAAAACGGAATTATCGCCACACGACTTGCTGAAAGCCTTGAAACAGATTGAGCGAAACCTTGGCAGACCTGAACGCTACGCCCGCTGGTCGCCACGACTGATTGACCTTGACCTCTTGTTCTACAATCACCTGATTATCCAACAAGATGACTTAACAATTCCTCACGCAGAAATTCCTAACCGAAAATTTGTGCTCCTGCCAATGCTTGAAATAGAAGATGTATGGCACCCTGTCTTGAAAAAGACTCTCTCAACTTTGCTTGCAGAAACAAACGACCGCTCTTTGATTGTCAAAAAAATGTCGCTCCTAATTTCCAACAAGAAAACTTAAAGTCAGATGACACAAAAGAAATTGATTCCCTTACACACGCAAATTTTTATTGGCTTGTTTATTGGGCTGATTGCGGGACTTGCCGTCAATTTTTTCGCGCCTCAGAGCGAAGCGGTCAAATGGATTGCGTCAAATGTCGCCTATCCAATTGGACAAGTGTTCTTGCGCATGATTTTTATGGTGATTGTTCCGCTGATTTTTTCGGCGATTGTGTTAGGCGTATCGGATTTAGGCGATGTGGGGCGCATTGGGCGCATCGGATTAAAAACCTTGCTCTTTACCGTTGTCATTACAGGTCTGGGCGTCTTGATGGGCGTATTTTTGGTGAACCTCTTTAAGCCGGGCAAAGGCATTTCAGAAGAGAATCGACAGGCGTTGATGTCGACCTTGCAAGGCAATCAGAGTGTCAGCACAATTCTTTCCAACGCACAGCAAACGAAATCTGCGGTTCAGACACTTCTCGATTTCATTCCACGCAATCCATTTGTTGATGCCACATTTGCCTTCGATTCGAGTTATCAAGGCGGCGGATTGTTAGCGATTATGTTCTTTGCGCTCATCTTCGGAATTGCGATGGCAGTGTGTGAAAACGAGCGCACAGAGCCACTGACAAAAGTCTTTCAAGGCTTGTATGATGTGGTGATGAAGATTATTGATTTTGCAATGCGACTTGCGCCGTTTGGCGTTGCCGCACTGATTTTTTCCGCCGCCTCTCAACTTGGCTTTCAGATTATTGCGACGCTGGGTATGTATGTGTTCGTGGTGATGCTTGCGTTGACGATTCACCAATTCATCACTTACGGCTTGATTCTTCAATTTTTTGCGAAGCGTAATCCGATTGAATTTTTCAAGAATATTTGGGAAGTGATTTTGACGGCGTTCTCAACCAGTTCCTCAAACGCGACACTGCCAACATCGATTCGGGTAACCGTAGAGCAACTAAAAATCAATCAAGACATTGCGAACTTTGTTTTGACGGTTGGCTCAACTGCTAATCAAAACGGGACAGCACTTTACGAAGGAATCACGGTGCTTTTTTTAGCGCAATTTTACGGCATAGACCTCTCACTTGGTCAGCAGGTTTCGGTTGTGTTGCTCTCGATACTGGCGGGCGTTGGTACAGCGGGCGTGCCGGGCGGCTCACTTCCGCTTGTAGTGCTGGTGCTTCAAACGATTGGCGTACCTGCCGAAGGCATTGGCATTATTTTGGGCGTGGATAGGGTCTTGGATATGAGCCGAACCGTTGTCAATGTGACAGGCGATATTACACTTGCCGCATGGGTAGAATCCTCTGAACCGCAAGCGGCGAAGGTCGATGCGTAATCTCTTTCTCTACATTGTATCTTGCAATAAACTAATCCACAGGGGAAGTGAAGTGAATGTATAGACGTGTTCTTATCGTTGGTGCAAATGGGCTTGTAGGACAAAAGCTCACTGAAATTTTCTCAAACGACCGCAATTTCGATTTGCTAATTTCAGCACGTCAGAGCGAAGCCTACAACAAAGCCGCCAGTTTCGGCTATGTTCAATTAGATGCAACTAATCTTGCCGCTGTTAAAGAACTTGTTTGGAATTTTTCACCTGAAGTAATCATCAATGCGGCGGCTTACACCGATGTCGACGGCTGTGAGCGCGAAAAAGAACTCTCGTGGAAAGCCAATGTAACCGCAGTTGAAAACCTTGTTACTGCCTCGCGATTGGTCGGCGCACGTGTGGTGCATATCTCAACCGATTATGTGTTTGATGGCAAGGCAGGACCATATGATGAAACGGCAACGCCGAATCCGCTTTCCTACTACGGCAAAGAAAAACTTGCATCTGAAAATGCAGTGCGCGCATCGGGCGAAAATTGGGCGATAGTTCGAACAATGGTCGTTTATGGCGTTGCTCCAAAAGTGAAAAAAAATTTTGCGATTTGGCTTGTGCAAGAACTCAAGAAAGGAAATCGAGTGAATATCGTTTGCGACCAGTTCGGTAACACAACGCTTGCTGATGACCTTGCGCGTGGCATCTATGAACTTGTCCGCCAAAACAAGCGTGGCTTGTATCATATTGCAGGGTCGGATATTCTCTCACGATTTGAGTTTGCGCAAAAACTTGCCAAAGAATTCGGATTTGATACATCGCTCATTCACCCTATCAGAACGGCTGAACTCAACCAATTAGCGGCACGACCACTTCAATCAGGCTTAATTACCTTAAAAGCACAAGCCGAACTCGGCATTACATTTCTTTCAAGCGATGAATCGCTAAAAAAATTCAAAGAGCAATTTTTGGAGAGCGCATGGGCATGAAAGAGTAAAACTGCGTTTAAGCTTTCTTTACGGCAAGTATCAGAGACGCTTTCCTGAAAAGAAAAAAATAGCGTAACTTCGTTACGACATTAAAGTTTTCGGTGCCTTGTGTAAGGCAAGGAGAATAGGGAATCAGGTGAAAATCCTGAACTGTGCCCGCAACTGTAAATCACAACAGAGCGGCTTCAACCACTGACACGTTCGCCCGAACACGTTGGGAAGGTTGAAGCCAGCACGCGTGATAAGTCAGGAGACCTGCCGAAAGCATTGTGCAACATAGGACGACGGGGTCATCGTCTTGCAA
>Ga0209691_1001728_pt1 | contig 12362 bp, 9 predicted proteins | sample YNPMSBMetaG_FD_187120 | JGI IMG/M metagenome (GOLD analysis project Ga0209691, IMG submission 187120) | Anoxygenic and chlorotrophic microbial mat microbial communities from Yellowstone National Park, USA - YNP MS-B MetaG (SPAdes) (version 2) ... | reverse complement strand
TGCCCGGCGCAGCGAACACCGGCAAGAAGGCGCGCGGCGTCAGCGCTGCCGATGGCGCTGTCTGACCCGTGCGGGGCGCGGAGGTCGGCGTTGGCGCTGGCGCGCCGCAAGCGGCCAGGCCGGCGCAACAGATCAGTAGGATGACGAACTTTTGAGAAGAGGGCAGCATCGGCGGCGATTATATAGAGGCGATCGTTTGGGTGCGTTCACGGCTGCGGGCAGAACCTGGGTGGGCAACGGCCTACCGTCGCCCACCTTCTATAAGGTTCTCCTTCGCCAGCAGCATAGCTTGGTAGAAGGTTGCCTCTATCGGTGAATGCACCCCTTCGCTCCCGCTCGTGGACTATAATCCAAAGCGAGAGCGACCCCACGGCCGCTCAATCCCAGAATTAGAGCATGGAGCGATGCATCTAGGACCACTAGAAGTTATCCTTATTCTGGCCGTGATTATCCTGCTCTTCGGGGTGGGACGGATCGGCAAGATCGGCGGCGAGCTGGGCAAGAGCATCCGCGAGTTCCGCAAGGGGCTGGAGGGCGACGAAGCCAAGAAGCCCAACGAGGCCAAGCCCAGTGAGGGCAGCGAGACCAAAGCCTCTTAGCAACCCGGAAGCAGCCTGCATCATCGTTGGCCATGGCCAGGTTCTCTTCCACGCTCGGCGCGGTGTTGAGCATCCTGCGCGAGATGGATGTGCGGGCAGCGCGCGCTGCGGCGGAGATGCCGTTCCTCATCGTCTTCGCCAGCCGCGACCTGCCGATGGCGGAGCACCTGGCCGGCTTGCTGTATCGCGGCGACCGCGCCCACGACATTCCCCCGCTGCGCACGGCCAAAGGCGCACTGCTTAGCGACGCTGCGCAACTTGCGCGGGCCAACCTGGTCGTGATTGTGGCGCGCGCAGATCAGCGTGATGACGAAGCGGATCGGCTGCACCAAGCGCTGATGACCTCAGGCGTGCCTTGCCTGATGGCGTACCTCCAGCCTGACGACGCGCTGCCGGCGACCGAGCCTGCGGTGTATATCCCAATGTCCGATCAGGCCGTAGATGAGACAGCCGCCGTGGAACGGCTGGTGCGGGCCATACGGGATATGCGGGTGATTGACGACTTGGCTTTGGCACGCCACCTGCCGGCCTTTCGCCAACCGGTCATCCGCGACCTGATCGAGGAGACCGCCACGGCCAACGCAGCCTATAGCCTGGGTGCCGGCTTGCTACAGATTAATCCGGTCACTGGTCTGCCTGTCGCGGTGGCCGACACAATCGTGCTCACCAAGAATCAGCTCCTGCTGGCATACAAGATCACGCTGACGATGGGGCTGCCGGCGGATGTTCAACACGTCATGCCTCAAGTCCTGGGCGTGATCGGCGGCGGGTTGGCCTTCCGACAGGCCGCCCGCGGCGCGGTAAGCTTGCTGCCGGCGCTCGGCATCGCGCCCAAGGTGGCGATTGCCTTCGCCGGCACGTATGCCATCGGCGAAGCGGTCTATCGCTGGTGTCGCTCGGAGAAACCGCTCAGCGAAGCGCGCTTGCGCGCCCTTTACGCGCAGGCCACGACGAGGGGCCGTGCCGCGGCAGCAGCGCTGTGGCAAAAGTTCCGCAGGCTGATCGGGCGCCGCGCGCGCCAGCCAGCGCGACCTAGACATACGGTGACCAGTCATTCAAAAAATGGCGTCGCCCACTATTCTTGACATTCCTGAAAAAGCATGTTGAAAGTAGGTGATCCGATCCCGGATTTCGAGCTGCCCTCGCAAGAGGGGGTAGTCAGGTCAGCCGACCTGCGCGGCAAGCGCTTCGTGTTGTATTTCTATCCCGCCGACGATACGCCCGGCTGCACCAAAGAGGCGTGTAGCTTCCGCGACCGTCTGCCGGATTTCCAGGCGCTGGGGGTGCCGGTGTTCGGCGTCAGCCCTCAGGACGTGAGTTCAAAGCAGCGCTTCGCCGAGAAGCATGGCCTGACCTTCCCGCTGCTGGCCGACGTGGATCACAAAGTGGCCGAGGCCTTCGGGGCGTGGGGCGAGAAGAGCATGTATGGCAAGAAGTACACAGGCGTCCTGCGCACCACCTTCCTGGTCGGCCCGGATGGTCGCGTAGAGCACGTCTGGGAGAAGGTCAAGCCCGAAGGCCACGCCGAGGAGGTGTATCGCCGGCTGAACCCGGCCGCGCAGCCGGCAGATTCGCCCAAGCCGAAGTCGGTCGCCAAAAAGAAGACCAGCAAGCCATAGCCTTGCCGCGCATGCGCAGCGCAACTGCCGACGTCATCGTCATCGGCGCAGGGTTGACCGGCGCGCTGATCGCTGCGCGGTTGGCCGAGCAAGGCATGCGCGTGCAGGTGCTGGATGCTCACAAGGCCGGCCATGGGGCCACGCGCCATGGGCTGGGCCTGGTGACGCCCGACCCGCAGCCGGCGCACTTCGCGCGGACGCGCCAGAGCGGCGAGCAGCTTAAGCAGATCGCGGCGCCGCTTGGCGCCCTGCGCCAGACGTGCGACGTGATCTACGCGGCCTCGTCGCCGGCAGCGCAGCGCGCGCTCGCGCAACTGTTGCAAACCGCCGATGGTGTTGCCTGGCTTTCGGCGACGAGCGAGCCGCTACCCGGCGGGCTGAGCGGCGGGCTGGTGGTGAAAGGTGCGGCTCAGATAGACCTCGATTACCTGGTTGTTCACCTGCTGCGCCAGCCGGGGGTCTCCGTCCGCCAGCATACTGAAGTGCTCTCGCTGGAATCAGAGGAAGCGGGCGGGGGCATATTCGTGATGTGCCGGCACGATACCTTCTTTGCCCCGCGCGTCGTCCTGGCGACCAACGCCCACGTTGGGGCGCTCTCTCCGTATCTGGCTGAATCGCTGCGCCCGGCGCGCGGCGCGCTGTGGGCATCGCACCCACTGACGCCTTCGGCGCTGCCGGCGCTCCTGCTGCGCCAGCCCTTGGTCGTTGACGGCGGACAGGCAGCGCTGTTGCCCGGCGAGGATGGCCGCATGCGGGCTGTGGCGTGGTTCTGGCAGACACAAGACTTGGCTCGCGATCCATTAGTCGGGCTGCGCGACTTTCTGCGCCGCTTCGGGCTGGGAGAAGCAGCGCAAACCAGCCAGTGGCACGCCACCTTGACGACGACCACGGCGGACGGCGCGCCCCTGGTCGGCTGCTTGGACGCCGGCAGGCGGGTGCTCTACGCGGTTGGGCTGGGAATTTACGGCCTGGCTTGGGCTGCTGCGGTGGCCGATCAGATCGTCGCCATGACGCTCTCCCCATGAGGCGTTTGCTGCGCGCCCTCCTGGCAGGCGTCCTGTTGCTGCTGATCGCGGCAAACCTGGCCCGCGCCTGGCTAGCGATACAGCAGGCCCAATGGCTAGCGGGTTGGCAGTACACTGCGGCCAGCGGCTTGTTCTGGGCGCTGGGCTTCACCATTTGCGCCTATGGCTTGGCCAGCGCGCGGCGCTGGGCCGGCAGCGCGATCATCGTCGCTTATTTGACCTATCAGCTTCATCTCTGGCTAGACCGGCTGGTGTTCGTGAGTGGGAGCGAAGCCATCCAACGCACGCCGTGGCTAATTGTGCTGAGCGCCCTATCTGGCCTGGCGATTGGCCTATTGACCGGACTGGCCACTATGCCGAGCGGACGAACAGCGCGCGCCGAGGCGCGCTGATGTGCTTACAATCCCCTAACAAGGACAAGTTGCCCCATGCAGAACTCAATTGACCCTCGCCTTCAGAAGCTGCGCGAACTGCGTGCGCAGAGCCTGGTGGCTGGCGGTGAGGAGCGCATCCAGGCACAACACGCCAAAGGCAAACTCACCGCCCGCGAGCGGATCGAACTGCTGCTCGACGCGGGTTCCTTCCGCGAGATAGATGCCTTCGTGACCAATCAGACCAACGGGATCGGCATGAGCGACCAGCGCTGGCTGACCGACGGCGTGGTGACTGGTTGGGGCACGATTGACGGCCGGCTGGTCTATGTCTATTCCCAGGACTTCACCATCATGGGCGGCAGCCTGGGCGCAGCGCACGCCGGCAAGATCGTCAAGCTCCAGGACATGGCGCTGAAGAACGGCGCCCCGCTGATCGGGATCAACGACAGCGGCGGGGCGCGCATACAGGAAGGGCTGGCGTCGCTGGTGGGCTACAGCGAGATCTTCTTGCGCAACACGCTGGCCAGCGGCGTCATCCCGCAGATCAGCGCGATCATGGGGCCATGTGCCGGCGGGGCCGTTTATTCGCCCGCCCTCACCGACTTTATCTTTATGGTCAAGAACACCAGCTACATGTTCCTCACCGGCCCCGACGTGGTGAAGGCAGTGACGCATGAAGATGTGACGTTCGAACAGCTTGGCGGCGCGCTGGTCCACAACACCACCAGCGGCGTGGCGCACTTTGCGGCTGAGAGCGAGGGCGATTGCCTCTACCTCATCCGCATGTTGCTGAGCTACCTGCCCAGCAACAACATGGAAGAGCCGCCCTTCGTCAAGACCAAGGACGACCCGCTGCGCACGGATGGCGCGCTGGACAGCATCGTGCCGGATAACCCCAATAAGCCCTACGACATGCGCGAGGTGATCACGCGCATCGTGGACGATGGCAGGTTCCTAGAGGTTCAGGAGCACTACGCCACCAACATCATCATCGGCTTCGCCCGCTTGGGCGGCCATGCGGTGGGGGTCGTGGCCAACCAGCCGGCGGTGTTGGCCGGCGTGCTCGACATCAACGCCAGCGAGAAGGCAGCGCGCTTCGTGCGCTTCTGCGATTGCTTCAACATCCCTATCGTTACCTTTGAGGATGTGCCCGGCTTTCTGCCGGGCGTCGCCCAGGAGCACGGCGGCATCATCCGCAGCGGCGCCAAGCTGCTCTACGCCTATTGCGAGGCGACCGTGCCGAAGATCTGCGTGATCACCCGCAAGGCGTATGGCGGCGCGTATTGCGTGCTCAGCCCGCGCGCGACTCGCGGTGACCTGGTGCTGGCCTGGCCCTCGGCTGAGCTGGCCGTGATGGGCGCCGACGGCGCGGTGAGCATCATCTACCGGCGCGAGTTGGCCAACGCCGAGGATCCGGCGGCGCGCAAGGCTGAGTTGGTCCGCCAGTATCAGGAGGAAGTCACCAGCCCCTTCGTCGCGGCCCAGCGCGGCTTTATAGACGACATCATCGAGCCGCACGAGACGCGCCCGCGCCTGATCAACGCGCTGCAGATGCTGCGCAATAAGCGCGACGCCAATCCGCCGAAGAAGCACGGCAACATCCCGCTGTGAGCGCGTCACGCGAGAGACGCGGTATGCCTAGTCCGCCGCGACGCCGCACCAACGCGCGGCGAAGACGGCCAGGACGTGCGCGACGGCGAGCACCGAATCCAGGTCCACATACTCATCGGCCGCGTGCATGTTGCCCCCCTTCGGCCCCCAAGCCAGGGCCGGCACGCCGTAGAGGCCGGCAAAGCGCGTGTCCAGCCCCGCTGTGCCGCCAGCCAGGATGGGCGGCGGGCTGCCCGCCCAGGGACGCATCGTGGGCAGCGTCGCATCTTGCCGCAGCGCGCGCACGCACCGGGCGAATTCTTGGACAAAGGGGTGGCGCTCGTCCTGAAGCCACGGGTCGGTGTGCCAGCCGAAGAACTCTAGCTTTGGCGGGTGTTCCCGCAGCCACGAACTGCGCTGAGCGACAGCATTCACCCGCGCGGCGACTTCCTCTCGGATGCCGGCCTCGGTTTCGCCGGGCAGGAAGGAGAGGCGCACCTCGATCTCAGCCCAACTCGGCACGCTGGACGGCCAATCCCCGGCCCGCACGACGCCGACGTTGAGATGGCACGAGCGGCGGGCGGATGGCTCCAGGCGCTCGAATAATTCATGATGTAAACGTTCGGCGCGCTCGCGATCCCATTCGCCCAGCATGGCGATGATGGGCGCTGCTTCTACGGCCGCGTTGACGCCGTGGTGGGCGCGGCCGGCGTGCGCCCCCCGGCCCGGCACAACGATGCGAAAGTACAGGATGCCGGGATGGGCGATGGTGATGTCATCCCAGTGTGGCTCGCTGGCGATGAAGCCATCGGCGCGATGGCCGCGCAGAAGGCAGGCCAGCGTCCCGCCACCCCCACCGGCTTCTTCTTCAATCACGCTCTCCAGGATCAAATCGCCGCGCAGTCGAATGCCACACGCCTGAAGCGCGCGCAGGGCGAACAAGTTGGCAATCAGCCCGCCCTTCATGTCCAGCGCGCCGCGCCCGTACATCCGCCGTCGCCCGTCCTCGCCGATGACCACCTGTGCGCCGAACGGATCAAACGACCATGCGCTCAGCGGCTCCGGCGAGACCACATCGGTATGGCCGTTGAGGATCAACGAGCGGCCGCCGCCGACCCCGCGCCAGCGACCGACCACGTTGGGCCGACCGGCAAAGGGGATGCCGGAATCTACGAACGCTGGATGCGCCTGTACTGCCGCTCGATCAGCCTCAAAAACGTCCACCTCCAAGCCGGCTGCGCGATACTGCTGTGCCATCCAGTCCTGCGCCGCTCCCTCCTGGCCAACCAGGCTGGGGATGCGGACCAGCTCGGCCAGCGCCGCAACGCATTCGTCGGCGTGTTCAATCAGCCAATTGGACAGCCGATGAGTGAGCACGTCCATTTTTACTCAGAGAAACAGTTGCATGGCCTGGTTGCTGACGAAGCGCCCGCGCGCGGTCAGGCGGATGCGCGCCGGTGACACCTCCAGCAGGCCCAGCTTGATGCCGCGCTCAAGCGCATCGGCGTAGAAGTGCTCGACCGGCGCGCCGAAGCGCTCAGCGAAGCGCGCCTGGTCCACGCCCTCGATGAGCAGGCGCAGGCCGAGCATGATCGTCTCGCTGCGCACTGTTGCTTCGTCCAGGTCCTCGCCGCCGGCCTCGGGAGACCGGCCGTCGTTCAGGCGCGCGATGTAGTCGGCCGGCCGCTTGACGTTCCAGCGCCGTCGGTAGATGGTTGAGCCATGCGCGCCGGCGCCCAGGCCGTGATAAGGCTCGTTCCGCCAGTAGATGAGATTGTGCGCGCAGGCGCGGCCCGGCCTGCACCAGTTGGAGATCTCATAGTGTTCATAGCCGGCATCGGCGAGGGTTTGTTCCGCCCACTCATACATGTCGGCGGCCAGGTCGGGATCAGGCAGCGGGAGCGTCCCGCGCCGCGTCCAGTCGTGCATCGGCGTGCCGGCTTCAATGGTCAGTGCGTAGAGCGAGATGTGGTCGGGCGACAGGTCCAGCGCCGCGCGCAGCGTGCGCTGCCAGGCCGCGAGCGACTGGTTGGGCAGGCCGAAGATCAGGTCGAGGTTCAGATTGTCAAAGCCGGAGGCGCGCGCGTGGGCAACGGCCGCTTCCACCGCTGCCCAGCCATGATCGCGGCCCAGGAGCTGTAGCTCATCGGGGTTAGCGCTCTGGGCGCCGAAGCTCAAGCGGTTGACGCCGGCCTGGCGCAGAGCGCGCAGGTAGTCTTGATCGATCGTATCTGGGTTGCACTCGACAGTGACCTCGGCATCGGCGGGCAGGTGAAAGTGCTCACGGCAGGCGCGGATCAACCGGCCGATCTGCGCCAGCGAGAGCAACGAGGGCGTGCCGCCGCCGAAGAAGAGCGTATGCGCCCGTGCGCTGCCGTCCCCCGCCAACGCGATCTCGCGCAGCAGCGCGTTGACATACGGCTCGAACAGCGCTTCCAACCCGACGTAGGTGTTGAAGTCGCAGTAGCTACAGCGCGCCCGACAGAACGGGATGTGCAGATAGACGCCGGTCTGCACGACAGCGCAATTGTATTGAACCTACCGAAGCAACAGCAGGCTAGATAAGGGCAGGGCGATAATGCGCGGGTCGTCGAGGGGAGGCATATCGTTGAGCGTGACGAGGATGCCGAAGGGCGCGTTGTAGGCTGCCTTCTCGATGAAAGCGCGCAGGCCGAACGTGTCGCGATGCCCGTCAATGCGGGCGCGATATTTGACCTCGACTGGGATGCGCTGGTCGCCGATGGTGATGACGAAGTCCACCTCTGGCTCGGCATCTCGTTGAGGGAACCAGGCGACGTTCAGGCCGGGGATGGTGTTCAGGTAATAGCCGGCGACGCTCTCGGCCAGGTGGCCGGCCAGGTCGCTGAGGTGAGGCGTCTGCGCCAACGATGCCGGTGCGAGCGGCACTGTTTCTCCCAGCCAGCTCGCGCGCAGCCCGTGATCGCACAGACAAAGCTTGTCGTTGCCTTTCTTCTTCTTTAAGCGAATCTCCAAAGGTGGCACGGCGCGGATCAGCAGCGTGTCGCTCAGGAAGCGCAGATAGATCAAAACGCGCTGCCAGCTAACATCAGCCCCCAGCGGTTGCCTTAACTCGTTGACGAAGAGCGCTTGGCCAGGGGCTTGGCCGGCGTAGCGGCAGCACAGCCCGAAGAGCGCCTCGAGGAGCGTGGGATCGCGCTTTCGCCCGCGCTCGCCGATGCGCAGGTCATGTTGGATCACGCGCTTGACCACCGTCTCGTTGAGTTGGTCGGCGATCTCCTCCCACGGCCGGTCGGCGCGGGCCTGGGCGATGGGGTAGCCGCCGCGCTCGGAGAAAGCCGCGAAGGCTGCGTCCCTCGTCGCGCTGTGTTGCTCGCCAAGCCGGCGAAGGTCCAGCCAGAAGTCTTTGCGGCGCAGCGCGCCAAGCCCGTTATAAGGCAGGATTTCGGGGATCTCGCCAAAACCACGCAAGCGGGCGATCTCGCGCAAGGTGAGCGTCCCCATTTCAAGCGTGCTGATCCGGCCGGCCAAGCTATCGCGTCCCCTTTCGATCCGCAAGGCAGAACTTCCTGTCAGCAGCACACGCACGTCGTGATGATCAACGAGGTGTTTCACCTGCGGCGCCCAATCGGCCAGGTTCTGGACTTCGTCGAGGAACAGATACGCTTGCTCACCATCCCGCTTCGCCTGGTTAAAGGTCTTTCCTAGAACTTGCTCCTCGAACCAGTAACACAGCACAAGCAGCGGCTCGCTGATGCTGCGCAGTAGCGGCAGCTCGTCGAACTGGACGCGGAAGATGCGCTTGGGATGAACGCCTTCGACGTCCAGCAGGTGCTGGATGATCTGCCGTTGGAGGATGGTTTTGCCCACCTGGCGCGGGCCGCGCAGGACAGTCACGGGGGCCAGGCCGTCCTTCAGTTTGCGCAAGGTTGGCTCAAAGAGCCAACGCCGATTTGGAGGCAGCGCCGGCGCTGGTTCACTTATCCACCACGGATTGTCTCTGTACAAGAGCTGCGTGAGTTCATTCGGCAGCTCCACCGTTGTGCTCTCCATGTGCTTCTTTCAAAGACAGTATAGTAGGAGATGTGATAAGGCGCGCACGTGCACTTTTTGTCCTGCTCATTCTGGCCTTGAGCATGACAAGCTGGCCGGCAGGACAGTGGTCAGCGGCTTATGCCCAGCCGACGACGCTTGAGCCGGCGCTGAGCGCGGCGCTGGCCAAGGCAGGCGAGGACGAGGCGATCCGCGTGATCGTGCGGCTGGCCGATGCGGAGCACAGTGCGCTGATTGAGAGCCAGTTGCGCGAACCCCTCGCGCGGCGCATCGCGCAGCGCACGGCGTTCGTGCGCGCGCTGCGACACGCCGCCGAGTCCGCGCAGCGCGATCTACTGGCCTACCTGGATCAACCTCGCATAGCGCAGCAGGTCTCGGACGTGCGCCCGCTGTGGGCGATCAACGCGGTAGCGCTGGCGGCGCGGCCGGCGGTCGTGCAGGCGTTGGCCCGCCGACCCGACGTGCGCAGCGTGGCGCTCGACCGCTGGCAGAAATGGATACACGGAATTCCCTCTCCACTGGCCGCCGGCGTGTTGACGCCCGCGCTCCAGGCGCGCGCGCCGCTGAGCACAGCCCTGGAGGCGCGCATTCAGTCTGGCCCGCTCGATCCCGGCCAGACTACTTGGGGCATCGCCAAGATCGGCGCCGACCGCGTCTGGCGCGAGCTGGGCGTCACCGGCAGCGGCGTCGTGGTCGCCAATATAGACACCGGCGTGGATTGGAATCATCCGGCGCTCAAGCCGCGTTACCGTGGTTGGAGTGGCGGGCCGGCTGCCGACCATCTGCACAACTGGTTTGACGCGACAGGCGAGGGCGCTGTCTATCCCTCCGATGTCAATGGCCACGGCACGCACACGATGGGCACAATCGTGGGCGAGGGTGGGATCGGCGTGGCGCCTGGCGCGCGCTGGATGGCCGCCAAGGCGTTCAACGGCCAGGGCTATGCTCTGTTGAGCTGGATTCACGCCGCGTTTCAATTCATGCTGGCGCCGAACGGCAACCCGGAGATGGCCCCGCACATCGTGAGCAACTCGTGGGGCAGCGACGACGGGAGCAGCACTGCCTTTCGCGACGACGTGCGCGCGCTGCGCGCGGCGGGCATCTTCGCGGTCTTTGCTAATGGCAACCGTGGGCCGGCTGCCGGCACAGTCGGCTCGCCGGCCAGCTTGCTCGAGGCGATCGGCATTGGCGCCAGCGACCCCGATGACGACGTGGCGCGCTTCTCCAGCCGCGGGCCGTCGCCCTTCAACGTCATCCGCCCGCACGTCGTGGCTCCTGGTGTAGGGGTGCTCTCGACCTTTCCGGGCGGAGGCTATGCGACGGCCAACGGCACATCCATGGCGACCCCCCACGCCGCCGGCGTCGCTGCGCTGTTGCTCAGCATCAGCCCGACGCTCGACATCACTGCCACGCTGTTCGCCCTCACCAGCACCGCCAAGCCGCTCTCGACCACGCTGCCCAACAACGACAGCGGCTGGGGGCGCCTGGATGCCTATCGGGCGGTCCTTTCAGTGATGTCCCATGGGGTGATCACCGGCTATGTGATGCACGCCGGCCAGCCGATCAGCGGGGCGCAGGTGGTGGCCCACGACGGGACGCTCTCGCCGAGCGCGGTCAGTGATGCGCAGGGGCGCTACGCCATCGTCGCCCCGCCGGGGATATATACGGTCACCGCGAGCGCCTTCGGCTTCTTCCCCAGCACTTCCCCGCCCCAAATCGTGACGGCTGGCCAGTCGCGGCAGGTGAATTTTGCGCTGGCGCTGCGGCCTTCCGGCGTTGCGCGCGGCATTGTGACCGACGTCGTGAGCGGCAGGCTGTTGACGCAGACGGTGGTGAGCGCGCTGGGCACGCCGGTCAGCGGGCGCGCCGATGTCGGGCTTGGCTACTACGTGCTCAACCTGCCGGCTGGCACATACACCATCGAAGCGCGCCTGAACGGCTATTTGGTGCAGACCCAAACGGTCACGGTGAGTGACGGCCAGATTATCGAGGCGCACTTCGCGCTGACCCCAACCCAGCGCCTTTTGTTCGTGGATAGCGGGGCGTGGTACTACGCCAGCGCTGCGGACCACTACCGTCGGGCGTTCGACCTGCTGCGCCTGGCCTACGACGAGGTGCGCGTCAAGCAGGTGCCGCGCGATACGCCGACGATCACCACGCTGCTGGGGTATGACGCGGTGATCTGGTCCGCGCCGTTCGACGCGCCGGGGCTGGTGGGCGCGGGCGACGCGATCTCGCGCTATCTGGCTGCCGGTGGCCGGCTGCTGCTGAGCGGCCAGGACGTAGCGTTCTACGACGGGAGCTGGGCCTTTCACCCCTACTTCAACCGACTAAACGCGGTGTATCTGGCCGATGACGTGCCCTCGCGACGAGTCGTCGGGGTTCCGGGCACGTTGCTGGCCGGGCGGGCGTTCAGCATCGCCGGCGGCGATGGCGCGGACAACCAGGGAGCGGTGGACGTGGTGGGCCTGCGCAATGCTGATCTTGGCTTACCGGTAGCGCGCTATCAGGGCGATGTGCGCCCAAGCGCCTGGGCCGGCGTATATGCGGGAAGCTGTCTGCCTTACCGTTCGGCACTCTACGCCTTCGGCCTGGAAGCGATTGACACGACGGCAGAGCGCGCCGCAGTGATCAGCCACACGCTGGCGGCTTTTGTTGCCCCCAGCCCGACCGTCGGCGTCGCGCTGGCGCACCTGCCCCATCCGAACTTCGACCTGCCAGCAGCCCTTCCTGGGCAGACCATCACCCATGTGGTGCGCGTGCGCCACATCGGCGAGGCCGGGGGCACAGATACCTTCAGCTTAACGCTGTCCGGTGGCGGATGGCCAGCTCAGGTCACCCCCAGGGCGGTGACGCTCGCGCCATGCAGCGCGGCCTTCGTCACGGTCACCATCCAGGTGCCGCTCACCGCCACGTGGGACGCGCACGACGCGCTGACGCTGACGGCGACCTCAATAGCCTCGCCAGCAGCCAGCGCTTCAGTTGTGCTTAGCCATAAGACGCCGGCGGGGATACTGCTGGTGGACGACGATCGTTTCTTTGACAAAGAAGACGACTACCTCGACGCGCTTGCTGCGTATGGCAATCGCGCCGATCGCTGGAGCACGCGCGGCGGCGACGCCG
>Ga0209691_1001727_pt1 | contig 12366 bp, 10 predicted proteins | sample YNPMSBMetaG_FD_187120 | JGI IMG/M metagenome (GOLD analysis project Ga0209691, IMG submission 187120) | Anoxygenic and chlorotrophic microbial mat microbial communities from Yellowstone National Park, USA - YNP MS-B MetaG (SPAdes) (version 2) ... | reverse complement strand
GTGGCGCACGGCTACCGAACAAGACAATCTCGGCTTTATTGTGCTTCGCAACGGCGAAGAGATTGCCTCCTACGCAACGCACCACACTTTGCGCGGCAACGGCACCACGCTCACCGAATCGCAATACACCTTTCTTGATGATGCTGTTGAAGTCGGTCGCACCTACACCTATCGCCTGCGCAGTGTTGATTTTAGCGGCACCATTCACGACTACGAACTCACGGCAAGCGCAACCGCAATCGAAAAAATTGCATCGTTTGAACTCTTCCAAAACTATCCGAACCCCTTTAACCCAACGACGGTGATTCGCTATCAACTGCCCGTGAAAAGCGAGGTGAAGTTGGAACTCTTTGATGTCTTAGGGCGAAAACTTGCGACGCTGGTAAGCGCAACACAAGACGCAGGCAGTTACACGGTAAGTGTTTCCGCCTCTGCGCTCAATCTTTCAAGTGGCGTTTATCTTTATCGCTTAACGGCGGGAACGTTTATGGACACAAAAAAGATGCTGTTTGTGAAGTAAGGTTTTGGTAAATTCATTCTTAATTTTTCAGACTCAACTTAAACGCATTTGAAGTATGTTCGGATTAGGATTTCAGGAACTTCTCATCATTTTCATCATTATTCTGCTTCTTTTTGGCGCAAAGAAATTGCCTGAATTGGCGCGAGGCTTGGGCAAAGGCATCAACGAGTTTAAGCGAGCGCAACAAGGGTTGGAAGAAGAAATTAAAAGTGCCGTCAGCGACAAGCCAACCGATAAAGAACTTGCCGAGAAAATCAGCAAGATGAGTGATGAAGAAAAAGCCAAACTCGCGGAACTGTTAAGCAAAAAGTAAGTCTTCTTGTTGGAGAAAAAGCACAAAGGGCGAGCCGCACACTCGCCTTTCGTTTTCGAGAAACTCTTTTCAGAAAAGATGTTTAGTTAGGGAGTTTGTTATTTTTGATTTTTAATCAGTTTACGCACTCTGTCACTCAAAAGTCTGTTATCTTCTTCACGCACATGCAGCAGTTAGTTCAAAATGCGCGCACAGGCACGATTAAAGTGAAGTCTGTTCCTACTCCGACCCTTAAAAGCGGAATGGTGTTGGTGCGCAATCTTTACAGCCTGATTAGTGCTGGCACAGAGCGCACGAAGGTTGACTTCGCCAAAAAGTCGTTGCTTGAAAAAGCCCGCGCTCGCCCCGACCTTGTCAAACTCGTGTTGAAGCAAGTTAAAGAACAAGGCTTGATTGAAACGATGGAACGTGCGTTCAACAAATTGGATAGCGATGCGGCAATGGGCTATTCATCGGCGGGCGTGGTGCTTGAAGTCGCAAGCGATGTGGCTGATGTTCGTGTTGGCGATTTGGTGGCGTGTGCGGGTGCAGGCTATGCATCTCATGCGGAAATCATCGTTGTGCCGAAAAATCTTGTTGCTAAAATTCCGACAGGGGTTTCGCCCAAAGATGCCGCCTACACTACACTCGGCGCGATTGCTCTGCAAGGCTTGCGTCAAGCGGCACCTACACTCGGCGAAACGATACTCGTTATAGGGTTGGGATTGGTCGGGCTTCTAACCGTTCAACTGCTGAAAGCCAATGGCTGTCGTGTAATTGGCGTTGATGTCAATCCCGCCGCGATTGACTTTGCCAAAGCACTGGGGTGCGACCTTGCGCTCGCTCGCTCCGAAGAAACGATTAAAGAGCAAATTCTCGGATTTACCAACGGCTACGGCGTTGATGCTGTTATCATCACGGCTTCTACGGCTTCAAATGAGCCTGTGGAATTTGCCGCCGATGTGATGCGTGACCGTGGCAGAGTGGTAATGGTTGGCGTTACAGGCATGAACTTGCCGCGCACGCCTTACTACATGAAAGAATTAGAATTCAAACTTTCTCGCTCTTATGGCGCAGGACGCTACGACGCAACCTACGAAGAAAAAGGGATTGATTATCCGATTGGCTATGTGCGGTGGACTGAAAACCGAAACATGCAAACCTTCTTGCAACTGCTTGCCGAAAAAAAAGTTGCGCTTGATAAACTCACAACGCACGTGTTTCCGATTGCACAAGGCGAAGAAGCCTACAAACTGATTAGCGGCGAGCGCAACGAACGATACATCGGCATCTTGCTTGACTACGGCGACTTTCAACTTGGAACATCGCTCCAACAAGAACTCTCAAAAAACGGCCTTGCGAAAGGGCGCGTGTCGTCGTCCGACATTCGCGTTGGCTTTATCGGTGCGGGCAGTTTCGCACAAGGCTTCTTGATTCCTGCTTTGAAGTCGCACAAGGTTGCATTAGAAGGCGTTTGCACTGCCACAGGATTGACCGCAGAAAACGTGAAATCGAAATTCGGATTCCGCTATGCCACTTCAAGCGTCGAGGCAATTTTGAACGATGAGCATATCAACACCGTCTTCATTGCCACAAGGCACAACCTTCACGCCGACCTTGTGGTCAAATGCCTTGAAGCAGGCAAGCACGTGTTTGTTGAAAAGCCACTTGCAACGACTGAAGATGATTTACAGCGCGTCATTGAAGCCTATCAACGCTCCGATAAGCAACTGCTCACGGGTTTCAATCGCCGATTCAGTGAGCCTCTTAAAACCTTGAAGCAATACTTCGGAAATTTGAAGTCGCCGATTTCCGTCCACTACCGCGTCAATGCAGGATTTCTTCCCAAAGACCATTGGACACAAGATTTGGTTGAAGGCGGGGGCAGATTGATTGGCGAAGGCTGTCATTTCATCGACACGATTCAATACCTCACCGGTTCAGAGCCGGTGCGGGTTTTCGCCGAGCTTGTGCCGTCGGAAGTGCGCGAAAATTGGAACATCACGATTCGCTTTGAAAATGGTAGCGTCGGCGTGATTCAATACCTTTGCAACGGCGATAAACTCTATCCCAAAGAGCGCATCGAAATTTTCGGCGGCAATCGCATTGGCATTATGGAAAACTTCAAAGAAGTGATACTTTCCGAACAAGGTGCAAAGCGCGTGCGCGAGTTTGGGGGCGGCAAAGGACACAAAGAAGAAATCGCCGCATTTCTGAATGCCATTAAAACCGGCACGCCTGCGATTGACTTCCGTAGCCAAGTCCTGACGACACTTGCAACCTTCCGCATCAATCAAAGCATCGACAGCGGGTTGCCTGAACTCATTTAGCGACCAATGACATAAGTCTGTAATCGTTGACAACGACATCAACCTCTCATCATCAATGGGTTCTGCACGATACAAATTGTTTGTAATCGATGACGATAGCACATTTTGCCTTTTAATCGAGAAAGTTCTTTCGCGTGATTACCATGTCTTCACTTTCACCAATCCAGTGGAAGCAGTCGAGCGCGTTGCGACAGAAAAGCCTGACCTGATTTTAACGGATTACACCATGCCGAATATGAATGGACTTGAACTCACGCGCCTTGTCAAAGAACGCTATCCCAACCTTCCGATTATTGTTTTAACGGCCTATGGAAGCATTGAATCGGCGGTGGAAGTCTTGAAAGCCGGTGCATTTGATTACATGGAAAAAACGATTTCGGGTGGAGCATCATCGGCGAACTTCACGGTGCTTCGCACGCGCATTAGCAATGCGATTGAACAAGCGCGTATCCGAAATGAATCAGAGCAATACAAACGCGAAAACGAACAGTTGAAGCACAAACTCAAACGATTCCGCTCGACTGAACTTATCGGCAATAGTGAGGCAATTCAAAGAACGCGCCGAATGATTGAACAAATTGCGCAAACCGATTCCACCGTGTTGATTCTGGGCGAGACAGGCACAGGGAAAAATGTTTCGGCAGAGATGATTCATCGACTTTCGGCACGTGCCGATAAAGGCGAGTTTGTTGAAATCAACTGCGCCGCACTTCCCGAAAACTTGCTTGAAGCCGAACTCTTCGGCTACGAAAAAGGTGCCTTCACCGATGCCAAAGAAATGAAAAAAGGCTTGTTTGAGATTGCAAACAATGGCACGATTTTTCTCGATGAAATTGATTCCACTTCGCCAGTCGTGCAATCCAAATTGCTCACGGTCTTGGAGACACGCAGTTTCAGGCGCATCGGCGGAAGCCAACCGATTTCCGTCAACGTTCGCCTCATTTGCGCAACCAACGCCTCGCTTGCGGAAAAAGTCCAACAAGGCAAGTTTCGCGAAGATTTATTTTTCCGCATTAACGTCGTCTCGCTGGTCATGCCACCACTTCGCACACTCGGAAACGATATTCTCCTAATTGCAGAGATGTTCATCAAACAGTTTTCCGAAGAAATGGGAAAACCAGTGTTGGGACTTGCTGATGATGCCAAACGCCTTCTGCTTTCGAACTACTGGCGCGGCAATGTGCGTGAACTGCGCAACGTGATAGAGCGCGCCGTTGTCTTTACCGAAAAAGGACATCTTGTAACCGCCAAAGAACTAATGCTTTTAGAAGAGCGTGCCGACATGGCTTGGCTACCGACCATGCCCGCATCTTCTAAACCGTCTGCCGAAAAAATGTTCTCAATGCCCATCGGCAAATCGCTCGATGAAGTTAAAATTGCCTACATCAAAGCCGTGCTGAACGAGTGCAACAATCATTACTCGGAAGCGGCAAAAATTTTGGATATTACGCCCAAAGCCCTGTGGGAAATTCGCAAACGATATAACCTCGAAGGCGACACCTCCCTGTCTTCAAAATAAAGAAGTCAACAGAAAGGAACTTTGCTTCAATGTCGAAAACCATCAACATCTTTTTCCTTGCCGATGTGGTCGGACAGCCCGGCGTGGAAATCGTTTCGCGAATGCTTAAAGGATACATTCAGAAATATGACATTCACTTCTCGATTTGCAACGGCGAAAATGCTTACAACGGCAAAGGCATGAGCCTTGAAGTCATGCACCAACTTCGCTCCGCAGGCATTGATGTGATTTCAGGCGGCAATCACATCTGGGATAACTTCAAATTCCACGAGGTTTTGAAGCACGAAACTAATGTCTTGCGTCCCGCCAATTATCCGAAAGGTACTTACGGCACAGGCTTTGGCATTTACAACCTCCCGAACGGTTTGGGGAAAATTGGTGTCATCAATTTGCAGGGCAGAACCTTTATGTATGCGATTGATTGTCCGTTCCGCACTGCCGATTGGGTCTTGGAAAAAATGAAAGGCGTCAAGTATATCATTGTCGATATGCATGCGGAAGCGACTGCCGAAAAAGCCGCAATGGGGTGGTATCTTGATGGACGTGTCTCTGCAGTGATGGGTTCACACTCACACGTGCCAAGTAGCGATGAGCGTATTTTTCCGAAAGGCACAGGCTTCTGCACCGATGTTGGCATGACAGGTCCCTACGACTCCGTGATTGGCATGGTCACGAAATCCGCGATTGACCGATTTATCTATCAAACGCCACACAAATACGAGTGCGCCAAGAACGATGTGCATTTGTGCGCAATGGTCATCAAACTTGACGCTGAAACGGGCAAGTGCGTGCATTTAGAGCGCGTGATTTTCCCTGAATTTGTTAAATCGACGCTCACAACGAGTTCTAACAACAAAGAAGAAACCCACGCATAAGGCTTACGCTGCCGATAGGGTTGCAAGAGAACGGTGTGCATCAATCAATCGAACGAGGGCTTCTTTTGCGGCACCGGTTTCAAGGACTTCTTTGGCTTTCTCGAAGCCTTCTTGCATGGTTTGGGCTTTTCCGCCAACGTAAATCGCCATGCCGCTTGCATAAATTGCCGCATCACGTTTGGCTTCGGGCGCACGATTCTCGACAATATCCCACACAATTCTGACACTCTCTTCTAAACTTCCGCCTTGTAACTCTTCTAACCGCCGACGCTTGAAGCCAAAGTCTTCGGGATAAATGGTGTAACTCGTTACAGAGGCATGTTTAAGTTCGGAAATGTAAGTTGCGCCGCAGATGTTCGGCTCATCAAGCGAGATACCTTCTTTCGTAAAGCCATTGACTACAAGGCAATGCTCTGCACCGCGCTGTCGCAAGACTTGTGCAAACATTCCTGTCAGTTCTTTGTCATAGACGCCAACAAGTTGCCGCGTGACGTGCGCAGGATTGGCTAACGGTCCGACCATATTGAAAATCGTGCGAATTCCTAACTCGCGCCGCGCCTGCGAGACCGCCTTCATAGACTTGTGATAATTCGGCGCGTAAAGAAACGCATAACTCGTTTTATCAAACACGGCTTTCGTTTGCTCACGATTCAAATTGAGGTTAATACCCAACGCTTCCAAGACATCGGCACTGCCGCATTGGCTTGAAATCGATCGATTGCCGTGCTTTGCCACTTTCACGCCTGCCGCATTGGCAATGATGGACGCAACGGTCGAGATGTTGAACGTGCCGCTTGCATCGCCACCCGTGCCGCAAGTGTCAATCGCTTCGGGGTCCAAGTCGATTTTCTCTACGCGATTAAGCAACGCATTCACCGCACCATAAATCTCTTCAATCGTTTCCCCTTTTTGACGGAGCAAGACGAGAATCGCCGCAATCACCGCATCGGACGCTTTTCCTTCCATCACTTCGCTGACCATTGTTTCCATTTGCGCACTGGTCAAATTCATTCCGTTGATAAGCGCAACGACCGCTTCTTTTGGAGTCATTTCCTTCTGAAAGGTTTGAGTTGTGAAATTACTTCATCACACTCATCGCAGGTGTTGTAGAAGTGAGGTGAAAATCGCAAATAATTTTCTCGCAACGAAATCTCAATTCGCCGCTCTGCTAACGCACGAAAAACGGCTTCGGCGTTTCGAACATTTTTGATAGAGACAATTCCTGACCGATTCTCACGCGCAGGATTGCACACAAGCTCAAACCCCATGTGAGTTAACTTGTTGGAGAAGTATTCCGAGAGTGATAAAATTTTTTCTGTAACCGCATCAAATCCGATTTCTTCAAAAAGTTCAAATGCGGCGTTCATGCCCACAAGCCCAATCCAGTTGTATGTGCCTAATTCGTAACGTGAAGCATCTTGTTTGAGTGGTTTGTCGTAGTGCGAAAAATCCCATGCCTCTTCAACGCTAAGCCAACCGACAAACACAGGTTCAAGCCTATCGAGAAGTTCATCGCTAAAATATGCCACGCCTGTTCCCATTGGCGACATTCCCCACTTGTGCGACCCTGATGCCATGAAGTCGACCTTCGTGCAATCTATTGGCATTGCACCAAATCCTTGAATCGCATCAATCGAGAGCAAGCACCCTGTTCGCCGACAGACTTCCGAGAGTTCATCAAGATTCAAGCGAAAGCCCGAAAGAAATTGCACGTAACTTAACGACACAAGGCGCGTGTTCGGTGTGATGTTTTGTTCAACCTCATCTATTTGAATCTCGCCGTTAAAATCTTTCAAAAAATCGATTTCAACGCCGTGTTTTCGCAGAGCAAGAAACGGCTGAACATTTGCGGGGAATTCGCGCTCGTAAAGCAAAATTCTATCGCCGTGTTTCCACGATAGTCCTTGTGCAAGTAGGTTCAAGCCATAACTTGTGTTTGGCACAAAGGCAAGGTTTCGCGTTTGTGCGTTGAGATAGCGTGCAAGTCGCGCGCGCAGTGCATTCAAGGTCGGCAAGAGCGTTGTGCGGTAATTTTCTACGTTGATTTCGCTCCGCTCTTTAAGAAAGGATTGAAGAGCCGAAACGACACGACTTGACAAGGGAGAAACAGCGGCGTGATTGAAGTAAATGCCGTGCTTCGTGTTCGGGAAAAGTTCTCGCGCCGATTCAACTGTTAGTTTTATTGTTGGATTCATGCGTTTAGATTAGACTTACTACATTCAAAAGCAGTTCAGAAAGGGCAATTTGAAACACTTGAAGACACTTTCAAAGAAAGGCGGCTCAATAAGCAAGCATTTACACGAACCTGCACAACCAGCGTTAATCTTATGCAAGGCGAGGGGAATGTAACCTCACCCTGTCGCAGTGCGACGTCCCTCTCCTTTCGCAAGGCGAGGGACGTTTTGGCGAAGCCAAAACAGGGAGAGGTCTATTCATCACGCTTTCGGATAGACGCGCTCGTAACTGACTGCCATTGGCTTTGCGCGCATCAACGGCTTAACCTTCGCCCAAGTCGTTTTGAATAAATCGCTCTTGCGATAGGCTTCTAAATGCTCAACCGTATCCCAAAAACTGTATGTCGTGAAAGAATGTGCATCATCAATTTCACGATAGAGTTCTAATCCTTTGCACCCTTCAAAGGCGCGAATGTGCTGTTTCATTTCTTCGAAGATGTTGAGAAACTGCTCACTCGTTTCAGGCGAGAAGTGCATACGAACAAGACGGATAATCACGTGCAGAAGCGTTAAGGCGTTACAGCGACTTTGGCTTTGATAGGCTTGCGCGGCAATTTTTCATCGCGCATGGCGGCATGATAGACGAAACTGGCAACGATAATCGCATTGTGTTTCATATCCTCTTCAACGAATCGCTCGTAAGTGTCCATGTTCGAGTGGTGTGTCCATGTGCCGTATTCCATCGGGTCTTGAATGAATTGAAAGCCGGGCAATCCAATTGCATCAAACGAAAGGTGGTCGGTGCCGCCAGTGTTGGAAAGTGAAACGGTCGTGGCGTTCCAGTCTTTGAACGGTTCAAGCCAAGCGCGAAAAATCGGGCGACAGGCTTCGTTTTGTTGTAAGTATATGCCGCGAATGTGTCCGCCGCCGTTGTCGACATTAAAGTAGCCTGAAAATTTTTCGTAGTTGCGTGTTACATAGAGCGTGTCATCGCCTTTGCCCACATCGCTCACGGCGAGGTAATCGGGCGTATTGCCAAAGTGCTTTTTCACGTAGGCGGCAGAGCCGAGTAAGCCTTGTTCTTCGCCTGACCACAGCGCAATGCGAATCGTGCGTCGTGGTTTCACGCCAACGGCTTTCAAGAGTCGTATGGCTTCCATCATAATCGAACTGCCGGCGGCGTTATCGGTTGCGCCTGTGCCACTGTGCCACGAATCTAAATGCGCGCCAAGCATCACGACTTCATCTTTCAAATCTGTGCCTTCAATTTCCGCCACAGTGTTGAAACATTCGGTTGCGTCGTAGGTTTCGACTTCCATATCCAACTCCAATTCAACCGTGATGTTTTTTTTGAGCAAGCGATAGAGTCGTCCGTAGTGTTCAGGGTTGAGCGAAATTTGTGTGAGCACAGTGCCGTCTTTGGTGCGGTAGGGTCTTGGGCGGTCGCGCCAATTCGCCGTTGGCTCAATCGGCATTGAGGCATTTGAAAGTGCGATAGAGCCTGCTGTGCCGCGATAAGTTAAATCCAACACAGCCAGAGGCTTTTCATCAAAAAGAAATTTCATGCGAAGGTAATTGAGTTGCTGACGCTTCAAGGCTTCAGGCGAGAGTTGAAACCGCTCTTTTGAGGGCGCGGCAACGGTTGCATTCGCAAGCCCTAAGAGCGATTCAGCATCGTGCCGTTTGGCAATCGGCTTCTCGTTTAACTTTGGCTCTTCGTAATCGGAAATCATCACGAACTTGTCACGCAATTTGCCTTTGTATTTTTTGAAATCCTCTTCGCTTTGAACATCAAGAAAAATTACTTCGCCCTTGCCGCGCTTGCCTTCTGACCACGCTTTCGGAAACGACATCACGGGAAACGACGTGTAAGGCGTTGTGGCGATGAGCGAATAGCGTTTGAGTTCCCACCCTTTGCCAAAGGGCGACCACGCTTCCAATTTGGCATTTGTTAAACCCCATTTCTCGAATTGTGATTTTGCCCACTCGTTTGCTCTCACTAATTGTTTTGAGCCTGTTAATCTTGGACCGTAAACGTCGGTCAGCATACTTGCAATCTCCATCACTTGTGAGCGATTTAAGCCTTCGTCTTTGAGTTTGGAAATAACTGCGGTGTCAACAGGCTCTTGCGCCCACACGCTTTGAAGAGTGAGAAGAAGCAGAACGATGATGATGCGTTTCATTGATGTGCCTTTGTTGATTGAGTTAAACTTTTCGCACGATGACGCTCAAGATGCGATTTCCATCGAGTTTTTCGATTTCAAATTCCAAATCGGCGTATCGGACGCACTGTTTTTCATCAGGAATTTCGCCCGTGAAGTGCATAATGAATCCGCCGAGTGTGTCGTAACTTTGTTCATCTCCCAACTGGAATTGTTCAAGAGGTTTGCCTAAAATCTTGCAGGCTTCTTCGAGCGAGATGCTGGCATCGAGCCAAACCATGCCTTCGCGCAAGGTTTTGTGCAACGGCTCCTCTGGTTTCGGCGTGGGTGAAAGTTCGCCGACGATTTCTTCAATCACATCTTCGAGCGTGGCAATGCCGGCGGTGCCGCCGTATTCATCAACGACAACGGCAAGGTGCATACGTGTTTTTTGAAACTCGCGCAAGACATCGTCCAAGTGCTGGGTTTCAGGTACGAAAATCGGTTGGCGTGCGATTTTGAGCCATTGTTCTTTGTCGAACTTTTTGCGCGTGTGCATATACTTGACCAAGTCTTTGGCATAGATCACGCCCAGAATGTGGTCGAGATTTTCTTCGTAAAGAGGCAGGCGCGACCGCTTCGTTTTCACAATCAAATCAATCGCTTCTTGAATGGAAGTTTCTACATCGATGGCGATGATGTCGGTGCGTGGGGTCATGATTTTGCGCACAGGCTTTTCGCGAAAGTCAAGCACGCTATCGATGAGGCGTTTTTCGGTTTGCTCTAAATTCGCCCGCTCAATACCGAGTTCCGCGATGACTTGGATTTCCTCATCAGAAAATTCTTTCTTGCCCCGAACTTGCAGTTTCAATCCAATCACTACGGCTTCTAAAAATTTTGAGCCTTGAATGGTGGCTTCGGTAAAGGGATAAAAAAGAATCTGAAAAAAACTGACCAAGCGCACCATGCGTTTAGCAACGGCTTCGGCGTGCTTTGCCGCAAAGGTTTTCGGCGCAATCTCTCCGAAAATTAAAATGAGCAGTGCAATCGCAACGACGGCAATCCCCAGCACCATCGGCAAGAAGCCTTCATCGAGTTGAATCTCGTGTTTCTTAATCCATGTTTCTGTTGTTGCGGTCGCTGTGATGACCAATGCCACATTCGCAAGCGTGTTGCCGATATGCAAGGTTGCTAACAGACGCTTTGGCGTTGCAAGCAAGGTTTGAATTTTTGCAAACGCCTCATCACTCGTGGCGCGTTCAGTGATGGTCGTGTTCTTTAACGAGAAAAACGCAACCTCACTGGCAGAAAAAATTGCGGAAAGTCCAAGTAAAATCGGTAGGGCGATGACTAATGGCGCGTAGCTCAAAAGAAACCCCGATAAGTCTATTTCCATCAATTCTCGTGAATCTCGTTCTGCTCAGTTGCTTGAAACCAACCTGCAATCAGCATAAAGTTAATCATTGCTATCACGAAAGTTATTTCAGAATGACGAAACTTTTTATGATTTAATGTTGTAACACGATTTGTTCTAACATCAATTTATCTTTTCAAACATAACGCTCATTCCACACATGACGAAATCGCTTGTTTCTTTTTTGGTTGCATTGTTTCTCTCGCTCATTAGCACAGGCGCGATAGCACAAAGCACTTGGACGGTTGATGTCTCGCACTCCGATGTCTCGTTCAATGTCTCGCACCTTGTCGTTTCAGAAGTGACGGGTAAGTTCAAAAAATTTGAAGGTGAAGTTAAGGCGAAAAGCGATGATTTCACCGATGCTGAAATCACCTTCACGATTGATGCCGCCAGCATCAACACCGAAGATGAAAAACGCGACGGACACTTGCGCAGTGCCGATTTCTTTGATGTCGCCAACTATCCAACCATTACATTCAAAAGCAAGTCGTTTAAGAAAGTTGATGGAAACAACTATAAGTTGGTTGGCGACCTCACGATGCACGGCGTAACGAAGACGGTCGAACTCGATGTTGTTTTCAAAGGCACGGCGAAAAGCCCGTGGGGACAAACCGTCGGGGCGTTCAAACTCTCTGGCGCAGTCAATCGCACAGACTTTGGACTCAAATGGAACAAGACGCTCGACAATGGCGGCTTGCTCGTAGGCGAAACGGTGAACATCACTGCCAATATCGAGGTCATCAAAAAATTGTAGTCTTTCAAGTATGCTTGAATAACAAACCCTGACTCGTGCTTCAACACATTGGCGTGCGGTTTTGTCGTGATAAAATTCGTTGTATTTTCAGGGTAATTCTATCAACAAAACCGCTGCGCCGTTTCCTCAACCTTAAAAGCGGCGACACATGACCATCGATGCTATGAAACTTGAAGATGAAATCAAGCAGACGAAGCCGTTTCAAGATGAGTTTCAGAAATTGGAAGTGAATCTGATTTACACATATCATTGGCTTCAAACGCGCGTCGAAGAGCAGCTGAACGGAGCAAATATCACGCTTCAACAATACAACATCTTGCGGATTCTGCGCGGGCAGTATCCGA
>Ga0209691_1001714_pt1 | contig 12473 bp, 15 predicted proteins | sample YNPMSBMetaG_FD_187120 | JGI IMG/M metagenome (GOLD analysis project Ga0209691, IMG submission 187120) | Anoxygenic and chlorotrophic microbial mat microbial communities from Yellowstone National Park, USA - YNP MS-B MetaG (SPAdes) (version 2) ... | reverse complement strand
ATTCTGTGAGCTTTTGAAACTCCTCTTCCACATTGCTGTCATACATGCAATAGCCGTGCTTTCCAGTTTTTTGGCACTTCTTAAGGGCTAACATGCCTTTTTCAAAGAGGGACCTACCGTCCTGGGCATCCTTGGGATATAGGACAAGGGACATATTGGTATATAACCTTACTTCCAAGTCTTCAAGCACTATTTCTATTTCCTTTAAGCTTTCCATTCTCTCGATGATACGCTGTAGGTCTTTGTCAAATAGTCCCACCACGCAGAACTCATCTGCCCCGCTCCTTCCAACAATATGCGCCTCTGGGAACATCTCCCTGAGTTTTCTTACGAGGGCTATCAAAACCCTGTCTCCAACCCCAACGCCATAGCTTGCGTTTATAAAGCTGAAGTTAAATATATCCAGCATAAGAAGGAAAAGTTTTTTATCATACTGCTTTGCTACTTTTATGCTGTAGTCCAGCTCTTCCAAGAGAAGCTTCCTGTTTGGCAATCCAGTTAAAGCGTCGTAAAGCTCCCTTCTCTGAATTTCTTCACTTAAACGCAATCTTTCAATGGCTAACCCGATCTCATTGGCTACATACTCAAAGGCTTTTATTTCCTCCTCTGTAAAATAGTTTTTCTCCGGAGAGTAGAGGTTTATGACGTATTCTACCTCACCCTTCACCTTTATTGGCACTGAGACGCTCGACCTAAAGCCAAAGCTCAAAGCCCTTTCCCTCCAAGGGGCGTATTCGGGAATGCTTTCAAGGTCGTTGAAGGCAACTGTCTTTCCCGTCAAGAATGCCCTGCCCGTTGGACCTTTGGACAGAGGGCTTCCTTCCTCAAGGCTAATTTGGACGTTCTTTAGGTATTCTGTGCTACCCACTCCATACATCACCTCCACATAGTTCCCCACCCTTTTCCCTACCCATACGAGCTTCCACTCCCCTACGCTGTAAAGTAGATGGCATACCTTTTCAAGGATCTCATCTTCGTCCTCATACGATCTTGTTATTTTGCTTACTTCTTCGGATATGAGCTTTGCCCTTTGTAGCCTTATTTCCTCTGTGGCATCGTACCCCAAGGATAAAAAGCCCACCAATTTCTTCCTTTTGAAAATGGGCATTATGGTTTCTCTCTGGTAGTAAATCTCGCCGTTCTTTTTGCGGTTTATTATTATGCCTCTCCAGACTTTGCCGGAGAGGATAGTTTTCCAAAGCTTTCTGTAAACCTCTTGGGTATGATAGCCAGACTTTAGAAAGGACATCTTCTTTCCCACTGCTTCAGAGGCACTGTATCCTGTCATTCTCTTAAAGGCGTCATTTACAAACCTAATTAGACCGCTCTTGTTTGTTATGATCACCGAGATGTCGGAAGAAATGAGCGCTTCCCTGAAGAGACCAATGTAGTTGAGCTCTTCCAATCTTAGGGTCTTCCCGTAGCTTTTCTCAAGGAGCTTTTTTATTTTCTTTAGCTGTGTTCTCTCTTCCTCTGAAAAACTTCTCCTGTTTTTGAATTCCACGCATATTACACCTACCACCTGCCCTCTGTATCTGAGGATAAAATCCACGGAGGAATTTATACCAAAGGGCTTCCAGTATATCTCAGACAGCTCAGAAGACGCCCTGTTTTTATGAACATCCTCCAAAAACAGCATATGTCTTTTAAGCAAAGCTCGGTAATATCTTGAAGCCTGATTTAGGTCTAAGCTTTTTAATTGGTCAAGGATGTAGTCGTCCTTTTCTGCGTCGTAGTTAAAAACCGGCACCAAATGGTGATCCTCTATAAGCCAAAAATTGCACCTGGTAGCGGAGGTTGCCTGGCAGAGGAGCTTGAGAACTTTGGAAAGGGAAGAATAAAACTCAGTGCTTTCTATAAGCTTTTCCAATTCTGACCACATGTCCATTATTTGATTTTATACCCAAAGCCCTGCTGTAAGCTAACAAACATCAAACTTAGATTTTAGCCTTAAAATTTTCTGTGTCAATGGGTTTGTGTTTTTAGAACACACTCCTCGTTTTTCTCGCCAGCTCCTTCAATCTCTCTATCCTTTTTTCGGTGGATGGGTGGGTGGAAAAGAGCTCCCAAATTCCTCCGCCCTTGAGTGGGTTTTCAATAAAAAGATGGGCAGTGCCTTGATTGACCTCTGCGGGTATGCTATGCACATAGTTGTGTATTTTTTCCAGAGCCCTTGCCAATGCTAACGGGTCTCCACTGATTTTAGCCCCGGTTTCATCAGCCAAGTACTCCCTTGAACGAGAGATCGCCATCTGGATGATCATGGCTATTATAGGTGTGATTATGATGAGGGCTATGCTTCCTATTATGGAAAGGGGGTTGTTGTTTTCTTCATCCCTTGAGTGTCCAAAGATAAGTGCCCATTGGAGCATATTAACAAGGTAGGATATTGCTCCCGCAATGGTTGCCGCCATGGTCGCCACCAGCACATCCCGGTTTTTTATGTGCGCTAGCTCGTGTGCCAAAACTCCTCTTAGCTCATCCCTATCAAGGAGCTGAAGGATACCCGCAGTTACTGCCACCGCAGAGCGGCTGGGACCCCTACCGGTAGCAAAGGCGTTGGGCTGTTCCATGGGAACAAGGTATATTTTGGGCTTTGGTATGTTTGCCCTTTGGGCAAGCTCTTCCACCATCCGATGTAACCAAGGAGCTTCTTCTTCCGTTATTTCCCGGGCACCATACATTGCCAGCACAATCCTGTCTGAGAACCAGTAGGCTATAAAGTTCATAATACCTGCCAGTATCAAGGCAATGGTCATGCCCATTTTGCCACCTATCAAATTCCCCACAAAAAGGAAAAGACCCGTCAAAACACCAAGCAACAGCACGCTCCTAATCATGTATCCCATGGGTATGCCTCCAGGAAAGTTTTTAAATATATTCTAATGTTTACCGCCAGTTTTTCAAGTCCCTTTCCATCTGTCTCTTTATGTCCCTTTCTCTGAGCTCCTCTCGGCGGTCGTAGGTTTTCTTGCCCTTTGCCAAGGCAATTTCCACCTTTACCTTTCCGTTTTTGAAGTAGACCCTGAGGGGGATTATGGTAAATCCTTTCTGCTGGACCTTGCCCAAGAGCCTGAGGATCTCCCTTTTGTGCAAGAGCAATTTTCTCTTTCTGAGGGGGTCGGGGGGCTTCAGCGTGGCATACCTGTATGGGGCTATGTAGAGGTTATAGAGCCACGCCTCTCCGTTTTCTATACGCACAAAGCTGTCTTTGAAAGAAACAGTTTGTTTGTTTCTGAGGGCTTTGACTTCAGAACCCTCAAGCACAATGCCGGCCTCGTAGGTTTCAATGATCTCATACTCTGCCTTTGCCTCTTTGTTGAAGGCTACAGTAAATTCTCCAGTCTTTTTCAAGGTGTTAATATTATACAGGTGCTGAATGGAAAGGGAGAGGTTTTTTAAATACTCCGTGCTGACGAGCACCATTGGGCTTTTGGTGGTAGTTTTTTATATCCTCTCGCCCTTTATTACACCCATCCTCTGGGCTCTGGTTTTCTCTTTGGCGCTCTATCCAGTTCATCAAAAACTGAAAAGGTCCCTCCCATGGGCAACCCTCTCCGCCTTAATTCTCACCCTGCTTACCTTGCTCGTTATAGTGATCCCCTTTGGAGTCTTGGGTGCCATAGTTCTAAACCAAGCTGTAGAGCTCTCTTTCCACCTTTTGAACTTTATTCAAAATCATACCTACCAGCAGTATCTGAGCGATTTGGAAGCCCTGTTGAAAAAATTCTTCCGACAAGAACAGGTGGATGTCCTTTTGAACTATATAAAATCCGAAGAGTTTAGGTCTTTGGTGGTGGGAATGCTCAAGGGCACAAGCCAAAAGCTATTTCAACTTTCCACAAACCTATTCACCTTTGCCCTCTCCTTTATCTTTAAAAGCTTTATCTTCTTGCTTACCCTCTTTTTTATTTTGAGGGATGGCGAAAAGTTTGCAAGCTTTATTGAAAGATTTATACCTATGCACGAGGAGGATGTTAGGGAAATTTTTGGCACTGTTTATAAAACTGTTCTGGCTACTGCCTACGGTTCAGTGGTTGTGGGCTTTATCCAGGGATTGCTCGGTGCTATTGGTTATGCTATAGCGGGCATTAAATACTATCCTCTTTTTGGTCTTGCCACCTTTTTTGCCTCCTTTGTCCCACCCTTTGGTGCAGGCGCCGTCTGGGTACCGCTGGTGGCTTATCTGTTTATCACCCAGAGCATAAAGTCTGCCATTTTTTTACTGATCTGGGGGATGTTCATAGTTTCCACCGTTGATAACATCATCCGCCCTCTTATTATGAAGATTGGCGTGCAGATGCCATACATCGTGCTGTTCTTTTCCATCTTGGGAGGGATCATCGCCTTTGGCTTTGTGGGAATATTCCTGGGACCTATAATCTTTACTACGCTGTTTAGCCTTTTTGTGATTTACGAGAGAAGAATTTTGAGGTAAAGGTTCATCTAATGTATAGCCTTTCTATGAGAACTAAGATATCTTCAAAGAGTGCATTGGCGGTATCCTCTGTGTCAAGCTTTATTACAACCCTTTCTACGCTGTCCGTTTGGATAACTAAGTTATTTTTTGATACATACAAAAAAGCCATGTGGGAGTATGGCACCGCTACCTTGCGGTTTTCCTCCTCGTAGATAAGATACCTATCCTCAAGTTTTACTCCAAACATTAAATACCTTTCGTTTCCTTTCATTCCTTTAAAAACATTGCATAAAAGCCGTAGGCGTAGGGTCCCACTTCCACCACCCTTCCTACCCTCAAACCCGCCTCTTCTAAGAACATACCCACCTCCCACTCAGAATAAACCTCCTCCGGTGGTGGTCCTTTGTCCCTCTCCTCCTTTTTCCAGTCTATGAGGGCAAGGTAGCTAATGGGTTTGCTTACCCTTTCAAGCTCTTTTAAAAACTTAACAGGGTCCTCTAATTCATGAAAGACAAAAGCCATGTATGTGAAATCTATCGTGTTGTCTGGGAGTGGGATTTTGTTCTTTTGGGACATCAGCACCTCCACGTTTTTTAGCCCAAGCTGGCTAACTTTGTTCCTTGCATACTCCACCGCCTCTGGGCTTATGTCTATGGCATAGACCTTTCCGCTATCTGAAACCATCTTGGAAAGGTAAGGTAAATAAAAGCCTGCACCTGTGCCCACATCAAGGACTGTTATGCCGGGCTTTAACCCAAAGGATTTGAGAACTGCCTCCGGGTCAAAGAGGCTAAGCCTTTCTGGGTCGTCTAACTTCTTCAGTTTTTCTGGGTCAAATTTGTGCATGTTAAGATTTTATCATGCTCGGTATTATAGGTGGAAGTGGGCTTTATAGAATGGACGGGCTAAAAAATCTCAGGGAGGTATCCCTAAACACACCCTTTGGAGAACCCTCCTCTCCAGTGGTCTTGGGTGGGTTAAGTGGAAAGCAAGTTGCCTTCATATCAAGGCATGGGCTCAACCATCAGTATCCTCCCTCCCTTGTGCCATACAGGGCAAACCTTTGGGTTTTTAAAGAACTTGGAGTAAAAAGGGTTTTGGCCATTTCTGCGGTTGGGGCTATCAATGAGAGGTTTAAGCCGGGGGACTTTGTGGTGGTGGATGACCTCATAGATTTAACCAAGAGGCGGGAAGACACCTTTTATAAGGGCTTTTATTCGGTGGATGCACAAGGGGAGGACAAACCCTCCAAGCTCTTGAGGGGAAAAAAGGTAGTTCATGTGGATATGACGCGGGCTTATTGCCCTCAGATGAGAAAGGTTTTGATTGAAACCTTGGAAGAGTTAAAGCTCAGCTATCACCCTGCGGGCGTCTATGCCTGCACGGAGGGTCCAAGGTTTGAAACACCTGCAGAAATAAGGGCTATAAAGCTGTTGGGTGGAGATGTGGTAGGTATGACGGGCTATCCGGAGGTTGCCTTGGCAAGGGAGCTCGGTATGTGCTATGCAAGCCTTTGTGTAGTGGCAAACCCAGCGGCAGGCATTGCAGGCTATCGTCTAACCAGCGAGGAGGTTATTTTAATGATGAAAAACAAAGAGGAGGAAATAAAGGAGGTGCTAAGGCTCTTTGTAGAAGAGCTCCCAGAGGAGAGATTATGCAAGTGCGAAGAATCTTTGGAAGGGGCGGAGGTCTAAAAAAGCCCGTTACCTCTTAGTGAGAAAAAATCCCTTTGGTTAATGATAATATGGTCTAAAAGTTCAAAACCCAACAGCTCGCAGGCTTGCTTTAGTCTTTTGGTGAATTCTATGTCTTCCTTTGATGGTCTTGCGTATCCCTTTGGATGGTTGTGTAGGACGATCAGAGAACTGCATGCCTTTTTTACGGCGGTGTAGAGTATGTCCTTTGGCTCTGCATAGAGGGAGTTCATTTTGCCTATGGCAACCACTTCGTAATCTACCACCTTGTTGGTTGGTGTAAGATAGAGGGCAATGAGATGTTCCCTCCTTTCGTCAAAGAGCACCTTTTTTCTGACAAAATTGTAGGCATCCTGAGGGTTGGAAATTTTAAAGTCTCCGTATGGGTCGTTTATCCTTTTGGCAAGCTCTATAACTGCTTTGAGTTGGCAAGCCTTGGCAAGACCTAAACCTTTGATTTTACTACTTAACTCTTCCACATCCATAGACATCAGCGTTTCCCATCCTAAGCCAACCACCTTGCTTGCCAAGGTTATAACATCCTCACCCTTTGTGCCAGAGCCAAAGATAACTGCCAATAGCTCCTCATCCGATAGGGCAGACGCACCAAACTTGGAAAGCTTTTCCCGAGGGCGCAGGTCCTTGGGTAGTTCTCTTATAGACTTCTTTGGATACATCAGGAACCCAGCATAAAATCTAAGATGGACGCCTCTATCTGCACTTCCCAATCCTGAAAGCCCTGCTCTTTGTTGCTTATTTGCAGGTATCCATCCCTTTCCAAATAGAGGATCAGCTTGGCTAAGTTGGCAAGACCGCAGAGCCGGGCGCATTGGAGGTTTGTGAGCTTTACCTTTGGAAAGGGCGTTTCTGCTTCCTTGTAAATCCTCAAAAGTTCATCTCTCAGATGGTAATACAGGTTCTCCAAATCACACATTCAATACCTCCTTCGCAACATCTTGGTCTTTAAAGGGATATTTTACTCCCTTTATTTCTTGGTAATCTTCATGTCCTTTGCCCGCTATGAGGACTACATCTCCCTCTTTGGCGTTCTGCAGGGCAAACTTTATTGCTTCTTTTCTGTCCTTTTGCACAAAGACCTTTTGCTTCTGCTCTATACCTTTCAAAATGTCCTCTATTATAGCTTCGGGTTCTTCCCACCTTGGGTTGTCGGAGGTTATAACCACAAAGTCTGCCCACTTTTCCGCAACCTTTCCCATTAAAGGTCTTTTGGTCTTGTCCCTGTTGCCACCGGCACCAAAAACCACCCACAACCTACCCTTTGTCAGCCTTCTGGCGGTGATCAAAACCTTCTCCAAGGCGTCTGGCGTGTGGGCATAATCTACTATTGCCAACTTCCCTTCCTTGAAAAAGGTCTCAAACCTGCCGGGAACGATTACCCTTTCTATACCCTGTTGGACTGTCTCCGCATCCAAGCCAAAGAGAAAGCCCACGAGGACGCCCAAACTGAGGTTGTAAGCCTGAAATTCACCCCTTAGGTTGGAGGAGAATTTGTAGGTCCTGCCTTCCCACTCAATGGTAAGCCTGCTACCCTCAATGGATGTCTCAAAGTCTATTATTTTGAGGTTTCCCTCCCTTCCGTAGGTTATGGCTTTTCCTTTGAGTTCTTTCAAAATTCGCCTACCGTATTCATCGTCTATGTTTATTAAGGAATACTCCTGCGGGTATTCCACAAAAAGCCTCAGCTTTGCCCGAGAGTAGTTTTCCATAGAGCCATGATAGTCCAAATGATCCTGAGAGAGATTGGTAAAGGCGGTTATAAAAAACTTTGTGCCCCAAACACGCCTTTGGTCTAAAGCATGAGAAGAAACCTCACAGGCTACCGCCTCTGCCCCATCCTCCAACATCTGCTTTAATGTGCGGTGCCACTGGATAGGGTCCGGCGTTGTTCTTCCTTCGTACTCGTATATTTTGTCTTTAAAGCGGTAGTATATGGTGCCCACAAGACCGGTGGGAATGCCCCCTGCGTTGAGAACTGACTCTACTATATGGCTACTTGTAGTCTTCCCGTTGGTACCCGTTATACCCACTACCTTTAGCCTTTCGGAGGGTTTGCCAAAAAACTCATTAGCCAACTCTCCAAGAAGTTTTCTGGTATCTTCAACCTTGATGATCCTCTCGTCTTTTACTCCTATATCCCTCTCCACAAATACCAAGCTGGCACCTCTACTTAGGGCTTCTTGAACAAAGTTGTGCCCATCAATGGAGGAACCCTTTATGGCTACAAAGACCCAACCTTCCTGAACTTTCTTTGAATTTTGGGTGATGCCCTTTATCTTGGAAAGCTCCACCTTAGACTATTTTAACTCAGAGAGGTAATTTTCCGCCCTCTTCCAACCCTCCCAGCCCTTTACAAACACATCCTCTATGCTTTTTATGTTAAGTCTCCTGAGCCTTTTGTATTCGCTTATATCCTCCAAAAATCTCTTTAAGTGCTCTTCTTCGTCAAAGTAGTACAGGTCCTTTCCCTCCCGTGCCACGCAGTAATGGTCCTCTTTGACAAAGCCCATGCATACTGGACATCTGGTACCCTTTGGTGGTGGCTTTGGAGGTCTGAGCTTTTCTTCCCGCTTTTCCATAAAGGCATAAAAGCCCAAGGCAAGTATAAAACCCGCAAAAACAGATTCTATAGCAAAGGACTGAATGGCTGAAATTTTCCCACTAACAAAACCAAAGAGGGATATAAGAATACCCGAGACGGTGAGCCCCGCAGTGATAAAAACATGCTTGAGGGCAACCCCTTTGAATATGAAGAGTAATGCCATAAGAAAGCCAAAAACCTCAAAAAGCCTTGAAGCAAAGATCAGAAGGTATCCTACCTCACTCATTGGTTTTTTCTGGCAACTTCGTGGGTTTAAAAAGAGGAAGATGTCTTATGTTCTTTAGTCTATACACGAAGTATTCCCTGTTTTTTTCGGAAAGTGCCATACCCAAAAGACCCGTCATAAAACTTGCCAAAACAAACATGCCCAGAATTATACCCACAAACCTTACCCTCTTTCTGCTCTTCATCTCCATTTTAAACTCTCCCTTTTTTGCAAGGCCCCGCCCAAGGAGGCGGGGAGTTTTGGCCACAGCACGAGGCGTACCATAAGCTTATATGTGGGTGTGATAGCCCTTATAGTATGCATAAGGATGCCAGTCTTCGGGCACCTCCACGGGTTCCTTTTTGAAGTTGTGAGGTCCAACGGGGGTGTCTGTCATGGTCCATTCGAGGGATGGAGAACCCCATGGATTGTCGGGTGCCTTTGGACCCCAGAGGCTCTTGATCCAGTTGATGAAGCTAAGCAAGATTCCTATTCCGAGTATTATTGAACCCACTGTTTGGATCTGCATCAAGCTAATCCATTCGGGGATCGGTGGATAGTCTGGATACCTTCTTGGCATACCTTGAACCATTCCCATGTACATTTGGAAGAAGTAGAAGATGTTAGCACCGATCAGCATCAGCCAAAAGCTCAGCTTTGCAATCCCTTCCGAATACATTTTGCCTATAATCTTTGGATACCAATAATACATACCGCTGAAGGCTCCAAAGGTAAGAGCCATACCAAGCACATAATGGAAGTGCCCCACTATAAATAGAGAGTCAGATATACCAATGTCTATGGACACCATGGCGTTTGGAATGCCCGTAAGACCTCCTATCAAGAACATGAGGATTCCACCCAAGGTAAAGAGCATGGGAGAGTTGAACCTTATGGCACCCTTGTGCAAGGTTGCCACCCAGTTGAAGATCTTTATACCCGTTGGCACTGCCACAAAGAGGGTTGTATAAGAAAAGATCACCCTTGCCCAGTCTGGCACACCGGAGACGAACATGTGATGAACCCAAGTAAAGAACCCAACCAACGCTATAGCGTATATAGCAAACATCATGGATATGTATCCAAATATGGGCTTTCTGGACATGGTGGATATTACTTCAGAGAACACACCGAAGGCTGGAAGGATCATGATATAAACAACTGGGTGAGAGTAAAACCAGAGAAGGTGTTGGTAAAGCAGTGGGTCTCCACCTAAGGCTGGGTTGTAAAAGTTTGTTCCAAGGTATTTGTCAGTGAAGAGAAGGGTTATTGCTCCCAGAAGGGCTGGCACACCAAAGAGGTTTATAAGGCTCGCTGCCATTATGGAGTGCGCAAAAAGGTTTAGCTTGGTCCATCCAAGACCCTTTGCCCTAAGACTAACAATGGTAGTGATCATGTTAACAGAACCTGCGGTGGATGATACTCCATAAAGGGCGACTATGGCAATATATAAGATGGTAGAACCTGCGTTATCGTTCATAGAGTAGGGAGGGTATCCCGTCCAGAGCATCATGATCCAGTTTTGGGGAATGAGGGTAAGAAGCACCAGCACACTGGCACCAAAGAAAGCCCAGTATCCAAAGGCGTTTAGCCTCGGGAAGGCAACATCCTTTGCTCCTATCATCAGGGGAACAAGTATGTTTGCAAAGCCACCCATCCAAACATTGACCGCCCACCAGAGCAGGATAATCGCGCCATGTCCAGTAAGCAGATAGTTGTAGAGGTCTGCCCCCGTTTTACCAAAGAGGGAGGGTAGTTGGATACCGGGTGCGGTTTGTTCATATCTTACCAGCATACCAAAGAGACCCGCCACCGCAAAGTACAGGAGTGTAGTTACAAGGTAGAGCATACCTACCTTTTTGTGGTCTGTGGTAAAGAGCCATTCCTTTAAGGTGGCTCCATACCATGGAATTGAAGGGGCTTTCGCTACCGCCATGGCTGCACCTCCTTTTATTGGGTTGTAATATTGGCTTCAGTGCTTGAAGTTTGTTGGGCTGGCTGGGTTCCACCAAGCCACTTGTTGAACTCTTCCTCGGAAACAACCTTTAAGATCGCAAACATCCTTGAGTGCCAGGTTCCGCAGTATTCCCTGCAAAAGACAAAGTATTCACCGGGCTTGTTGATTTGGAACCAAAGCCTTGTGATCCTACCGGGCACTGCGTCCTCGGTGATCTTCGCAGGATGCACAAAGAAGGAGTGGATCACATCCCTTGAGGTTAGATAGACCTTAACGGGTTTGCCAGCGGGGACGTATGCCTTTTGTTCCTCTGGGGCTGTGAATCCTTCCTGATTAAAGAAGGCATAGACCTTCTTTCCGTTGGGATACTCAAACTCCCAACCCCACATGAAGGCAACCACTTTGACCTCTAAGGCACCCTCTGGGGCGTTCCTCTGCTTTACAAAGTTTGCGAAGGAGTAAGTGCCCAAAAACAGCACTATGATGGTGGGTATGACAGTCCAGACAACCTCAAGGGCAGTGTTTCCTTCAATGTGTTCTCCTTCCTCATGCTCACCCTTCCTGTAGCGATACTTGATTGCAAAGTAAATGGAGGGAATGGCTACTATGAGGTAAATTATGACCGCTACCCAGAACCATACCTTTACTGAGTTCTCCCAGTAAGCCCTTGGATAAGCAAGCACCTCCTCCGCAAACACTGACCCAGTAAGAGCCAGCAGTGTTAATAGATACTTCATGGTTGCACCTCCTTTGTTCTTTTAATAAAGGCGTAAGCAAGGGTAAAACTACCCAAAGTAAAGCCAGCTATAGCAAAGAGCACTACCGGGTTTAGCCCATACTTGCCCGTGTTGGGGTCGTACTTGTAGCAAACCATGAAGGCTATATCCACTATGGTGTTTTTGGTGATCCTGAAGGTCTCCGCCTCCGCCAAGGCGATCCTAAAATCTGTCTCCCTTGGAGATATACCATACAGGTATCTTGACACCTTGCCCTCCGGGTCTATGAATATCACCACGTTGGGATGGACAAAAACCCTGTCCTGTCTTGAGTAGAAGAACCTATAACCCAAAGACTGAGACAACTTCTTTATCTCCTCTTCCTTCATAATGCCAAAGGTCCAGCGTGAGGAGGGAGAAAGACCCAGCTTTTTCTTGAACTCCTGCAGGTCTTTTAGGGTATCCTCCTTGTCAAAGGAAAGCACAATTCCCCTGAAGTCTTTGCTTATGTTTTTGGAAGCGTCAATGGCGTTTTTGATTATGAGAGGGCATGCGGAGTCGCAAGTGTAGTAGCCAAGGATCAGGGCGGTGGGATGTCCCTTTATGTGGTCCAGGAGCTTGTGGGTTCTCCCCTGTTCGTCGATAAATTCCACATCTGCAACCTGTTTGCCCAAATGCTTTTCCTCTTCAATCTTCAAAAGGCTTGGGTCAAAGAAGCCTTCATGGTTTTTGGGCATGGGCACAGCCCAGCTAAGGGCTAAAACCCCAAACACGGTAAGCAGGACTAACACCCACCTCATGGCTTAAAAGGTTCCGTAAGAACCCACTATGTAAGCGGTGCTAGCTACCAAAAGCCAAGCC
>Ga0209691_1001700_pt1 | contig 12586 bp, 11 predicted proteins | sample YNPMSBMetaG_FD_187120 | JGI IMG/M metagenome (GOLD analysis project Ga0209691, IMG submission 187120) | Anoxygenic and chlorotrophic microbial mat microbial communities from Yellowstone National Park, USA - YNP MS-B MetaG (SPAdes) (version 2) ... | reverse complement strand
GAATCCTACGGAAGAATTTTTTTACCAGATTGAAGGGGATATGGTTTTAAGAATTATTGATGAAAACAAAAAAATTAAGGATATACCAATAAAACAAGGAGAAATTTTTTTGCTACCGCCGAATGTGCCGCATTCCCCTCAAAGAAAAGAGAATACTGTGGGCATGGTAATAGAAAGAATTCGTCAGTCTAATGATGCGTTAGAATGGTATTGCGAAAATTGTCATCAACTACTTTATCATGAGGAATTTTATTTAACTAATTTGACTACTCAGCTTCAACCCGTGCTAAAAAGATTTTATGAAAGCATAGAACTGAGAACTTGTAAAAATTGTGGAACTGTTTTTGAACCACCTGCACATTTTTTGAAAAAATCTTAACGTCAATTATTAAACATGAAAAGAATCAATCTGTCCGAGATAGATACTCGTTCACCTAAATAAATTGATAAAGAAGAGACCCAAAAGAAAACAGAGAAAATCGTGAAAAAAATAGGTGAATTACAAAATGTTTTATATGCAAGTCATACCAGAAGCTTGTTAGTGATTATTCAAGGAATGGATGCCTCCGGAAAAGACGGAGCTATAAGAAATGTTTTTGCTGGAATCAATCCTATGGGAATACTTGTTATATCATTCAAAAAACCTACTGAAGAAGAACTGGATTACGATTTTTTATGGCGTATTCATAAGAATGTTCCACCAATAGGAATGATACATGTTTTTAATCGTTCGCAAGATGTCTTTGAAAAATGCAACGTTGTTCCATGGGATATTATTCCTGCTGACCATAATTTCTATAAGGAGTACCTAATAGCAAAAAAAGTATTAAAAACGCTTGAAGATATGAATTTGAGTTATCCTCCCCCTAAATTTTGATTTTTTATTCTTAAAAATCATTTTATTTGCATAAAAATATGTTATCCTTTTGGGAAAAAACAGCACTTATCAATAAAGATTTCGTTGTAATTGGAGCAGGAATTACAGGCTTATTGACGGCTATTGAGCTTTCAAAAATCTACCCTAAAAAATCTATTTGCGTTTTAGAACGTGGTATTTTGCCTATCGGAGCAACTACGCGTAATGCAGGCTTTGCTTGTTTCGGTAGCCTTTCTGAACTTTATTATGATTTCCAAAAATACCCTGAAAATCAGGTTCTTGATTTAGTAGAACAACGTTATAAAGGCTTAAAAAAATTATTACAAATCACAGGAAAAAAGGCAATTCAATTTGAAAAATATGGCGGCTACGATGTAATTAACGAAAAACATACTATCGCCTATCAAAATCTAAACATGATTAACGAAAAATTATTCTCTATTTTTAAGACACATGTATTTCAGAAGGCTGATGAAAAAATAAAAAAATTTGGATTTAATAAAAATGTTGTTAAACATTTGGTTTACAATTCATTAGAAGGACAGATTCATTCTGGATACTTAATCCTAAAACTAAAAAATTTGGCTTTGAGAAAAGGTATAGAACTACTTACAGGTGCGTCGGTTAGACAAATTGAAAATAACGGAGATTGGGAACAAGTTATTATAGAAGGTGACCCATGGCACAAGCCTTTAATTTTTATTGCCAAACAGGTCATTGTTACCAATAATGCTTTTGCTTCTTTGCTGATACCACAACTTAAAATAGAACCAGGACGCGGGCAAGTGCTTGTTACTGAACCTATTCAAAATTTAAAATGGAAAGGTACTTTTCATTATGATGAAGGTTTTGTGTATTTCAGAAATATCGGAAAACGAATTTTATTAGGAGGCGGCAGAAACTTATTTTATGAAAATGAAAAAACTTATGAACTAAATAATACTTCTGAGGTTTTAAATTATCTAAATGATTTGTTACAAAATGTAATTTTGGATGGTAAAAAAGTAAATATTGATTGCACTTGGTCAGGAATTATGGGCTTCGGAGAAAAAAAATTGCCTATCATACAAAGTCTTAGACCGACGCTACACGTAGCAGTGAAATTTAGTGGCATGGGAGTAGCATTAGCTTCTATCGCAGCAGAAAAGGTAGTTCAACTTATACCCAAAAATATCTAATATGCCTTTAAACTGGACAATAGCTTTTCCGACGGTTCATTTTCCACTCAAATTATCTTACCATGACCAATTTTTTTTGATAGGGTCATGTTTTACGGAGCATATCGGCAAATATTTGTCAGAATTAAAGTTTCATGTAACCCAAAATCCTGCGGGAATATTATTTGACCCACATTCCATTGCTTACCATCTTTCAAATTGGGCACAAGAAATTTATCCCGTACCGGAAGAATGGTTTTGTTATAATGAATTATGGCATCACTGGAAATATCATTCTCAATTTTCTACCACTCAAAAAAATATGAGTTATGAACAAGCTTTTGCAAGTTCAAGATTAGCTATTCAGCAACTCAAAACAGCAGATTGGTTGATTATTACATTAGGTAGTTCCTATTCTTATCGTTTAAGCCCTAATGCACCGCAAGAACAACTTCTATCATACGGAAAAGGTTATTTTGTAGCGAATTGTCATAAATGTCCTGCACAATGGTTTGAAAAATATTTAACTCCCAGTTCAGAAACTTATGAATTGCTTTATTCTACTTTTGAAATCATCAAACAAGTAAATCCGAAAATACATTTTTTGCTAAACATAAGTCCTGTAAGGCATTTACGTGATGGCGTGATAGAAAATAATCGCAGTAAAGCACGCTTGATAGAGGCTGTTCATTTGTTAGTTGAGAACCGTCCAGATACTTTTTATTTGCCATCCTATGAGTTAGTGATAGATGTTTTACGAGATTACCGTTTTTTTGATATAGACAAAGCCCATCCTAATTATGAAGCCACGCAATGGGTACTACAATATTTTTTGGAACATTATTTTTCAAAAGAAACCCAAGAAATCATAGAAAAAGTAAAGGAAATTGTTTCTGCATATCAACATAAACCTAAAAACCCTGATACACAAGCACATAAAAATTTTATGAAAACTTTTTACCAAAAAACTTGTGAACTACAAAAAAACTTTCCATTTTTAGATTGGAGAAAAGAATTGGAGTACTTTAATCGTGAGGAAAGTTATACATTGTGAGTTTGCTGAGTTTTCTAAAATGCAATTTTTATAGTACTATTTTGTATTTTTGCGTAATGAAACTAACGCTGTTGAAATTTTTAATTTTCATTTGGCTTTTTGCATGTTCTTCTGATAAAGACCCCAACAATAAAATTATCGTAAAATATAAAGACGCAACTTTAACACTCGGCATGTTAAAATCTATGTTACCTGATAACCTTCCCCCACTAGATAGCGCAAGAATTGCAGGTTTGTTTATTGACCAATGGATTGCAGACCAAATTTTAGTTCATGAAGCTCAATCTAAAATCCCTGACTTAGAAAAAAAAATTCAGCCGATGCTCCAAAATTATAAGGATAAACTTATGATTATTGAACTAAAAAATTCCTATGTTCAAGAACTAAATGCTAGTATCATTCCGGAAGATACACTAAAAGCATGGTATGAAAAAAAGAAATCTAATTTTATAGCAGGCGAAAATTATTACAAATGCTATTACATTATGACCGATAGAACTGATACTCCAGAGATTCGTAAACGACTAAAACCTATAAAAGACAAAGACTTTGAAATCGTTAAAACGTGGTGTGAAAAAAACAAAGTGTATTGCCATTTAAATGATGAATGGATAAATCATCAGACGTTTCAAAAAATTATACAAAGCAAATTGCCAACGCAAAACCTATCCATTATACCGCCGAGTAATACCGTAACATTTGCTATAACCTACCAACCTACTCCCGTTTTTCACTTTTTTTTGATGATAGACGTAATTAAGGCGGGTCAACCATTACCATTTGAGTTGGTCAAAGAGCAAGTTAAATCTTTGATTATCCACGAAAAAAGTAACAAAGGTTTTGAAGAATATACACAACAGTTATTGTTGAAAGTAAAAGCCAATAAGGAAGTAGAATTTTTTGAGTAAATGAAAGTTATAGCATCAAACTTAGTAAAGAAATATCAAAAACGAACGGTAGTTAAAGGAGTTTCATTAGAATTATCGCAAGGAGAAATTGTAGGTTTATTAGGACCTAACGGCGCAGGCAAAACCACTACGTTTTATATGATTGTCGGGCTTATCAAGCCGGATTCAGGGCAAATTTTTTTAGATGACCAAAATGTTACTGACATGCCAATGTACAAAAGAGCTCAGTTAGGCTTAGGATATTTAGCTCAGGAAGCTTCCGTTTTTCGTAGATTATCTGTTGAGGATAACATCATGGCAATTTTAGAAATGAGAACTAATCTTTCAAAAGCTCAAAGAAAACAAAAAGTACAAGAACTTTTAGAAGAATTTAGTCTTACGCATGTTCGTAAAAACCTCGGAATTATGCTCTCTGGTGGAGAAAGAAGACGTACTGAAATTGCACGTGCGTTATCTGTTGACCCTAAATTCATTTTATTAGACGAGCCTTTTGCCGGTGTTGACCCGATTGCTGTTGAAGAAATTCAATCTATTATCTTGAAGCTCAAACAAAAAAATATCGGTGTGCTCATTACAGACCATAACGTACAAGAGACCCTTTCTATTACTGAACGTTCGTATTTGTTGTTTGACGGGCAAATACTAAAAGCAGGAACGCCCGAAGAGCTCGCTGCGGATGAACAAGTTCGTAGAGTATACCTCGGTGCTAAATTTCAGCTTATTAAATAAATAGTTCTTATGCTTTTTCATTTACTCAATTTCTTAGGTAAAAAATATTTCCAAAAAAGGTATATACAGCAAGTTTTGCCATGGCAACATCAGCCCCAAAAAATTCAAAACCAGGTTTTTAATTACTTAATCAAAACAGCTCAAAATACGCATTTTGGAAGAGAACATAGCTTCAATAAAATTCAAAATATCCTTGAATTTCAAAAAAATGTACCAGTAAGAACTTATGAAACCTTCTTTCCATATATTGAAAAAATTTTAAAAGGTGAAGAAAATGTAACATGGAAAGGAAAAATTAAATGGTTTGCAAAGTCCTCCGGAACTACTAACGATAAAAGTAAATTCATTCCTATTACTTCACAATCTTTACATGAATGCCATTACAAAGGGGGCAAAGATATGTTAGCGACCTACTTTCATTTTTATCCCAATAGCAAACTTTATTACGGTAAAGCATTAAGCATTGGAGGGTCTCACCAAATCAATCCGTTAAATGAACATTCACATTATGGCGATTTAAGTGCAGTACTCATTCAGAATATGCCATTTTTTTATGAATTTTTTAGAACACCTCCTAAACCTATTGCTCTGATGAGTGAATGGGAGTCTAAAATAGAAGCTATGGCAAATTATACAATCAAGCAAAATGTAACTTCCATTGCAGGAGTTCCAACATGGACGGTTATACTTATACAAAAAATTTTACAGAAAACTCAAAAAAGTCATATACAAGAAGTTTGGAAAAATCTTGAAGTTTTTTTTCATGGTGCAGTAAGTTTTGTGCCATATCGTCAACAGTTTGCGCAGTTAGCTCCAAACCTTCGTTACATGGAAATTTATAATGCTTCTGAAGGATATTTCGCCTTTCAAACCGAACCTTCTGACTCTGCTATGCTACTTTTGCTAAATCATGGGGTTTTCTTTGAATTTATTCCCTTAGAACAGGTAGAAAAAGATTTTCCGGATTCAGTGCCTATAACAGACTTAGAAATTGGAAAAACTTATGCATTGGTTATTTCTACGAATGGAGGGCTATGGCGTTATCATATTGGGGATACGGTTACGATTGCTCAAAAGCTACCTCTTAAAATTTTGATTGCAGGAAGAACTCAACACTTTATAAATGCTTTTGGTGAAGAGTTGATGGTAGGAAATACCGACCAAGCTTTAGCATATGCTTGTGAAAAAACGGGAGCCCTTATCAAGGATTATTGTGCAGCGCCAATTTATTTTAAGGGAGACCTTGCAGGCGGGCATGAATGGATTATAGAATTTGAAAAACTTCCCGATAGCCCTTCTCATTTCTTTGAATTAGTTGACCGAAAGCTTCAAGAACTCAATACAGATTATGCTGCTAAACGTTATAAAGACATGGCTTTACGTTTTCCTACTTTTCATATTGCTCCCCAAGGTTTTTTTTATGAATGGCTGAAAAGAAAAGGTAAGTTAGGAGGTCAACATAAGGTGCCTCGGCTTTCAAACCATAGAAAAATCATGGAGGAAATGTTGGAATTACTTTCACAAATGTAGATAATTGTTTTGGAATGCATGCTCCATCGCTTCGCTTGGGTTGGGCAATCCTATCCCTCACCATACAACTTTTGTGAAAGTTTGTTTTTCATTAGACTTCCTCTAAAATTTGAAGAATAACATCGTAAACTTGATGGAGTTCATTAGTGGAGATGCAGTAAGGTGGCAAGATGTACAAAGTATTGCCGAGAGGTCTTAAAAGGACACCTTTTTCGATAGCTTTTTTAGCCCAAAGGTAACTCATAGGATTTTCATAAGAACTTTTGGGTTGTTCAATTTCTGCTGCCCATATGGTTCCGAGGTATCTTACATTTTTTAGTTTAGGATGATTTTTTACCATGTTTGAGAATTCCATGTGTTGATTTTCAATCAATTGCCATGAAGATTTAGTTTCTGGTTGTAAGGTTAATTTTAAAGAAGCATTAGCGGCAGCACAAGCTAAAGGGTTTGCGGTATAAGAGTGCCCATGAAAAAATGTTTTATGGAATTCAGAACTGCAAAACGCATCAAAAATATAAGATTTACAAGCAGTTACGCCAAGCGGAAGAAATCCACCTGTAATACCTTTGGATAAACAAATAATATCGGGTTTTTGATTTAGTTGGTCACAAGAAAATAAAGTACCTGTTCTACCGAAGCCTGTCATTACCTCATCCGCAATGAATATTACATCATTTTTTTTGATAAGTGATAAAATTTCATCTAAGAAACGAGCTTCATAAAATATCATACCGCCAGCAGCTTGAACTAATGGTTCTACAATCAAAGCCGCAACTTGACGAGTTTTACATATTTGTTGACATCTTTCTAAAATATCATCAATGTTTTCCATATTAGGAGTAGGTAAAAAAATGACTTCAAAAAGCATATCTATAAAAGGAAGATTAAAAATATTTCTGCCTGAAACGGACATTGCTCCGAAGGTATCTCCATGATAAGCATTTTCAAAAGCAAGTATGATATTTTTTCTAATCCCTTGATTATGAAAGTATTGTACAGCTATTTTAATAGCTACTTCGGTAGAAGTTGAACCGTTATCAGAGAAAAAAAGATAATCCATTTTACCGGGAAGAAGAGGGAGTAAATTTTTGGCGAGAGTTTCAGCAGGTTCATGAGTAAAATTAGCGAAAATTACTTGTTCTAATTGAAGAGCTTGTTTGTAGATAGCTTCTGCAATAAAAGGATTAGCATGACCATGTAAATTGACCCACCATGAAGATATAGCATCAATGATTGGGCGGTTTTGTTCATCATAAAGATAGACCCCTTTACCGAACTTAATCAAAGGAAATTCAGCATTTAAGGAATATTGATTAAATGGATGCCAAATCATAATATAGTGATTTTCAAAAAATTATAAACTTATAACAAAAAAACGGTGGCAATTTAAAAAAATAATTTGGATTGGAATAATAAATTTTGTTAATTTTGTGGTCTAATTGCGTCGCTCCATGGATAAATTAAAAATTCTCATTGTAACCAACGAAATAGATCCGTTCTTAAAAATTACATCCGCAGCAGATGTTATAGCATTGTTACCACAAGGGCTCCAAAAAAAAGGTCATGAAATACGAATATTTATGCCTAAATTTGGAGTAATTAACGAAAGAAAAAATCGCCTTCATGAGGTTATTAAATTATCAGGAATAAATATTAAAGTAGGTAATGAAGAAAAACCGTTGACTATCAAGGTGGCTTCTATACCGAATGCAAGACTTCAAGTTTATTTCCTGGATAATGAAGATTATTTTAAAAGAAAGTCTGTTTTCAAAAATGAAGATAACGAGTATTTTCATGATAATGATGAGAGGGCAATTTTCTTTTGTAAAGGTATCTTAGAAACAATCAAAAAATTAAATTGGTCTCCGAATATTATTCATTGCCATGATTGGATGGCTTCTCTTATTCCTCTCTATATTAAGACCCACTATAAAGATGACCCAATTTTTAAAAACAGTAAAATTGTTTATACCTACTACAATCATGATGCAGGAAACATTAAAGTCTCTGAAAATTTTTACGAAAAAGTAAAGCTGGAAGGTATCCCCAAAGAACTTTTAGAACAATTTAAGAAGCCTACTTTTGATGAAGTTCATCAGAGTTGCCTTTCATTAGCAGATGCTATTATTATGGGGGACCCTGCCGCAAAAGTGCAAGCTAATCTCCAAAATGGAACTCAACCCGCTTATATTGACTACGAACAACCTAACTTCATTGATTCTCATATAGAACTGTATAGAAGAATTCTTAATTAAACCGTAAATTGTCATCATTTATAACAAAATATTTTTAAAATTGCCTTAGTAGAACCATTGTTCATGCTTTTTAAAATTTGCGGATTCAAGTAACAAGTGAGACATTTTGATTTGGTTTAACAAAATTAGACAAAAAAACTTGCATAGGTGTTTTCCACCCCAATAATTTTCGTGGTCGGTTATTCAATCGGTCTTCTATCCTACGAATATGCTCCGGACTTATTTGAGAAAAATCGGCCTTTTTGGGTACATATTGGCGTATCAATCCGTTGACATTTTCAACCAATCCTTTCTCCCAAGCTGAATACGGATGGGTGAAATAAAACTCAGCCCCTAATTTCTCTGATATCTTTTTATGCTGACTAAACTCATGTCCATTATCAGAGGTAAGGGTGTGCACATAATCCTTAAAGGGGGCTAAGGTATCCACTTCCCAGTCCCCGTACCTTCATTTTCAACGACAATAGAAGGACGTTTTTCAAAATAGACCCTTCCTGATAGAGTTGTTCGGTATATCGGGCACTATATCCTCCGTCCTTTTTTACATTTCTTTTCTATTCCCGATACATGGTTGAGGGGTGAACTCCTAATTCTTCGGCTATTTCCTTCTTTGATTTTCCCAATTTGAGCAAAAGTTGTAATTGGCTACGTTGCTCTGAGGATAATTGTTTATATTTGTGTGTATTCATATGCAACACCTAAATTAACCGAAAAGGCAATTTGCAAAAAAGCAGATTGCCTTTTCAAGTTTATTAAAGTATCGCACTTACTATTTGAATGTACATGTATGTTATGAAAAGGTTTTGTTTTTGTGAAAAAAAATTAAAAATGAAGGCATAAGATTTTGACCGGATGCCAGCAAAATTTTTTTAGGTTTTTGAAAAGGATTAACAGAACTTTTTGATACAAAAAAAACCTGACAGTAGCCGGCATGAGTTTTTTTTCTGAAAAATTTCAAGCTATTGTCTCTTGTTTTGGGCTTAAAGGTAGTGAATAAATGATATAATATGAGGGAGAGATGAAATACTAAAAAAGAAAATAAGATTATTATAAGAGAAGAAACATTAATTGTGAGATTTTTCAGGAAGTTTTACGCCATATTTGAAAAAACTCAAAAAGTCATCAATTGTTTTTTTATTTATCATGCTATCTATTTTTTCATTTCCTTTTTCATCCGGGTAAAAAATTATACAATCAATTACTTTTGATTCTTCTTTCAATAACTCTAATATCTTTTTATCTCTTGCATATCCGCTTAATTGTCTTATATCATCAATATTGTATCTATTGGAATAATTTTCTTTGTATTTTGCATCAAAGATAATTTTATTGTCTATATCTATAAAGTCAGGATTTCCATATTTTGCTTTTGGCTGGTATAGGATATTTTTTCCATCATACTCTTTCAATAATTTACTATACACATATAATTCAAAAAGTAAGGGCATATTTATGTAAAAAGGAGGAATGGAAACTTCTTGCTTCTCAGTATTGTGAATGGAATAACTAAAATGCTTCAAAATCATAAGTGCTAATGTTAGTCCCTGTTTGTACTCTTTGTAAAAATTGTTTACCTTTATTTGTTTAATTGTGTTTATATCAATTTCGTCGCTTACAAGTGAAAATGCCGATAAACATTGATTTAAGACAGGTAATAAATCATGACTATCAAGGATTTTGTGTGTAATCAGATATTTATTTACAAATAAAAGTGCTTTTTTTAATATCCTATTCTCAAAGCAATCTATGGTAAATTCCTCGTACTGGCAATAGGTTTTATTGAATTGGTGTTTTGTATGATTGTGCTTTATGGTAGTATTGATTAAAATTTTGCCTTTTACTTTGTTACTAAGATTATTTTGAACTTTTACATATCCTTTCTTTAATCCTTTTTTTACAATTGAATTTACTACATTTAAAAAATGAAAGATGAGTAAAGGGGTAATTTGAAATTTTTGTTTTTCAAGTTTTACGGGTTTTTTATCTAAAAATATCTCGTAAATTTTTTCATCATTTCTGGGTTTATTGATTTCATAAGTTACTAATGGGTGTTTTAAACACTCCAAAAACATTGACAAATAATCTAAATTCTCAATCTTTGGTTCAACAACGAGTATGCATTCATTTTCTTTTAACCATTCTATACCGATATAATAATCTGCTGTGTAACCATTTTGAGTTTTCTTTAAATTTAAATAGCTATGAAAATTATCATTGAAGTATTTTTCTAATATTTCAATTGTTTGCTCAGATGGTTTGTCATGCTCTTTAAACGTAATAATTTCATGCATTTGCATCTTGTGTTTTTTCTTGATTATTTTGTTTGCTCTCTAAAGAAAGATTTTTAATTTGTTCTATTAGAGATTCTTTATTATCATTATTTCTATTATCAATTAAAATGCCATCTTTGTAATACTCAAGAAGTATTGGTTTAATCTCGTATTCAAGTTTCATTTTTAATTTTTCTTCGTCTTTCGCTAAAAAGTAACTATGCCCAATCATAACATCATCTATTGAATAATCGGGAGATATATTTTCCTTTATTAGGTTTTTAATTTTATCAAAAAGTTCAAGTGCCTTATCTTTTAAGTTTTCATTATTTTTATATTCTTCTTCTATCACACTTTTATCAGCGGTTAGAGTATAAAAAGCAAATCTTCTTCTTATGGCGTAATCAATATGCCCGATGCTGCGGTCGGTGGTGTTCATAGTGCCAATGATGTATAAATTCTCAGGTAAAGATATTTTTTGTCCATATTCCGAATGATTATACATGCTCTCAACTTCTTCACCGCGATATTCAAGGGCATAAATAAGTTCACCTAATACTGATGGTAAGTTGGCTCTGTTAATTTCGTCAATAATGAGAACAAATTTTTTATCTGAACTCTCTTTTGCTTTTTTGGCAAATTCAGCGAGGATTTTGTTGGTTACTTTGTAAGATATAGTCCCATTTATAACTTCTGTTACAATACCTCTTACAAAGTCCTCGTAAGTGTATGATGGATGGAATTGTATGATTTTCCATTCGCCTCCTTCTTTAGTCATCTCATCAGCAATTTCCTTTGCTATGTAAGTTTTGCCCGTACCCGGAGCACCTTGTAAGATGACTTGTTTTTTGTATTCTAATAAATTTTTGATTTCTTCTTTTTTCATAATATGACTAATTTCTTCTTTTTTCATAATATGACTAACCTTTTTAATGTTATTAAATAAGGCATCTAAAAAACTCCTAAGACCAAATTTAGGGTGTAGTGATGTTCTCTCACCTTTATACCACATAAAAACCATTCTTTCAAAATATGGTTTGACTTCTTCATCATAAAAATTAACATCACCCTTTTTATCAATAAATAGTTTAATAAGTTTTACAATATCATGCCAATGATTATTTGTAACAAGGTTATTTCCATATTGAGAAGATGTTCCTTCACGTGTAATCTCTCTTATGTTATCATAAAGTTTATCTAAAAATACCTTAAAATCTTCATTTCCATTGCTGATTTGTTCAATAATGTCATCAATATTTGGGGTATCTGAAGGCCAATCGTGTTCATTAATATCAAGCCAATATACTGATCTACCGAAAAATTTTAAAACTTCATCTTTGTCTTTAACATCTTTAACTTCAACTTTTGAAATATCTTTATAACACAATTCAGCAGTTGTAAATTCAAAATTTTTAAAATCTTTAAATTCCTCAAATTTTTTGAAAAATTCCGGATTTAGTTTGTAAGTAACCTGTACTTTTAATACTCCTTTATTTTCCTCAAGAGTTTTTTCTTCCACTTCAATGTTATTAAAAAAATCAATTAGTTCTTTAATCTCTTTGTTGTCCATAACATTAAATTTTTACCGCCCAAAGTTACATACTTTTCACTATTGTCAAAAATAATTTGCGGATTCAAGTAACAAGTGAGACATTTTGATTTGGTTTAACAAAATTAGACAAAAAAACTTGCATAGGTGTTTTCCAACCCAATAATTTTCGTGGTCGGTTATTCAATCGGTCTTCTATCCTACGAATATGCTCCGGACTTATTTGAGAAAAATCGGCCTTTTTGGGTACATATTGG
>Ga0209691_1001697_pt1 | contig 12603 bp, 15 predicted proteins | sample YNPMSBMetaG_FD_187120 | JGI IMG/M metagenome (GOLD analysis project Ga0209691, IMG submission 187120) | Anoxygenic and chlorotrophic microbial mat microbial communities from Yellowstone National Park, USA - YNP MS-B MetaG (SPAdes) (version 2) ... | reverse complement strand
TGGAGCAAAGTGGAAGCCCGCTGCGCCTACCTGCAGACCCAGCCTGCGCTCATACAGGGCTACACCCTGTTTCATTGGTGGCCGGGGGGATGCTAAGAGAACGATTCAGAAGGATTTCATATGATACAAAAGGCCGCTATGGTGTGCGAGAGCATAGCGGCCACTATTTTTTCTGGCCCAGGGGGTAGGTAGCAACTTGGGTTAGAGTATCGCGGCGATGCGCTCTAGGGCCTGGCGGATGTTGGCCTCGCTGGTGGCGTAGCTAAAGCGCACATGGCGGGGTGCAGCAAAGTCGGTGCCGGGCACCACCGCTACCCGGGCCTCGTTGAGTAGCTTGAGGGCTGCCTGGCCCTCGTCGGGGTCAATCCTAGACACATCAGAGAGCACATAGAAGGCCCCGCTAACCCTAGGGGTAGGAAGGCCCAGGGCGTTCAGGCCCTCCACAATAAGGCTACGCCGCGCCCGGTAGGCTTCGCGTGCCATGGCGATGAACTTCTGCGCCTCTTCCACGTTGCTGAGGGCCTCCACCATGGCCCACTGGGCGATGGTATCGGGGCTGGTGGTGGACTGGCTGGAGACGTCAATGATGCCTTTGATAACATCCTTGGGGCCACCAGCGTAGCCGATGCGCCAGCCGGTCATAGCGTAGGCCTTGGCCGCACCGTTGATGGTGATGGTGCGGTCGGAGGCCACGTGAGCGGGTGAGAAGTGCTCGCCCTCGTAGATGAGGTGCTCGTAAATTTCGTCAGAAACGATATAAAGGTCGTACTTGTTGGCCAGCTCGGCGATGGCTACCAGCACCTCTTTGGGATATACCGCCCCGGTGGGGTTGCCGGGCGAGTTGAGCACGATGGCTTTGGTGCGGGGCGTAATCTTGTGCTCGACCTCACCAGGGTCGGGGATGAAGCCCGATTCGGGACCGGTGTGCACCTCCACCGGTACCCCCTCGGCAAAACGAACCATCTCGGGATAGCTCACCCAGTAGGGACTGATCACAATCACCTCATCGCCGGGGTCGAGGATGGCCTGGAATAGGTTGAACAAGGCCTGCTTCCCGCCAACCGTCACCACGGTCTGCTCGGGGGGGATCTCGAGGCCATTTTCCCGCTTGAACTTGGCGCTAATCGCTTCCCGCAGCTCGGGGATGCCCGCTGGCGGGGCATACTTGGTTTTGCCAGCCGCCATGGCCCGGACGGCTGCGTCTTTGATGAATTGTGGGGTATCGAAGTCGGGCTCGCCCGCTGTCATGGCGATCAGGTCTACCCCCTGGCGGCGCAGCTCGAGGGCTTTTGCATTCACCGCCACTGTAGCGGAGGGCTTCATGGTTTTGACACGCTTGGAAAGGCCTCGCATAGTTGTAGATTGTCTGGGGTCAGAAGCCAAAGGTCAAGACCTGGGGCTAGGGCCGCTCGAGCCAAGCCCTACCCTGTCCTGGGGGCAGCACCGGCCACGCTTTTAGGCGCATGTGCTGCTCTATCTGTCGCACTGCCCGGTGGGCCTGCTCCACCCATTCGGCAGGATAGAGCGGGGCTTTGGCAGCGAACTCCTCGAGGTCAAAGGTCTGACAGCGATGATCGGCCTTGCACTTGACGTCTATCTCCAGGTCGTACTGCCAGATGCGCTCGGGCTCAAAGCGGGGTGGGGTCTGGATGTTCCAGTAGTATTCCAGCACCCGGCCCTCTGTATCCAGGTCGGGCCCGCCCGAGTACCAGCGCCCCAGAAAAAAAGCCACATACGCCTGATGGTCTACCCGCAGCACCCGGTTCCTGCTGACGTGATGAAATTCAAAACCCAGGGGCATATGAACCAGCACCGCCTCCGGGCGAATCTCGCACACCCGGGCCTCCCACCAGTAGTGCAGCCTATCGGCAGGATACTTCCAGAACTCGACACGCACTTCCTGTCCAAGCCGATAATTCATCTGCGCTGCTCCCTACATATCTTAGCCGCTTATAATCAGCCCAACCTGAAACAAGCCGCCTCAACAAGGTGAGCAGCTCACTTTGAATTCTGTGGCGGCTCGAGCTAAACTTGTCAAAACTAACGAGCGTTAGTTTGGTATGTGGGAGGAGAGATGCCAGCTAAGTACGGAGTGCCCAGCGACCCCGACTACAACGAGCGCCTGGCCGAGTTCGAAGCCCGCATAAAGCGGGGCGAGAAGATCGAGCCTGGCGACTGGATGCCCGAGGAGTACCGCCGCCAGCTCATCCGCATGATCTCGCAGCACGCCCACTCCGAGGTGGTGGGGATGCTGCCCGAAGGTGCCTGGATCACCCGCGCCCCTAGCCTCAAGCGCAAGATGATTCTAGTGGCCAAGGTGCAGGACGAGGCTGGGCACGGCCAGTACCTCTACCACGCTGCCGAGACCCTGGGCATCCGCCGCGAGGCCATGATCGAGGCCCTGCTCACGGGCCAGGCCAAGTACTCCTCTGTCTTCAACTACCCCACCCTTACCTGGGCCGATGTGGGCGTCATCGGCTGGCTGGTGGATGGGGCAGCCATCAAGAACCAGACCATGCTGGCCCAGTGCTCCTACGGCCCCTACAGCCGGGCCATGGTGCGCATCTGCGCCGAGGAGACCTTTCACCACAAGCAGGGTAAGGAGATGGTGCTCCTTTATGCCAAAGGTACTCCAAAACAACGCCGGATGGCCCAGGATGCCATCAACCGCTGGTGGTGGCCGGCCCTGATGATGATGGGTCCCCACGACAAAGACAGCCCCAACACCGAGGTCCTGGTGCGCTGGGGCATTAAGACTAAAACCAACGACCAGGTACGCCAGGAGTTCATCAACGAACACGTGCCCGAGATTCTGGAAGCAGGCCTCACCCTCCCTGACCCCCACCTGCGCTACGACCCGTCCACGGGCAACTGGCTGCACGGCCCCATCAACTGGGAGGAGTTTTGGCAGGTGGTCAAGGGCAATGGCCCTATGAACAAAGAGCGTCTGGAGGCCCGTCGGCGCGCTCATGCTGAGGGAGCCTGGGTGCGCGAAGCCCTGGAAGCCTACGCTGCCAAGAAGCAGAGAACTGCTGTGGCTGTGTAGCGCCATGGAGGGGAGCTATGGACACACAGTGGCCCCGCTGGGAAGTCTTCAAACAGGACACCCCCTCTAAGCCTCATCAGGCGGTAGGCTCGGTGCATGCCGCCGACCCCGAGCACGCCCTCCTAACTGCCCGCAACGTCTTTGCCCGGCGGCCCCAGGCCGTGAGCATGTGGGTGGCACGAGCGGACGACATTCATAGCTGGACTCGAGAGGAACTCCTCGAGGGCTCTTCCAAGGTTAGAGCCGATACGAGCCTGGCTCCAGGCCGGTACCTGGTCTTCCGCAAAACCAGCCACAAGCGCTCCATGACCTTTGTGGACTACGTGGGTGAGGTGGAGGCCCGTTCGCCTGAGGAAGCCCTGGTGCAGGCCCAGGCCACCTTTGGCGACCTCGAGGCCCTGGTTTGGTGGATCGTGCCCGCCGAAAAGGTCTACCGCAGCGACCCCAGCCAGGAGACATTGGAAAGCTGGTTTGCCCCGGCCAAGGACAAGACCTACAAGCAGCAGCAGTATTACGCCACGGTGGGCTCACACGTGAGCAAGCACCGCGGGGGACGGGGGGTGGAGGATGAGGAGTGAGGTACGCGAGGCCCTGATCGCCAAGCTGACCGCCCTGGCCGACGACGAGGTAATCCTGGCCCACCGCAACAGCGAATGGACCGGCCACGGGCCCATTCTGGAAGAGGATATTGCCCTGGCCAACATCGTGCAGGACGAGCTGGGCCACGCCACCTTGTGGCTCGGTCTGCGCCAGCAGCTCGACGGCTCCGACCCCGACCGGCTGGTCTTTTTCCGCGATGCCGATGCGTACCGTTGTTGTGCGCTGGTCGAGCTGCCCAAAGGCGACTGGGCCTTCACCATGCTGCGCCAGTACCTCTTCGACCTGTACGAAGCGCTCTGGCTCGAGGCCGCCCGGCACAGCAGCTATCAACCCTTAGCCGACGCCGCGCAAAAGATCATCCGCGAGGAGCGCTTCCACCTCCAGCACACCCACGCCTGGGTGGAGCGGCTGGGCCAGGGCACCGACGAATCCAACCGGCGCTTGCAGCAGGCCCTGGACATGCAGTGGGGCTATGCCCAGCAGCTTTTTGTGCCCATCCCCGGCGAAGAGCTGCTGGTGGCCGAGGGCATCGTACCCGACCTGGCCCTGATAAAAGAAGGCTGGCTCGAGCATAGCACCCGCCACCTGCGAAACGCTGGCCTGAAGCTGCCCGTCAACCCCGGCTACCAGCCCACCACCCGCACCTATCACACCGAGCACCTGTGGAGCCTTTTGGCCGAGATGCAGTCCACCGCCCGCTGGGATGCCGAAGCTGAGGTCTGGTAACATGACCACCCTGCCCAGCACCGAGCAAGTCTGGAAGGCCTTAGCCCAGATTCCCGACCCCGAGATTCCGGTAATCAACGTGGTCGAGATGGGCATCGTGCGGGACGTGCGGATTGAGGGCAACAAAGCCGTCATCACCATGACCCCCACCTTCTCGGGCTGCCCGGCCCTGCACCTGATCCGAACGCAGCTAGAGCAAACCGTCCGCTCGCTGGGCTTCCAGGAAGTCGAGGTGCAGACCGTGCTCTCACCGCCCTGGAGCACCGACTGGATTACCCCCGAAGCCAAGGAACGCCTGCGCCAGTACGGCATTGCACCCCCCAAGCCCAGAAGCGAGCTGGACACCTTGATTCAGCTCGAGCCCTCCCCCACCCCCTGCCCCCGCTGCGGCGCCCTTGACACATCGGTAAAGAACACCTTTGGCCCCACCTTGTGCAAGGCCATTTACGTCTGCAACAGTTGCAAGGAGCCTTTCGAGGGCTTCAAAACGGTTTGAGCTGGGTCAAATGTAACCGCCCTTTCCCCCACCGGGCGGTATAATAAAAGCTGCCTAATTTAGGTTAGGAGGAGCCTATGAAACGCATAGCCTCTAAGCGGCCTTTTGGCTTTGGTGTTTGTAGGTTGTGGACTCATCAGCAGCCCGCCCATCGACAACCCCTTTGGCTTGCAGGGCCAGCAAAGCGAAATTGACCTCAGAGCGGCCACCGGTAACGCCACGGCTACGGCCACTTTCGACGACATCACCCTTAACTCTCCGCTTACACCCACCGGTTTCACCTACAACCTGGCTATCTCCAACGTGCAGTTTGGCGGCACCGGCTGCCCCCCGTCCTTGCCCGGCAGCGTCCAGGTCAAGATGGACGTGAGCATCACCGTCTCGGACAACCCCACCTCCGGGCCACGGACGGCCTCGGCACAGGCCACCAACGTGCAGTTCAACCTGAACGCCTCGGGTAGCGGTTATACCGTGAGCAACCTGACGGGTGGGTCGCTCACCTTCTCTAACCTTCAGACCTTGCTCAACATTCTCCAGAACGGAGGCGAGAACACGGCTACGCTGAATGCCACCGTCAACACCACCAGCACCCCCGACCTGGCCGGCTGCACCATGACCATCACCTGGGGCGGCGGTCAGGGGGTCTTGAAGTTCTAGCTGCGACTCCTTCGCAGCTACCTGCCCATCCCTGGGCAGGTTTTTTAGGGCGGCAGCTCGAAGTATCGCCGCAAAAGCTCGCGCACCTCGGGGGGCAGGGGCTCGGACTCGAGGTACTTCTCGACCTGGCGCTGCACGTTTTGCGGGGGCTGGCCCGAGGGCCAGGGGCTGGGGAGGGGGGCAGGTCTACCCTGCCGGCCTTCCCCCCGGCTCAGCGGGGCCTCCCCGGCGGGCCGCTGCGCATCCACAGATGGGCTGAGAGGGGGGCGGGCTTGCTGGCCCTGGCCCTCCGTGCCTTTGCCGCTACGGGGCTGGCCCGCGCCCTGTCCCGGCTCAGCCACAGCAGGCTGGCCCTGCCCTGGCTGAGCTTGTCCGGGTTGACCGGACGAACGCTGTCCAGGCTGAGGTGGCTGCGTTTGTCCGGGCTGCGTTGGCTGTACCTGCCCCGGTTGGGCTGGCTGCGCTTGCCCAGGTTGGGCTGGCGGTGCCTGCCTCGGCTGGCTCTGGGAGGGCTGCCCCGGCTGGCTGGGCTGGGAAGACCCCGGCGCGGGTTGTCCTGGGCTGGGCTGGGGTTGCCCCGGTGACGGACGATCCATTTGCGCGGGCTCTGCCTGCCCAGGCTGAGCCGGCTGTGCCTGCCCAGGTTGCGTTGGCTGCGCTTGCCCGGGTTGCGGGGATTGCGGGTCTTGCCCAGGCCGGTTGCTCTCGGGTTGTCCGTTCTGGGTCTGCCCAGTCGGACCAGGTTGGTTCCGGTCCGTGGGCGGATTCTGTTGAGATTGCAGAGGATTCTGCCCATCTGGCTGGGGCGCTTGCCGTTCGGGGCCTTGCAGGTTTTGGCCTGGCGGAAGGGGGCGGTTGGCATCTTCACCAATAGCCTCCGGCTGGCCCTGTGCGTCCGGACGGTTCTGGGCCTCCTGGCTTGGTAGCGCAGGCTGTATCTCGGGATCATCCCCGGACTCCCCACTGGGTTGCTGGCTTTTGGGTAGATCCCCTTGCAGGGGTGGGGGTTCGGTTCGCCCTGAGCCAGGTTGAGCAGGGTCGGTCAGGGGGGTTTGGGGGGCAGCAGAAGGAGGGGGGCTCGAGGTCGCCACAGGCGGGGATGAGGTAACTAGCTGAAGTGGGGGAAAAACCCAAGCCATTCCTACCAGGGCCAGGTATGCCAGCGCCGGTACCCAAGGCCAGTTGGGCGGGCGCGCCCCGCGCAGGCTAGCTTCTGCTTCCGCTTGTAGCTGGCTCCGCCAGGGATGATGAACCGGGGCTTCCAGCGCGCTGCGGTAGGCCAGGCCGTAGCGTCGGTCAAGCTCAGCCAGCGCCCGCGGCTCTTCCCAGCGCGAGGGGTACAGCAACCCCAGCAAGGAGGCCAGAACCCAGGCCGGGTGAGCGAGTAGGCCCAGTGGCAGCAGCAAAAGGGCCAGTCCTACAGACAGCAAGAGGCGCACCCGCCAGGCCCGTCTGATAGCCCACACACGGTGCATACCGCCAGGGTAGGCCATGCCGTCGCAAAGTTATAGGGTGCAGCGCACCTTATGGCCCTAGAGTTGCCCCAAAACCTCTTCTGCCTGCTGGAAGTAGGCATCCCTGGGAATAAGCACATACCCCCCCTGACCTCGAGCTGGGTAATAAGCCACCTCGAGCGAGAGCACCCGCCTGGCTCCGTCAAAGGGGCGAAACTGGACTTGGTTGAAGGCAGGCTGGGGTCGGGCTTGCACAGCCTGGGAGATGCGCTCGATGAGCAGGGCCAGGTAAGCTGCAGTTCCCCAGTTTTGAGCTGCTTTCACAAGGGCTAGTGTAGCCGAAAACGGCAGGCAAAAGATGAGCCAGGGTAAGTTTGCCGCTCAGTTGCGGCTCACCTTACGGTTTAGGAAGTCCATCAGCACGTATCTTCCGATATTCGCGGGGGTGGTGAGGTAGGCCTTACCCTTGGTGATCTGGGTGATTTTCTTGACGAAGGCCAGCAGCTCAGGCTCGCGGGCCAGCATGAAGGTGTGAATGGGTATACCTTCCTTACGGGCTAGAACCGCTTCTTTCAAAGTCTCGGCCAGGATCACCGGATCGAGGCCCCAGGCGTTCTTGTAGATCTGACCCGAAGGCAGGGTGAGGGCCGAGGGCTTGCCATCGGTAATCATGATGATCTGCTTCATCTCACCGCTCATCTTCCTGAGCATCTTGCGGGCCAGCCGGAGGCCCTCGGCGGTGTTGGTATGGTAGGGCCCCACCTGCACGGTAGGGAGCCTGCCCAGTGGCACCTCCTCGGCGCTGTCGTGAAAGATGCCAAAGCGCACCTGGTCACCGGGGTACTGGGTGCGGATCAGATGGGCCAGGCCCAAAGCCACGCGCTTGGCCGGGGTGAAGCGGTCCTCGCCGTAAAGGATCATGGAGTGCGAGCAGTCGAGGAGGACCACCGTGTTCATGGCCGCGGTATACTCGGCCAGCTCGATGACCAGGTCGCGCTCTTCGATGTTTTCCAGCCCCTTCATCACCACCTGCTTGAGCGTCTCGCCGATGTTGAGGTTGGGCTGATCGCCAAACTCATAAGGCTTGGTCTCACCGCTTGATTCCACCCCCGAAGCGTAGTGCCGCGTAAAATGGGCCCCAGGAGCGTTTTTGCCTAGTGAACCCAGCAAGGAGCGCAGGCTTTTGAGGCCCAAAAAGTCCACCGACTTGTTGGTGAGCTCGAGGCGGGTCTCCTGGACCTCCCCCTGCATGCCCTGGTCGGCGGTTTCGGCATCGGAGAGGCGGATGTAACCTTCGTCCTGTAGGCGCTGAATAAGTTTCTGAATCTCCCGGTAAAGCCGGGTCTCCTCTTTGCGGTTAGCAAAGCGGGCCTCCCGCAACCACTCCTCTGGGATACGACCTTGCTCGAGCAGTGCCTGAAGGAGGGCATCATACAAGTCTTCAGCGGTAGGAGTGCGGTTGGGATCAGGCTGGTAACGGTTATAGGGGTCAGAAAAGCCCGAGTCCATCAGGAAGTCCTGGATCATCTCCATCAGGTCAGCGCCGGTGAGATCATCAAAACCGGGCTCGTATTTGGAGTAGCGGACACGCATAACCCTCCTTTAGTTGCCACTGCCCCAGCGCTCGCGCTCGAGGGGGGCGCTGTAGCTCTCCTCGCCCCGGGCGATTTTTTTGCGACCTGCCAGGCCCTCCAGGATGAACTCTCCCGCTGCTACCAAGGCTTCGGGGGAAGTCTGGGCCTCGAGCTTCCTGGCCGCCGCCAGCAAACCCGGCACCTTCTCCATCTCCCTCAGCACATTCTTAGAGCTACCCTCAGGCAGGGTGAGCAGATTGCCTTCTGCAAAGTAATGCACCACCGGGTCAACCTGTAGGCCCCGGGCCCGCTCCCCATAAGCCAGCGCAAAGGCCTTCTGCAAAAGGTCGCGGGCCACCCGCTCGGCCCCTTGCAGTTCGCCCTCGTATTCCAGCTCGATTTTACCGGTGATGGCTGGCAGGGCCGCGTAGAGGTCCAGTGGCCGAGCCACCGGGCGCTCACCTAGCAAAAGCGCGCGGCGCTCGGCATTAGAAGCCACCAGCTCGAGCAAGCTGATAGAAAGGCGCTGTGAGACCCCCGAGGTCTTGTCGACCCGCTTGTCCTCACGGGCCACGAAGGCCACCGCCTCCGAGGCTTCTGCCACGTAAGTGGGTATGTAGATGCCCTCCTCTCGAGCCACCCAGGCTTCCTGACGGGTAATGGAGAGACCCTCCTCAAGGGTGCGGGGGTAGTGGGTGCGAATCTCCGAGCCGATGCGGTCTTTGAGGGGCGTGACGATCTTGCCACGGGCGGTGTAGTCCTGGGGGTTGGCAGTGAAGGCGATCCACACGTCCAAGGTCAAGCGCACCGGATAGCCCCGGATCTGCACATCGCCCTCCTGCAGGATGTTGAAGAGGGCCACCTGCACCTTGGGGGCCAGGTCGGCCACCTCGTTGATGCCGAAGATGCCCCGGTTGGCCCTGGGCAAAAGGCCATAGTGGACGGCTTCCAGGTCGGCCAGCCCGGTACCCCGCTTGGCCGCTTTGATGGGGTCAATGTCACCCAGGATATCGGCTACGGTGGTGTCGGGGGTGGCCAGCTTTTCCACGTAGCGCTCGGAGCGCGGAATCCAGACGATGGGGGCATCGTCCCCAGCCTCTTCCAGCAGGCGCTTGGCCTCTGCTGAAAGGGGGAAGAGGGGGTTGTCGCGGATCTCGGTGGGCAGGGCGGGTATCTCGTCGTCCAGGAGATCGATCAGCTGGCGCAGGATACGGCTTTTGGCCTGACCGCGCAAGCCCAGCAGAATAAAGTTGTGCCGGGCCAGGATAGCATTGACTAAGTTGGGGATGACCGTGTCGTCGTAGCTCTGAATGCCCGGAAACAACCGCTCACCAGCGCGCAGCTTGGCAATGAGGTTTTCCCGCGCCTCGTCCTTTACGCTGCGGCGCAGCTTCTCCAGGGGATAGGTGCGCTTGAGTTCACCGAGGGTTCGGGCCTTGGTCATGGCCCAAGTCTAGAGCGGTTGAGCCCAAGACTGTGTAAAGCAGACCGGTATTGGTTACTCCAGCAGCAGCGCCACCACCAGCCGCCCTGGCCCATGCACCCCCTTGACCATAATCTGGCCGATGTCGGCTGACTTGCTGGGGCCAGAGTGCAGCCCCAGGGCTGAGGGGAGCCGGGCCTTTAGCACACCCAAGGCCTCCCCAAGGCTGGCGTAGACCCTGCCCGCAGGCACAAACACCAGGTGCGCAGGGGGCAAAAGCTGACTAAGTCGGCCTTCCTCGCTGCTCAGAATGACTGTGCCGGTCTCAGCCACCGCGCCAAGGGCCCAGGAGATGCCCAGAGGGGCCTCTTCAGGGGGCAGAACCGGCAGCTCGGGGTGCAGTTCTGGTGGAACGGTGCGACCCACCGCTACCCCCGCAAAGGTCTGAGCAAAGCGAGCCAACCATTCCCGGGCGGCCTCGAGGTGCTCAAGCCGCACCACCTCTCCCCCGTTCCCCACCAGGCGCTCACTGAAGAGGTCCAGGGCCTCCGCTTGCGGCAGTCCCGGAAGCACCAGGGGCTCGGGTAATGCGGGCTTGAAGCGGTGCTCGAGGGCGCGCTGGATGCGCCCTAGGATTCGTTCGCGCATAGCTGGAGTATACCAGCGCCGACGTCCGCTGGTGAGCAAGCGGAGTCTTTTCCTCATTGCCCCAAAGCCTGCAGGCCCATTAGCATAGGGCCAGATGATCCTGATCCTCAACGGCCCCAACCTGAACCTTCTGGGTAGGCGTGAACCCGAAATTTACGGCCATACCACCCTCGAGGAGCTCGAGGAACTCTGCCAGGCCTGGGGTGCCGAGCTGGGCCTGGGGGTGGTCTGTCGGCAGTCCAACTTTGAGGGCCAGCTGGTGGAGTGGATCCAGCAGGCCGCAGATGAGGGCTTCCAGGCCATCGTGCTGAACCCCGGGGCCTTCACCCACTACTCGCTGGCCCTGCTGGACGCCATTCGGGGACAGCGCCTGCCAGTGGTGGAGGTGCACCTGTCCAACCTCCACGCCCGCGAAGAGTACCGCCGCTACTCGGTTACAGCCATGGCTACTAAAGGCATCATCTCGGGCTTTGGGCTGATGTCTTACAAGATGGCGCTGGTCTATCTGGCCGATCTGTTAGAGGCTCAGCCATGAGGGTGCATTGGCAGGAAGTAGCGATGGTGGCCGCCATTGTCTGGATTTTTAGCACCGTCGCACAGATTCAAAAGATGGGCTTTTGGGCTTCGCTGCTGGCAGGCCTGCCACTGGGCCTGCTGGCGGGGGCTCTTTACTGGCTTCTGATGCCCTGGGTTATCCGCTGGGCCGCCAAAGGAGTCAAGCCAGCAGAAGAGGCGCCCGAAGAGAACCTCCCTCCCGGTAGGAGGGAGGACGGAAACTCGGACCCTAACGAGACACAAAACGCCAGGCAGTAGGCAGCAGGGCTGCGGCAATGGCCGCTTTGATCAGGTCGCCCAGCAAGAAGGGCAGCATCCCGGCCTGCAGCACCCCCCAGACCCCGGTATGGCGCCCCGCAGCCGAAAGCGCAAAGCCCAGCCAGGTTACGCCCACAGCATAGATGACCAGGCTGGCCAGCAACATGGCCCCAAAGGTCTTGAGCACGCTGCGGTCGGTGCCGTAGCGCTCGACCAGGTAGCCCACCAGGTAGGCCGCCAGGGGGAAGGCCAGCAAATAGCCCGCGGTAAAGGGAATGCGCGGGTGGAACCAGGTGGCCCCCTCGGCAAACACCGGCAGCACCAGGCCCTCCAAGAGATACGCCGCCACCGCCAAAAAGCCCAGCCGGCTGCCCAGCGCAGCCCCCACCAACAGCACCCCCAGGGTCTGCAGGGTGATGGGCACCGGCTGCAAGGGAATGACCGCCTGCGACAAAAGCGCCAGCAAAAAGCTGCCCCCCAGCACCAGCAGCAGGTCGCGCTGCCAGCTTCGGGCCGGGAAAAGGGACTTGGAAAGGGGTAGGTACGGTAGGTTTTGGGTTGGGTTCATCTGCTTCCTCGTGACGACTCCCCGTTCTGAAGAACGAGGCTTCTCGGGCATTATGAGACTGTTTGCACAGCGCCCATCCCCGAAGGCTCCGTCCGAGCCCAGGAACAACCTTGACACCCCGCTTCGCGGCGAAGAAAGCGTCTCCGTATTGGTAGGCGAGCATTACGCTTCTGGCTCTACCACGGGCTTTCGTTTGGAGTTTTACCTATCTGACTACCAGATAGAACCCCCTACTCCAAGTTTCAAGGTGCACGGGGAACGTTGTCCCCAAAAATATTTTAGCACACATCCGCCGCTCACTATTCTGTGTGCTCTGAAGGAACACGTGGGGGAGTCCATGTATCCCCGTCGCCTCGCCACGGCGAGGCGAGAACCGGGGGATTATAGCTCCCCCACACCGCCTCTTTTCTCTAAAAAACCAACGAGTTCCACATCGCCAGCCCCGATGTGACGGGTTGTGCCCTCGCTTTGCAGCAGCAGCCCGCCATCGGGGGCGATATCGCTGGCCTGGCCCTCTACCACACCCTGTGCCGTGGCCACCCGCACCCGCTGCCCCAGGGTGTAGCTGTTGGCCCGGTAGTCCTGTAGAAGCGCCTGG